>Ga0196965_1000114_pt1 | contig 64066 bp, 69 predicted proteins | sample S1_20metaG_FD_148668 | JGI IMG/M metagenome (GOLD analysis project Ga0196965, IMG submission 148668) | Soil microbial communities from Anza Borrego desert, Southern California, United States - S1_20 | ecosystem: Environmental > Terrestrial > Soil > Desert | place: USA: California | collected...
CGCCTCCGCCGCCGCCCCAGCTGCTGCCCGAGCTGCCCCAGCCGCCCCCGCCGCCCCAGATCACGACCGGGCTGCCCCAGGCGCCGCGCCGCCGGCCGTAGCGGCGTCCGCGGCGGGCGCGGCGAAGCATCGGAACGATCACGAAGAACAGCACGATCATCCAGAAGATGAGGCCGATCGGCGTCCCGCCCGAATCGCTGGAGCGGGCCCGCTGCGCCTCGGCCGCCTGGAGCGCGCGCTGCTCGGCCTGCTCGGGCGGAGCGCCGAGCTGCTCGATGATCGCACCCGCGCCGGCGATGATCCCGCCCGGAATGTCCTGCTCGCGGAAGCGCGGCAGGATCTGCTCCTGGATGATCTGGTGCGAGAGCGCGTCGGTGAGGATTCCTTCCAGCCCGTAGCCGACCTCGATGCGGACCTTGCGCTCGTTGGGTGCGACCAGAAGGATGGTGCCGTTGTTCGCCTGGCTCTGGCCGATCTGCCAATGACGGCCGAGCTGGTAGCCATAATCCTCGATCGGACGGTCCTCGAGGCTCGGGACGGTCGCGACGACGAGCTGCCGCGAGGAGGCCTGCTCGAGCGCCTCGAGCCGCTGGGTGAGCTCCGCCTCCTGCGCGGGGTCGAGCAGGTTCGCCGCGTCCACGACCCGGCCCGTCAACGGCGGGAAATTCTGCGCAGCGGCAGGCACGGCCAGCGCAAGCGCGACAAGGAAAAGGAGGCGCCGGATCACAGGACGAGACCGTCCTCGGCGGCGAGCTGCGCGTCGGTTTTCGGCGAGCGGAGCCGCGACACGATCGCATCGCTCGCGGCGAGGATGCCGCCGGCCATGTCGCCCTGCCGGAAGCGCGGAAGCGCGAAGCGGCGGAGCACCTCGGAAGCGAACGGATCGGTCACCCGTCGCTCGAGCCCGGTGCCGACCTCGATCCGGACCCTGCGCTCGTTCGGAGCGACCAGCAGGATGACGCCGTCATTGTGCCCGCGCCGCCCCACGCCCCAGTGGCGGCCGAGGTCGACGCCATATTCCTCGATCGGGCGGCCCTCCAGGCTGTCGACCGTCGCGACCACGAACTGGGGCCCGACCTCGCGCTCGACCGCGGCCGACGCCGCCTCGATCCGCCGTTCATGCTCCGGGCTCAGCAGGTCCGCGCGATCGACGACGCGCCCGGTGAGGGCGGGGAAGCGGACGCTCTGAGCATTTGCGGGCGCGGCCGTCTGCGCATCGCAGCCGGCGGCGAGCAGCGCGAGCGCGAAAAGGAGGGTCGGCCGCACCTGGAGCTGAGCCGGCCGGTCAGCCGCCGTTGCCGAAATCGACCGTCGGCGCCTGGTCGGCGTTCGGAGTCGTCGCCTGGAACGGCACCATCGCCTGCGCGCCGTGGATGACGCGCGCGCCGATCACCGAGGGGAAGGTTCGGATCTCGGTATTATAGGCCCTCACCGCCTCGTTATAGTCGCGGATGGCGATCGCGATCCGGTTCTCGGTGCCTTCCAGCTGGCTCATCAGGGTGCCGTAATTGCGCTGGCTCTGGAGCTCGGGATATTGCTCCTGGAGCTGGCGGAGCGGGATGATCGCGGCGCTGAGGCGATTCTGCGCGTCCTGGTAGCGCGACATCGCCGCCGGATCGCTGAGCTGCTCGGGGGTGAGCGTGATCCTGGTCGCGTTGGCGCGCGCCTCGGTCACGTTAGTGAGGATCCTCTCCTCGGAGGCGGCGGCGGCGCGCACCGTCGCCACCAGGTTCGGGATCAGATTGGCGCGGCGCTGATAATAGACCTGGACGTCGGCCCAGCGCGCCTTGGCGACTTCCTCGGCGGCCGGCACCGAATTGATGCCGCAGGCGGAGAGGAGGACGAGGATCGGCGCGAAGATGGCGAGCAGGCGCGTGCGGGTCATCGGGTCTTGCCCCTCCCTATCGAAGACGACGCGGATGAGTTAGGCATTCGCCTCTGCATCCGCAACGACTATCGGGAGGGGATCATGGGGGGCTTTCGCGAATTCATCAGCCGCGGCAACGTCGTCGACCTGGCCGTCGCCGTGATCATTGGCGCGGCCTTCACCGGCATCGTCGCCTCGCTGACCGACGACGTGCTGATGCCGGTGATCGGCTGGATCTTCGGCGGGCTCGATTTCTCGAGCTATTTCATCCTGCTCGGCGACGCGCCGGCCGGCATCGACCCCAACAATTATGCGGCGCTGAAGGAAGCCGGCGTGCCGATGATCGGCTACGGCCAGCTGGTCACGGCGCTGGCCAACTTCCTGATCGTCGCCTTCATCATCTACCTGATCGTCAAGGCGCTGCGGCGGGCGATGGAGCGCGATGCCGCCCCGCCCGCGCCGGCGGCGGATCCGGAAGAGGTGCTTCTGCTGCGCGAAATCCGCGACGAGCTGCGGGCGCGGTCCGGAGGGGCGGGCCCTTCAAATTAGCCGCAAACGCCCTATATGGGTGGTGCCGGGCTTGCCCGGCTATGGCGATAAAGTGTTGTGTACAATAGACGCAGCGGACCCGGGGGCGGTACCCGGCGGCTCCACCAGGTGGGCCGAGCCACAGGGACGACACGCATGAAGCGTGCCGCCCCAGCGGCTCAGCTGATGGGGCCGAACTAGGATCGACGTGTGTTGAAAAGCGCAGCTTTCGCCCGGAATGGGACCACCGCAACGGCCCATCACACAAGTGCCAACGATAACGAGGCGCTCGCAATTGCCGCGTAACAAGGTCCTCACGGACTGAGTTACAAGGACAAAAGCGCGGTTGGATCGCACCGGGCAACAGAAGCGGTTACGGCGGTACGGGGAGCACCGAGCAACAGAAGCTCCCCACTTCCATTTGGCCGTCCGGAGCCGACATGCGCCTCCTCGATCTCGCCCCGCTGGCCCTCCTCGCCCTCGCCGCCTGCAGCGAGGAGCCGTCGGTCGCCGAGCAGTTCAACTCCATCGCGGGCGAGGTCGAGAACAAGGGCCGCGAATATGAAGCGGGGGCGGAGAATCTCGTCGCCGAACAGGAGCGCCGCCTGTCGAACGAGGCCGAGGCTTTGTTCGAGCAGACCCGAAACGCGCTCGGCAACGCGCCCGTCGAAGTGGACGTCAATTCAGGCAGCGTCGACCTCAACGCGCAATAGCAGGGCTGCCGTCGGCGAACCCGGAAGAGTCTGCAATCCGCGGATCCCGAGCGGGCGCAGCGCTGTCCTCAGCGCGTCCGCGAGGGCGCGACGCGTATCCCCGTCGCAGCCGTAATTGTAGCGGAGCCGGGCATCCTCCCCTCCGCCGCGCCATTGGACCCGGACTCCGCCGAGATCGTCCTCGAAGAAGGCGCAGGATTCCGGACGGTCAAGCAGCAGCTCGCCCTGCGGCCGGTGGGGTCGCAGATGGTCCCGGAGCTTTGCGAACCGCTCGGGCGTCACGCGTGTCCGGCGGCGCCGCACCTGCCAGATGCTGTATTCGCCGGCCCAATAGCCCAGCTCGATCCAGACCTGGCCGGTCGACGAGGCGGTGATCTTCAGAGTCTCGCACCGCCCGCAAAACGGTCCGTGATCGCTTTCGATCACGATCAGCTCCTCGCCCGGCGTCCGGGGCGCGAGCGGCGCCCGCGGCCCCACCGCGCAGGCCGCGACGGCAAGCAGGAGGCATCCGAGCAAGGCCAGACGGTGCGCTGGTGCGCCAAGGGGGACACTCCGGATCATCCGCCAAGCAATTGCCGCGCCCCCCGCGGCCGCGCAACCTTCTCCGCCAGCGTTCATTGACGATCGGGACTTCGAAAAGGACACCGACATGGACCGGCACAGCATCGCGATCGTCGTCGGCAGCCTCCGCGAGGGCAGCATCAACCGCAAGGTGGCGCGCTCGATCTGCGCCTTCGCCTCCGACAAGCTCGATTGCCGGATCGTCGAGATCGGCGACCTGCCGCTCTACAGCCAGGATTACGACGCCGCGCCGCCGCCCGAATATGTCCGTTTCCGCAGGGAGATCGCGGCCGCCGACGGCATCCTCTTCTGCACGCCCGAATATAATCGCGGCGTGCCCGGCGTGCTCAAGAACGCGGTCGACGTCGGGTCGCGCCCCTACGGCGAGAGCGTCTGGGACAGGAAGCCCGCGGCGATCGTCAGCGCCTCGCCGGGCGGAATCGGCGGCTTCGGCGCCAACCACCAGCTGCGCCAGGCCTGCGTGTTCCTCAACATGCCGGTGATGCAGCAGCCCGAAGCCTATCTCGGCCGCGTGACCGACGACAGCTTCGACGCCGACGGATGCCTGACCGAGGGCCCTATCAAGGATCTCGTCACCGGCCTCGCAGCCGCCTTCGCCGACTGGGTCGATCTCATCGTGCGCTCGCGCCGCCTCCTCGCCGAGGATGCCGCGCACCAGGCGCGCGAAGCGAGGGAGCCGGCGCTCAACGACTGAGCTCGGAGACTCCCCCGCGGGACCAGGTTCAGATCACGACGAAGTCGGCCGCTCCGAGCGCGAGGCCGGGCTGCAGCATCGCGAAGGTCAGCGCGGCCGCGCCGCCCGCACCGTCCGCGTCGAAAGACAGCGCGCCGGTCGCCGGATCGTAGACGATGCGGTCGTCGGCGTCGGCCGCCGCGCCGGTCGCGAACGCGCCCGGGGCGAGCGCGCCCGGCGCGAGGCCCGCAAACGCCGCCTGGCCGAGCGCGATCCGGTCCGCGCCCGCAGCGAAGTCGGCGATCGTGTCGACATTGCCGCCGCCGAGCGCGGTCGTGAACGCGAACGTATCGGCGCCGAGCCCGCCGGTGAGCAGGTCCGCGCCCCCCTTGCCGTCGATCACGTCATTGCCCTCGCGGCCGTCGAGCCGGTTCGCGGCATCGTTGCCGGCGAGCTGATTGTCGCGCCAGCTGCCGGTGCCGTCGATCGCCACGGCGCCGGTGAGCGTCAGATGCTCGAGCTCCGGCATGAGCGCGTAGCTGACCGAGCTCTCAACCGTGTCGATGCCGCCGTCGATCCGCTCGATCAGGAAGTCGGACGCATTGTCGACGACGTAGCGGTCGTTGCCCGCGCCGCCGTCGAGCTGGTCGATGCCGAGGCCGCCGTCGAGGACGTCGTCGCCGAGGCCGCCGATCAGATAATCGCTGCCCGCGCCGCCGTAGAGCGCGTCGTTGCCGCCGCGGCCGTCGAGCACGTCATTGCCTTCGCCACCCCGCAGCGTGTCGGCGCCCTCGGTGCCGATCAGGGTCAGCCCCTTGGTGCCCCCGGTCTTGCCGCCGCCCCCGGACTTGCCGTTCCCGCCCGTCGTGCGGACCCCGCTCTCTTTCACCTTCGCCACCAAATTCTCTCCTGCTCTCAATGGGTTAAGATGGAGCGGAGGTAAAATGCCCTTGAAATGCGAGTCAAGCGGGAAAATCGCTGAAAAGCGAACATTTTCATAATCTTAGATGTGGAACCGGCCCGACTCCTGCGATTCGCGCGGGCACAGCCTAGCTGGCTGTCCCCTTTCTGCTCCCCGGGGGGATAGCCGGGGAGGCTGTCCCTACAGGCAGACCTGCCGCGCGGTGCTCCGGCTGCCCGGCGGCGGCGCCTCGCGCGTCCAGCGGCAGCGGCGGAACAGCCCTTCATGGCCCCGCGCGGCGAGCCGCAGCCTCCCGTCGCCGCGGAGCTCCAGCACCGCATCGGGCGCGGTCGCCATCGCCCAATAGCCCCTGCGCGCCGGATCGTCCTCGCGGCAGCCGACCAGGGTCGAGACGATCAGCCGCTGCCCGCCTTCGCGTTGCGGCTCCTGATACCCCCAGTCGTTGCAATCGTCCCGCCCGCCCGAGACCCTGCCGCGCTCGACCGAGATCCGCCACGCCCCCGCCGCCACCGGTCGCCCGTCGATCGACACGGCGTTCCAGCTCCCGTCCTCCTCCGGCGCGGTCAGGCGCTGCACCACCCGCTCGGTCTGCCCGACCTGGACGATTCCGAGCGCGAGCAGCAAAGCGGCGAGCCCGAGCCCGCCCCGTTTCTGCGCGCGGCGATAGGCGGCATCGTCCTGCAGCAGCCCGCGCGCCATCGTCCACACGGCCGCGACGAGCCCGGCGAGAGCGATCAGGACGAGGACGAGGGCGAAGCTCATCCGGGTGAAACGCCGGGCGCGCCGGACGGTTCGGTGCCGCTCATCGCGAGGTCGGGGACAGTCTATCTGACTGTCCCCGCTGCCGTCCCCGTGGGGGGACAGTCAGATAGACTGTCCCTGCGCTCGGCCCACTCCGCCTCGTCTCGCCCTATCTCCTCCTCGCCCCTCGTCCGGTCGCGCTCGAAAGCCTGGAGCTTGCGCCAGATGCCGGGCGCCAGCTCGGCGAGCGTCGGCGGCGGCCGCCACCTGACGCCCGGCGCCTTGCCGAGGCCGAGCGCCGCGTGCTTGTGCATGTGGAGCAGGTGGACGACCTGCGCGAAGGTCATCGGCGGCATCGGCCGATCGGGCGGCGCCTCGGTCGCGGAGAACAGGTTCTGCGCGTTGCGGAGCAGCCCGCATTCGAGCCGCTCGTGCGCCCGGACCACCGTCCCGCTCCATTTCGCGTCGAAGGCCGCCCACCTCTGGCGGTGATTCCACACCGCCGACTTGCTCACGCCGGCCGCGCGGCAGGCGGCGTCGCCGGTGCAGGTCGCCCCGAGCACCTGGAGCAGGCGCTGCTCCACCCGCGGCGTGATCTGCCGCGTCCGCGCCCGCGCGATCAGGACGCGCCTGCCGCCCCGCCCGCCGCCGCCGCGCACCACCAGCTCGACCCCGTCGAGATGGCCCCAGCCCGTCGGCGGAGCGTTCGAACCGGCGTCGCGCAGCTCCGCCTTCGCCGCCTCGATCGCGGCGCGGCAGTCTGCGTCGAACGGAGGGTTCGCCTTGCGCTCCTTCAGCACCCAGCTCGGCGACACGCAGGCGCGCTCAGCGGCCGGCTTCTGGTTCCCCGTCTCCCGAAGGGCCTTGAGGAACGCGTCGCGGCGGCGCTGGCTCATTTTGGGGAGCATGAGCGCCATACCCGCTCGCCCTGAGCCTGTCGAAGGGCCGTCCTCTTCGGCATGATTCGCCTCCTGATTCGAAACGGAGGCAATCCAGATATCACCCGCTTCCTACCATCCGACAGCCCCCGCTGGCGTCGCGGATAATTCCGGGGACAGTCTATCTGACTGTCCCCTCCTCCCCGCCTCCCGGCAGCGGACGCGCAGCGCATAGGGCACGCCGTCCCGCCGCGACCGCTCGGCCACCCAGGACCGGCCATAGGTCCCGGTCACGTCGCGCAGCAGCGCCCGGCAGCGATAGCCGGCGCCGTCGGCCACGGTGAAGCGGCAGCGCGCCCGGTCCGGCCCCAGCCGCCGGCAGGACAGCCCGGAAACCTGCTCCGCTCCCGTCGGAGAGACATAATCCTCGCACTGATCGATCAGCCGCCGGCACGGCTCGGCATGCCATTCATTGTAAGCGCCGGAAGCGTCGAGGGCGTTCGGGAGGGCAGGCGGCGCGGCGAAGGCGCCCGCAGGCAGCGCGAGCGCGAGCGCGAGGGCGGCGGCATATCGGACTGAGGTGCCCATCGCCCGGGTCTGAACCGCTTCCGCCCCGCCCGCAATGGCGCCCGGACGAAGGGGGGAGCTCAATGCTCCCGCCGCCAGACCTGAAAGACCGCATCGTCCGCCGAGCGCATCGCCCGGATCATCTCGTCCTGATCGAAGCCGGGGAGCCGGGCGAGGTCATCGATCGCCGCTTGCCCGCCGGTCGCGTCCTGGGGGAAGGCGCAGGCGAGCCTGCCGTCGGCGGCGAAGAGCTGCCACCACATATCCGCGCCCCAGGGGCCCGAGCCGTTCGTCTCTATCGCGACGCCGCAAAGCTCCGCCTTCGCCACGGCGCGCGTCTCACCGGAATCGTCGGTCACCCGGATGGATTCGGCGTCCAGCGCCACGACCCACCGCGCCTCGGGCGGCGGCGGCGAGGCCCGCAGCTTCTTCAGCCAGCCGGACAGGGCCTGCAGCCGGGCGCGCATCGCTGCCCAGCCGCCGCCTTCGTGCCAGGCGCCGCGCTCACCGGACTCGCTCCGACTGGCGTCGCGCACGACGTGGCGGGCGTGGCTGGGGGAGTTGAGCGCGATCGCGAGGGTTGAGCCGTCGACCTTCAGCCCGTCGTTGAGCGCGTTGCTGAGCGCGTCGATCTCGGATGTGCCGTAGACGATCGCCTCGTAGATTTCGCGGGGGATGATCCCGACCCTGCGATGCTCGCGCGCCAAAGCCAGCGCCGCGCAATATTCCGGCTGGTCCTCCAGCCAGACGCTGATCCAGCGTCCGTCCTCGTCGACGACCGACGCGCCGCCGAACTCCGTGACGCCCAGCTCCTCGAGCACCGGCCGGGCGAAGGCCGAAGGCAGGAACGCGACCAGCCGGTAGGCCACCGATTCCTCGAACCCCGCCGCGACCAGCCGCTCCGCCTGCTCCTCGTCGCCGACGTCGCCGCAACCCGCGATGATCGCCGCCGCCCGGATCAGGTCGTCATCGTTCATGGCAGGACCGTGCCCCGCTGCCCGGGTCCGCGCAACGGGCGGCGGTCTCAGGGACAGTCACTAGTGACTGTCCCCGTCTGCGCGGTCGTCATCTCCCGAGCGATTGCATCCTTCGCAGTGCGCATCATCGATCGCGTCGACGGCCACCGCCGCGTACGCCGCCACCCCGTAGAGCCGCGCCCGGTGCAATTCCGCGGCAAGCCTCCGAGCCGATCTGCGGAGCCGCGGCTTCTCCTCGCCAGCTCCGGTCAACCAAGCGCACACCCATTCTTCGGAAAGCGCCGAATCGGGGCCGGTTTCCACATATTATAGTTGATAAACTCTGCGCGACGGCAGGGCCATCTCTCTGTGCATGGACATGCGCAAGCTGGTCGGCCGCAACGCCGCGCGCCTCCGGAAGGAGGCGGCGCTAACGCAGGAGCAGCTCGCGGAGCGGTGCGGGCTGAGCCAGCAATATCTGAGCAAGCTCGAAAGCGGTCGCCGCAATCCGACCGTCGTCACACTCTACGAACTCGCATCCGCGCTGGGCGTCAGTCATGTAGAGCTCGTGCGGGAGGATTGAGAGGCTTGTCGACGCCGACAAAATCATACCTCTGTGAGGCAGTCTCGCCACGGAGAATCTTCGTTGCGAACTTTGGCCGCGAGAACTTCGAATGGCCCGGCTGCCTGGCGGGTGGTTACATAGCCACGATGCAGGACGAGCGCGCGCACGCTTACTGGGAGACAGGCGACCGCGAGGGCTTCGTCCAGTTTAGCATAAAACATCTCAAGACGGCCAAGGGACTGCCACCTACCGCTGCGGTGGCCAGCAGGTGGTTCAACCTGGGGTCAATAATCGTTGAGAGCCAAAACGATCTCTGGCTGCACAAGCAGGGAGACCTCCTGTGGTGGACCGTGACCACGGACGCTGCGGCGAGCATCAATCGAGAGCCGGATCCGAGCGCACGCTCCGGAGAGCCTGAGAATGGTATATTCTACCGGAAGCCGGCACAGCCGTGGCGCAACACAAATGTGTTTGGCAACCGACTAGAATGGAAGGCGCTCCACCCTAAGTCTCACGACTTCTTCACCACGGAGGCAACGCTACAGCAGCTCGGTCCTGACTACAGTGGCTTTGCGTTGGCGCTGGTGAACGGTGAGGACCTGACGCCTTGGACACATCGTAAAGAATGGGAAGACAAGGCAGCATCACGTCGCGGGAATACCGGTGGTCGGGTTTTCAACCGTCGCGAGATCGCCGTAGCAATGATGGTCCGCCGAGCGATGAGCACTGCAGCGCGGTCAAACGCGCAGCAGGAGCTTCGGAGAGTCAAGAACAAGGAGGTGCGGTTCGCCTCTCAGCGTGAGTTCGAGGAGTATGTGGACGCCCTGATTAGCGCCCAAGAGGGCCTGTGTGCCTTAAGCGAGATAGCCTTGCAGTTCGACGAACGGGAGGACCTCGACCTCTGCTGCTCCTTGGATCGGATCGAAAGCGATGGTCACTACGAGAGAGGAAATCTGCAGGTGGTATGCCGCTTCATCAACCGGTGGAAGTCCGATGCCGTGGACGGCGACTTTCGCCGCCTTTTGAACCTCGTACGCACGGCTTGAGCCGAGCCGACCGCCGGGACCGGCTGGTTCTGCGCCGCCGCTGACCGCTAAAACGGCGGCGGTGACACTGACCTGACTGTCACCAGGCTCACCCGCAGTGGCGTTGCTTGCCGCAGGCAGGAACAAGGGAGACCTGGATCAAATCGGTTGGGCGCATTCTCCTTGCTCCGCGTCATCCGCGCTTCCGCGCGAAAAGGACAAGCTCCGCCTCGCTGGCGGGGCCTCTTCGTTTGGGCCACTCCTTCGACAGACTCAGGACGAGCGGAAAGCTCAGTCGTCGTCGCGGACGAGAAAGGCCGGAGCGAATTCCGGGTCGCCCTCGGGCTCGCGCTGCGGGCGGTCTTCGCGGTCGCGGCGCTCGCCGCCACCTGCGCTACGCCGCTTGCGGCACCAGCGCCCTCGCCTCCGCCAGCCCCGCGTGGAGTCTGTGCGCCGAGAATTCGAGACCGTTCGGCCAGGCAAGGGCGCCGGCCTCGATGAAGGCGCGGGCGAAATAGGGCGTGTGCCACGTCTCGGCTCTTTCGCGCCTTCGTGTGAGGCACCCCTCAGCCGCGCGCTTGCCCCGCCAGCCCGAGGAACACCATGATCGCACGGCTCACCGGCGCCATCGCCGCGGGGGTGAGGGCGCCGAGGTGTTCTCCGAGCCGCGATCGTGCCACTGTCGTGATCTTGTCGGCCATCGCAAACGAGACCTCGCGCAGGCCGTTGTTCGCGCTCGGCGCGATGCGGATGCGGACGAGGCTCGCGTCGACCTCGTGGGTTGTCAGCAGGCAGACCGTGACCGACGCGGTCTCGGCGAAGGCATCGTCCTGCACGATCAGGACGGGGCGCGGCTTGCCCGCATAGTCGCCGCCGCCTGCCGCCGTCCAGATTTCCCCCCGTTTCAACCGCGGTACCCCTGCCGTCTAGTCGTCGAAGATCGAATCGAGGAATGCCTGGTCGTCCGCCTCGTGCGTCGCGCAAGCGACGAGACGCGCCTGGCGGGCGGCCTCGGCCTTGAAGGCCGGCGACGCGACGTCGGGCACCCAGAAATGGACGCTCTTCATCCCCTGCGCGCGCATCCGGGCGCGATGGTTCCGAACCTTGTCGCGGGACGGACGTGCACCCGATGCCATGACTGCCTCTCCTTCGGTTACATGTAACCTAGGCAGGCAGCGCTGGCCGGTCAATGCCGACGAAAAGGGGCCCCGCCATCGCTGGCAGGGCCTCTTCGATCGAGTCAGTCCTTCGACCGGCTCAGGACTAGCGGAAAGCTCAGTCGTCGTCGCGGACGAGGAAGGCCGGGGCGAATTCGGGGTCGCCCTCCGGCTCGCGCTGCGGACGGTCGTCGCGGTCGCGGCGTTCGCCGCCCCGCTCGCCGCCGCGGCCACGGTCGCCGCCTTCGCCGCCCCGACCGCGCTCGCCGCGGTCACCCGACGAGCGCTCTCCGCGGTCGCGGTCGCCGCCCTCGCGGCGCGGGCCGCGATCACGGTCTCCGCCGCCGTCGCGCCTCCGGCCGCGATCACGATCGCGTCCGCCGCCGTCGCGCCGCGGGCCGCGGTCGCGGTCGCCGCGCGGGCCGCGGTCGCCGCCTTCGCGGGGCTCGCGCGGCGGGCGGGTGTCGGGCAGCTCCTCGCCGGTCTCCTGGTCGACGACCCGCATCGACAGGCGGACCTTGCCGCGCTGGTCGATCTCGAGCACCTTGACCTTGACCTCCTGGCCCTCGCTCAAAGCGTCGGACACGCGCTCGACGCGCTCGTTCCTGATCTCCGAGACGTGGACGAGGCCGTCCTTGCCGCCCATGAAGTTCACGAACGCGCCGAAATCGACCAGGTTGACCACCTTGCCGGTATAGATCTTGCCGACCTCGGGCTCCTCGACGATGCCGAGGATCCACTGGCGGGCGGCCTCGATCTGGTTGACGTCCGACGAGCTGATCTTGATCACGCCCTCGTCGTCTATGTCGACCTTCGCGCCGGTGGTGGCGACGATCTCGCGGATGATCTTGCCGCCGGTGCCGATGATGTCGCGGATCTTCGCCTTGTCGATCTGCATGGTCTCGATCCGCGGCGCGTGGGCCGACAGCTCGCCGCGGCTGTGGTCGAGCGCCTTGGCCATCTCGCCGAGGATGTGGGCGCGGCCCTCATTGGCCTGGGCCAATGCGATTCGCATGATCTCCTCGGTGATGCCGGCGATCTTGATGTCCATCTGCAGCGAGGTGATGCCCGCCTCGGTGCCCGCGACCTTGAAGTCCATGTCGCCGAGATGGTCCTCGTCGCCGAGGATGTCGGAGATGACCGCGAAGTCGTCGCCTTCCTTGATCAGCCCCATGGCGATGCCCGAGACCGGCCGCGCGATCGGCACGCCGGCGTCCATCAGAGCGAGGCAGCCGCCGCACACCGTCGCCATCGACGAGGAGCCGTTGCTCTCGGTGATGTCGGAGAGGATGCGGATCGTGTAGGGGAATTCGTCGTGGGTCGGGAGCACCGGGTGGAGCGCCCGCCAGGCGAGCTTGCCGTGGCCGACCTCGCGCCGCCCCGGAGCGCCGAAGCGCCCGACTTCGCCGACGCTGTACGGCGGGAAGTTATAGTGGAGCATGAAGCGCTGGTAGGAGAGGCCCTCCAGCCCGTCGATCATCTGCTCGGCGTCCTTGGTGCCGAGCGTGGTCGTGCAGATCGCCTGGGTCTCGCCGCGGGTGAACAAAGCCGAGCCGTGGGTGCGCGGCAGGAAGCCGACCATCGCCTCGATCGGGCGGACCGTCTTGGTGTCGCGGCCGTCGATGCGGATGCCGTCCTTCAGGATGGCGCCGCGGACGATCTCGGCCTCGAGCTTCTTGACCAGCTTCAAGGCGCCGAGATAGCCGCCCGGGTCGGAGGCCTCCATGTCGGCGAGGCCCTCGCGCGCCTTGGCGCGGGCTTCGTTGACCGCGGTCTGGCGGGCCTGCTTGTCGGTGAGGCGGTAGGCGGCGGCGAGGTCCTGGCCGATCAGCTCGCGGAGGCGCTGCTTGATCGGGGACATGTCCGGGCCTTCCTCGAGCTCCCAAGGGTCCCTGGCGGCCTGCTCGGCGAGGCGGATGATGCCCTGGATGACCGGCTGGATCGAGCGGTGCGCGAACATCACGGCGCCGAGCATCACGTCCTCGGAAAGCTCCTTGGCCTCCGATTCGACCATCATCACCGCATTGTGGGTGCCGGCGACGACGAGGTCGAGCTCACCCGACTGGATCTGCTCCTGGCTCGGGTTGAGGATATATTCGCCGTCCTGGTAGCCGACGCGCGCGGCGGCGATCGGGCCCATGAACGGGATGCCGGAAAGGGTCAGCGCCGCGGAGGCCGCGACCATCGCCACCACGTCGGGCTCGTTCTCGCCGTCATAGGACATGACGTGGGCGATCACGAGGACCTCGTTGTAGAACCCTTCCGGAAACAACGGCCGAATCGGCCGGTCGATGAGGCGGCTGGTGAGCGTTTCCTTCTCGGTCGCGCCGCGCTCCCGCTTGAAAAAGCCGCCCGGGATGCGCCCGGCGGCCGAGAATTTTTCCTGATAGTGCACGGTGAGCGGGAAGAAATCCTGCCCCGGCTTGACGTGCTTCGCCGCGGTCACCGCGCAAAGCACCACGGTCTCGCCGAGGGTCGCGAGCACCGCGCCGTCGGCCTGGCGGGCGACCCGGCCCGTCTCGAGAGTGAGCGTCTTGCCGCCCCACTCGATTTCCACTTTCTTCATGTCGAACATTCGTTTTTTCCTTCAACGCCCAGCGCCAGATGCGCCGGGGGCCTATGTGCCGGCACGGGTGGCCGGACTTGGATGGGACCCGAACGGTCCCGGTCGGGCGCCGCCGGATTGCGGACGCCAGATATAAGAAGCGGCCCGCAATGGGGCCGCTTCAACGGTTACTTGCGAAGGCCCAGCTTCGCGATGAGTGCGGTGTAGCGCTCGCTGTCTTCCCTGCGGAGATAGTCCAGCAAAGAGCGGCGCTTGTTGACCATCATCAGCAGGCCGCGGCGCGAATGATTGTCCTTCGCGTGGGTCTTGAAATGGTCGGTGAGGTTGTTGATCCGCTCGGTGAGGATCGCGACCTGCACCTCCGGGGAACCGGTGTCGCCCTTGTTCTGGGCATTGTCCTTGATAATTTCGGTCTTGCGCTCGGCGGTTACCGACATCGTCAAACTCCTTCTCGTCACATGTTGAAGCCGCGCACCACCCGGAGATTGCCTCCGTCCGCTTCCACGAGCGCAACCGGAACAGACTGATCGGTTGCCAGATGGAGGCCGGTTTGTGCGGCGGTCCCGACCGCTACGCGCCCCTCGCGGAGCGCCCTTGCCTGGTCGGGGGTGACGGGAAGAGCCGGGATGTCGTCCAGCCCCGCCGTCAGCGGCAAGAGTGCCTGTTCAAGGCTGCGCGCCTTAGCGAGTTCGCTCAGTTTGTCCAGCGAAATCGCCTGTTCCAGGGTGAAGGGGCCTGCCCTCAGCCGCCTCAACATGGTGACGTGGCCGACCGTTTCCAAGGCATAAGCGATGTCGCGGGCGAGCGAGCGTATGTAGGTGCCCTTGGAGACCCGGGCGGTGAGGGTGACAGAGGTTAGGGGCTCGGCGTTGGAGCCCCCCTCCGTTCGCCCTGAGCTTGTCGAAGGGCTCTCCTTCACTTCACCACAGGAGGAGAAAAGGGCTTCGACAGGCTCAACCCGAACGGAAAGAGAGTGAGTCGTCACCTTTCTGCTCTTCAGGCCCACCTCCTCCCCACCCCGCGCCAGCGCATAGGCCCGTTTCCCCTCCACCTTCAGCGCCGAATAAGCGGGCGGCACCTGCTCGATCTCGCCGGCGAAGCGGCTCAGCACCGCCTCCACCTCCGCCAGCGTCGGCCGCACAGCGGAGCGGGCGACCACCTCCCCTTCCGCATCGAGCGTGTCCGTCTCCTCCCCGAAGCGGATGGCGAAGGCGTAGACCTTGTCCGCATCCAGCATCCGGCCGGCGAGCTTGGTCGCCTCCCCGATCGCGACCGGCAGCACCCCGCTCGCCAGCGGATCGAGCGTGCCGCCATGGCCGACCTTGAGCTTCGGGTAGCCGCCGTCGCGAAGCGCCCGCTTCACCGCCGAGACGATCCGTGTCGAGCCGGGGCCGACCGGCTTGTCGATGACCGTCCAGCCGTGCACGGCCCTCAGCCGGACGCGAGGCTGAGCTTCAGCTGGCGCGCCTCGGCTTCCTTGATCCGCGACATGAAATGCCGGCGGCAGAGCGCCAGATAGCGGTCGTTGCCGCCGATCTCGGTCTGCTGACCGCTCGACACGGCGCGGCCATGCGCGTCGACGCGCAGGTTCATGGTCGCCTTGCGGCCGCATTCGCAAATCGCCTTCAGCTCGACCAGCTTGTCGGCGAGCGCGAGCAGGGTCGCCGAGCCTTCGAACAGGTTCGCCTGGAAATCGGTCCGGAGGCCGTAGGTGAGCACCGGAATGTCGAGCTCGTCGCAGATCGCGGCGAGCTGGTGGACCTGGGCGCGGCTGAGGAACTGCGCCTCGTCGACCAGGATGCAGTCCACCCGGCCCTCGGCGAGCTGCGCCTCGACCTCTCCGCGCAGGTCCGTCGCCGGCTCAAACGCATTGGCGCTGGCGGTGATGCCGATCCGCGAATCGATCACCCCGAAGCCGGAGCGGTCGTGGATCGCCGCGGTCCACAGCATCGGCTCCATGCCGCGCTCGCGATAGTTGAACGCGGTCTGGAGGAGGATCGTCGACTTGCCCGCATTCATCGACGCATAATAGAAATAGAGCTTGGCCATGCGCCTGCCTAGCCGATCCCGGCGACCGATGCGATGAGGCCGGACAGCCACTGAACGGGCGGAACCACCAGGTACAGCACGATGTTCGCGCCCGGCGCCAGCATCGGCAGCACGACCAGCAGCAGGATCAGCAGCGGGAAGCCGTAGCGCCCGAGCCGTCGCCAGCCAGGCACCAGCGGCCTCGGCAGCAACCCCTCGACGACGTGGCCGCCGTCGAACGGGGGGATCGGAAGCAGGTTGAACACCGCCAGGAAGACGTTGAGCAAGAGGAAGTTCTGCAGGTTGGCGATGACGAACAGGTTGAGCAGGCTCGCCGATTTGACGACGCTCAGGACGATTGCGAGCGCCAGCGCCGCGAGCATTGCGAGCAGCAGGTTCATCCCCGGCCCGGCGAGCGCGACGATCATCATATGGATGCGCGGGTTGCGCATCCGCTTCGCGATCACCGGAACCGGCTTCGCCCAGCCGAACACCGGCGCCCCGCTGACGGCGAGCAGAAGAGGCAGGCCGACCGTCCCGATCGGGTCGACGTGACGGATCGGGTTTGGGCTCAGCCGGCCGAGCCGCTTCGCGGTCGGATCGCCGAACGCGTTCGCCACCCAGCCGTGCGAGATTTCGTGGAGGACGATCGCGAAGACGAGGGGGATCAGCCAGGTCGCGACCTTGAAGACCACATCGTTAGGCTCCATCCGGCGGCGCCTCTCCGCTGATCCGCCGCGCCTCGTCGACGAGCATGACCGGGATGCCGTCGCGGATCGGGTAGGCCAGCCCCGCTTGGTCGGAGACCAGTTCCTGGCCGGCCTCGTCGTAGCGCAGGGCGGTCCGGGTGAGGGGGCAGACGAGAATGTCGAGCAGGGCCGGATCGAATCTCTTCACTGCATCGTCTCCGGCCCGTCGGCGCCGCCGGGCGCCATCCGCTGGAACTGCATGAACTGGACGAGGAGGTCGGCGCGGACGGCGATGTCCGGCGCTTCGAGCAAGGCCTGCTTCGAGCCGACGTCGAGCGGCGCGATCTGGGCGATGCCGTTGACCAGCATCTCGTCGTCGAGGCGCGCGACCGATTCCCACTCGATCTGATAGCCGAGCGCGTCGGCATAGCGCCGCGCTTCGCGCTCGAGCTCGGCGCGCTGGGCGATGGCGAGGGGCTCCGGGTCCCCCTCCTCGGCGAAACCACGGCGGTCGGCGTCGACCTGGCGATAAGCGGTCTCGACCTCCGCCTCGCGGGCGATGCGGAAGCGGCCGAGGCCTTCGAGCACGAGGTTGAAGCGCCCGTCCTCCAGCTCGTCGCAGGCGGCGATGCGCCCGATGCAGCCGATTTCGAACAAAGCCGGCGGCTCGCTCTGGTCGCGCGGCTGAATCATCGCGATCAGCCCGTCGCTCGCCAGCGCGTCGCGCACCATCGCCCGGTAGCGGGGTTCGAAGATGTGGAGCGGCAACTGGGCGCGCGGAAAGAGCAGCGCCCCGGCCAGCGGGAAGATCGGGACCCGCAGCAGGGCGCCCTGGCTCATCAGCCGAACAGGATCGCCGAGAGGCGCCGCCTCTGCGCCGACGCCCAGGGATCTTCGAGTCCGACCGCCTCGATGAACTGGAGCAGCCGCTTGCGCGCGGCGCCTTCGTTCCATTCGCGATCTCGCCCGATGCTCTCGAGCAACTGGTCTGCCGCGCCGTCGCGATCGCCCCGCGCCATCAAGGCAGCGGCAAGTTCGTAGCGGGCCTCATGATCGTCGGGATCGGCACGCACCTTGCGCTCGAGGTCTGACGTCTCCGCGTCGGCCGGCGCCAGTTCCGAGATGGCGAGCGCCGACCTGGCCTGCGCCAGCGCGGGGTCGCCTGCGAGCTTCTCGGGCAGGGAGTCGATCAGCGCGCGTGCCTCGTCGGTGCGGCCGCCGGAGATCAGTGCACGCGCGAGGCCGGAGGCGGCCTCGGCATTGTCGGGGGCCATGTCCCGGATCTGGCCGAAGATGTTGGCCGCGCGCTCTGCGTCGCCGCCGGCGAGCACCTGCTCGCCCATTGCGATCAGCGGCTCGATCTGCGCCTCGAGCTGCTGCTCCTCGCCCTCCACAGGCAATTGCGAAAGGATCTGGTCCAGGGCGCGGGTGAGCTGCCCTTCGGTGCGGGCAGGCGTGAGATCGGCCACCAGCTGGCCCTGGAAGATGGCGTAGACGGTGGGGATCGACTGGACGCGAAACTGGGCGGCGATGATCTTGTTTGCGTCGACGTCGATCTTGACCAGCTTCACGCCCTTGGGCGCGTAGTCGGCCGCCACCTTTTCGAGCAGGGGCGTCAGCTGCTTGCACGGGCCGCACCATTCCGCCCAGAAGTCGACGATGACGAGCGCATCGCGCGACGGCTCGATGACGTCGCGCCGGAACCCGTCCAGCGCCTCCCGCTCGGCCGCGCTCATGCCCAGTGACGCCATCTGCTCAGTCTCCAGCCGGTCCAGGAATATGGCGTCCTATGTGGTATCGCGGTGCGATCTGCCAAGCCTATCTAGGGCTTGCCCGGCGGCCACGGCGATGCTAGCAGCCGCCGCCACCCGAGCCGTCGTCCAGCCCGCATCGCGCGCGCCGGCCGAGCGGCTCAGCTCAGAGCGGGCGTAGCTCAGGGGTAGAGCACAACCTTGCCAAGGTTGGGGTCGAGGGTTCGAATCCCTTCGCCCGCTCCATTATTTCGAACTGAGCGCGACGAGCCCTCGAGTCTTCGCGGCGCTCCGTCCTGCGGGGCCGCGCCGGATCCAATCCCTGCGCCCCCTCCAACCTCCCCGAAGAGGCCGCGTCGAACCCTCGCGTCTTTGTGGCTCCACCTTGCAGGCTTGTGCGCGGGCCTGAATCCCTTCGCCCGCACGATTCTTCAGCCAGCGGTCAATCTCGGTGTCTTGGTGGCCCGAGTTCCTCATGCGGTCGAGAACAATCGCCGGATAGATCGATAATCCCGCCGTAGAACCGCAGCCGCCAAATCAGCAAGTTTCAAACGAAAACGTTTCCGTCAAAAACGACAGCCTTTAATCTGCTATTACATATGATCTTTGGAGAGGGAGGTATCGTAAATAATAATTATAGCATCCAGTTAGAAATCGTTTGACAGAGACTGACGCAACCCGCCAAGACGTGACACACGATATATGCCCGAGTCGCTGCGTGACTCGGCTGTGTGCAGAGACACTTTGTAACGATTCCTTACGAACTTTGACAATCAGGAGAGCGGTATGGGCAACGTCATACCTTTTGCTTCGACTGGCGCCACGAGTCCGCTAACGACGACGGCGCACACTGCGGCCGTGAACGCGACCGCCGCTCAGGGTGCGCTCGTGAACGGATGCTGCACCGCAATCCTCGAGCAGGCGGACATTTCCGTTCCGGACATGCCCAGCCTCGGCCAGCATCAGCAGACGACGCGCGATCACGCGAATTACTGGATCAACTCCGTCCAGCCGACCCTGATCGCGTCAATCGGCGCCGTCGTCGGCTTTTCAAATCAGTATAATGCATTCCTGGTGCCCCTCATGCAGGCCGCGCCGAACGTCAACACCGATCCCACAGCGAAAAACACCGTCGTGCAAGGATTGCAGCTCTTGAAACAGTCGGTCACGACCTACGGAGGCAAGACCACGAGCGCGACGAGCGCGGTTGACAGCTTCCGCTCGAGCTTCACCTCCGATTACAGTGCGTTCGACAGCGATATTACGGCGATGAACACCAAGCTCACGGGACTGAGCGGCGACGGCGGCGAGATCAAGCAGCTCACCGACAAGATCAGCGCCGAGCAGGATGCGATGTCGAAGGACCTGAGCATGATCGCGGGCGGCGCCACGATGATGGTGGTCGGGGGCCTGATGATCGCGGTCGGCGCTCTGGCCGAGATCCCGACGGCTGGCGCGAGCACCGCGCTGATCGTGGCGGGCGGCGTGGTCGTGGTGGGCGGCGCCATCCTCACCGGCTTTGGCGGATCGGATTATCGCAGCACGCTCGCCCAGTACAAACAGGATGTGGAGCAACTTGCGGCCGACAATGCAGAAGTGACGCTGCTCACCCACGTGAGCGGCCAGATCACGTCGATGAACACGCAGATCAACACGGCCGTGTCCGCACTCAACGCCATGGAAGCGGCATGGCAGAATCTCGGCACGGAGTTCGACACCCTGCTCACCGCGGTGAATGGGACCGATGTCGACAGCGCATTTCTGCAGGCACAGCTTCAGACGGCGGGCACGGACTGGAACGACATGGCGACCCAGGCGGCCAAGGTCCAGTCGATGATCGACCCGCCGCAGGTGCCGCTCTCGATGGTGTTGCAGAACGCCGCCTGAGACGCTTCGCGCTCTTTCTGCGCTCCCGCGGAGGACGACATGGCATTGTTCGACGATATCGCGCTCCAGATGCGCGATAGCATCACCAGCGAGACGGCGCAGATGCCGACGCCCTTTTCGCATCCGGCGCTGACTTTCGGCAGCCGGACCCTCTCGGGCTCGATTGCCGTGCTCGACGCGCTGGCCCAGCGCATCGGCGGTTTGCCGGACGTGGCCAACTCGCCAATTCCGGGCGTATCCCAACACGTGGCGAACGCAAAGGCGTTGGCGAACAGCTGGCTGGTCGACTGCAGGAACCATGTGGTCGGTGCCCTGCAGGGCCTCGCGGATTTCGGTAACGGCTTCATATCGTCGTCGGCGCCGTTGTTGCGGCAGGACTTCCTGACAGCGGCGACCGACCCGTCGGCCATGGCTATGGCTCGGGTGCGTCTCGCCTCGCTCGTGTCCGATCTGGCGCAGCGCAGCGGCATATGGGCCGGTGCCGTCGCTTCCGTCGAAGCCTATCTGTCCCAAATGACGGCGTCCGTCTCCCAGTTGCAGACCGATGCGTCGCTGGCCGCGCAGCGTCTAGGAGCCGACACAGTGCATGCTGTTCTGCTGCAGCAGCAGGCGAACGACTTGCAGTCGCAGCTCGACGATGCTCGGTCGCGGCAGAGATATTATTGGCTGCTCGGCCCGCTCGGCTACCTGATTGCGAGCGAGATCGATTCTCTCGCCTCCAACCTTTCCGGCGTTCAGTCGCAGCTCGACTCGGTGCAGGCGGACCTCGCTCAGACCAGCGCCGAAGGGACCGTCCTTCAGTCGCTCGTTCCCGCGATGACGTCTTACGTGGCCGCCGTCTCGGCGATGGCGGCGAGCGTGAACGGGCTTACGGCCGCAACTCAGGCGCTCCAGTCTCAGCTCGCACAAGTAAGCACCGCGCTCGAAACGTCGCCGAACATCGCGGTCTTTGCGAACGCCCAGCTCGACGCCTCGATCCAGGATTGGCAGATCGTCGGACAGTCGATCGGGGACCTGCCGCAGACCGCGTTCGGCTGACAGCGCGAGGCGCCGCGGCCGGCAGAACGCATTCGGAAAGGTTGCGCTTCTCTGGGCATTCGGAACGCAACCGGCTGCCCCCCGTTCTCGGGCGGTGAGCACACAATTGCGCAGATTCGATTCGTCGGCTTTCGAGCCGCCGCCGGATGCCATCGACTTCTATGTCGAGAGCCTCAAGCTGCTCAAAGAATCGGCGATCCCGTTCCTCCTCTCGGGGACCTATGCGCTCGGCTGCTTCACCGGGATCAGCCGCCCGACCAAGGATCTCGACGTCTTCTGCAAGCCCTCGGACGCGCCGCGCATCCTCTCCTTCTTCAAGGGCAAGGGCTACGAGATCGAGATGGAGGACGAGCGCTGGATCGGGAAGGTCTGGCGCGGCGAGCATTTCTTCGACGTCATCTTCAACATCAGCTCCGCCTCGATCCCGATCACCGACGAATGGTTCGCCGAGGTGACCGAGGCGGAGGTCTACGGGACGCGCGTGCGGGTGACTCCGCCCACCCAGTTCATCCTCTCCAAGCTCTTCCTCCAGACCCGCTACCGGTACGACGCCGCCGACGTCGTCCACACCATCCTGATCAAGCATGACGAGATCGACTGGCACTGGCTGCTCGCCCAGATGGAGCTCTATTGGGAGGTGCTGCTGATCAACGTGCTCAATTTCCGCTTCGTCTATCCGACCGAGCGGCACCTCGTTCCGCGCTGGCTCTACGACGAGCTGCTCGATCGCCTGAAGGCCCAGGACGAGATGCCGCCGGCGACGATCAGGATCTGCCGAGGCCGGCTGATCAGCCCCACCGATTATGCGGTGGACGTCTCCGAATGGGGCTTCGCCGACGTCGTCGGCAAGGGAGTCGACGAGAAGCATGAGCGACCCAGGCACTGACGCGATCACCTTGGCCGCGATCGGCGATCTCCACGTCTCGGAGCATTCGGAGCACCAGTTCCGCGACTTGTTCGCCGAGATGTCCGACGCCGCCAACGTCGCGGCCCTGTGCGGCGATCTCACCAATTTCGGCAAAGTCCGCGAGGCCGAGCTGCTCGCCGAGGATCTGAAGGCGCTGACCATCCCGACCGTCGCCGTCCTCGGCAATCACGACGTCGAGGCGGGCTGCGCCGAGGAAGTGGTGCGGATCCTCGAACAGGCCGGCGTGACGGTGCTCGACGAGCAGGCGGTGGTGATCGAGGGCGTCGGCTTCGCAGGGGTCAAGGGCTTCCTCGGCGGCTTCGGCCGCGGCGAGCTCGGCGCGTTCGGAGAGGACGCGATCAAGGCGTTCGTCGACGAGGCGCGCAACGAAGCCCGCAAGCTCGAGAACGCACTGCGCTCGCTCAGGACCGACCGCGCCGTCGCCGTGCTCCATTACGCCCCGGTCGCGGACACGGTGGAGGGCGAGCCGCTGGAAATCTACCCGTTCCTCGGCTCCTCGCGCCTCGCCAACGCGGTCGACCGCTTCGACAACGTCAGGGCGGTGGTCCACGGCCACGCCCATCGCGGCCGCTACCGGGGCGCGACGCCGCGCGGCGTCCCGGTCTACAATTGCGCCCGCTACGTCGTCGAAGCCGAACTCGGCCGGCCCTACGCGCTGATCGAGGTCTAGGTCCGGCCCCCCTCGCGACGACAAGCGGGCAGGTCAGGATTTTCTTCTCACGATGTCAAAGAGCCGTGCCGAGCCGCGCGACTCGACGGCGACCGTTCTAATAGGATACTTCCTACATGTCAAGAACAGATATGAAACGCGGATGTCTTAGCGCCGCGCTGGCTGCGGGCGGCTCGCCGGGCGCGGCTGTTGCGGCTGGTTGGCCGGCGGCTGGGGCGGGTTGACTGGATCGAGCAAGGCCGCCGTCTCGATCGTATCGAGCGCCGAGCGGGCGGCGACGTAGCGGCGGGCCTTCTGGACCCAGGCCCGCGCCTGCTCGCGGCCCGGCATCCGCAGCACCTCCACCAGGGCGAAATTGACCTCTCCCGCCGACATATGGGCGTAAGCGCGCCGCAGCCGCTCGGACGGAATCGTCGACTGGGTGCCTTCGCGGCGAATCGTGATCAGGCTGCCGAGCTCGCGCTTCAGCGCCGACCACCAATTCTGATTGGGGCCGCTCGCGGCGAGATGCGGGCCGATCTCCTCGAGCTCGCGCTGCAGCTCCTGCAGGGTCACCGGCTGGCGGGCGGCGGTGATGATCAAGCCGACCGCCTGCGGCTGGGTCTGGCCGAAACGCTGGCGCAGCAGATGCTCGATATAGCCGAGCTGGACGCCGCGATCGAGCGCGCGGCGGGCGGCGAAGGCGACCAGCAGGCCCTCGGCCCGGTCGGCATTGCCGACCGCGGCGCGCGAGGCATTGTCCAGTTCCGCCAGGCGCTGCTCGACGCGAGTGACCCGCCGCTGGGTCTCGGGATCGATGACCAGCCTTTGTTCGCCCTCCACGGCAGGGGGCGCCGGGGCCGCTTGCGGCTGCGCCTGGAGGGGGGCGATTTGCGGCGCGGGCCGGACGACCGGCGCCGGCGGCGCGGGCTCCGGCGCGACGCCGAGGAACAAGGCCGCCGTCTCCCAGCGCGCGAGCAGCCAGCCCATGGCGGCAAGGCCGAGCACGAAGGCGATCATCGGCAGCGCCAGCCGGGTCCAGAGCGATCGCCGCCGCTCCAGCCCCGTCACCGGATCATAGTCGACGCTCGCCATGGTCACTCCCGCACCTGCCGCTCAGTCTGGCACAGCTCGGCTGCAAGCTCCAGCAAAGCCTCATCCCGCGGATGAGCGGCGGACTCGATCCGGCTCCACCCGCCGCCGGCCGCAGCGGCGGCTGCTGCGCTGATCGCCGCGACCGCGACCCGCGCGCGCGGCAGCCCCGCTGCGTCGACCAGCGCGGCGAAGGTCCGTGCCGCGCGCGGCGAATGAAGCAGGACCAGCCCGCCGCTTGCCAGCATGCGCCGCGCCTCTGCCGGGAGCGCATCGACCGCGTCCGCCGCATAGACGATCCGCCGCACGAGCTCGACCTCGGTGCGTTCCAACGAGAGGTGGTCGCGGCCGCACAGATGGAGCAGCCGGCTTTTTCCCATCGTCGCAAGCAAGGCTGCGGCGTCCCGCGGGCCGGCGCGCACATCGGCGAAGCCGGCCTGTGCGGCGGCGGCCGCAGTCGCCTCCCCGACTGCGTGACAGGGAAGATGGAGATATTGTTCGAGCAGCGGGCCCGCCTGGCGCGGCGCATGTGCGCTGGTCAGCAGGATGCCGTCGAGCCCGGGCCGACCGGGCGCTTCCCAGGCAAGCGGACGGACCTTGAAAAGCGGCGCGACGACCGGCTCCAGCCCCAGCCGCCGCGCTCGCTCCGCGGTCGCGCTCGCGCCGGGCTCGGGCCGGAGCACCAGGACGGCGCGACTCACCCGGCGAACAAGGCCCAGAGCTGCGGCCCCGCGCCGCGCAGCATCTCGCGCGCCAGGGCGATCGGCGCCTGCTCGTCGCCGGCCGGAAAGCTCGTGTCGAGATCGCGGCAATCGCTGCCGTCGGCGGTCATGATCTCGGCGCGCAGCCGGATCCGGCCGCCCTCGAGCGTCGCCAGCGCCGCAACCGGCGAGCGGCAGCTCCCGCCGAGCCCCTCGAGCAGGCGCCGCTCGGACGACACGCAGACATGGGTGTCGCGGTCGTCGATTGCCTCGATCACCGGCCTCAGCCGGCGGTTGCCCTCCAGCATCTCGATCCCGATCGCGCCCTGCGCGGCCGCGGGCAGCAAATCGTCGAGTGGGGTTCCGATCTCCGAATGATCGAGCCGGTCCAGCCCGGCCGCGGCGAGCAAGGTGGCGTCGGCCTCGCCCATGCCCAGCTTCCTCAGGCGGGTCTGGACGTTGCCGCGAAACGGCAGGATGGCGAGGTCGGGCCGCCGGCGAAGCAGCTGGGCGGCGCGGCGCGGCGAGGAGGTGCCGACGCGCGCGCCCTCGGGCAACGCGGCGATGCTCTCGGCGCCGACCAGCCGGTCGCGGACGTCGGCGCGCGGCAGCATCGCGGCGATCCTGAGCTCGGCCGGGCGGATCGTCTCGACGTCCTTCATCGAGTGCACGGAAATGTCGGTGACTCCGTCGGCCAGCGCGCGATCGAGCTCCTTGGTCCAGAGGCCCTTGCCGCCGACTTCGGCGAGCGGCCGGTCGCTGACCGTGTCGCCGGTCGTCGTCATCGGCACGATCTCGATCCGCTCCGGCCCCCAGCCATGCGCCTCGCGCAACGCGTCTGCCACCAGCCGCGCCTGGGCGAGGGCGAGCGGCGATCCGCGGGTCCCGATCCGGAGGAGCTCGATCATGCCGCGCTTGTGCTAGCGGCTCCGGCAATGGCAGGGAAGCCGGGTGACCCTGATCCTCGGCATCGAATCCTCCTGCGACGAGACCGCGGCAGCCCTGGTGACCTCGGATCGGCGCATCCTCGCCCACCGCCTCGCCGGTCAGGAAGAGGCCCACCGGCCTTATGGCGGCGTCGTCCCCGAGATCGCGGCGCGCGCCCATGTCGAGATCCTGCCGCGCCTGATCGAGGAGGTGCTCGCTGAGGCAGATGTGAAGCTGGACGGAGTGGAGGCGATCGCGGCGACGGCCGGGCCGGGACTGATCGGCGGGGTGATGGTCGGCCTCGTCACCGCGAAGGGGCTCGCGCTCGCCAGCGGCAAGCCGCTGGTCGCGGTCAACCATCTCGAGGGCCACGCTCTGTCGCCGATGCTGACCGAGCCGGACCTCGCTTTCCCCTATCTGCTGATGCTCGTCTCGGGCGGCCATTGCCAGCTGCTGCTGGTGGAGGGCGTGGGCCGATACGTCCGGCTGGCGACGACCATCGACGACGCCGCGGGCGAGGCGTTCGACAAGTCGGCCAAGCTGCTCGGCCTCGGCTATCCCGGAGGGCCGGCGATCGAGCGCGCGGCGGCGCAGGGCGATCCCGCAGCAGTGCCCCTGCCGCGGCCGTTGGCGGGTTCCGACGAGCCGCATTTCTCCTTCGCGGGCCTCAAGAGCGCCGTGCTCCGCGCCCGCGACAGCGGCCGCTACGGAGCGGAGGACATTGCCGCCTCGTTCCAACAGGCGGTGGTCGACTGCCTGATCGACCGGACCGGGCGGGCGCTCGATCGCGCCTCAGGCGCAAGGGCGCTGGTCGTCGCCGGGGGCGTGGCCGCCAATGGTGCGATCCGCGGCGCGCTTACGCGGCTTGCCTCGTCGCGGGACCTCCCCTTCGTAGCGCCGCCCTCATGGCTCTGCACGGACAATGCGGCGATGATCGCCTGGGCCGGCGCGCTCCGCTTCGAGGCCGGGCTCACCGACGGCCTCGAAGCCCCCGCCCGAGCCCGCTGGCCGCTCGACCCCAATGCCGAGAAGGCCAGAGGCGCGGGGGTGAAAGCATGATGCCGCCCTCCCACCCGGTCGGGCTGAGCCTGTCGAGGCCCTGCCCTCCTTTGCCGAAGGGAAAGGACAGCCCTTCGGCAAGCTCAGGGCGAACGGAGGCCTTGTCATGAGCTTGCGCGTGGGAGTGGTCGGCGGCGGCGCCTGGGGCACCGCGCTCGCCCAGGTCGCCGCGTGCGGCGGCGAGGAGGTTTTGCTCTGGGCGCGCGAGCCGGAAGTTGCGGAGAGCGTCAACGCCTCGCACGAAAACGCGCTGTTCCTCCCCGGCGTGCGGCTCGCCCCGTCGTTGCGGGCGACGAGCGACATCGCCGCTCTGGCACCCTGCGACGCGCTGCTGGTGGTGACCCCGGCCCAGCACACGCGCGCCGTGCTCGCCTCGCTCGACGCTGCGAGCAAGCCGCTCGTGCTCTGCTCCAAGGGCATCGAGGATTCGACCGGGCAGCTGATGCACGAGGTCGCACGCGAGGTGCAGCCCTCCTGCAGCCTCGCCGCCCTCTCCGGCCCGACCTTCGCACACGAGGTCGCCGCCGGCCTTCCGGCCGCGGTCACCCTCGCGGCGGAGGGTCGGAAGGTCGGCGAGGCGTTGGTCGCCCGCCTCGCCAGGCCTTTCTTCCGACCCTATCTTTCGGACGACGTCGCCGGCGCCGAGGTCGGCGGCGCGGTCAAGAACGTGCTGGCGATCGCCTGCGGCGTGGTCGACGGGCGCGGGCTCGGCCTCAACGCGCGCGCCGCCTTGATCTCGCGCGGCTTCGCCGAAATGACCCGCTTCGGACTCGCCAAAGGCGCGCGGCCGGAGACGCTCGCCGGGCTCGCCGGCCTCGGCGATCTCGTCCTCACCTGCTCGTCGACCAACTCGCGAAACTTCAGCCTCGGCAAGGGCATCGGCGAGGGCCGGAGCGCCCCCGAATTGCTCGCCGACCGCCGCACCGTCGCGGAGGGCGCCTTTACCGCCCCGGTGCTCAACCGCGCGGCAAAAGCGCTCGGCGTCGACATGCCGATCGTCGCCGCCGTCTGCGCCTTGCTGGCGGGGGAAGCCTCGGTCGAGGAGGTCGTGGGAAGGCTGCTGGCGAGACCCCTCAGGCCGGAAGGCGTCTGAGCCCGGCCGTCAGAAATCCCAGCAGATTCCCTTCTTCTCCCAGTCGCCGTAGCGGGTCGGCTCGGGGCCTTTCGGCCCGCCCGATTCCTCAGCCGGGAGAACTTCCTCCGGCTCCGGCACGGGTGGGCTTTTCGAGAGATAGGATGGGGGCTGCAAATGGAGCGGGCGCTTGCCGGCCATGGCGGTTCCGATTGACGTGGGGTTCTCGCCCCCACATGTCGCGCCGCGATGGCACGGAGGCAAGAGCAGCGGCCGGAGCGGGGCGATGCGGCCGGCACGGCTTCGCGCCGTGCGGCGCTGAGGCTGCTCGACGCGGTGCTGAGAAAGGGCCTGCCGCTCGAGGCGGCCCTCGATACGGCCGCGCGCGACCTCGCCCGCGCCGACGATCGCGGCTTCGCCCACGCCATCGCCTCCGAGGCGCTGCGCCGCCTCACCGATCTCGACGCCCTGATCGACGGCGCGACCAGGCAGCGCCTGCCGGACGATTCCAAGGCGCGTTTCGCGCTCCGGATCGCGCTCGTCCAGGCGCTGGCGCTGCGAACCCCGCCCCACGCGGCGATTTCCACCGTCCTGCCGCTCGTCGACGGCGGGCCGCGGCGGCTGGTCCACGGTGTGTTCGGGGCGCTGATGCGCGCCAACGCCGCGCTCCCTGAGCTTCCTGCGCTCCCGCCGCCGGTGGAGCAGCGCTGGAGCGCCGCTTGGGGACCGGACGTCGCGGCAGCGGCGGCCCGGCTGATCGCGGTGCCGCCGCCGCTCGACCTGATCGGCGAGCCGCCGGAGGAGGAGGGCGTGAGCCTGATGCCCGGCCATCTCCGCCTCGCCCGCGGCACCGCCGTCGCCGGTCTCACCGGTTTCGGCGACGGAAGATGGTGGGTGCAGGACGTCTCGGCGGCGATCCCGGCGCGGCTGCTCGGCCGCGGCGAGGCGCGCACGGCGCTCGACCTTTGTGCTGCGCCCGGCGGCAAGACGATGCAGCTCGCCTCTGCCGGCTTCCGAGTCACCGCCGTCGATTCCTCGGAGAGCCGGCTTCAGCGCCTGCGGGAGAATCTCGGCCGTACCGGCCTCGAGGCCGAAATCGTCGCGGCAGACGTCATGCAATGGCGTCCGCCCGAGCCCGCCGACGCGGTCCTGCTCGACGCGCCCTGCTCCGCGACCGGAATCTACCGCCGGCACCCGGACGTGCTCTACCGCGTCCGGCCGCGCGCCGTAATCGCGCTCGCCGAGGCGCAGGCGGCGATGCTCTCTCGCGCCGCGGAGTGGGTGAAAAGGGGCGGCGGCACCCTCGTCTACTCGGTCTGCTCGCTGGAGCCGGAGGAAGGCGAAGCGGTGGCCGAGGCCTTCTTGGCCTCGCGGATCGATTTCGATCCGGTGCCGATCGCGGCGGAAGAGCTGCCCCGGGGCCTCGCGCGCCACGACCGCGGCTGGCTGCGCATCCTACCGGGCGCCTTCGAGGCGGAGGGCGGAGCGGACAGCTTCTTCATCGCCCGCTTCCGCCGCAGGTGACATCCCCCGGGCGCACGGTTAATCCTCTTCCCGTGCCCGTGCGTATCGCCCCCTCCATCCTCTCGGCAGACTTCTCGAAGCTGGGCGAGGAGGTGCGCGCGATCGACGCGGCGGGCGCCGACTGGATCCATGTCGACGTCATGGACGGCCATTTCGTGCCCAACCTGACGATCGGCCCGGCGGTGGTGAAGGCGCTCCGGCCCCACACCGCCAAGCCGTTCGACGTCCACCTGATGATCTCGCCGGTCGACCCGCTCCTCGCCGCTTTCGCCGAGGCGGGAGCGGACGTCATCACCGTCCACCCCGAGGCCGGACCGCACCTCCATCGTACGCTCCAGGCGATCAAGGCGCTCGGCAAGCGCGCCGGCGTGTCGCTCAACCCGGCGACTCCGGCCAAGGCGCTCGATTACGTGCTCGAGGAAGTCGACCTCGTCCTCGTGATGAGCGTCAATCCCGGCTTCGGCGGACAGGGTTTCATTTCGAGCCAGCTGAGGAAAGTGGAGGCGGTCCGCAAGCGCATCGACAAGTCCGGCAAGGCGATCGACCTGGAGGTGGACGGCGGAATCGACGCCGAGACCGCACGTTTGGCGATCGATGCCGGCGCCGACGTGCTCGTCGCCGGCACCGCCAGCTTCAAGGGCGGCCCTCGCCATTATGCCGACAACATCCGGGCGCTGCGCGGATGAGCGCGGTGGGGAAAGTGCGGCCCAGCGGCACGGAGGACGAGATCGAGCCCGGCCGCAGGCTGGTGCGGGTGGGTGACGGGCGGGGAAGCTCGCTTGCCGAGAGAGTTGCTTATTATTTTCACAGGTTCGCGTGGCGGACGCCGTTCCATGCCTTGAGGCTGAGGGGCCGGGCGCCGCTGCGGCTGCTCGCCGTCCCGAAGGACCCGGTGGCGGGGGACAAGGCGGCGGGCGAGGCGCTGCTCAACGGGCTGTTCGTCCGGCGTCACATCCAGATACCCGTCGAGCAGCTCGATTTCGCCGACTCGAAGCTCCCGCGGGACGTCGCCGAGCATCTGCAAAGCTTCGCCTGGCTTCGCGACCTCGCCGCGGCCGCCACCCGCGAGCGCGGCGCGCGCCTGGCCGAGAAGCTCACCGCTCTCTGGCTGGAAGCCCATGCCCGCGAGGTCAGCGAGCGCGCGTGGCGGGCGGACCTGTGGGGCCGGCGGATCCTGTTCTGGACCGCTTATGCGCCCTACATCCTCTCCAGCCGCGACCCGGCCTACCGCGCAGCCGTGCTCAACACCCTCGCCCGCGGCGCCCGCCACGCCGAGCGCAGCGCCGGCAGGGCGCCGCCGGGGCTGAAGCGGATCACCGCCTGGGCGGGCGTGATCTGCGCCGGCCTCGTCGTCCAGGGCGGCGCCGCGCGGCTGAGGCTCGGCGAGATGGGGATCGCCCGCGCGATCGTCGCCTCCCTGCACGACGACGGCGGCCTCCACAGCCGCTCTCCAGCGGAGCAGCTGGCCCTGGTCGAGACGTTGTCGCAGCTGCGCACCGCCTACATCGCCGCCGGCCGCGAGATGCCCGAAGCGGTCGCCGAAGCGCTCGAAGGCTCGGTCGCGGCCTTGCTCGCCGTCACCCTGGGCGACGACGCGCTGTCGAGCTGGCAGGGCGGCAACATGCTCGACGCGCGGCGGATCGCAGCCGCCGTCGAGGGCTCGGGCGTCGAAGCCCCGCGCCCGCTCCGTCTCGCCCGCGGCTGGGGCTATCAGCGCGCCGAAGCCAAGACGAGCTGCTTCGTGTTCGACGCCGCCCCGCCGCCGCCGACGCGGGTGCTTTCCGGCGGCTGCGCCTCGACGCTGGCCTTCGAGTTCGGCGACGGCGCCGACCGGCTGATCGTCAATTGCGGCGGCGTCGGCGAGGCGGGGGACGCGCTGCCCCAGGATCTAGTCCAGGCACTGCGCACGACCGCCGCCCATTCGACGCTGACGCTCGGCGACCGCAACTCGACCGCGATCCACGAGGACGGATCCCTCGGCAAGGGCGTCGGCCAGGTCGAGATTGCGCGCGACGAGACTGCGGGCATCATCCGGGTGGAAGCGAGCCACGACGGCTATGTCCGCCGCTTCGGCTTCGCCCACCTGCGCCAGCTCATCCTCCAGCCCGACGGCCGCGAGCTGCGCGGCGAAGACAAATTGCTCGCGGAAGGCAAGAAGCGCCGGGCGCCGGCGACCCCGTTCGCCGTGCGCTTCCACCTGTCGCCGGCCGTCGAGGTGACCACCACGGCCGACGGGCAGGGCGCGCTGCTGCGGATGCGCGGCAAGAAGGTGTGGCAGTTCCGCTGCCGCGGCGGCGCGCTTTCGGTCGAAGACAGCCTGTGGCTCGACGGCGAGGCACGGCCCCGTTCGACGCTCCAGCTGGTCGTCGCCGGCGAGGCGCCGCGCGACGGGATCACCATCTCCTGGCAGCTCCGCCGCGCCAGCTGATGACTGACGTCCGGATCGCCCGCGCGCTTCTCTCCGTGTCCGACAAGGCCGGACTGGCGGAGCTCGGCCGGGCCTTGGCGCGGCACGGCGTCGAACTGGTCTCCACCGGCGGCACCGCCCGGGCGCTCCGCGAGGCCGGGCTGGACGTGCGCGACGTCTCGGAGCTGACCGGCTTTCCGGAGATGATGGACGGGCGCGTGAAGACGCTCCATCCCAAGGTGCATGGCGGCCTCCTCGGAGTCCGCGACGATCCCGACCATGAAGCGGCCATGGCGGCGCACGGCATCGGCGCGATCGACCTCGTCGTCGTGAACCTCTATCCGTTCGCGGCGACGGTCGCGCGCGGCGCCTCGCGCGACGAGATCATCGAGAATATCGATATCGGCGGTCCGTCGATGGTGCGCTCGGCGGCGAAGAACCACCATTACGTCACCATCGTCACCGACCCGGCGGATTATGCCGAGCTGATCGAAGCGCTGGAGGCGAACGGCGGAGCGACCTCGCTGGACCTGCGCCGCCGCTTCGCCGCCAAGGCGTTCGCTGCCACCGCCGGCTACGACGCCGCGATCGCTTCCTGGTTCGCCTTCGCCGACCAGGGGCGGATGTTCCCGGACACGCTGCCGATCGCGATGAACCGCGGAGCGGAGCTTCGCTACGGCGAGAACCCGCACCAGAAGGCGGCGCTCTACCTTCCCGCCGGCCCCGCGAGCCGGGGCGTCGCCCAGGCCGAGCAGGTCCAGGGCAAAGCGCTGAGCTACAACAATTACAACGACGCCGACGCCGCGCTGGAGCTGGTCGGCGAGTTCCGCGACGCCGGCCCCGCCTGCGTCATCGTCAAGCATGCCAATCCCTGCGGAGCCGCGGTCGGCGCCGACCTGCTCGGCGCATATCGCGAGGCCCTCGCCTGCGACCCGGTCTCGGCCTTCGGCGGAATCGTCGCCGTGAACGCGCCGCTCGACGTCGCCGCGGCCGAAGCGATCTCGGCGATCTTCACGGAGGTGGTGATCGCTCCCGATGCGGACGAGGCGGCGCGGGCGGCGTTTGCGAGGAAGAAGAATCTGCGCCTGCTCCTGACGGGTCCTCTCTCCGATCCGCAGCGGCCCGGGCTGACCCTGAAGTCGATCGCCGGGGGCTATCTCGTCCAGTCGCGCGACAATGCGCGCGTTTCACGCGACGACCTCGCAGTGGTGACCAAGCGCGCCCCGAGCGAGCGCGAGCTCGACGACTGCCTGTTCGCCTGGACGGTCGCCAAGCACGTCAAGTCGAACGCGATCGTGTACGCGAAGGACGGCGCCACCGCCGGCATCGGTGCCGGCCAGATGAACCGGCTCGAATCGGCGCGCATCGCCGCCTGGAAGGCGCGCGACGCGGCGGAGAGAGCCGGCTGGCCGGAGCCGCGCACGATCGGATCGGCGGTCGCGTCGGACGCTTTCTTCCCGTTCGCCGACGGCCTTCTCGCCGCCGTCGAGGCGGGCGCGAGGGCGGTGATCCAGCCGGGCGGCTCGATCCGCGACGACGAAGTGATCGCCGCCGCCGACGAAGCGGGCCTGGCGATGGTCTTCACCGGAATGCGCCACTTCCGCCACTGATCCGCTCCGTCATTGCGAGGAGCGCAGCGACGAAGCAATCCAGCGGGCCTCCGAGCCCGCACTGGATTGCTTCGCTTCGCTCGCAATGACGCCGGTCGATATTAGTCCACCGTCGGCCCCGTGCCCGGCGGGGGCAAGGTCGGCCCTTCCCGCCCGGATTTGCCGAACAGCATCCGGTCCTCGACGGTGAAGCCGCGATACCAGACGACGATCCCGAAAGCGGCGAGGATGAGCGGCGCGCCGATGCCGAGCTCGATCCAGGTCGGAAGCTGGACGGCGACGAAGCCGACGATTGTCGCGGCGGCGGTCGCCCAGATCAGCGACCAGCGCCAGCCCTGGACCGGCGCGTCGAGCAGCCGGCAGAGCAGCCGCGCCTTCAGCACCGAGGCCAGGCCCAGAGCGAGTATCAGCGACAGCGCCGCCCCCGCGGCCTGCCAGCCCTCGACCCGCTCCTGCGGCAGCGGCAGCATCTCGACCCCGAGGATGATCGCGACGGTCAGCGCCGCCTGCACGGCGATCATCAGCAGCGAGATCAGCAGATTGCGGTGCCGCGCGACGTAGACCAGAGCCGATTCGGAGACCACGGCGGTCGCCGCCACGACTTCGGCGGCGAGAAGGAAGCACAAGGCCGCGGTGCCGCTCACGAACGCGCCTTCGTCCCCGAACAGGCCCATCAGGGCCTCGCCCGGTATGCCGAGCGCGAGCGCGATCCCGGCCTGGGCGGCGATGATCCAGAAGCCGACCTGGCGCACCTGCCTGGCGACCGCCTGGCGGTCGCCTTCGGCAAGCTTCTGCGTGATCACCGGCGCCAGGATGGGATCGAAGCTGGTCTTCAGCTTCTGCGGCAGCGAGGCGACCTGCTGGGCGACATAATAAGTGCCGATCATCGCCGGCGAGACGAACAGGCCGAGAATGGCGATGTCGAGCCGGCGCGAGCCCCATTCGATGGCGTCCGCGGCGGCGAGGGGGATGTTGCGCCGCGCCGTCCAGAGGATCTCCGCCGGGTTGGGCTTCCACTCGTGAGGCCGGCCATAGCTCCACAGCAGCCGCCACATCGCCGCCGCGAGCCCGGCGACCACCGAGATGACGTAAGCGATGATCAGGCCGTCGCGCGGGAAGATGAAGATCATCGCTCCGGCCGCGATGCTGATCGTCCAGGGCTCGACGATCGCGCGCACCTGGACGGTCGCGGCGACGTCGTGGCGATAGGCCAGAGCCGCCAGCGCGACGTCGGCGCCGGCGATGCCGAAAATGACCAGAGGCAGCAGCCAGTCCGCACCGTGGACGTCGCCGCGCGGGAACATCGCCTGCGGGAAGAGCATCAGCAAAGCGCTCGCCACCGCCGAAGCGATGAAGGCGGCGAGCAGCCCGTCCCAGACGATGCAGACGTGGGGCTTTTCGGTGGTCGAGAGCTGCTGGGCCAGGCCGCGCTTCAGCCCCATCGTGGCAAGCTGCGCGGCCAGCTCCATGACGATCACCGCATAAGCGAAGCGGCCGAGGAGCTCGGCGCCGTACCAATGCCCGGCGATGAACAGGAAGGGCAGCCGCGCGACCAGCCGGATGAGGAAGCCGAAGAAGTTGGTGCGGCCGCCCCTGGCGAGCGCGGCGATGTCGTCAGCGGGAGCAGGAGGGTTGTTGAGCATTCGGATTAGCCGTAACGGCGGGTTATCTCTTTATCCAGCAAGGTCCGCCGCTTCAACAGATGCCCGAAGAAGGTCGCCTTGAGGCCCTAGTGCGCGACTTGCTTGCCGAGGACGTGGAACAGCCGTGGCTTGAGTTCAAAGACAGTAACTCTGCGGCAGATTTGATAGGCCGCACGCTATCGGCGGTGTCGAACAGCGCAGCAATCGCCGGAAAGCCCGCAGGCTACGTTATCTGGGGCGTGGCCGATGTCCTCCGGGCCCCAATCGGCACCAATTTTGTGCCGGGTAAGAAAAAGATTGGAAATCAGCCACTCGAAATTTGGCTCACCCAGAAGCTCGATCCGAACCCGGTTGCGAGGTTCGCAGAAGTTCAAATCGACGGACGTCGGTTGGTGATGGCGGAAATTCCTGCGGCTTCGACGTCTCCAATTAAGTTCGAAGGTGTGGCATATGTCCGTGTTGGGTCCAGTACTACAAGGCTAGCAAGTCATCCGGCCGTCGAAGCGCAGCTTTGGTCAAAGCTCCAGTCGTTTATGTGGGAATCAATAGTTGCGGTAGAGTTTCTTACCCTAGGTGAGGTTTTGGAACTCCTTGACTACAAGAGCTTTTTTGAACGACTCGGCCTGCCGGCGCCGGAGGACAAGCAGCGTATCATTGAGCGGTTAGCTGCCGACAAGCTCGTATCTAAAGACGCAGGTGGTCGCTGGAACATTCTAAATTTAGGGGCAATTTTAATTGCACACGACCTCAAGAGCTTTTCTCGACTTTCACGAAAGGCGGTCCGCGTCATTCAGTACGCGGGCGAAGATAAACTTGAGACATTGAGGCGTATCGATGGTCGCCGAGGATATGCTAGCGGATTTGAGGGGCTAGTTCGCTCGATAAATGCCTCTCTCCCAAAAAACGAGTTCATTGGAGAGGCGTTTCGCGAGGAGCGGCCGATGTACCCACCAATAGCAATTCGGGAGACGGTAGCTAATGCTCTAATTCACCAGGACATGACAATCTCGGGCGCGGGACCCCTCATCGAGATTTTCGAAGATCGTGTCGAGATCACTAACCCCGGGGAGCCTTTGGTGCTCCCGGAGAGGATGATAGACTTTCCTCCTAGGTCCAGAAACGAGGCGTTAGCAGCACTTATGCGGCGCATGAAGATTTGTGAAGAGCAAGGGAGCGGCGTGGATAAGGTGATCCGTGCCGTGGAAATGTTCCAACTCCCGCCGCCGGATTTTCGGACTTTTGGCAATAATATGAAAGTTACGCTTTTCGGCCACCGCTCATTCTCAGAAATGGATGCGGAGGAGCGTATCAGGGCCGCATATCAGCACGCCGTTCTCCGCTACCTTGTTAATCAGCGGCTGACCAATAGCTCACTACGACAGCGCTTGGGGATCGCGGCACGCAATGCCGCTCAAGTGACTCGAATTATCAACGATGCGCGTGATCGGGGTCTTATCAAGCTGGCCGATCCCTCTGCTCCGCGTGCTGGATATATTCCGGGTTGGGCATGATTTGATCGTGTTTTGATTCACGCCCCCCCATGTGACCCGCCCATCCTGAAAAAGCTAGTAAAAACAACGATATAGAGGAACTTGATGCGGCGAACCTATTTGATTCACATTTGACATACGATCAATGCGCGGCGCCCCAGTTCGGGCCGGTGCCGATGTCGACGCCGAGCGGGATCGAGAGCTTCACGGCGGGCTCGGCGGCGCTGGCCATCACCCCGCGGATGACGGCGCTGGCGCGCTCCGCGTCCGCCTCGGGTACCTCGAACACCAGCTCGTCGTGGACCTGGAGGAGCATCCTCGTGCTGCCGAGGCCTGCCGCTTCCAGCGCGGGACACATCCGGGTCATCGCGCGCTTGATGATGTCGGCGCTGGTGCCCTGGATCGGCGCGTTGATGGCAGCGCGCTCGGCGCCCTGGCGCTCGTGCTGGACCTTCGAGCGGATGCTCGGGAAGTGGGTCTTGCGCCCGAACAGGGTGGTGGTGAAGCCGGTCTCGCGCACCCCCTCCAGCGTCGCGTGGATATAGTCGCGGATGCCGGGAAAGCGGTCGAAATAGCGGTCGATCATCGCCTGCGCCTCGTCCGCGGTGATCGACAGGCGGCCGGCGAGGCCCCAGCGCGAAATGCCGTAGAGGATGGCGAAGTTGATCGTCTTGGCCGAGGCGCGGGTGTCGCGATCGACGCTGCCGAACAGCTCCTGCGCCGTCATTGCGTGGATGTCCTCGCCGCGGGCGAAGGCGTCGCGAAGCTGCGGGACGTCGGCCATGTGCGCGGCGAGGCGCAGCTCGATCTGCGAATAATCGGCGGCGAGCATCACGTTGCCCGGCTCGGCGACGAAGGCGTCGCGGATGCGGCGGCCGATTTCGGTGCGGATCGGGATGTTCTGGAGATTCGGGTCGGTGGAGCTCAGGCGGCCGGTCTGCGCTCCGGACAATGAGTAGCAGGTGTGGACGCGACCGGTCTTCCTGTTGATCTGTTCCTGGAGCGCGTCGGTATAGGTGCTCTTGAGCTTGGAGAGCTGGCGCCATTCGAGCACGAGGCTGGCGATCGGCACGCCCTCGCGCGACAGCCGCTCCAGCTCGTTGACGTCGGTCGACCAGGTGCCGGACTTGCCCTTTCGCCCGCCCTTGAGGCCGAGCCGGTTGAACAGGACGTCGCCCAATTGCTGCGGCGAGCCGATCGTGAACTGGCAGCCCGCTTCTCCGCAGATGCGCTCCTCGAGCGCGGCGATCTGGGTCTGGAATTCCTGGCTGAGCCGTGAGAGCTCCTCGCGATCGACCTTCACGCCCTCGCGCTCCATCCGCGCCACCACCGCGACGAGAGGCCGGTCGACCGTCTCGTAGACCCGAGCCACCCGCTCGTGCGGCAGCCTGGTGCGGAAGCGCTTCCACAGCCGCAGCGTCACGTCGGCGTCCTCCGCGGCATATTCGGTGGCGCGGTCGAGCGGCACCTTGTCGAAGCTGATCTGCTTCTGGCCGGAGCCGCACACCTCCTTGAAGGTGAGGCACTGGTGATCGAGGTGCTTGGCCGCGAGATCGTCCATCGCATGGCTGTTGAGCCCGCCCGCATCGAGGTCGAAGCTCATCACCAGGCTGTCGTCGACCGGGGCGACGCTGATTCCGCGCACGTTGAACACGATCCAGTCGAACTTGAAATTGTGGCCGATCTTCAGAATCGCCGGGTCCTCGAGCAGCGGCTTCAGCTTCGCCAGCGCCACCTCGGCGGCGAGCTGGTGCGGGCGCTCGTTCAGCAGATCGTGGCCGCCATGTTCGAGCGGCACGTAGCAGGCCTTGCCGCATTCGGTGGCGAGGCTGATTCCGACCAGCTTGGCGGTGACGCAGTCATAGCCGTCGGTCTCGGTATCGACCGCGACCAAGCCCTTCGCCTGCGCCTCGGCGATCCAGCGGTCGAGCGCCTCCTCGGTGACGACCGTCTCATAGGTCGAGCGGTCGATCTTCGGCTCGGGCCGCACCTCCGCCTGCACCGGCCGGGCGGCGGGCGAGGTCGACGAAGGCGCCTGGACCTGCGAGGTCCCGTCGAGCCGGGCGAGCAGCGAGCGGAAGCCCTGGTCGGCGAGGAACTCGCGCAGCGGCTCCTTGGGGATGCCCTTCATCTCGAGCGCGTCGAGCGGCTCCGGGAGCGGCGCATCGCACACCAAAGTGACGAGCTCGCGCGAGAGCCGGGCGGCGTCGGCATGCTCGATCAGATTCTGCTTCAGCTTCGGCTTCTTGATCTCGTCGGCATGGGCGAGGACGCTCTCCAGGTCGCCATAGTCCTGGATGAGCAGCGCCGCGGTCTTGGGGCCGATCCCGGGGACGCCCGGAATGTTGTCGACGCTGTCGCCCATCAGGGCCAGCACGTCGCCCAGCTTCTCGGGGGGAACGCCGAACTTCTCGATCACATAGTCGCGGCCGAGGCGGCGGTCGTTCATCGTGTCGTAAAGGTCGAGCCGCCCGTCCTCGACCAGCTGCATCAGATCCTTATCGGAAGAGACGATCGTCACCTTCCAGTCCTGCTCGAGCGCGGCCTTGGCGTAGCAGGCGATGATGTCGTCGGCCTCGAGCCCGTCCTCCTCGATGCAGGGGAGCGAGAAGGCTCGGGTGGCGTCGCGGATCAACGGGAATTGGGGGACGAGATCGGGCGGCGGCGGCGGCCGGTTCGCCTTGTACTGGTCGTAGCGGTCGTTGCGGAAGGTGTGCGAGCCCGCGTCGAAGATGACCGCGAGATGGGTCGGCCCCTCCTCCTTGTGGAGGCTCTCGGCGAGCTTCCAGAGCATCGTCGTATAGCCGTAGACCGCGCCGACGTTGAGGCCGTGGCGGTTGGTGAGCGGCGGCAGCCGGTGATAGGCGCGGAAGATGTAGCTCGATCCGTCGACGAGATAGAGGTGGCGGGGGGACATGGGTTCGGACTTAGCCCAATCTGCCCGCGAGACAACCGCCCGGCGGGTCAGGCGGCGTTAAACCGGCAATGCTATCGGGGTGGGATGCGACGCAGGGACTTGCTGGCAGGAATGGGCGCGGCCGCATTGATCGGCTCGCTGCCGCGCTATGCGCTCGCCGAACCCGCGTTCGCGCCGACGCGATTCACCGCGACGGTGCGCGGCAGCGGGCCCGACGTCATTCTGATCCCCGGCCTGACCGCGGGTCCGACGGTCTGGAACGGCATCGTCGCCGCATTGCCGGGCTATCGCTACCATCTGCTTCATGTCGGCGGCATGGCCGGCGCGGCGGCGGGGCCCAACGCGTGGGGGGCGCTCGTCTCACCGCTCGCCGACGAGATCGCGCGCTACATCGAATCGCGCGCGCTGCGGCGGCCTGCCTTGATCGGCCATTCCATGGGCGGCACGCTGACGATGATGGTCGCGGCGCGGCGGCCCGAGCTGGTCGGAAAGGTAATGGTGGTCGACATGCTGCCGCAGCCGAGCGGCCTCGTCGGCTCCTCGCCCGAACGGGCGCGCGCCATGGCCGAAAGGCTGCGCGCGCTCGGGTCCACGCCGACGGGCAGGATGCTGGTCGGTTCGCTGATCGGATCGTTCGGCACCGACGCCCGCAGCGACCCGGAGGTCGTCGCGCGCGCGATGGAGGAGCTCGCCGCGCTCGACCTCACCGCCGACCTGCCCCGCATCGCCGCGCCGCTGACGGTGGTCTACGCGAACCGCGACGCCCGCAGCCGCGCCCGCACGGACGCCGCCTACGCCGCCGCTTATGCCGGCGCGCGCAACGCCGAGCTGATCCGGATCGACGGCAGCGGCCACATGATCATGTTCGACCAGCCGGCGCGGCTGGCGGAGGCGGTGCGCGAGTTTCTCGCGCGGCGCCCGCTCTAGTCGCGAATCAAGGTGTTGCGCACGATGCGGGTGGAGCCGAGCCGCTGGATCGTTCGCGGATAGGGATGCTCGAGGAAAGCCTGCACCGTCACCTCGTCGGTGACGAGGAGATTGGCGCAACTGACGCGCCATTTGGCGCAGGGCGATGTCGGCCACCACGTCCGGCGGTAAGGTTCTCGCCTGCTGAAGGGTAAGCGGGGGCGGCTCCCGGTTGCCGGAAACACAGGCCGAGAGAGCGAGAGCAAGGAGCAGAGCGGAACGGCGCATTGCCGCTACGCGCTCCCGGCGACGGTCGCCCGCGTCAGATTCAGGAACACGTCCTCCAAGTCCGGGTCGCGGGTCGAGACGTCGACGATGCCGAGGCCTTCGCGCTGGAGCGCGGCGAGGACGTCGCCGGCGTTGACGCGGTCCTTTCGGTAGGTGATCGAGATGGTGCGGTCGCCGCTCAGCTCGATCTTGTCGAAGCACGGGGCGACCGGCGCGACCGCGACGTCGCGGTCGACGGTCACCACGACGGCCTTCTCCTGCGCCATGCCGACCAGGGTGCGGGTGGTCTCGTTGGCGATCAGCCGGCCATGGTTGATGATCGCGATCCGGTCGCAGAGCTCCTCGGCCTCCTGGAGATAGTGGGTGGTCAGCACGATGGTGACGCCTTGGCCGTTCAACTCCCGCACGTAGTCCCAGAGCTGCTGGCGAAGCTCGACGTCGACGCCGGCGGTCGGCTCGTCGAGCACCAGGATGGGCGGCGAATGGACCATCGCCTTGGCGACCAGCAGCCGCCTCTTCATCCCGCCCGACAGGGTGCGCGAATAAGCGTTCGCCTTGTCCTCGAGGCGCACGGCGCGGAGCAGCTCGGCGGTGCGCCGCCGCGACTTCGGCACGCCGTAGAGGCCGGCCTGGATCTCGAGCGTCTCGGCCGGCGTGAAGAAGGGGTCGAACAATATCTCCTGCGGCACGATCCCGATCGACGCTTTGGCGTTGCGCGGATGGCGATCGATGTCGAAGCCCCAGATCTCGGCGGTCCCGCCGGTCTTGTTGACGAGCCCGGCGAGGATGTTGATCAAAGTCGACTTGCCGGCCCCGTTGGGTCCGAGCAGGCCGAAAATCTGGCCGCGCGGCACCTCGATGCTGACGCCGTCGAGAGCGCGCTTGCCGCCCTGATAGGTCTTCTGGAGATCGCGGATCGAAATCGCGGATTCGTTCATCGCGCGGCCCGGAAGTTGACGAAGCTTGCAAAGCTTGCAGCTGCCATCGGCTGTCGGCTTCGCCTCCGAAGTTGACGAACCCGGCGCCGCGTCACGAGGCGGCGGAATTCGGCCGCGCGAGGGCGGGGCGAATCTGGGTGCGGGCGAATCGAGGGTGCCGTCTTCATCGCTCCAGCCAGAGCAGACGAAATCCTATTTTGGAAGGGGGGCCGGCAATTGCCCGCCCCGGCGGCCGTTGCTAGAGGCCACGGATGGCCAGTGCACCCGCACCTGAAACGTCTTACGTGACGAGCCCGCGCGTCGCGTGCGACGGGGCGAGCGAGACCCACCCGGCGCTCGGCCACCCGCGCGTCTACCTGCAGATCGACGAGCAGGGGTTTGTCGAGTGCGGCTATTGCGACAGGCGCTTCGTGCTGAAGGGCGGGCCTGCGGACGAGGCTGTACCGGGCGCCTGAGCCCCCTATATGGGCGGCATGACCATCCCAGCCGATCCGCGCCGCTTCCTCTACCGACCCGACGGGCTCGACCCGGACGCCGCAAGACGCCTCACCGCCGCCGCGCTCGCCGGCTGCGACGACGGCGAGCTCTATCTGCAATATACCGCCTCGGAGAGCTTCGCCTTCGACGACGGCCGGCTGAAGACGGCCGATTTCAATACCCAGGCCGGCTTCGGCCTGCGCGGAGTCTCCGGCGAGACCACCGCTTTCGCCCACGCCAACGAGCTTTCGGAAGGCGCGATCCGGCGCGCGGCCGAGACCATGTCGGTGCTCGATCCGACGCGCAGTCCGGCGGCGGCGCCGCCGCGCCGCACCAACGCGACGCTCTACACCGACTCCGATCCGCTGAGCATGGTGCCGTTCGCCCGCAAGGTCGCGCTCTGCCAGGAGATCGACGCCGCCGCCCGCGCCCGCGATCCGCGCGTCGCCCAGGTCTCGGTCACCCTCTCCGGCTCGTGGAGCGTGATCGAGATCGTGCGGGCCGACGGCTTCGTCGCCCACGACGTGCGCCCCCTGGTGCGGATGAACGTCCAGATCGTCGTCGAGCAGAACGGCCGGCGCGAGACCGGCTTCCACGGGCTCGGCGGACGCCGCCTCTACGACAGCCTGTTCGAGCCGGCGACCTGGCACCGGGCGATCGACATCGCGCTCGCCCAGGCGCTGGTGAACCTGGAGAGCGTCGCCGCCCCGGCCGGGGAGATGACGGTCGTGCTCGGGCCCGGCTGGCCGGGCGTCCTGCTCCACGAAGCGATCGGCCACGGGCTCGAGGGCGACTTCAACCGCAAGGGCACCTCGGCTTTCTCCGGCAGGATCGGCGACCGCGTCGCCGCGCCAGGCGTCACCGTGGTCGACGACGGTTCGCTGGGGGGACGGCGCGGCTCGCTGTCGATCGACGACGAGGGCACGCCGACCCGGTGCAACGTCCTGATCGAGGACGGCATCCTCAAGGGCTATATCCACGACCGGCTGAATGCGCGGCTGATGGGGGTCGAGCCGACCGGCAACGGCCGCCGCGAGGATTTCGCCCACGCGCCGATGCCGCGCATGACCAACACCTTCATGCTCGCCGGCAAGGACGATCCGGCCGGGATTCTCGCCCGCGCGAAGACCGGCATCTACGCGAAGAGCTTCGGCGGCGGCCAGGTCGACATCACGTCGGGCAAGTTCGTCTTCTCCTGCACCGAGGCCTACCGGATCGAGAACGGTCGCCTCGGCGCTCCGATCAAGGGCGCGACCCTGATCGGCGACGGGCCGACCGTGCTGACCAGGGTCGCCGCGATCGGCGACGACATGGAGCTGGACGAGGGCGTCGGCATCTGCGGCAAGGGCGGTCAGTCGGTCCCCGCCGGGGTGGGGCAGCCGACCTTGATGATCGAAGGGCTCACCGTCGGCGGCACGGCATGAGGACCGTCGCCTCGGCTGCGCGACGGGCCCAGCGTTCGGTCCGAGCGAAGTCGAGGATGGCTGCCGAGCGCAGCCGAGGCCGGACTTCTCGCTTCACTCGAAGGCGGTTCTCGACTTCGCTCGAACCGAACGGGTTTCGGGGTTCGGAACGCGATTCAGCGGCGATGCGGATCGTTGCCTGATGGCCTGGGTCCGCGACGTGCTCAGCTTCTGGTTTACCCAGCCGCCCGAACGATGGTGGAAAGGCGGCGACGCGTTCGACGAGGAGATCCGGAAGCGCTTCCTCGACGTCTGGAAGGAGCAACGTCGGCGCGCTGCCTCCGACTTCCTCGACGCGCCGGACCATGCGCTCGCCGCGATCATCCTGTTCGACCAGTTCCCGCGCAACATGTTCCGCGGCCATGCCGACCAATTCTCGACCGATCCGCTCGCCCTGGCGGTCGCCAGGGGCGCGGTCGAGCGCGGCTATGACGACGGCATGCCGAGCGACCGGCGCCAGTTCCTCTACATGCCCTTCCAGCACAGCGAGGATGCCAGGGACCAGACCCGGTCGCTGCTGCTGTTCACCGCGCTCGGCGAGCCCGAGCAGCTCCGTTATGCGCGGCTGCACCACGACGTCATCGCGCGCTTCGGCCGCTTCCCCCACCGCAACGCGATCCTCGGACGCAAGCCCCGCGCCGAGGAGCTGGCCGCCGGCGACGTGGTCCCCTGGTAATGGCCCTCGTCGCCGTCGCCACTTATTACAACAGCTTCGAGGCCGGCATTGCCAGGTCCCGGCTCGAGGCGGACGGTATCCCTTCGATCCTGTTCGATTTCAATTCGTCGATGGAAGGGGCGAGCTTCCTGGTGCCGATTCGGCTCATGGTGGACGAGGAGGACGTGGAGGAGGCCGCACGGATCCTCGCCGAGGACTTGACACAGTAGGTGTATCAAGTAACTAATACACCGATGGCCGACGCACCCGTCCTCGAGCTCGAGAATCTCAGCAAGACCTACGGTCGGCGCGGCGGCGGCGTGCGCGCGGTGCGCGACGTCACCCTGACCGTCGGCCGCGGCGAGGTGTACGGCTTTCTCGGACCCAACGGCGCCGGCAAGAGCACCACGATCCGGATGCTGATCGGCCTCATCTCGCCGTCCGCGGGGGAGGTGCGTCTGTTCGGCGAGGAGCTGCGCCACAACCCGAAGGTGCTGCGGCGGGTCGGCTCGCTGGTCGACGGCGGCAACTTCTATCCCTTCCTGTCGGGTCGCAGGAACCTCGAAGTCCTCGCGCGCACCCATGGCGGCGGCGCTGAGCGGATCGACGCCCTGCTCGACCAGGTCGGGCTCGCCAAGGACGCGAAGCGCAAGGTCAAGGGCTATTCGACCGGCATGCGCCAGCGGCTGGGCGTTGCCGCGGCCCTGCTCAACGATCCCGAAATCGTGATCCTCGACGAGCCGGTGAACGGGCTCGACGTCGCCGGCATCCAGGAGATGCGCGCTTTGATCCGCGATCTCGCGGTGGCGCAGGGCAAGACCGTGTTTCTCTCCAGCCACCTTCTCCACGAGGTCCAGCAGGTCTGCGACCGGGTGGCGATCATCAGCAAGGGCGAGATCGTCCGCGAGGCGACCATCGCCGATTTGCTCCGGCAGGACGACGGCCTGCGGGTCGAGGCCGCTCCGCTCGACGCGGCCGAGGCGGCGCTCGCCTCGCGCTGGGCAGTGGAGCGCGAGGGCGAGGCGCTGATCGTCCGCGCGGCGCGCGCGGAGGCGCCGGAGGTCGTGCGACGGCTGGTCGGCGCGGGGGCCGACCTGTTTCGCCTCGTTCCCCAGCAGCGCAACCTCGAGGAGGTGTTCCTCTCGATCACGCGGGAGGAAGCGGGCGATGCTTGACGCGCTCTCCGCCGAGCTGCTGAAGCTGCGCCGCCACAAGGCGACCTGGTCGCTCGTCTGGCTTTACCCGATCGGGTTCACCCTGATATTCCTGATCGGAATCATCGTCGGAGTCGCGGGAGGCGACGCGCCCGAGCAGCAGTCCCTCCCCGAGTGGCTCGAGAACACCGCCTTCGCCTGGTACGTGCCGCGCAACTCGGTCGGCCGTGTCATGATCGCCGCCTACGTAGCGGTCGTCTTCGCCGGCGAATATGGCTGGAACACCTGGAAGCTCATCGTCCCGCATCGCTCGCGCGGTGCGCTCATCGGGGCCAAATATGCCGCCGTCCTGATCCTGTTCGCGCTTGCCTTCCTCGCCACCGCCTTGTTCTCCACCCTCGGCATCTGGACCGACAGCGTCGCGACGGGCGACACCATCCCGGCGGGGGTCACGGCCGGCGCGCTGCTCGGCGAGCACGGCCAGGGTGCGCTCGCAGCCCTCCCTCCCTTCGCGGTGACCGTCGCCTGCGTGAGCCTGGCGGCGATCCTTACCCGTTCGACCATCGCCGCTTTGGTCATCGCCATCGTCCTGATCAGCATCGAGCAACTGATCTTCAGCTTCGGACCGATCCTGAGCATGCGCTTTCCGGCGATCGTCTGGCCGCTCTACCATGCACTGCCGGGCTATCACCTCGCCAACCTGTTCGAATGGATCGGCGAGGCCAAGGCGCTCAGCGTCGAGTTCCCCGCGGGGCGGACGGTATCGCTTGGCTGGACGACCTCCCTAGCGGTCGTCACGGCCTGGATCGTCGTGCCCGCCGCCGCGACCTTCGCCGCCTTCCGGCGCCAGGACATCAACTAGGTTACATCAATTGAGATAGGCCCGGATCGGGGCGAGATCGTAGCCCGCCGCGGCGGCGGCGGCGACGATCCGGTCCGCCGCCTCGCCGCGTTCCGACCGCGCCAGCGCCCAGAGGAAGGTGGAGCGCGTGCCGGTGCGGCAGAAGGCGAGCACCTTCCCCTCGGTCGCATCGAGGGCGTCGGCCATGGCGAGCACGTCGTCCATGTTGAAGCCGCCGGCGATCGGGATGTGGCGGTAATCGAGCCCCGCCGCGCGCGCCGCCGCCTCGATCTCCGCCGAGAGGGGCTGCCCCGCCTCCTCGCCGTCCGGGCGGTTGTTGACGACCAGCGTGATTCCGGCCGCGGCGATCGCCGGAAGGTCCTCTGGCGCGACCTGCCTGTTTGCCGCCATCGTCTTCTCGTCGAGCGGCCGCATCATTGGCTGAGCGGCTCCAGCTCCGCGATCCTGGCGAGCACCTCCGGAGCGTTCGCATGCCGCCGCCGGACGGCGCGGCCGAGCGCATCGACACCCGGGCAGGCGGCGCGGATGCCGCGCTCGATCTGCCGGCGCCGCTCCTCGTCGCCCCAGGGCTCGCCGAGGAAATGAGCGCAGCCCTGCCAGCGCACGATATAATCCTGCACGTCCGCAGGCATCCCGCGCGCCTCGGGATAGATTGCGAGCTCCGCCTCGGTCAGCGGCCGCGGGCCCGCCGCGCAGCCGGATGCCGCGAAGAGCGCGAAAGCGGCGAAGATCCTCATGCCGGCTCCTGGTGCGCCCGGATCACCTCGACGAAAGCGGCGCCGTAGCGCTCGAGCTTGGCGGCGCCGACTCCGGAGACCTCGCTCAACGCTTGGAGGCTCGACGGCTTCGCCGCCGCCATCTCGCGCAGAGTCGAATCATGGAAGATGACGTAGGGCGGCACCGACGCTTCGGCGGCGAGCGCGCGGCGGCGGGCGCGCAGCGCTTCGAACAGCGGATCGTCGGCCGGATAGTCTGCGCCGTCGCGGGCGCGACGCCTGCGCGCGCGCTTCGGGGGCAGCACCAGCTCGACCCGTTCCTCGCCCTTGAGGATCGAGCGTGCAGCCGGGCCGAAGGAGAGACCGCCATATTCGTCGGCGCGCAGCGCATCGCGCGCCATCAGCGCGCGCGCCACCGGCTTGACCAGGGCCAGCTCCTCCTCGTTCGCGATTCCGAAGACGGAAAGGCGATGGTGGCCAAAGCCCTGCACCTTGTCGGTCTCCTTGCCGGCGAGGACGTCGGTCAGATGCTGGATCCCGAAGCGCATTTCGGTCCGGAAGGCGGCGGACAGCAATTTGCGCGCCGCCTCCGTCGCGTCGACCGTGGCCGGCGGCGCGAGGCAATTGTCGCAATTGCCGCAGCGCTCCGAAGGGACCTCGCCGAAATGGCGGAGCAGGATGGCGCGCCGGCAAGTGCCCGCCTCGACCAATGCGGCGAGCGCGTTGAGGCGCTGGCGCTCGCCGGGGCGGCGTTCCTCGGGCACCTCCGTCTCGATCCGCCGCCGGGCCAGCGAGAAATCGGCGGCGCCCCAGAACAGCCAGGCATCGGCCGGCTCGCCGTCCCGCCCGGCGCGGCCGGTCTCCTGATAATAAGCCTCGACCGATTTGGGCAGCCCGGCATGGGCGACGAAGCGCACGTCGGGCTTGTCGATTCCCATGCCGAAGGCGATCGTCGCGACCATCACCATGTCCTCCGAGCGGACGAACGCGGCCTGGTTGCGGGCACGAACCGGCGGATCGAGCCCGGCATGATAGGGGAGGCAGCGCCGCCCGCCGGCGCCGAGCTGGGCGGCCAGCGTCTCGGCCTTGTCACGGCTCGGCACGTAGACGATCCCGGGCCCGGGCTGCTCGTCGAGCAGGGCCTTGAGCTGCGCGCCGACGCCGTCGCGCGGGCGGACATTGTAGCGGATGTTCGGCCGATCGAAGCCGGCGAGCACCAGCCCCTCTTCCGGGATGCCGAGCTGGACCAGGATGTCGGAGCGCGTCCGGCTGTCCGCGGTCGCCGTGAGCGCAAGCCGCGGAACGCCGCCGAGGCCGTCGAGCAGGGGCCGCAGCAGCCGGTAGTCGGGCCGGAAATCGTGCCCCCATTCGGAGACGCAATGCGCCTCATCGATCGCGACCAGCGCCAGCTTCACCTCGGCGATCAAGTCGCGGAAGCCGGCCCCCGTGGCCCGCTCGGGGGCGACGTAGAGCAAGTCGAGCTCTCCCGCCTTCAGCCGCCTCGCCGTCTCCACCCGATTGTCGTCGGCGGAGGTGAGCGAGGCGGCGCGCAGCCCAACTGCGTCCGCGGCCCGGATCTGGTCGTGCATCAAGGCGATCAGCGGCGAGATGACGAGCGCGGTGCCCGCGCGCGCCAGCGCCGGCACCTGGTAGCAGAGCGACTTCCCCGCCCCGGTCGGCATCACCGCGAGCGTGTTCTTTCCGGCCATCACGCGCCCGATCACCTCTTCCTGCACGCCGCGGAAGGCGGGGAAGCCGAACGTGCTGCGGAGGATGCCGATCGGAGTCGTCACGGCCGCCGGATAGGCCTTGCGAAGGGCGGCGGCGACTCGCATTTTGCGAGCTTAGTGAGAACAGAAATGGAACACAACGTCATTCCGCCGCCTGGGCCTCCTGCTCCTCGCGCTCGCTTTGCTGGCGGGTCCACATTTCGGCGTAGAGACCTCCCATTCGGAGCAGCTCGGCGTGGGTCCCGCGCTCGACGACGCGGCCCTCGTTGAGGACCACGATCTGGTCGGCGTCGATCACGGTGGAGAGGCGGTGGGCGATGACGATCGCGGTGCGCCGCGCGGTGACACCGCTCAGCGTCTCCTGGATCGCCGCCTCGGTGCGGCTGTCGAGCGCCGAGGTGGCTTCGTCGAGGATCAGGATCGGCGGATCCTTGAGCAAGGTGCGGGCAATGGCGACTCGCTGCTTCTCGCCGCCCGACAGCTTGAGCCCGCGCTCGCCGACCGTCGACGCATAGCCTTCGGGCAGGCTCGAAATGAAATCGTGGATCGCCGCGCCGCGCGCGGCCGCTTCGATCTCGGCCTCGCCGGCGCCGTCCCGGCCGTAGGCGATGTTGTAGCCGATCGTGTCGTTGAACAGCACCGTGTCCTGGGGAACGATGCCGATCGCGGCGCGCAGGCTCGCCTGCGTGACGTGCGCGATGTCCTGACCATCGATGGTGATCCGCCCCTGCTGCGGATCGTAGAAGCGGTAGAGCAGCCGCGACAGGGTCGACTTGCCGGCGCCCGAGGGACCGACCACGGCCACCGTCTTCCCCGCCGGGACGTCGATGTCGATGCCCTTCAGGATCGGCCGCTCCGGATCGTAGGCGAAGCCGACATTCTCGAAGCGGACGGCGCCGGCGGCGACGCGCAAAGCGGGCGCGCCCGGCGAGTCGGCGATCTCGGCAGGCGTGTCGAGCAGGCCGAACATCTGCTCCATGTCGACCAGGCCCTGACGGATGGTGCGGTAGACCCAGCCGAGCATGTCGAGCGGGCGGAAGAGCTGAGCCAGCAAGGTATTGACGAGCACGACGTCGCCCGTCGTGAAATCGCCGCGGCTCCAGCCCCAGACGGTATAGCCCATCGCCCCGGCCATCATCAGGTTGGTGATGAAGGACTGGCCGATATTGAGCCAGGCGAGCGACGTCTCGTTGCGGATCGACCGTTCGTTCAGGGCCCGCAGCGCCGCGTCGTAGCGCCGCGCCTCGCGCTCCTCGGCGCCGAAATATTTGACCGTCTCGTAGTTGAGCAGCGAATCCACCGCGCGTCCGACCGTCCGGTTGTCGAGCTCGTTGATTTCCCTCTGCAGCTTCGCCCGCCATTCGGTGACGAACCGCGTGAAGGCGATGTAGGCGACGACCATGACCAGGGTCGCGGCCACCAGGCCGGCGCCGAACTTGACGCCGAATATGACGCAGATGACGGCGAGCTCCACGGCCGTGGGGGCGATGTTGAACAGCAGGAAATAGAGCATCATGTCGATGCTCTTGATCCCGCGCTCGACGATCCTGGTAAGGGCGCCGGTGCGCCGTTCGAGATGGAAGCGCAGCGACAAAGCGTGGATATGGCGGAAAACCTGGTCGGCGAAGCGGCGGGCGGCGTCGAGTCCGACCCGCTCGAAGATCGCGTTCCTCACATTCTCGAAGAACACGCCGGCGAAGCGCGCACCGGCATAAGCGACGACGAGCGCGATCGCGAGCCCGGCCGCGGCCGTCATTCCTTCCGACATCCTGTCGACCGCGGCCTTGTAGACGAACCCCGTCGACAGCGAGACGCCCTTGGCGGCAAGCACCAGCAGCACCGCGATGACGACGCGAAAGCGGAGCGCGGGCGCGTTCTTCGGCCAGAGATAGGGCAGGAAGCGCCGCAGCGTCCGCCAGCCGCCCGCCTCCGGAGCATTGCGAAAATCGGGGGAGTCCATCGACGCCTAGATAGGAGCGGCGCGGCGCGGCGCCAAACCGGCTGCGACGAGGCGAGGAACGCGCGTTGTGCATCAACGGTTTAGGGCATGTTCGGCAACGGAGCGAGCGATGGGCCCGGCAGTTTACGTGATCGCGATCCTCGGCTGCGGCGAGGGTGAAACCGCCTGCCAGCCCGTCCGGATCGCCGACACACGCTACGAGAGCCGCGAGACCTGCCTGGCCGCAACCCAGAGCATGCTCGGACGCTTTGCCAGCCTCGATTTTCCGATCGTGGTCGCGCAGTGCCGGGCCGAGGCCGCCGCCCCCGCGCCGCTGCGCGGCGCGGACGTGCGCCTGCCCGAGCCGGACCGCCGCCGGAGTGCTTGGGACCGCTGATCGTCCGGAACGCCCCGCGCGCGCGGCGGTTGTCCCGTTTGAAGCTTTTTCCAATGGAGACCAGCCATGTCCGTCAGCCAGCACCGCCATAACGACTCGCAGATGACGCAGAACCAGAAGAACCGTATGTCCGAGGACCCCGGCGACGGCGACCGCAACGAGGACGCCAAGGCGAAGCGCGGCAAGGAGCCGACCAACCAGGTTCCAGAGGAGCAGAGCCAGAATCAGGGCACGATCGAAGCGTTCGGCCAGGAAGGCGCCGGAATCGCCGCGAAGGAGTGAAGCGATGCCCGACACCGAGACCCTCGACATGATCCACGAGGACGCTTTGCCCGGTCACGAGAGCGCACTCGAGCCCAAGCCCGAATGGCAGCCGCGCTACCCAGGCTCCGGCCGCCTCGCCGGGAAGGTCGCCTTGGTCACCGGTGCCGACAGCGGCATCGGCCGAGCGGTTGCGGCGCTTTTCGCACGCGAGGGCGCCGACGTCGCCATCCTCTATCTGTGCGAGCATGACGACGCCGCCGAGACGAAGCGGATCGTCGAGGCCGAGGGACGGCGGGCTGTCACCATTGCCGGCGATGTCGGCGACAAGGACTTTTGCGAGCGCGCCGTCGCCGAGACGGTGGATAAGCTCGGCCGGATCGACATCCTGGTCAACAACGCCGCCGAGCAGCATCCCGACGACGACATTCGCGACATCACCGAAGAGCAGCTGAAGCGCACCTTCCAGACCAACATTTTCGGCTATTTCTTCATGGTCCAGGCCGCCCGGCCGCATCTCGGCAAGGGGTCTGCGATCATCAACTGCACCTCGGTCACGATGTACAAAGGGTCGGCCCAGTTGCTCGACTATGCCTCGACCAAGGGCGCGATCACCGCCTTTACCCGCTCCTTGAGCGAGAATCTGATCGAGGACGGGATCCGCGTGAACGCGGTCGCGCCGGGACCCATCTGGACTCCGCTCAACCCGTTCGGCGGATCGCCGCCCGAGAAAATGAAGGATTTCGGCAAGGACGTGCCGATGGGCCGGCCGGGGCAGCCGAACGAGGTTGCCCCGAGCTTCCTGTTCCTCGCCTGCGAGGATTCGAGCTACATGTCGGGGCAGGTCCTGCACCCCAATGGCGGCACCGTCGTCGCCGGCTAGGCCTTTCTCGGTGCGCGGGGAATCGTGCTATAGGCAGCCTCCGGCAGCATGGGGACGAACCATGGCGCGTTTGATCGGCGGTGTCCTTGCCGGGATCGTCGTCGCGGCGGCGGCGATCTTCGCCGTTGCGATTGCCGGGCACCAATTCTATCCGCTGCGTGAAGCCGGCCTTCGCGACGGCGAAGCGGTCGCCGCGCTCATCGCCTCGCTTCCATTCGGAGCCTTGCTGTTCGTTGCGGCAGCCTGGCTGGCCGGCGGCTTCGCCGGGGGGCTGACCGCAGCCCTGGTCAGCGGCCGCGTCGGCACCGCCTGGTCGGTCGGCGGCCTCGTCGCTTGCGTGGGCGTCGCCAGCGTCTTCCTGTACCCCCATCCCGAATGGATGCAGGTCTCGGCGGTGATCGCGCCGGCGATCGGAGCGCTGATCGCCGGGCACATCGCGCGCAGCCGGCTGGCGGCGCGTGCGGCTGCGCCCGCATGAGCCGCTACCGCAGCTTCGAGGAGTTCTGGCCCTTCTACTTGCGCGAGCATCGGCGGCCTGCCACCCGCGCGCTCCATTATGCCGGCACCACGATGGTTCTCGCGCTTGCCGGAGTCGCGGCGGCCTCGCGGAGCTGGTGGCCGCTCCTCCTGCTGCCCGTTGCGGGCTATGCCTTCGCCTGGACCGCGCATTTCGCGGTCGAGCGCAACCGGCCGGCGACCTTCGCCTACCCGCTCTGGTCGCTCCGCGCCGATTTCCGAATGTGGCGACTCTGGGTTACCGGGCGCCTCGGCCGCGAGCTTCAGGCGGCACAGATACCCGGAAGGACCCGCGATGGCCGGTGAAGCCGATCTCGTTCAGCGACTGCTGTTGAAGCTCCGCGCCCGCGACGAGGTCTCCGAACGCGAGGAACAGGTGCTGCGCGACGCCGTGGCGGGCAGCGAGGAGTTCCAGGCCGGCCGGAACATGGTCCGCGCCGGGGCGCCGCTCTCGCAGAGCATGCTGGTCGCCGAAGGGCTTGTCGCCCGCTTCAAGGATTTGAGCGACGGCCAGCGGCAGATCCAGGAAATACATGTCGGCGGCGACTTCACCGACCTTCACGGCTTCCTGCTAAAGCAGCTTGAGCACAATGTCGGCGCGCTGACCCGCGTCCGCGTCGCCCTGGTGCCGCATGACGCGATCCGGAGGATCACCGAGGAGGAGCCCCACCTCACCCGCTTATTGTGGTTCTCGACCCTCATCGATTCGGCGATCCAGCGCGAGAAGATCCTGTCCGTCGGGCGGCGCCCGGCGCTCTCGCGCCTGGCCCATTTGCTGTGCGAGCTGCGCGTGCGGCTCGATGTGGTCGGCCTCGCCTCCGACGGCAGCTTCGCGCTGCCGATCACGCAGCTCGACCTCGGCGACGCCACCGGCCTCACCTCCGTCCACGTCAACCGGATGCTGAAGCAGCTGCGCGACGACCGGCTGGTCACCTTCCGGGGCGGCCAGGTTACGATCCACGACTGGCCGCGCCTTCAGAAGGTCGGCGAGTTCGACACCGGCTTCCTCTATCTCGACAGGCGGCCGCGTTAGGCGGCGGCGACGAGCCCCAAGCGTGCCGCTCCGGGCAGCCATGCGGCGACGAGGGCGTCCCCCGCGTCGGGCGCCCCGGGCAGCCCTTCGAGGAACGCCATTTGCCATTCGGCCAGCGTCAGGAGACGAACTCGCCAGCCCAGCCGCGTCACCGCGACGCGCGTCTCGGCAGCGGCGGGCGGGGCCGAGGGCGCGCCTCGCTCGACCGCATCGATCAGGTCCGAGAAATCGAAATCCAGGCGCAAGAGCCGCACCGTCTCGGGAATGCGCAGGCGCTCTCCGGCGAGCCGCGGCAGCGCCGCGGAAGGTGCCCGCGACACTTCGGCTCGCGCCCGCTCCAGACTGGCGAGCTGTGCCGGCATGGCCAGCGGCGACGCGGGTTCCCGCGCCTCGGCGGGCGCGTGACGTGCGAGATGATCCGCAAAGCCGGCGCCGAGATCGTACAGGCTCGGATGCCGCGGCGGGTGCGCAGCGATATAATCGGCGGCGAAGCGGTCGCAAGCGGTTTCGCCGGCGAGGCGGCGAAACGCCGGATATTCGGCGCGCAGGCATTCCAGCAGCCGGGGGCGATAGCCGCGGGCATAGATGGCCATGCGGGCCGAAGCGTCCAGGCGCTCGTCGCCCTCGACCATGGCATCGGCGAATCCGTCGCCCGCTCCCCCTGCGAAGATCGCCCGCTGCATCCAGCGCTGAAGCGCCGCGAGCTCAGCCACAGACGGGGACCGGTTCGGCAGGCGCGGCGCGCGCGGCCGTTGCCTTTGCGAGTTCGGCGAGCATCCCCTCCCACGGCGGGATGTCGGCGTCCCATTCGAGCAGCGTCGAGACCCCGCCGGTCCGCTGCTGGGCCAGCGCGTAGAGCGGCCAGACCTCGTCGCGAACCGGCTTGTCGTGGGTATCCATATAATGGGTCCCGCAATCGGTCGGCCCGGCGAGATGGACCTGGACGACGCGTTCGGCGGGGATCGCCTCGATATAGGCTTCGGGGTCGAAGCCATGGTTCATTGCGCTCACCCAGACATTGTTCACGTCGAGCAGAAGCCCGCAATCGGCCGCCTCGGCCATGCGCGAGAGATACTCCCATTCCGGCATCTGATCGGACCGGAAGCGGAGATAGGAGCTGGGATTCTCCACGATGAGCGGCCGCCCGAGCCGGTCCTGGACGCGGCGGATGCGGCCGACGACGTGAGCGAGGGTCGTTTCGGTGAGCGGCATCGGCAGCAGATCGTGGCTATTGTGGCCGCCGATCCCCGTCCAGCAGAGATGGTCCGAGATCCAGGCCGGTCTCACCCGCTCGGCGAGCGCGGCGATCGCATCGAGATAGCCCTCGTCGAGCGCTTCCGCAGAGCCGATCGACAGCGAAACTCCGTGCATCACGACCGGCCGGTGCGCCGCCACCCGCTCGAGCACCGTCGAGGCGTAGCCGTGATGGCCGAGGAAATTCTCGCTGACGATCTCGAACCAGTCGACGCCCCAGTCGTCCGGAGACGTGCGCATCAGGTGCGCGAAATGCGGGTCGCGCAGCCCCACCCCGTCGCCGAGGTGGGGGAGGCCGAGGCGCGCCGCGGCCATCAGGTCGAGGGCGGGAAGACGAGCCGGAGGTCGTTCGCCTGCGGCTGCGGCTCGGGCTGCTTGTGGTTCGCCTCCACGGCTTTGGCGAAGGCGGCGTAGGCGATGTCCGCGACGGCGTCGCCGACCTTGTAGTCCAGCGTGCCGATCGGCGCCGAGGTGATCTTGCCGCCGATCGTGTCGAAGGCGAAGATCTGCATCGTCCCCTGGGTCGGATAGAGCTGCGAGGCCGAGATCGGCACGGCGCAGCCGCCGAAGCCCTTGCATTTATTGTCGCTCGGCGCCGAGTAGAGCGGGCCCGAAGGCGTCGGCGGAGGCGTCGGGCCGCCGCACAGCCCTCCGTAGGCGCGCAAGCTGAGAGCTGTCGAGCCGCAGCCGTTGGAGCTGCAATTGCCTCCTCCCCCGCCGCCGCCCGAGCCGCCGCCGCCGCTGGAGCTGCAATTGCCGCCGCCGGTCACCAGCTGGACGAACCCGCAGCCGCCCTGGGCGTGGCAGTTGTTCGAGCCTTGCACGAGTGGAAGATCTTCGGATCCGCGCAGCTGTTGCCGCCCGCGGTCTCGAAGGCCAGACCCTGGCAGGCGTGGCGCAACACCCCCGGCGCCGGCGTGCCGATTCCCTTGCGCAAGTTCGGGCATTGGCCGAGCACCGCCCAGGCGATCGCCATGCGGTCGCCCGACCCGACCATCGAGGGATAAGGAAAGAGCGGCGCCGTCCCCTGCGGATTCCAATAGTCGCCGAGCACCGTCGTCACGCCGGCGATCGCTCCGACCACCGCCTCGCTGAGCACCTTGGCGCTGTTCGCCGGGTCGGCGCTCATCCTGGTCAGCGCCGCCGCCACGGCATCCGGGCCGGGCATGTTATCCTTGTAGGGATTGGTCGCCCAATCGGCCGTCTGGAGTTCATCCGCCGTGAACACGCGCGGCGCGCCATTGCGGTCCCAGGTGGTGATCGATTTGCCGTCGATCATCGCCTTGACCTCGGTGAAGCGCTCATAATGGTCCGCGCTGTCATTGTCGAAACGGGCTGCCGCGTCGGCCGACGGAATCAGCGCGCCCTTGTCGTCGTAGCTCGGATAATCGGAGCGGAGCGCGTCGTCGTTCGGGCAATAGATTGGCTCGACCGCGGTCAGCAGCTGGACGTGCTTGTCGATGACGCTGCCTTCGCCCTGATCGGTGATCGCGTCCATCATCGCCACCATCTGGTTGAAGGCGATGTCGGGATAGGTGGTGGCGACGACGGTGTTGAAGCCGAGGAACTCGCGCATCGGATGGCCACCGCCGACGCTGTTGAACAGGTCGTTCTGCACCGGCGCGGGACCCGCCTGGATGTCGGCCCAGACGGCATCCCACATCGAGACGCCGTCCTCATATTTGAGGTTCAGATAGTCGTAATAGCATTGGTACATCCAGCCGATCGTGCCGAACAGCGGCAGACCCTGGGCGGGATACCAGTCGGCGAAGGGCGCCTTGGGAAAATACTTTCCCTTGTTCGCGTCCGGGATGTCGGCCTGCGCGACCTTCTCGGGCGCCTCGATCGCGAGGAAGAGGCGGATCCGCTCCTCATCGAGCGGCCCGACATTCACCTTGAGGTCGGCGCTGCTCGTGGTGTCCTTGAGGTCGATGATGTGGGGGATCACGCTGTTGTTCGGGCCGTAGCAGGGCCAGCCATATTCGCCGTCCTGGAGTCGCTCGAAATCGGGATGGACGCCGATCACCGAGGCCATGTTGGCGGCCATCTGGAGGTGGAGCATTTCCTGGATGAACACCGAGAAGACGATGTTGAAGGCGCGCTCGTTGTCGGTGTTCGGCGCCGCCGAGGATTTGGCGCCGGGCCAGATCCGCCCTTGGTAGAGCTGGCTGTTGCGGCCGGTGATCGGGTGCCAGCCCTCGATCGAATAGAGGCTCGTCATGTAGAGCGGGATCGTGAAGAGCTCGACGTCGACCGCCGCCTGCGCGATCTCCTTCAGGACGGTGCGGTCCATGTCGCGCAGATCGGGGTCGCGGATTTCCTGCGCGCTCATGCTGACGGTGCGGGCCATCGGGGCTCTCCTGCCGGCGCCTCTTTGGATGGTCCCGCGGGCGCGTTGCGGCCGGGGACGTCAGCGGCGCAGGCACCCCCCGCGACTCTCCCTCCCCCGTAACGAGAAGGCTATATCGAACGCACACGGCGTCAATGGCCGCATCCTTCCTGTTTTGGCAGGAACAGGCCGCAAACTCCCCGCAAACCGTGGAGGTTCGGTGCCCGGCGCACGACAATGTTCGTACCGACGGGTCCCCGCCTAGTCGAACAGCTCCTCGAGGAAGCTCTTGCGGCGCTTGTGCGGGCGATGATGGCCGTAGTCGCGGCCGCGGTCCGAATAGGGATCGCCGTAATGTTGCTGCGGCGGATAGGGCGCCTGCGGCGGGTACGGCGCCTGCGCGGCGCGGGGAGCCTCGGGCACGGGCGGCGAGGCCTCGGCCGCGCTGCGCTCCAGGATCTTGTCGAGCTCGCCGCGGTCGAGCCACACCCCGCGGCAGGTCGGGCAATAGTCGATCTCGATGCCCTGCCGCTCGCTCATAACCAAAGTCGTCCCGTCGACCGGGCACACCATCGGACCGCCTGCCATCCACTCTCTCCTTCGCGCTCACCGCCTAGCTAGGTTGCGCACGGCACGTTCGCAATGCCCGCAGGCCAGCGCCGAAAGTTGGTGAATTTCCCCGCACCTTGGCGCGGCGCCTGAGCAGGTAAATCCAAGGGTGCGGAAGAAACGGCAGTTTTTGGCCGTTTTCCGAGTTTGGCACGCACCGTGCTGATCCCCTGGCATGGCCGCCGGATCGTCCGGCGACCGGTTCAGGGAGAAAGAACATGACCTTCGCAACCACCCAGCAGCTCGCCGTCTCGCTCGTCGCGGCGCTCGTCACCACCGCCGTCTTCGTTTCCGCCGCGATCGGACCGGTCGTTCAGTTCGCCTGAACGTCCGGTTCCGCCGCTGAACCCCAGCAACCTCATTCTTCGACCAGGAACCCGATCATGACCCGCTACGCACTCGACCGCCCGAACCGCCGGCTGATGGGCGTCTGCTCCGGCTTCGCCCGCGCCTTCGACGTCGACGTGACTTTGGTGCGCGTCGCAACGGTCCTCAGCCTGTTCGTGCTCGGCCCGCTGACCATCCTGGCCTATCTCGTCGCCGGCTTCGTCGCCCCCGACGCCTGAGCCTTCCCCCGCCGCCGCGCGAGCTATAGGCTCGCGCGATGCGCTGCTCGATCGCCCACGTCGCCCTCGTCGTCAGGGACTATGACGAGGCGATCTCCTTCTTCACCGGCAAGCTCGGCTTCGTCCTCGTCGCGGACGAGTACCAGCCCGAGCAGGACAAACGCTGGGTGCTCGTCGCCCCGCCCGGCTCCTCCGGGACCTCTTTGCTCCTCGCCCGCGCCGCGACGCCTGAGCAGCAAGCCTTCGTCGGCAACCAGGCCGGCGGCCGCGTCTTCCTGTTCCTCGAAACCGACGATTTCGACCGCGACTTCGCGGCGATGCGCGAAACCGGCATCCGCTTCGTCCGCGAACCCAAGCAGGCGCCCTACGGCAAGGTCGCCGTGTTCGAGGATCTCTACGGCAACCTCTGGGACCTGGTGCAATTCGCTCGCTGAATCGATATTTCCGGCTGGCGCTGATCAGCCTTGCGGCGGCGAGCGTGGCGACGGTCTGCGCCACGATCCTAACCGGGTTGACGGCGCTGGCGCTCAGCCTCGTCGCCGAGGACGGGGCGATGGCGGGTCTCGTTCACACCGCCCTGCTCCTGCCGCTCATCGCTGCGTACGGCATAAGCATTGCGTTCACGGTCATCCCGACCGTGACCCCTGCAGCGGCGGTGGTGGGTGCGGTGCTCTGGGAGCTCGGCGGCAAGGTTTCATGGGTGCGCCGACGGAGGGTCTGGGCCGCAGTCGGAGCCATTTTCGGGCTCGCCGTGCTTGCAGCAATGCGGTTCGGCATCGTCCCGGATGCCACGGGACTGCTGGACGACCCGGTAGCGGCGAGCCTCGCGGTGAGCTTTTCGATCGCCGGTTGCGCCGCTGCGCTGCTCCTTCGTGCGGGCCTGAAGTTCCTGGCGCTGTTCTTCCTGTCCAGTGAGGCGGAGGAGGAGGAGGTCTGAGACGGCTTTCGCGGCAGGCCTGCCGCGCCTAGAGCGGCGGCGATGGACCAGCCGATTCCCGTCACGCAGATCGCGCACCTGATTCAGCTGGCGATCGCGCCGGTCTTCCTGCTCGCCGGCGTCGGCGCGATCCTCAACGTCCTCGCGCAACGCCTCGCCCGCGTCGTCGACCGCGCCCGTGCGCTCGAGGCCGAGCTCGCCTCCTACGACGAGCGGGCGCGGGGACGCGCGCTTTGCGAGATCGCCCTGCTCGAGCGGCGGATGCGCGTGGTCAACCAGGCGATCAGCGCCTGCACGGCGAGCGCCCTGTTCGTCTGTCTTGTCGTCGCTTTGCTGTTCGTCGCGGACCTGACCGAGTTCGCCTTCGGCCAGATCGTCGCAATCCTGTTCATCGTGACGATGCTGTTCCTGATCGTCGGGCTGGTGCTCTTCCTCTACGAGATCCGCCTCGCCATGCGCTCGTTGCGCGCCCGCCGCGGCCCCGACCGGCAGGACGGACCCTGACGCCTCATTCGGCGGCGATCTGCGCCTCCGGCGCCAGCGCGTCGGCAACGTCTCTCGCATAATCGGCGATCGCCTCATCGAGACCGCGCAGCATGATGCCGCGGCGGTTGGTGAGCACGGTCGCGGTGTCGCGCGAGCGATCCTCGGCGACGATGGCGCCCCGGTCGAAGCCGGCGGCTTCGGCCAGTCGGCAGGCGAATTCATGCCAGCTGACGTCCCCCTCATTGGCGAGGTGCCAGAGGCCCTTCTCGCCGTCGACGAGCAGGTCAAGCGTCGCATGGCAGAGGTCGGGGACGAAGGTCGGCGACACGCGCGTGCGGCTGCAGGCGCTGAAACTCTCGCCCGAGGCCAAAGCGGAGAGCACCGCCCATGCGAAATTGTAGCGGTCCCACGGCCCGAAGAAGGCGCTTGTGCGCACCACGAGCGCATCCCCGTGCGACGCCAGGACCCGCCGCTCCGCCTCAGCCTTCGATTCTCCATAGGCATCGGCGGGGCTCACCGGATCGTCCTCGCGATAAGGCCGGCCGAGACTGCCGTCGAAGACCAGGTCCGACGAGAAGGTGACGAGCGGGATGCCGCGCGCAGCGCAGGTGCGGGCGAGCCTCTCCGGCCCTTCGGCGTTCCAGGCGAAGCAGGAATCGCGCTCGCGCTCGGCGTCGGCGACGCGGACGAAGCCCGCGGCGTTGATCACCGCCCACGGCTGTCGGCCCTCGAGCGCCGCCTCGATCGAAGCGTCGTCGCAGATGTCGAGCTCGTCGCGGGTGGTGAGGCAGAAGGGAAGCGCACGATCCTCGCAGACTCGCGCCAGCGCGTTGCCGAGCGTACCCGTGGCGCCGGTGATCAGCAGCTTGCGGCCGCCCCATTCCATCGGCTTGCAGCGGCCGTTCCACGGATAGAGGCGCGGCGGCCGTCGCCACCAGCCGGGCGAATCGAGGACGGGATGGTCGAAATCCTCGCCGCGGCCGTAAGCCCGCGCCGCTTTGGCGATGACGGTCGCCCTTGGCTTGCCGCTGCGCACATCGAATGCGCCGGTGTCGTAGAAGCCGCGTCTCTCGGTCAGCAGCGAGCGCCAGTCGACGTTTCCGAAGGTCGACCACATCGTGACGGCGCGCAGATCGATCCCCTCGGCGCGCAGGTCGCCGGCGGTCCTCCAGACCTCCGCGAACCAGCGCAATTGCTCGTCGCGGGTGCAGCCGTGATGGATCTCGGTGATCGCCATCGGGATGCGGTAGCGCTCCCATGCCTCGCGCAGGCGCGGCCCGATGCCGGTGTCGGCCTCCAGCCTTTTCACCCGCACCGCCTCGGCATCGACATAGGTGTCGCGCCGGTTCCCGCCGACTTCGTGGCCGGGATAGAGATGGAGGCGATGATCGAGGAAGCGCTCGCTGGTGAGGTAATGGTTGATGCCGAGGATGTCGGGTGTCCCCTCGCCGCTCTCGAACGCCTCGAGCTCCGCCCAGCCGACACCGGCGCCGAACAGGATGTTGTGCCAATTGTGCGCCCTGGTGACACGCCCGCAGAGCAGATCGAGGCTCAGCCAGCGGCGCTCATTCTCGTGGGCCGCCTGATAGCGCAGAGGCGCGGTCGAGAAGGTCTTGCCGAGATCCTCCGTCTGGACAAGCTTGGCCCCTACGACCCGGGAGCGGATCGCCTTCATCGCCTCGAGCGTGCCGCGGCATTCGTTGACGAGGCATTTCAGAAAGGTTGGGTAATCGCGGCCGTGGGGATACCAATGGCCGTAGAGGCCGGAGAAGCGCGCGGTGGTGAGCGGCTCGTTGACGGGGGTCCACCGCTTTATCCAGGGATAGCGATCCGCGACCCGGGCCGCATAATCGGCCAGCTTCTCCGGAAAATCGGGATCGAGCAGGTCGGTATATTTCGGGCCGGAGCCGTGGTGGAGGAGGCCACCGATCACGTCGATGCCGCGCTCGCGCAGCATGTCGAGCCGAGCATCGTGCCAGGAGAAATCGAGCGCGTCAGGGCCGCCAGGCGCGACCGCTTCCCACAGGATCGGATAGCGGACCGCCTTGACGCCGAGATCGGCGATGAGGTCGATATCATCCTTGCGTTCGTGGTGGCCCGTCTCCTTGCTCTGATCCCGATAATCGTCCCCCAGCCGAACGATCGTGCACTCTACCCCCCCCCAGAGCTCCATCGGAGCCGGTCGCGAACCCATTCAAAACCCCTGTTAAAGACCGCCGGACGGTGACGGTCGAGCAACGAACGGGGTCAAAGCGCCTCGGGTTCCAGTCGAGGCTCGGATGTCTAAAGTAGATCAGCGAGATTCCGGCGCGGATTAAAGCAGGTTAGCCAAGTCGCCCCGCCTTGCGCTGCCCGGGCCGATGATGCACCTTCCGCGCCGCTTCCGTCCTCCCTTCAGCCGAAAGACCTGCCGATGACCAAAGGCATCGCCGCCTTCGCCCTGCCTCCTCTCGACCGCCGCTTTCGCGGCACCGGCCGAGGCCCAGCGGGGCGGCCAAAGCGGGCGGCAGGCCGACCAGCCGCAGGCCTGGGACGTCGCGAACCCGCCTCTGCCGCGCCGCGAGGTCCGCATCGACGTGACCGAGGGCACCTGGATGAACCTCGACGTCAGCCCGGACGGCCGCACCCTCGCCTTCGACCTGCTCGGCGACATCTACACCTTGCCGATTGCCGGCGGCCGCGCGACCCGCATCTCCGAGGGGCTGCCGTTCGAGAGCCAGCCGCGCTTCTCACCCGACGGCCGGCAGATCGCATTCACCTCCGACCGCGGCGGCGGGGACAATATCTGGGTGATGGATGCCGACGGCGGCAATCGCCGCGCCGTCACTCGCGAGACCTTCGAGCTGCTGAACGGCCCGACCTGGTCGCCCGACGGCCAATATATCGCCGCGCGCAAGCACTTCACGACCCAGCGCTCGTTGGGCACGGGCGAGATCTGGCTCTACCATGTCAGCGGCGGCGGCGGCGGCGTGCCGCTCGTCACCCGGCCCAACCCGCAGCACCAGAAGGAGCTCGGCGAGCCCGTCTTCGCTCCCGACGGCTCCGCCATCTATTTCAGCCGCAACACGACGCCGGGCCCGATCTTCGAATATGCGCAAAACTCGAACCTCGAAGTGTTCGCGATCGACCGCTACGACATGCGGACCGGCGAGCGGGTCGAGGTCGCGGGCGGCCCGGGAGGCGCGGTCCGCCCCAACCCTTCGCCGGACGGCCGCTATCTCGCTTTCGTGCGTCGCGAGGGCGGGCGCTCGCGGCTGTTCGTCAAGGACCTGCGCTCCGGCGAGGAACGGCGCATCTACGACGACATGGACCTCGATCTGCAGGAGACCTGGGCCGTCCACGGCGTCTATCCGCAAATGGACTGGCTGCCCGACAGCCGCACGATCGTGTTCTGGGCCGGCGGCCGTATCCGCCGGATCGGCGTCGACGGCTCGGGCCTTGCCGAAATTCCGTTCCAGGTTTCCGATACCCGCGAAGTGATCGATCCGCCGCGACCGGAAATCGAGGTCGCGCCGGAGACCTTCACGACCCGGATGCCCCGCTTCGCGACCGCTGCGCCGGACGGCAGCCGGATCGTCTTCGAGACGCTCGGCCGTCTCTATGTCCGCGATGCGGCGGGCAATGCGGCGCCGCGCCTGCTGACCCCGCCAGACGGCGACTTCCAGCTCTTCCCGACCTGGTCGCGCGACGGCCGGACGATCGCTTTCGTCAGCTGGAACGACCAGCGGCTCGGCGAGATCAGGACGGTCTCCGCCGACGGATCCAACATGCGGACCGTCACAAGCGAGCCCGGCCATTATCGTCGCCCCCGTTTCTCCCCCGACGGCCAGACCCTCGTCTTCGAGGGCGGTCAGGGCGGCTACCTGACTTCCGACCGCTGGACGGGGCGGAGCGGCATCTTCCGCGTGCCCGTCGCCGGCGGCGCGGTAACCCGGCTCGTGCCCGGCGGCGGCAACCCCCATTTCGGCGCGGCGAACGATCGCGTCTTCCTGGAGGTGAACGAGGAACAGAAGCACCGTCTCGTCAGCGTCGACCTGAACGGCGCCGACCGGCGCGTCCACGCCCAGGGCGACCTCGTCACCGAATTTCAGGTCGCCGCGGACGGCCGCGCGGTCGCCTTCCGCGAGAATTACAACGTCTTCGTCATGCCGTTCTCGCCCGGCGCAGCGACGCTCAATGTCGGTGCGCGCGGCACCCAGCTCCCCGTTACCCGCGCCACCGGCGAGGGCGGCCAATATTCCACTGGACCGGCGGCGGCCTCGCCTGGAGCCTCGGCCCCACCCTTTACAGGGCGAGCCTCGCGGAGCTGATCCGCAGCGGCCCCGGCGGATCCTATGCGCCGCCGCGGACCGGGGTGTCGCTCGCCGTCGCGGCGCGTGCCGACCGCCCGCAGGGCCAGGTCGCCCTGGTCGGCGCACGCATCGTCACGATGACGGCGGCGGACGGCGGAATCATCGAGGACGGGGTGATCCTGATCGACGGCAATCGCATCCGCGCTGTCGGACGCCGCGGCGA
>Ga0196965_1000115_pt1 | contig 62534 bp, 57 predicted proteins | sample S1_20metaG_FD_148668 | JGI IMG/M metagenome (GOLD analysis project Ga0196965, IMG submission 148668) | Soil microbial communities from Anza Borrego desert, Southern California, United States - S1_20 | ecosystem: Environmental > Terrestrial > Soil > Desert | place: USA: California | collected...
AATATCCGGACGGCACCACCGACGTCACCCGCACCGTCGCCATCGGCGAGCCCACGGAGGAGATGCGCGACCGCTTCACCCGCGTGCTCAAAGGCCATATCGCGGTCGCCCGGGCGGTCTTCCCGGAGGGCACGCGCGGAAGCCAGCTCGACAGCTTCGCGCGGCAATTTCTGTGGCAGGCGGGGCTCGATTACGCCCACGGCACCGGCCACGGCGTCGGCGCCTATCTCGCCGTCCACGAGGGGCCGCAGCGAATCTCTCCCGCCGGATCGAGCCAGGCCGGCGGCGACGAGCCGCTCAGGGCCGGAATGTTCCTCTCCAACGAGCCCGGTTACTACAAGACCGGCGAATACGGCATCCGGGTCGAGAATCTGGTGCTGGTCGAGCCGCGCGAGATCGCGGGCGCTGAAAAGCGGATGCTCGGCTTCGAGACCCTCACCTTCGCTCCGATCGACCGGAAGCTGATCGTTGCGGAGATGCTTTCGGCGGAAGAGCGCGAGTGGCTCAACGCCTATCATGCCAGGGTGAAGGAGATCGTCGGGCCGCAGCTGGAGGGCGAGGCGAGGGCTTGGCTGGAAGCGGGCTGCGCTCCGCTCTGAGTGTCATGCCGGCGGAGGCCGGGATCCATGACACGGGCGGCGGAAATCAAGATCCGGCAGTGTTCATGGATCCCGGCCTTCGCCGGGATGACGATTCTCCGCGGCCGGCTCCTCCTCCCCCCGCGCCTGCGCCTTCCTCCGCCGCAGATTCTCGCGCAGCGCCTCGGCCAGCCGCTTCTCCCGTTCCTCGTCACGCTTCGCCATGACTTACCTTGACATTCCACCAGCCCTCCGGCCATAGCCGCGCCTCTCCCGACAGGCGAGTATGCTGCCGTAGCTCAGTGGTAGAGCGCATCCTTGGTAAGGCTGAGGTCGTGAGTTCAATCCTCACCGGCAGCACCACTCGTCCCCGGCCCCGGCGGGTCTCGTTCAGCAATCGTTGGAAGCGCCGGCCGCGGGCGGCCTGATCGTGTTGCAGCGGCCGGGCGGGACCTGCTCGGTGGCGATCAGCACCGTATCGCGGACGATCTTGCCGCTATGCCATTTGCCGATCGGCTCGACGATCATCTCGCCCGCCCTGAAGGTCCGGGTGGTGCCGGCGCCGGTCAGAGTCAGCTGCACCTCGCCGCTCTCGACGTAGACGTAGCGGGCCCACAAATGCATGTGCGTGCCGATCGTCGCGCCGGCGGGGAGGACGGTACGGGTGGCCACGACCCGAATCGGCCCCGGCGGCACCGTGAGCGGCTGGTCCGCCACCGTCCTGTCCGTATCGACGATCGGAGTAGTCTGCGGGGCGGGCGCCGCGGCGAGAAGCGCCGCCGCGAGAGTGATGGACATGTCGGTTTTCCCCTGCTGGACCGCCCGAGGATGGCCCCGGCGTCCCGGCGCGTCCAGCCTCAGCGCGGCGCGTTGCGGACGATCATGTCGAGAACGGCGGGGTGGAGCGGACGCACGAACTCACAGCCCAGCAAATGGCCTTTCATCCAGACCACCCGCGCGTGGAGAGATTCGAGGCCGGGCAGCTTCAGCCACAGATCGGTGCCGGTCATCAGCTCGAGATGGGTCGCCGCCCGGAAGCCGGTGACGGAGAGATCGAGCACCTGCACGGTGACGGCGTGGGCGCCGCGCTGCCGAAGCCCCGCCCCGAGCACGACGTCGGCCCGGGCGGCGCGGCGGCCGTCATCGTCCGGAGCGGTCGAAAGCTCGGCGGTGAAGCTCATCGGGAGCCCTCACTCCCCCGGAATGGCGATGCCGACCGAAGCGCCCCAGAGGCGGGCGATCTGCTTCTCATGATGGCTCATCTCCTCGCCGAACAGGCGCGGCCGGCGGAAGCGCGGCTGGTTCTGGTCCCCCGAGGTGCGCTTCAGCTGCACCAGCACCTCATGCTCGTCGATCATGTAGGCGAATTCGAGGCCGACCCGGTCGGAGCCGGTCCAGGCCACTCGCGCGGGGACGCTGGTCGAGCCGCGGGTGAACATGAGCTCGGTGCCCACCGCCGGGACCGTCTGGCACTCGACCAGAGCCCCTTTGCGGGAGAGATCGCGCAGCCGGGCGTCGATCTCGCCGCCATTGGCCAATTGCAGCTTCGCGGCGAGCAGGACGCGCGCCCGCTTGGCCTGGCGCTTGCCCGCGACCGGTCCGTCAACAAAATGCTCTACGCCCATCCGCTCATTTCCTCATTGGCTCTTGGCCCAGAGGGATAGACCCGAGGCACCTAAATTGTAGTAAACGCGGACGGCATTTTCGTGCGCCCTGGCAGGTCGCTTGAACGGGCCGCCGAGCCCGTCATCCCGGGCTCGACCCCGGATCCATGAACACCGCCCCACTAGAATCCGACCGGCCGCGTTCATGGATTCCGGCTTTCGCCGGAATGACGGCCGGCGGAATCCCGGGCCATCGAGGACCATTGCCCGTATCGAACTCGGACCGTAAGGCCCCGCCATGCGCTTTTTCTCCGACAATGCGGCCGCGGCCTGCCCCGAGGCGGTCGCGGCGATCGCCGCCGCCAATCGCCTCGACACCGCTTATGACGGCGACTCCTGGAGCCGGCGCCTCGACGACGCCTTTTCCGAGCTGTTCGAGACCCGGGTGACGGCCTTGTGGGTGGCGACCGGAACGGCGGCCAACGCGCTGGCCCTGGCGGCGCTCTGTCCGCCTTATGGAAGCATCGTCTGCCACCGCGACGCCCACATCCAGAACGACGAATGCGGCGCCCCGGAATTCTACACCCACGGTGCGAAATTGCTGCTCGGCGAGGGCGAGGGGGCGAAGCTGACTCCGCGGGCGGTGACGGCCCTGCTCGAAACCGTGCGCGACGACGTCCACCAGACCCAGCCGGCCGCCCTCTCGATCACCAACGCGACGGAATATGGGCTCGTCTACACCGCCGCCGAGACCGCCGCTTTGGGCGAGCTGGCGCGGGCGCGAGGCCTCGCCTTCCATGTCGACGGCGCCCGCTTCGCCAACGCCGCCGTCAGCACCGGCGACTCGCCGGCCGATCTGACCTGGCGGGCCGGAGTGGATGCGCTCAGCTTCGGCTTCGTCAAGAATGGCGGAATTTCGGCCGAGGCCCTGATCTTCTTCGGCGACCGGCACCGCCAGGCGACCTTGTACCGCCGCAAACGCGCCGGCCACCTCCTCTCCAAGGGCCGCTATCTGGCGGCGCAGCTCCTCGCCATGGTCGAGGACGGGGTGTGGCTCCGCAATGCGGCGGCCGCCAACGCCGCCGCCGGCCAGCTCGCCGAGGCGGCGGGGCCGGGGCGGCTGGTGCTGCCGGTGGAGGCGAACGAGGTGTTCCTCAAGGTCCGGCCGGACGAGGCGCGGAAGCTGCGCGACCAGGGATTCGACTTTTACGACTGGGGCCCCGGCGAGGCGCGGCTGGTCACCGCCTGGGATTCGGACCCGGAGCATGTGGCGGCGCTCGCCGCGGCCATCAGGGCGCTGTGAGCGACACCGGATCGACCGGGACTGCGACCTCCGCCGCCCCGACCATGCTGCAGCCCCGAATCCTCTTCCCCTTCCTCCTCGTCACCCTGATCTGGAGTTCGACCTGGATCGTCATCAAGGACCAGCTCGGCGCCGTCCCGCCCTCCTGGTCGGTGACCTACCGCTTCGTCATCGCCGCCGCGGCGATGTTCGCCTGGGCGGCGATGAGCGGAGCGACCCTGCGCATGGACCGGCGCGGCCACCTGCTCGCCGCTTTGTTCGGAGTTCCGCAATTCTGCCTCAACTTCAACTTCGTCTATGCGGCGGAGCACCATGTCACCAGCGGCCTGGTCGCGGCCGTCTTCGCGCTGCTGATGGTCCCCAACAGCATCCTCGCCTGGCTGTTCCTCAAGCAGAGGTCGACCTGGCCCTTCGTCGCCGGCTCGGCGATCGCCTGCGCCGGGGTTTCCTTGCTGTTCGTCCAGGAGATTCGCGCCAGCCCGACCTCGACGGGGCAGGTGCTGCTCGGCATCGGCCTCACGCTGTTCGGAGTCATCTCCGCCTCCGTGGCCAACATCCTGCAGGCGAGCCGCGGCCTCGCCGCCTGGCCGCTCGCCACCCTGATCGCGTGGGGGATGGTCTACGGGATCGCCGCCAACGCCCTGTTCGCCTGGACCGTCGCCGGCGCTCCGGTGATCGAGGCGCGGCCGGCTTACTGGCTCGGCCTCGTCTATCTCGGCCTCATCGCCTCGGCCTTGGCCTTCCCGCTCTATTTCGCGGTGATGCGGGCGGTGGGGCCGGGCAAGGCGGCTTATTCGAGCGTCCTCGTTCCGATCCTGGCGATGGTGTTTTCGACGATCTTCGAAGCCTATCGCTGGTCGACGCTCGCCGTCGCGGGCGGGATCCTCGCGCTCGTCGGACTGGTCATCGCTTTGAAGTCGAGGGCGGCGGCGACGTGACCCCCCTCCCTTGCAGGGAGGGCAACGGTCATTGCACCCGCCAACACCCGCGCCTAAGTCGCCGCCATGCTCGACGCCCAGAACGCCCCCGCCGCTCCGCCCGCCGCCGTCCGCCGCGAGGATTACCGGCCGCCGGACTGGCTCGTCCCCTCGATCGAGATCGATTTCGACCTCGGAGCGGAGCGGACCCGGGTGAGGTCGCGGCTGAACGTGGCCCGCAACGGTGCGCACGACCGGCCGCTCAGGCTGGACGCGCAAGGGCTCGTCCCGATCGAGGTGAACGTCGACGGCGCGGCGGCCGAATACAGCCTCGACGGCGAAGTGCTCACACTTGTCCTTCGCGGCGGGACCGCGACCGTGGAGACGCTCGTCGAGATAGAGCCGCGCGCCAACACCCAGCTGATGGGCCTCTACGAATCCGGCGGCATATTGTGCACCCAGTGCGAGGCGGAGGGCTTCCGCCGGATCACGCCCTTCCCGGACCGGCCCGACGTGCTGTCGCGCTACCGGGTGCGGATGATCGCGGACCGGGCCGCCTATCCGGTGCTGCTGTCGAACGGCGATCCGGTCGGCGCCGGCGAGCTGGAGGGCGGGCGGCACTGGGCCGAATGGGACGATCCCTTCCCCAAGCCCTGCTACCTGTTCGCGCTGGTGGCGGGGGATCTCGCCGTCAACCGCGACAGCTTCGTCACCCGTTCGGGGCGCAAGGTCGATCTCGGCATCTGGGTGCGCGAGCCCGATTTGCCGAAGACGGAGCACGCCATGACGTCGCTCAAGGCGTCGATGAAATGGGACGAGGAGGTGTACGGCCGCGAATACGACCTCGCCGTGTTCAACATCGTCGCCGTGGCCGATTTCAACTTCGGGGCGATGGAGAATAAGGGCCTCAACATCTTCAACTCGCGCTTCATCCTCGCCGATCCCGAGACGGCGACCGACTCGGATTTCGACGCCGTCGCCGGGGTCGTCGCGCACGAATATTTCCACAACTGGTCGGGCAACAGGGTGACCTGCCGAGACTGGTTCCAGCTGTCGCTGAAGGAGGGCTTCACCGTCTTTCGCGACCAGATGTTCTCGGCCGACATGGGCAGCCCGGCGGTCAAGAGGATCGAGGACGTGCGGCTGCTTCGGGCGGCGCAATTCCCCGAGGACGGCGGCCCGCTGGCGCATCCGGTGCGGCCCGACAGCTACATGGAGATCGCCAATTTCTACACGGCGACGGTGTACAACAAGGGCGCCGAGCTGATCCGAATGCTCCACACCCTGCTCGGCCCCGAGCGCTTCCGGGCCGGCTGCGACCTCTATTTCGAGAGGCATGACGGCCAGGCGGTGACCTGCGAGGATTTCGTCCAGGCGATGGAGGAAGCGAGCGGCGAGGACCTGGCCCAATTCCGCCTCTGGTACGAGCAGGCGGGGACGCCGCGGGTTCGCGCCCATCTCGTTCAGGACAAGGGCACGGCACGGCTGTCCCTCGCTCAGGAGGTTCCTCCGACGCCCGGCCAGCCCGTGAAGAAGCCGATGCCGATCCCGCTGCGCGTCGCGCTGTTCGGTCGGGACAGCGGCAGGAAGGTCGCCGAGCGGCTCATCCTTCACGACCAGGCGCGGGACGAGGCGCTGTTCAGCGCCGACGGCGAACCGCTCGTGCTTTCGGTCAATCGCGGTTTCTCGGCGCCGGTGATCGTCGAGACCGAGCGGCCGGCGGCCGACCTCGCCTTCCTCTCCGCGCATGACGACGATCCGTTCGCGCGCTACGAGGCGATGCAGCAGCTGATGCTCGACACCCTGCTGACGGCGATCGGCTCCGGCCGGGCGGACCACGGCCCGGTGGTCGATGCGGTTCGCCGGACGCTCGCCGACGAGGCGCTCGACCCGGCTTTCACGGCGGAGGCCGTGCTGCCGCCGAGCGAATCCTTCATCGGCGACCAGATGGCGGTGGTCGATCCCGAAGCCATAAGGCTCGCCCGCGACTCCCTTCGCGCCGAGCTGGGCCGGGAACTGGAGTCCCAGTGGCGGGCCGCCTACGCCTCGACCTCGGCCAATCGCTACGAATATTCGCCCGCCGCCAAGGGCGCCCGCCGGCTCAAAACGGTGGCGCTCAACTATCTGATGGCCGCCGGGGCCGGGGACGCGCCGGCGCTCGCCAGGCGACAGCATGACGAGGCTGACAATATGACCGACCGGCAGGGCGCGCTCGCGGCCCTCGCCGGCTCCGACTCCCCCGAGCGCCACGGCGCTCTCGCCGGCTTCTACGAGCGCTACCGGTCCGACCCCCTGGTGCTCGACAAATGGTTCACGGTGCAGGCGCTCTCCACCCGCGACGACACGCTCCAAGCGGTCGAGGCGCTGGCCGGGCATCCGGACTTCACGCTTTCCAACCCGAACCGGATGCGGTCGCTGGTCGGGGCCTTCGCCGCCAACCAGCGGGCCTTCCACCACCGATCGGGCCGCGGCTACCGCTTCCTCGCCGACATGATCCTGGCGGTGGACCGGCTCAATCCGCAGACGGCGGCACGGCTGGTCCCGCCGCTCGGCCGCTGGCGCCGGTTCGATCCCGGCCGCCAGGATCTGATGAAGGCCGAGCTGGAGCGGATCGTCGCGACCCCCGGCCTCAGCAAGGACGTGTTCGAGCAGGCGAGCAAGTCGCTGGGGTGAACTCCCCTCCCTGCAAGACAAGGGGAGACAGGCCCCTAAGCCCGAATTAACCATTGCAGGTTAGGGTCTCCTGACCGCGGTGGGATGCGGGCAGCGGAGGCGGCACCGACGTGGGTGAAATGGGCCAGATAGAGCCGGAAGGAAGCGCGGAGGACCGCGCCGCTCCGCGCACCAATTTGCTGCTCGCCGCGACCGCCGAGGTGGGCGGCCGAAGCCTGCCGGTGCGGATCCGCAACCTCTCCGAGACCGGAGCCATGATCGAGGGCGCCGGGCTGCCCGAAGCCGGAATGGCCCTCGTCCTGATGCGCGGCGATCTCCAGGTGGCCGCGACCGTCGCCTGGGCCGCCGGTAGCCGACGCGGAGTGAGGTTCGCCGGTCCGACGCCGGTCAACGAATGGACCGGCGGCAAGCCGCGGCCGATCGACTGCACGGGGCTTCGCGACCAGCGCCGGGTCGACGCCATCCAGGCGGAAGCCCGGGCCAACCCCGTTTCGGGCCGTGGGCTGCGCTCCGCCGAGGGGCCGGCCACCCGCCCCGTGGTCCCGGATCTCGACAAAAGGCTGGCGGACGAGCTCGGCTATGTCCAGCGCCTGCTCGAGGGCCTGGGCGACGAGCTGATCGCCGACCTCCTCCTCATCCAGCGCCACGGCAAGTCGCTCCAGAGCCTCGACCTGGTCGGCCAGATCCTCGGCCACGTCTCGACGATCCTGCGCTCCGACGACAAGGCCGCCGTGGTCGAGGAGATCGGCATGGAGGATCTGCGAGCGAGGCTGAAGCGCAAGTCGATCTAGGACCTCCCCTCCCTGGAAGGGAGGGGCCGGGGGTGGGTCCGCCGAAGGCGGCCGAAACTCCCGCTCAGCAGGAAAGTCCCGCTTCGCTCGCCTGCCCCCCCCCCGGGCCTCTCCCTTCCAGGGAGGGGGACGGTCAGCCGACCCAGGCCGCCACCTCCGACGCGACCTGGTTCGCCGCCTGGTTGAGCGCCGCCGGAGCGCTCGCGGCGTCGAGGGCGGCGACCGGCACCCGCGCCTCGAAGCGCCTCGTCTCCACCGATTCCTGGCCGCGCGAGACGGCGGCGTCGTAGACCAGAACCGCCTCCATCCGGTCGGCGTCGAGGCCGAAAGTCTGGAGCGTGCCGGTCAGGCGCTGGCCCGGATCGAAGGTGAATTGCTTCGGATCGAGGACGACCCTGCCGGTGCGGGCGGCGATCGTCTCCGACAGCAGGCGCGCGAACAGGATGCTGGGGACCTCCACCCACTGGGCGTCCTTGACGTAGGCGACCTGGGTAGCGCCGGTCCTGACGGGAACGCGCGGCGTGTTCAGCTCGGCGGGCGCGGTGGGCGGGACGACCGTGATCGCCTCTGCGGCCGGTGCGGTCCGGCCCGACGCGGCGATCTGGGCGTCCGAGGTCAGACGCATCAGTACCGGCGGCACCTTGGGGCCGAAGCTGAGGCAGCCGGAGACGGCGAGGGCCGCGGCGAGGGCGAGGAAGGGTCGGTTAAGTCTCATTTTTTCCTCGGCTTGTAGTCGGGCAGCTTCGAGCCGCCGATGATCCCGCCCGCGCCCTGAGTGTTCAGCCGCTGGGCGACCTGCGAAAGGGCGTCGGACATTTCCCTCAGGTCGCGGACGAGCTGGCCGACCTCGGGGATGGTCTGCTTGGAGAAGGCCTGGAGGCCCGGGCGGGCGTCGCCGATCGCGGCGTCGAGATTGCCCATGCTGGTCTCGGCGGCGCGGATCGTCTGCCTGAGATCGCCGAGCATCGGCCGGACGTCCTGGGACAAGGAGCGGTCGGCGGTGTCGGCGAGCTGGCCCATCTCCTGGGCGGCGACTCCGGTCTGGCGGATGGCCACCCGCGCCTCGGCCATGGTGGCGGCGATCTCGTCCGAGCGTTCGGCGAGGTTGCGGCTGATCACCTGGACGTTCTCGAGGATCGCGGCGATCGAATTCTGGTTGCGGTCGCCGAGCAGTTCGGTGAGCCGGGCGGTCAGCGCCGAAACCCGCTCGAGCAGCTCCGGAGCGCTGTTGAGCAGCTGGCCGAGCGCTCCCGGCTTGGTCGGGATGAGCGGCACTCCGAACGGGCATTGCGCCTCCGGGTTCACTTCCGGGCAGACGATCGGACGGCCGACTCGGCGGCGGCGCGGGTCGCGCTCGGGCGGGTCGAGCTGGATCGAGGCGATCCCGGTGAAGGTCGCCTTCATCGTCGCTGTGGTTCCGACGATGACCGGGGTCTTGTCGTCGACCGAAATTCGGATCCTGACGAATTGCGGAGTCTCCGGCATCAGGTTGATCGATTCGACCTGGCCGACCGGAACGCCCGAGAAGGTGACGGCGCTGCCCTTGGCAAGCCCCTCGACCGCCTGGCTGAACAGGATGTCGTACTTCTTGTCCTGGTCGCCTCCGGCCTGCATGAGCCAGACGACGAACAGCACCACGGCCACCAGCATTCCGAGAACGACGGCGCCTACCAGTATATGGTTCGAGCGGGTTTCCATTATCTCTCAGTCCCCCCGTTCGCTTCGCCGGTCCGTGCCTCTTCGGCTTCCATGGCCTCCTCGGCCGCCCGGCCGCGCGGACCTCTGAAATACTCCTGTATCCATTCGTGGTCCAAAGCCAATAATTCCGGAATAGTGCCGACGGCGATCACCTTCCTGTCGGCGAGCACCGCGACACGGTCGCAGATGGTGTAGAGCGTGTCGAGATCGTGAGTGATCAAAAACACGGTGAGGCCGAGCCGCTCGCGAAGGTCGACGATGAGCTGGTCGAAGGCGGCGGCGCCGATCGGATCGAGGCCGGCGGTCGGCTCGTCGAGGAAGAGCAGCTCCGGATCGAGCGCCAGCGCCCGGGCGATCCCGGCGCGCTTCTTCATGCCCCCGGAAAGCTCAGCCGGATATTTGGGGCCGGCGTCGGGAGCGAGCCCGACCATGACGATCTTGTAGGCGGCGATCTCGTCGAGCAGCTTCTCCGACAATCGCGGATAGAATTCGCGAAGCGGCACCTGGACGTTCTCGGCGACGGTGAGCGTGGAGAACAGGGCGGCGCCCTGGAACAGGATGCCCCAGCGCTTGCGGATGGGCTGGAGCTGCGCGTCGTCGCGGTCGAGCATGGGCTCCCCGAACACGCGCACTTCCCCGGCGTCGGGCCGCTGAAGGCCGATGATCGAACGCATCATCACCGACTTGCCGGTCCCCGAGCCTCCGACCACTCCGATGATCTCGCCGCGCCTGACCTCCAGGTCGAGCCCGTCGTGGATGACGGCCTCGCCGAAGCTGTTCCTGAGGCCATGGACCTCGATCACGATTTCCTCCTGCGCCTCGCTCACAGCCAGCCGATCTCCGTGAAGAACACCGCGAAGAAGGCGTCGAGGACGATGACGAGGAAGATCGCCTGAACGACCGCGGTGGTCGTCCTGAGGCCGACCTCCTCGGCGTCAGACTTGACCTGCATGCCCTGGTAGCAGCCGGCCAGCGAGATGATCAGCCCGAAGACCGGCGCCTTGATCAGCAGCTGCCAAAGATCGGTCAGCGGCACGACCTCGCGGATCCGCTGAACGAAGGTGACCGGCGCGATGTCGAGCGACACCCAGGTGAAGATGCCGCCGCCGATGATCGCGACGATGGCGGCGTAGAAGCTCAGGAGCGGCATCATCAGCACGGTCGCGAAGACACGCGGGAGGACGAGCGCCTCCATCGGCGAGACTCCGATCGTGCGCATCGCGTCGACCTCTTCCGCCAGCTTCATCGAGCCCAATTGGGCGGCGAAGGAGGAGCCGGAGCGGCCGGCGACCATGATCGCCGTCATCAGCACGCCCAATTCCTTGATCGAGCTTCGGCCGATGAGGTTCACCGTGAACACCTCGGCGCCGAACTGCCGCAACTGCACCGCGCCCTGCTGGGCGATGACGATGCCGACGAGAAAGCTCATCAGGCCGATGATTCCGAAGGCATGGACCCCGACCACCTCGAAGCGCTGGACGACCGCGTTGAGGCGGAAGCGGCGCGGCTGGCGGATGACGTTGCCGATCGCGAGCAGCATTCCGCCGAAGAAGCCGAGCAGCCCGACGAAGGTGTGGCCGGCCTCGACCGTCGCTTCCCCGAGCTGGGTCAGCACCCGCTGGAAGGGCGCCGGAGGATCGGGACGGACCTTGACCGGCTGGTCGGCCCGTTCGACCTGCCTGAGCAGGGTCGCCGCGCCTTCGTCGGCGCCGACGATCTCGCCGCCGCGGTCGCGCGCGGTGCGGTGGACGATCCAGGCGCCGATCGTGTCCATCCGGCCGACGCCGGAGAGGTCGATCACGAAGTCGCGGCCCTTCAGCCGGTCGAGCCGGTTGGGCAGGACTCCGAGCCGCGACAGCGTCAGGTCGCCCTGGAAACGGAGCACGCGGCGGCCTTCCTCAACGCTGTCGGTGAAACGGGCGACGCTGCTCATGGGCGCGTTCATGCTTCAATTCCCCAGCGTGGGCAATGCTGGACAAAAGCCAGGTCCGGATGCTTCAGACGAAGCATGAAGGCGCGGCTCGCGATTTACGACATGGACCGGACGATCACCCGGCGGGCGACCTACACGCCGTTCCTGATCCATGCCGCGACGAAGCTGGCGCCGTGGCGGCTCGCGCTGCTGCCGGTCGTGCTGCTGGCGATGCTTGCCTATGTCCTGAAGCTTGTCGACCGCGGCCGGCTCAAGGAGATCAACTACACCCTGCTGATCGGCCGGGGGATCGCTCCGGAACGGCTCGAGCCGGTGATCGAGAGCTTCGCCGAGAAGCAGCTCGCTTCCAACATCATGCCCGGCGCCCGCCGGGCCATCGCCGCCGACCGCGCCGCCGGCCGGCGGCTGGTCATGGCGACCGCTTCCTACCGCCTCTACGCCGCGGCGATCGCCCGGCGGCTCGGCTTCGAGGATGTCATCGCCACCGAGACCGGGATCGACGCGAAGGGCCGGATCGTGGCCAGGATCGACGGCGCCAATTGCTACGGTCCCGCCAAGAAGGACATGATCCTGGCCTGGCTCCAGCGCGAGGGGCTGGAGCGCGACGCCGTCCACATCCGCTTCTATTCCGACCATGTCTCCGACCACCACGTCCACCGCTGGGCCGACGAGGCGGTCGCCGCCAACGCGCACAGCCGGCTGGTCAGGCTGGCGAAGGCGGAAGGCTGGGAAGTGGTGGACTGGGGGGAGGACGAAGATTCGGGAGGCAGCACCCCCACCCGTTCGGCCTGAGCCTGTCCTAGCCCTCAAGAGAAGGAGAGGGCTTCGACAAGCTCAACCCGAACGGTTTACAACCCTTTGCGGTCCTTCCCTAAACCGCCCCCAGCGCCTGGTCGAAGTCCGCGATGAGGTCGTCCGGATCCTCGACGCCGATCGAGATTCGGACGAGATTGTCGGTGATCCCCAGCGCCTGCTTGCGCTCGTCGGGTACCGACAAATGGGTCATCGCCGCCGGAGCGCTCGCAAGGGTCTCGGTGCCGCCGAGGCTGACGGCGAGGTGGGCGATCTTCAGCGAATCGAGGAAGGCGAAGGCCTCCTTCTCCCCGCCCTTCAGGTAGAGCGAGAAGGTCGAGCCGGCGCCGGTGCAGTGGCGGCGGTAGATGTCGGCCTGCCGCTCGTCGGAGCCGCCTTCGAGGAAGCCGAGATAGCCGACGCTTTCGACCTTCGGATGCTGGCGCAGGAATTCGCAGACCTTGGCGGCATTCTCGCCGGCGCGGGTCATCCGGAGCTCGAGCGTCTCGAGGCTCCGAAGAAGCATCCAGGCGGTGTTGGGATCGGTGATCGTTCCGATCGTGTTGCGGAGCATCCGGATGGTGTTGATCAGCTCCCTCGACCCGGTGATTCCGCCGGCGACGAGATCGCTGTGGCCGCCGGCATATTTGGTCAGCGAATAGACGGAGAGGTCGGCGCCCTGGCGGAGCGGCTGAGCCCAGAGCGGGCCGAGGAAGGTGTTGTCGATCGCGATCGGGGGTCGCTCGTCGCCGAGCACCGCCGAGCGCGCCGCGGCAACCGCCTCGACATCGACCAGGGCGTTGGTGGGGTTGGCGGGGCTTTCGAGGTAGATGAGCGAGACCCGGCCCAGGCCCCTGGCCCGCTCCAGCACGGCTTCGATCTCCTCGCGCGTCGCGCCGGCCGGGAAGTCCAGCCATTTGACGCCGAACCGGCCCAGGATGCGGGCGATCAGAGTCTCCGTCGCGGCGTAGAGGGGGCCGGAATGGACGACGACGTCGCCGGGCTGGACGAAGGCGAGGAGCAGGGTGGAGATGGCCGACATTCCCGACGAGAAGGTCAGGGCGTCCTCGGCATCCTCCCACAGGCTCAGCCGGTCCTCGAGTATCTCCTGATTCGGGCCGTTGAAGCGCGAATAGACCAGCCCTTCGGCGCCGCCGGGGCGCTTGCCGGTCACTCCTTCGAAGTGGCGCTTGCCGGCGGCGGCATTCTCGAAGACGAAGGTCGAGGTGAGGAAGATGGGCGGCTTCAGCGATCCTTCGGAGAGCATCGGATCGTAGCCGTAGCCCATCATCAGGGTGGACGGCTTGAGTCGGCGGCCGCCGATCTCGAGGGCGCTCGCCTTGGGGCGGCGCCGGGGAGTCGCGCCGGTGATGTCGTCTTCGTCCTGCATGATAATCGCCTCCTATCAGCCTGCCGCATTCGCTGCGTGGAGACCGAGCCCGCCATGAGGTCAGGCTCACCGGCCGCGCGTGGAAAGCGCGGCCCCGGGGGGTGAGGTCGGTTGCCCGCGGGCTCCCTAACCCATCATCCGCCTTCGCCGCTAGTCCTCCCGATCCGTCGTCCTGGCGAAAGCCGGGATGACGGGTCAATTCAGCAGGGCGCCGATCCCCCAGACGATCCCGACCATGATCGGGACGCCGGCGACGTCGAGCAGGAAACCGGCCTTGAGCATTCTCGGAAGGGCGATGTGGCCGGTCGCCCAGGCGATGGCGTTGGGGCCGGTGCCGGAAGGGAGCATGAAGCCCCAGCTCGAGGCGAAGGCGGCGGGCAAGGCGAGCAGGATGGGATCGATGCCGGTGGCGGCGATGATTCCGGCGACGACGGGAATGACTCCGCTCGCCGTCGCCACGTTCGAGGCGAATTCGGTGACGATGATGACGATGCCCACCAGCACCGCGGCGATGATCATCGGATGGACGGCGCGAAGCGGCTGGAGGGCGACTCCCATCCAGTCGGCGAGGCCCGAGGCGCCGATGCCGGCGGCGAGGGCGAGGCCGCCGCCGAACATCATGATCACGCCCCAGGGCGCCCGGTTCGCCTCCTCCCAGTTGAGGATCGCCCGGCCGGTGCCGTCCGGGATCACGAACAGGAGCAGGGCGCCGACCACGGCGATGGTGCCGTCGGTCAGCGAATCCCTGGGGAAATAGGGCGTCACGAAGGGGAGCGTGATCCAGGCCGCGACGACGGCCGCGACCAGCGGCACCAGCCTTTTCTCGGCGGCCGACCAGCGGCCCGTCTCGCCGATCCCGGCGCGGGCGGCGGCCGGGTCGAAATCGGTCGCGGAGACCTTCTGCACCTTCATCAGGATCGCCCAGCACAGCGGCACGCAGATCAGGACGAGGGGGATTCCGTAGAGCGCCCAGGTGAGGAAATCGATTCGGTAGCCGGTCGCCTTCTCGATGATGCCCGCGGCGATGGCGTTGGTCGGCGAGCCGACCAGGGTGCCGAAGCCGCCGATCGTCGCGGCGAAGGCGATTCCCATGGCGAGCGCTCCGGCGAAGCCGCCGGTGTGGCCGGGCTGAACTTTGGCGGCGCGGAGGACGGCGAGACCGATCGGCATCATGATGAGGGTCGTCGCGGTGTTGGAGACGATGGTGCTGAGCAGGGCGGTGGCGGCCATGAAGGCGAACAGCATCTGCGCCGGCCCGCCGCCGCCGCGACTGACGATGGCGAGGGCGAGCCGGCGGTGAAGCCCCGTCCGCTCGATGGCGAGCGCGACGATGGCGCCGCCGAGGACGAGGAACAGGATCGGCGAATAATAAGCCGCGGCCGATTCGCTCGCCGTCATGATCCCGAGCAGGGGAAAGGCGAGGAACGGGACGAGCGCGGTGGCGGTGAGCGGAAGCGCCTCCGTCATCCACCAGGTCGCCATGAGGACGATGATCGCGGTCGTCCGCCAGGCGGCGGGCGACATGCCGGCGGGGGCCGGGAGCAGCAGCATGATGATGAAAGCGGCGAGCCCGCCCCACAGGCCCCAGCGTGCGGCCATTCAAATCCCCCGAGCTTTTGGCGGTGATGGCATGACGGGTCGGCCGCGCCAATCCCGTCATCCCGGCGAAAGCCGGGATGGCGACTATCTTTCCGTCGGTCAGAGCGCGATCAGAGCGATCTGCCTTCCGTAATCCGGCTCTCCCCGGTGAGTCGCCCGCCGGTAGCTGAAGAAGCGCTCCGGCTGCGAATAAGTGTCCTCGCCGAGCGCCTCGATCCGTCCGAGCCCGGCGGCGGCGAGCCGGGAGAGGACGAAGCCTTCGAGGTCGAACTGGTGATGGCCTTCGCGGCCGAGGGCGAAGAAGCGCTCATGTTCGGGATCGGCTTCGGCGAAGCGCCGGAGGAAGCCCTCGTCGACTTCGTAGGAGCGGCGGGCGATGCAGGGGCCGACGGCGGCGGCGATCCGGCCGCGGCTCGCGCCACGCCGCTCCATCTCGGCCACGGTCGCCTCGACGACGCCGCCGAGCGCGCCCTTCCAGCCGGCATGGGCGGCCGCGATCACCCCCGCCTCGCGGTCGGCGAGGAGGATGGGGGCGCAATCGGCGGTGAGGATTCCAAGGACGAGGCCTGGCCGGTCGGCCACCATGGCGTCGGCTCTGGGCCGGGCTTCGTCGGCGTAAGGCGCGTTCACGTATATCGCGTCCGGCGAATGAACCTGATGGAGCGTGACCAGCTTCGCCTCCGGGGCCACGGCGGCGACCGCCCGGCGGCGGTTCTCGCGGATCTTCCCGGGATCGTCATCAGAGCCGAGCCCGACGTTGAGACCGGTGCAAAAGCCCTCGGAGACTCCGCCGCGCCGTCCGAGGAAGCCGTGGGCGACCCCGTCCAGGGCGCGGCTGATCAGCCTTTCTACAGGACCAGCTTCCATATCTCGTCTTCGTCCGCCTGCTCGCCGACCATGAACTTGTAGGGGCCGACATAGGTGAAGCCATAGCGCCGGTAGAAGGCCTTGGCGCGGTGGTTCTCGACGAAGACCGAGAGATAGAGCTCCTCGGCGCCGCGCCGCCGGGCCTGGCCGATCGCCCATTCCGACAAGGTCTGGGCGACCCCGGCCCCCTGCCATTGCCTGAGCACGTAGAGCTGGCGGAACTCGAGCGCCGGACGGGCCGGCTCGACGGGAAGAGTGATCGGCCCGAGCTTGACGAAAGCCACCGGCTCGCCGTCCGCTTCGGCGAAGCGGACCTGATGCTCGCCGTCGAGCAGCTCGGCTCGAAAGGCCTCCTCGCTCAGCTGATCGAGGAAGGCCTCCAGATCCTCCGGCCGGTAGAGGTGGGCGAAGGTCTCCACGAAGCTGCGGCGATGGAGATGAGCGAGCGCGGCGGCGTCTTCCGCTCCGATGTCGCGATAGCTGATCATGCGAAGCCCTCCGGGGCGGGCCAGGCCGGGGCCGAAAGACCCATCACCCGGAACAGCCGCCCCATCTGCTCGGGCAAGACCAGCCGGTCCCTCCCGGCCCGCACCTCTTCGCCCCGGTCGGGCGCCGACCTGGCGAGCGCCTCCGTCCTGGCATCTATGCCCAGCCTCGCCAGCCAATCCCCCTGGCCGACCGGCCCATGGACGCGGACCCCGGCTTCGGCGGCGGCCGTCGCCAGAGCTTCGAAATCGACATGGGCCGTGAGATCCGCTTCGCCCGGCTCCCTCCACGGATCCGCATATTCGTGCCTCCGCACCGCCTGCAGGGTCTCGCCCGCCGAAGCGCGATCATGGCCGTAATCGACGATCAGCGCCGCGCCTCCCTGCATGGCCACGCGACGGGCGAGCAGCCGCACATAAGCGACCGAAGCCGGCGAGGTTTCGAGCACCGTCCCCGGCGGCGCGTGGCGGATGTGACCGGGAATCGCGGCATCCGGCACCGGCGCCCCGGCGGCGGGGAGGAAGCTGTCGCCGCCGAGAGCGACCAGGCGTTCGCGCCAGCCGGTGGCGGTGGCGACCAGCTGGCGGACCGGCAGCGCATCGAAGAATTCGTTGGCGACGGCGAGGATCGGGCCCTCCTCCGGGAGGGTGGCGAGGTCGTCGTGCCAGCAGACGTTCGGAACGCGTCCGGCCTGGGCGGCGCGCAGGATCGGGCTGGTTTCGATGAAATGGACGGCCGGCTCGAGGCCGGCCGCCCGCATCGCGCGCAGCGCGTCGGCGGCGAGGGTGCCGCGGCCGGGGCCGAGCTCGACGTAGCGGACTCCGGCGGGCCGGCCGGCCCGGGCCCAGACGTCGGCGAGGGCAAGCCCGACCAGCTCACCGAACATCTGGCTGATCTCGGGCGCGGTCGTGAAGTCGCCGGCGGCTCCGAGCGGATCGCGGGTCGAGTAATAATGGGCGTTGGCGAGGGCCATGTAGTCGGAGACGGGAATCGGGCCTTGGGCGTCGATCATCGCGCGGAGGCGGTCGGCGAGGGTCCTTCGATACGGCATTTCGACTTCGCTCAATGCCTACCCAGGATGAGCGATTCGTGCATTTCCATTCCGCTCATCCTGAGTAGCGGCTGAGCTTGGCGAAGACGCGTATCGAAGGTCAGGCCCTGTCCGTCCCGTCAAGCCACGCTCTCCGTCCCGGCGACCGGCTCCACCCTTTGCCGGCGTCCCCTGGCCGTCGCGATCAGCCAGGCGCCGCCCAGGATCATCGGCACGGTCAGCGTCTGGCCCATGGTCAGCCCCCAGGGCAGGTTCTCGAGGCCCTGGTCGGGCTGGCGGACGAACTCGACCAGGATCCGGCTGAGGCCGTAGACGAGGAGGAAGGCGCCGACGATCCTGCCGGGCTGGTAGCGCGCCTCGGTCTTCCAGAACAGGAACCAGAGGACGAGGAAGAGGAGGATTCCCTCCAGCCCGGCCTCGTAGAGCTGGCTCGGGTGGCGCGGCACCTCGCCTCCGTCGGGGAAGATGATCGCCCAGGGGACGTCGGTCTGGCGGCCCCACAATTCGCCGTTCACGAAATTGGCGATTCGGCCGAAGAACAGCCCGAAGGGCACGCAGCAGGCGATGTAATCGTGGACCCGGAGCCAGTCGAGCTTATGCTTGCGCGCCATCCACAGGATGCCGAGGGAAGTGCCGATCACTCCGCCGTGGAACGACATTCCGCCATCCCAGAGGCGCAAAATCTGGACCGGATTCCCGAAGTAGAAATCAGGGCGGTAGAAGAGCACGTAGCCGAGCCGGCCGCCGAGGATGATTCCCAAGGTCGCGTAGAAGACCATGTCGTCGGCATGGCGCCGGGCCATGGGCGCGCCCGGCCGGGCGATCAGCTTCATCAGATACCACCAGCCGACGAGGATGCCGGCGAGATAGGCGAGCGAGTACCAGCGCAGCGGAAACGGCCAGTCGAACAGGGTCGGGCTGAGCCCGAGATCGGTGAAGCGCACGTAATTGCCGGCCGCAATGGACAGACCTGTCAGTAAAGGATCGATCAAAGGCTTCCCCCTCCCGCTCCAGGCCCTAATAGGAGGGGCAAGAAGAAACGGAAAGGGAGAGTCGGATGCCGAGCGAGCTGGACCGCAAGTTCGACGCGGTGCTGGCGCAGGTGACGGCGCCAGGCGGCCGAATCCAGATCGCCGAGGATGCCGAGGGACGCAAGATCGTCGCCAACCTGCCCCCGACCCTCCCCGGAATGTTCGACCTCTTCTGCATGCTGCACGGGGCGACGACCGCCGTCATCGCGGACGGCGAGCGGCTGACCTTCGCCGAGCTGAACGAGCATGCGACGCGGCTGGCGCGGGCGCTCGCCGGCGGCTGGGGAGTGGGCAAGGGCGACCGGGTGGCGATCGCGATGCGCAACTGCCCGTCCTGGATCGTCACCTATATGGCGGTGCTCAAGGCGGGAGCGATCGCCACCCTCGTCAACGGCTGGTGGCAGGCGGACGAGCTGCGCCACGGCCTCGGCCTGACCGAGCCCTGCCTGGTCCTGTGCGACGCTCCGCGGGCGAAGCGCCTGGAGGCGGCCGGACTCGGCATCGCCAGCGTCGTGCTCCCGGTCGAGAAGCCGATCGCCGAGGCGCTGGCGCCTCTGCTTGGGCGCGGCGAGGCCGATCTGCCCGAAGTGACTCCCGAGGACGATGCGACCATCCTCTTCACGTCCGGATCCACCGGCGTCGCCAAGGGCGCCATCTCCAGCCACCGCGCCGTCACCACCGGCATCTACACCTATTCGCTGAGCCTCCTCGCCTTGCTCGGGATCATGGAAAGCGAAGGCCGCGGGCCGGCCAACCCGCCGCGCACCCTGGTCAACGTGCCCTTGTTCCACGTCACCGGCGAAGTGCCGGTGATGCTGAACAGCTTCGTCATCGGGCGCGGCATGGTGCTGATGTCGAAATGGGACGCGGGCGAGGCGCTCAGGCTCATCGAGGAGGAGAAGGTGACTTATTTCGTCGGCGTGCCGACGATGAGCCTCGAGCTGATGCAGCATCCCGACCGGGAGAAATACGACCTGTCCTCGCTGACCGACATCGCCGCCGGCGGAGCGCCGCGGCCGGTCGCCCACGTCAAGCGGCTGCAGGAGAGCTTCAAGGGCGCGCAGCCGGCGCTGGGCTACGGCCTCACCGAGACCAATGCGGTGGGCTGCGGCAATTTCTGGCAGAATTACGCCGACAAGCCCGCCTCGACCGGCCGGCCGCACAAGCCGACGGTCGAGCTCGCCATATTGGGCGAGGGCGACCGTCATCTGCCGAACGGGGAGACCGGCGAGATCGCGATCCGCTCCGCCGCGAATTTCCGCGGCTACTGGAACGACCCGGCGTCGACGGCCGCCGCGTTCACGGCGGACAATTATCTGAAGACCGGCGACATCGGCTATCTCGACGATGAAAATTATCTGTACATCGTCGACCGCAAGAAGGACATCATCATCCGCGGCGGCGAGAATATCAGCTGCCAGGAGGTCGAGGCGGCGATCTATTCCCACCCGGCGGTGTCGGAATGCTCGGTGTTCGGAGTGCCCGACGAGAGGCTGGGCGAAGTGCCCGCGGCGGTGGTCTATTCCGAGGAGGAAAAAGGCTTCGGCGCCGAAGCGCTGCGCGATTTCCTCGACGGCCGGATCGCCTTGTACAAGATTCCCGAGTTCATCTGGGTCCATGACGAGCCGCTGCCCAAGCTCGGCACCGGCAAGATCGACAAGAAGACGCTCAGGGAGAGATATTCGCAGCAAATCTCCCCTCCCTGAAGGGAGGGGCCGGGGGTGGGTAGGCGGGCGCGGCGAGACTGTCCGCCGACTCGGAGTTTCGGCCGCCTTCGGCGGACCCGCCCCTAACCCCTCCCTTGCAGGGAGGGGAAGCACACCTCTATCAGCCCCCTCATGGCGCGCGGCGGCGAGACGAGGGGCATCAGCCGGCGGACCCTGCTGGTGAGCGGGGGCGCCGGGGCCGGGCTCATCCTCGCCTGGGCGATCTGGCCGCGCTCCTACGAGCACAGCCTCCGCGCCGGGGAAGGCGAGCAGGCGTTCAACGCCTTCCTCAAGATCGGCAATGACGGGCGCGTGCTGGTCGCCGTGCCGCAGGCCGAGCTGGGCCAGGGGAGCTGGACCGGGCTCGCGCAGATCCTCGCCGACGAGCTGGGGGCGGACTGGCGCACCGTGGGCGTCGAGCCGGCGCCGGTCGGGCCGCTTTACGCCAACCGTCTGCTCGCGGAAGGGCAGGACGACGGGTCCTTCGGCGGGGGAATGCGGCGGTGGCGGGCGCGGCAGTTCGAGGGCGGCGAGGCCGCGATGCTGACCGCCGGATCGACCTCGGTGCGCGCGTTCGAGAAGCCGCTTCGCGAGGCGGGCGCCGGCGCCCGGGCGCTGCTGATGAAGGTGGCCGCCCGCCGCTGGAACATGGAGTGGGAGACGCTGGACACCGCGGCCGGCTTCGTCACCGACGGCACCCGCAGGCTGGCGTTCGCCGAGCTGGCCGCCGCGGCGGCGCAGGAGGAGCTTCCCGAGCATCTGCCGATCCGCGCCGGCATCGACAACCGGCTGGCGGGCCAGGCGCTGCCGAGGCTCGATCTGCCCTCCAAGGTCGACGGCTCGGCGCCCTTTGCCGGCGACATCAGGCTTCCGGACATGACCTATGCTTCGGTGCGGGCAGGACCGACGGAGCATGACGAGCTGGTGCGCTGGGACAAGGCCGCGGCCCTGGCCGTGCCGGGAGTCTTCGGCGTGTTCGACGCGCCGGGCTGGGTCGCCTGCGTGGCGACGAACTGGTGGGCGGCCAATCGCGGCGTCGAAGCGCTTCGAACCGCATGGACCGTGACTCGCCCCGGAGTGGGCGGCGAGACCATGGATCGCGCTCTGATCGGGGCGCTGGAGCGGGACGACGGGCGCCGGGTCTACGCCCGCGGCGACCTCGCCGACGCCTTCGAGGGCGGCCACGTGCTGCGCGGCCATTACCGCGCCGGGCCCGCCGCCAATGCGCCGCTCGAGACTCTGACCGCGACCGCCCGGTTCGACGGCGGCCGGCTCGAAATCTGGGCGCCGACTCAGGCGCCCGGCCTGGCCCGGGCGGCGGCGGCGCGGGTGGCCGGGCTCGCCGGAAACCAGGTGACGCTCTACCCGACCCTGATCGGCGGAGGCTATGGCCGCAAGCTCGAGACCCGGGCGATCGAGCAGGCGGCGATGCTGGCAATGCGCGTCAGGCGGCCGGTTCAGCTCACCTGGTCGCGGATCGAGGACGTCGTTCAGGACGGGTTCCGGGCGCCGGCCCGGGCGCAACTGCTGGCCCGGCTCGACACGGGCGGGATCGTGCTGGGCTGGCAGGCGAGGATCGCCGCTCCGGACACGGGAGCGCAGCTCGAGGAACGGCTTCGCGGCGGCGGCGTCGCGATGGCGGCGATCGGCGACCCCGTCGCCGGCGCCGTGCCGCCTTATGCCATTCCGGCCGTGGCGGTCGACTATCTGCCGGCCGAGACCGGGATCCGAGTGGGCGCCTGGCGCTCGGGCGCTCGCGGCTACACCGCTTTCTTCACCGAAAGCTTCATGGACGAGCTGGCGCGGATTTCCGGGGTCGAGCCCTTGTCCTTCCGGATGCAGATGCTGGGCGACAATCCGCGGCTGGCGCGCTGCCTGACGACGGCCGCGACCCTGGGCGGATGGGACGGCGGCCCGCCCGGCAGCGGCATGGGGATAGCCTGCCACAGCGCCTATGGCAGCCACATCGCCGCGCTCGTCGAGGTCGAGGTCAGCGCCGATCAGCGGCCGCTTGTGCAGCGCGCCGTCTGCGCCGTCGATTGCGGGAGGATCGTCAATCCCGACATCGTCAGGCAGCAGATCGAGGGCGGGCTGATCTTCGGAATCGCCGCCGCGACCGGCCATGCCATCGGCTTCGAGGGCGGACGGCCCGCCGCGCGCGGCTTCGGCGATCTCGGCTTTACGGCGCTCGCCGGCTCGCCCGACGTGACCGTCGAGCTGATCGAGAGCGAGGACGAGCCCGGCGGAGTGACCGAATTGGGAGTGCCGGTCGCGGCTCCTGCCATTGCCAACGCGCTCCACGCACTGACCGGGCGGCGGCTGCGGTCGCTGCCGCTGCAGGTCGGCGGATGAGGCCGCCCGCCGATCACCCGCCGGTGCCCGCGCCCCGGATCGGCGTTCTGCTGATCAACCTCGGCACGCCCAACTCGCCCGAGCCGGGATCGGTGCGGCTCTATTTGAAGGAGTTCCTGTCGGACCCGCGGGTGATCGAGATCCCGCAGCTCGTCTGGCAGCCGATCTTGCGCGGAATCATCCTCACGACCCGGCCGAAGAAGTCGGCCCACGCCTACAGGGAGGTGTGGACGGAGGAAGGCTCGCCGCTGGCGGCGATCACGGCCCGGCAGGCGAAGGCTCTGCAGGGGGCGTTCGGCGAGAGCGTGATCGTCGATCATGCCATGCGCTATGGCGAGCCGGCCATCGCCGGGAAGATCGACTCGCTCAAGGCGCGGGGTTGCGAGCGGATCCTGATCGCTCCGCTCTACCCGCAATATTGCGCGGCGACGACGGCGACAGCGAATGACGAGGCCTTCGCCCACCTTCGGCGGCTGCGCTGGCAGCCGGCGGTGAGGACGCTTCCGCCCTATCATGACGACCCGGCCTATATCGAGGCGCTGAGGGCTCGGCTGGAGGAGGGGCTGGCAGCGCTCGACTTCGAGCCGCGGGCGATTGTCGCCAGCTTCCACGGCATGCCGCAGCGGACGCTCGAGCTGGGCGATCCCTATCATTGCCATTGCCAGAAGACGGCCCGGCTGCTGAGCGAGGCGAGCGGGCGCGAGCTGACGGTCGCCTTCCAGTCGCGCTTCGGCCGGGCGAGATGGCTGGAGCCCGCGACGGATCGGACGCTCGCGGCCCTGCCGGGACAGGGCGTCACCAAGGTGGCGATCTTCGCGCCCGGTTTCTCGGCCGATTGCCTGGAGACCCTGGAGGAACTGGCGATACGCGGCCGCGACACTTTCCTCGCCGCCGGCGGAACCGACTTCGCCTACCTCCCCTGCCTCAACGACAGCCCCGCCGGCCTTGCCATGCTGCGCGGCATTTTGGGCCGCGAGCTTGAAGGTTGGGGGAGCGGGACGTAAGGGCCGCGCACAACGAAAAAAGCTTAGGAGAGCAAAATGGCACGCGTTGCGATCGTCACCGGCGGCACAAGAGGCATTGGCGAGGCGATCAGCATCGCCCTTCGCGACCAGGGCGTCACCGTCGCCGCCAATTATGCCGGCAATGACGAGAAAGCGCGCGAGTTCACCGAGCGCACCGGCATCAAGGCGTATAAATGGGACGTGAGCGACTATGATGCGTGCATGGCCGGGGTGCAGCAGGTCGAGAGCGAGCTCGGGCCGGTCGACGTCCTGGTCAACAATGCCGGGATCACCCGCGACGGCACGATGAAGCGGATGACCCGCCAGGCGTGGGACGAGGTGATCGACGTCAATCTCGGCGGCTGCTTCAACATGGCCAAGGCCGTGTTCGAGGGGATGCAGTCGAGGAAGTTCGGCCGGATCGTCAACATCGGCTCGATCAACGGCCAGGCGGGCCAATACGGCCAGGTCAACTACGCCGCGGCCAAGTCCGGGATCCACGGCTTCACCAAGGCGCTGGCGCAGGAAGGCGCTCGCGGCGGAGTGACGGTGAACGCGATCGCGCCGGGCTATATCGACACCGAGATGGTGGCGGCGGTGCCCGAGGACGTGCTCGCCAAGATCGTCGCCCGGATCCCTGTCGGCCGTCTCGGCAAGGCCGAGGAGATCGCCCGCGGAGTCGTCTTCCTGTGCGGCGAGGAGGCCGGGTTCATCACCGGCTCGACGCTGAGCATCAACGGCGGCCAGCACATGTATTGATGGCCGGGCCGGTTAAACGCTCGATGATGATCGCGGGGCACGCGACGTCGATCAGCCTGGAACCGGTCTTCTGGGAGGCCCTCAAGGCGGCGGCCGAGGCTGAAGGCATTCCGCTGAGCGCATTGGTGGCCCGGATCGACGCGGAGCGGGTGGAAGCCGCCGGGCCGCCCAATCTCGGCAGCGCGATAAGAGTCTGGTTGTTCGAGCAGAGAAACCCCCCTCCCTGAAAGGGAGGGGTAGGGGGTGGGTAGGCGAGCGCAGCGAGACTGCCTTCTGAGTCGGAGTTTCAGCCGCCTGCGGCGGACCCACCCCGGCCCCTCCCTTGCAGGGAGGGGAGCTACCTTCCCAGAAGCACCCTCGCCTGGGTGGCGATCTGCGCCAGCATCGGGGCGGTCGTCACCGGCGCGTTGCGGACCCGCTCGACGACCCGGCGGAACTGGTCGATCCTCGGGCCTTGCGCCGCGACCCACTGGTCGACCGCCTGGCTGGGGTCGCTGCCGCGCTTCCTGTGGAGGAAGTCGAGGCGGAGCTGCTCGAAGTCGCGGGCGAGGCCGGCGGTCAGCAGCCGCTCCCACTGGTCGCGGGCCTGGAAGCGGTTGGCGGCGCCCTGCGCCCAGTCGAGGCTGAGCGCCTCGCCGAGGCGGGTATAGGCGTTGGTCAGGCCGATCACGTCGACTCCCAGGCGCTTGCTCAGGGCGGCGACTCCGACGCCGCCGTTCAGCTCGAACAGCCGGACGATCTTGCGGGCGATGTCCTCCGGCGCGCCCAGCTCGATCAGGCGCCGGCGGCGGTCGGTCGCCTCGCTCGCCACCTCGCGGCGGAGCAGTCCGTCGACGGCGGTCTCGAGCGCCTTAAGCCCGGGGGCGAGATTGTCGACCATCTCGGCCAGCTTGGTGGTGGCCGAGGTGTTCCTGAGGATGTCGGCGATGTGCAGCTGCAGCGCCTGGCTGGCCTGGTCGAACAGCTCGAGGCGGAGCTGCTCGGGCAGATCGGCGGTGTCGAGCCGCTCCCAGAAGACCTGCATGTCGAACAGCCGCTCGGCGGCGACGAATGCGGCCGCGACCTGACCGAACGAGGCGCCCTCCTCCTCGGCCAGAGCGAAGAGCGCGGTGATCCCGAGCCGGTTGACGAAGCGGTTGGCGATCTTGGTCGCGATGATCTCGCGGCGCAGGCGATGCTGGAGGATGGCGCCGCCATGGCGCGCCTGCATCGTCTCCGGAAAGGCGCCGCACAGCTCGGGCGTGAGCGTCGGATCCTCGGTGATCTTGCCCGATTCGAGCGCCGCCTGAAGCGCCATCTTCGAGGTCGAGAGGAGGATGGCCAGCTCGGGACGGGTGAGGCCCCGATCCTCCTGCGCCCGGCGCATCAGTTCCTCGTTGGTCTCGAGGCCTTCGACCGTGCGGTTGAGCCGGCCGCTCTCCTCGAGCATCTCCATCGCCCGAAGCAGAGGCGGCAGCCCGGCGGCGCCGCTGCGCTCGGCGATCGACAGCGCCAGGGTCTGCAGGCGATTGTCCTCGAGCACGATCGCCGCGACCTCGTCGGTCATCTCGGCGAGCAGGGCGTTGCGGTCTTCCAGCGCGAGGCGGCCCTCCGCCATTTCCCGGTTCAGCGGGATCTTGATGTTGACCTCATTGTCCGAGCAGTCGACCCCGGCGCTGTTGTCGATGAAGTCGGTGTTGATCCGCCCGCCCGCGGCGGCGAACTCGACCCGGCCGGCCTGGGTGATCGCGAGATTGGCGCCCTCGCCCAGGGCCTTGGCGCGAAGGTCGCCGCCATTGACCCTTATGGCATCGTTGCCCGGATCGCCGACCTCGGCGTTGCTCTCGCCTTTCCCCTTGATGTAGGTGCCGATGCCGCCGAACCAGAGCAGGTCGACCGGCGCCGTCAGGATGGCCGTCAGCAGGCTGGCGGGGTCGCTTTCCTCCGTCTCGACTCCGAGCATCGCCCTGACTTCGGGCGAAAGCGGGATCGACTTCTGGCCGCGCGGGAAGATGCCGCCGCCCTTCGAGATCAGCTTTCGGTCATAATCGTCCCAGCTGGAGCGCGGCAGGTTGAACAGCCGGTTGCGCTCCTCCCAGCTCGCCGCCGGATCGGGATCGGGATCGAGGAAGATGTGGCGGTGGTCGAAGGCGGCGACGAGCTTGATCGCCCTGGAAAGCAGCATGCCGTTGCCGAACACGTCGCCCGACATGTCGCCGACCCCGGCGACGGTGACCGGCTGGGTCTGCACGTCGGTGCCGATCTCCCGGAAGTGGCGCTGGACGGAGATCCAGGCGCCCCGCGCGGTGATGCCCATCGCCTTGTGGTCGTAGCCGTAGCTTCCCCCCGACGCGAAGGCGTCGCCGAGCCAGAAGCCGCGCTCGGTGGCGATGGCATTGGCGATGTCGGAGAAGGTCGCCGTGCCCTTGTCGGCCGCGACGACGAAATAGGGATCGTCGCCGTCGTGGACGACGAGGCCGTCGGGATGGACCACCTTGTTGCCGACGATATTGTCGGTCACCGAAAGCAGGGCCCGGATGAAGATCCGGTAGCTCTCGGTCCCCTCCGCCAGCCAGGCGTCGCGGTCGGAGGACGGAGGCAGGTTCTTGGGATAGAAGCCGCCCTTGGCGCCGGTCGGAACGATGACCGCGTTCTTGACCAGCTGCGCCTTCATCAGCCCGAGGATTTCGGTTCGGAAATCGTCGCGCCGGTCCGACCATCTGAGGCCGCCGCGGGCGATCGGCCCGCCGCGCAGATGGATACCCTCCACCCGCGGCGAATAGACCCAGATCTCGCGCCAGGGCAGCGGCTGCGGCAGGTTCGGCACCTTCGCGCTGTCGAGCTTGAAGGCCAGCGCCTCGCGGCCCGCGGGGGTAAAGGCGTTGGTGCGCAGGGTCGCCGAAACCACGCCGTGGAGGAGGCGCAGGATCCGGTCCTCGTCGATCGCCGCGACCTGCGAGAGGCCGTCGCGGATCGCCCGCTCGGCGGCCGCCACCGAGGCCTCGCGGGCGCCCTCCTGCTTCGGATCGTGGAGCGCGTCGAACAGGGCGATGAGGCCATGGGCGACTCCGGGCGCGCGGCGCAGCGCCTCGACCACCGTCACCATCGAATAGGAAAGGCCGCCCTGGCGCAGATAGCGGAACCAGGCGCGGAACAGGACGACGTCGCGGGGCGCCAGCGCGGCCGCGACGAGCAGCTGATTGAACGGGTCGTTCTCCGCCCTGGCTTCGAGCACCTCGGCGATGGCGCGCTCGACCAGCTCGGCGCGATCGAGCACCTGCGCGGCCTCGCCGGAGCGGACCTCGAGCAGGAACTCATGCACATAGCCCAGCCGGCCTTCGTCGAGGGCGGTGGGATGCTCCTCGAGCACCCTGAAGCCGAAATTCTCGAACACCGGCACCGCGTCCGAGAGCGGGATGATCTCGGCGAGCCGGTAGGTGTTGAGCCGGAGCCGCTTCGGCCCGTCCTCGGCCTGGCGGTAGAGCCTGGCGTCGCGCTGGGCGGCGCTGTCGAGCGCGCAGATGCGCAATATGTCATGCGCCGCCTCGGCGGGCGGGACGGCGATCCGGTAGGCTTCGGGGAAATCGTCGAGATAGGAGAGAGCGAGGCGGGTGGCGCGTTGCGGGCCGACCAGCTCGCCCAGCGCCTCCTCGACCGACGGCTCCCAGCCGCGCACCATCTCGTCGAGGCGGCGGTCGAGCTCGGCGACGTCGGGGGTCGGCGTCTCGGGCCCGACGTAGAGCGTGTAACGGATGAGAGCGAGGTCGCCGTCGCCCAATTCCACCGACCAGTTGGAGATGCGGCCCTGCGAGGCCTTCTCGATCATCTTGCCGATGGCGAGGCGGCGGCGGGTCGTCAGCTCGTCGCGCGGCAGCCAGACGAACGCGAACATGTTGCCCTTGAGGATCGAGCGGACCAGCGAGAGGGTCGGCCGCGGCCGGTCGGCCAGCGACATGGCGGTGGTGACGAGCTCGCGCACCGCATCGACGCTGAGGCTGACGAGGAGGTCGTGAGGCAGAGCGGTGACGGCGTGGCGAAGCGCCTTGCCGCTGTGGCCCGACGGATCGAAGCCGAACTCGCTTTCGAGCTGCTGGAGCCGCTTGCGCAGCAGCGGCACTTCCTCCACCGGCGAGCTCAGCGCCTCGCTGGTCCACAGGCCGGCATGGACGCCGATGCCGGTCACCTTGCCGCCTTCCCTGACCGGAACGACGACGAGGTCGAGCGGCACCCGGCGGTGGACCGAGGCGCGCCGCTCGGCCTTGGCGAGGAGCGGAACGTCGCCGCCCTGCTCGAAATAGCGCATCGCTCCGAGCGCTCCGCCCGGATCGGTCGGCTCGCCAGGGATCCGGAACAGGCCGAGTGCGTCGGTGGGCTGGCCGTCCGGCCGCTCGACCTCGTAGCCGAGCAGGGTCATCGCCCCGTCGGCGAACCAGCGCAGCAGCGCGGCGCCTTCCTCGTTGCCGGCCTGCTCGGCGTCGGCGCGCATCCGCGCCTGCATCGCCCGCCAGTCGGTGACGGCGGCGCGGACGTCGGCGAGGACTCGGTGGAGATCGGCGACGATCTCGCGCCGGCCGCGCGCGTCGGCGCGGTCGACCTCCAGATACATCATCGATTCCCGCCGCTCGGGCTCGCCGCAGAGCGGCTCGACCGATTGCAGGCAGCCCTGCTCGTCGCGGGTGACGCAGAGCACCGGGTGGAGCAGGCGGTGGACGGTGAGGTTGCGGGCGGCGAGCGTGTTGGCGACGCTGTCGACGAGGAAGGGCATGTCGTCGTTGACGATGCCGATCCGCATCCGCCGGTGGCCCAGCGTCCCGCCCTGCGGCTCGACCCGGACGAGGGCGATTCCCGCCGGCCTGCGGGCGGCGCAGGCGGCGATGAACTCGGCCGCGGCGATCCGGTCCGCGTCGGTGAATTCGGCGAGCTCGCCAGGGAGGGCGCCGTCGACGAGCGCATGGGCGAGGGCGTCGACGATCTGCACGTCGGCGGCTGCGGGCTCCGCGACGAGGCTGTCCGAACTCATATTTGGCTCCCAAAGGGGCGGCACAGGGGCGCCGTCTTAATGGTCGCGCGCCCTATGCCCCCGCCGGCACGGAGGGGCAACCCCTAGCCCCAATCCTCCCATGCTGCGCATGGGGAGGGGGACGACGCGCAGCGTGGTGGAGGGGTAGAAGCGCGAAAGCCGGAGGATCGCGCGAGGAACCGCCCGGCTCCTTGCCCTTTACCCTCCATCATGCTTCGCATGGTCCCCCTCCCCATCTCGCGATGGGGAGGATCTAGGAGAGCCAATGCCCCGCCAAGCCGACCACCCGATCGACCCGCTCTTCCTCGAGCGCTGGTCGCCGCGCGCCTTCGATGCGTCCGAAATGCCGGAAGCCGACCTCCTCACCCTTTTCGAGGCGGCGCGGTGGGCGCCCTCGGCGTTCAACTCGCAGCCCTGGCGGTTCCTCTACGCCCGGCGCGGCGAGGCGGACTGGGAGCGCTTCCTCGGCCTGCTCATCCCCTGGAACCGGAGCTGGGCGAACAGCGCCTCGGCCCTGATCTACATCCTCTCCGACACCCTTCCCTTCACGGACAAGGCCGGCGAGCCGGCGGCCTCGCACACCCACAGCTACGACGCGGGCGCGGCCTGGGCGTGCCTGGCGCTTCAGGCGACGCGGCTGGGCTATCAGGCGCACGGAATGTCGGGCGTGGATTTCGAGCGGGCGCGGGAGGAGCTCGCGGTGCCTGAGCGGTACCGGATCGAGGCCGCGGCCGCGATCGGGCGGATCGGCGACCCGGCGACCCTCCCGGAGAAATTGCGCGCTCGGGAGGTGCCGAGCGGCCGCAAGGCGGTGGAGGAATTCGCATTCCGGGGCGGCTGGCCGGTCGAGTGACGTCGCCCCAGCGCGGGCCGGGACGACGATGGCTTGTGCCCGCCGCCCTTCTGGTCAACATTCCCGCCATGACCGTGGACGCGACCAGAGACGGCGAGACGAAGCGCATCGTCACCCTCCCCGCCCGCCCCGAACCGATCCGGATCGCCGCCGAGGAAACCGCCGTCATCGTCGTCGACATGCAGAACGCCTATGCGTCGAAGGGCGGCTATCTCGACCTCGCCGGCTTCGACATCGGCGGCGCCGCGGCCGTGACCGGGCAATGCGCGAAGGTGGTGGAAACCGCCCGCGCCGCCGGCCTTCCAATCCTCTATTTCCAGAACGGCTGGGACGAGGCCTATGTCGAGGCGGGCGGGCCGGGATCGCCCAACTGGCACAAATCGAACGCCCTGAAGACGATGCGGGCGCGGCCGGAGCTCCAGGGCAAATTGCTCGCCCGGGGCGGCTGGGACTATGCGCTGGTCGAGGGGCTGGCGCCGCGCGAGGGCGACATCGTCCTCCCCAAGACCCGCTATTCCGGCTTCTTCAACTCCCAGCTCGATTCGGTGCTTCGCTCGCGCGGGATCCGCAACATCGTGCTGGTCGGGATCGCCACCAACGTCTGCGTCGAATCGACTTTGCGCGACGGCTTCTTCCTCGAATATTTCGGGATCATGCTCGAGGACGCCACCCACCAGGCCGGGCCCGAATTTCTGCAGAAGGCGAGCGTCTACAACGTCGAGACCTTCTTCGGCTGGGTCTCGACCGTCGCGGATTTCTGCGGGGCGTTCGGGCAGATGGCGGAGTGATCCTTCGATCGGGCCTTCGCCAGGCTCAGTCCCCACTCAGGATGAGCGCTATAGTTTTTCCGCTCATCCTGAGCAGGCATTGAGCGAAGTCGAAATGCCGTATCGAAGGACCGTCTGGAGATAATCAAATGCCGTTCGAATCGATCAACCCGCCCCAATTTCCGACGCCGATCGCGCCCTATTCGGCGGGGACGAAAGCCGGAAACACGATCTACGTCTCGGGCACCCTCGCGCTGGGGCCGGGCGGCACCGTGCTCCATCCGGGCGACGCCGAGGCTCAGACCCGGCACGTCCTGGAGACGATCCGGATCACCCTCGAAGCGGCGGGCGCGACGATGGCCGACGTCGCCTTCAACCACATCTTCCTGACCGACTGGGCCGACTATCCGGCGATGAACGCGGTCTATGCCGAATATTTTCCGGGCGCCAAGCCGGCCCGCTACTGCATCCAGTGCGGGCTGGTGAAGCCGGGGCTGGTGGTCGAGATCGCCTCCGTGGCGCATCTCGCCTGATGCACGCCGCCGGCCTCTGGTACGAATGGCACGGCCCGCCGGAGGGTGAGGTGCTCATCCTCTCGCCCGGCCTGGGCGGCTCGGGCTCCTACTGGACCCCCAATCTGGGCGCCCTGTCGGCGGAATATCGGGTGCTCGTCTACGATCATCGCGGGACCGGCCGGAGCGCCCCGCTCCCCGACGGTCCGGTCTCGGTCGAGTCGATGGCGGCGGACGTCCGCGCGCTGATGGGCGAGTTGGGGATCGAGCGCCCTCATTTCCTCGGCCATGCCCTCGGCGGGCTGATCGGCCTCGAGCTCGGCGGCGTCCTGGCGAAACGGGTCGTCGTCAACGGCTGGCCGAGGCTCGACCCCCACACCGCGCTTTGCTTCGACGTGAGGCTGGAGCTGCTTCGGGCGAGCGGCCCGGAAGCCTATGTCCGGGCCCAGCCGATCTTCCTCTACCCGGCCGGGTGGAGCTCGATGAATGCCGGAATGCTCGACATCGAGGCGGAGCATCAGCTCGAGCGCCTTCCTCCGGTCGAGACGGTCGAGAAGCGGATCGCCGCGGCCCGGGCGTTCGAGCTCCGGCCCGGCCCCGGCTGCCCGACCCTGCTGATCGCCGCCGGCGACGACATGCTCGTCCCGGCGCATTGCTCCGAATTGCTTGCCGGAGAGATGGCCGGCGCGACGGTGGCCAGGATGGACCGCGGCGGCCACGCCTGCAACGTCACCGAGCCGGACCTCTTCAATCGCCTGGTCCTCGAATTCCTAGGGAGCTGAACGCGATGGAAATCGGCATCTTCGTTCCGATCAACAACAACGGCTGGCTGATCAGCGAGAATTCGCCCCAGTATATGCCGAGCTTCGACCTCAACAAGGACATCGCCCTTCGCGCCGAGAAATACGGAGTCGATTTCCTGCTCTCGATGATCAAGCTGAGAGGCTTCGGCGGCAAGACCGAGTTCTGGGAATACGGGCTCGAGAGCTTCACCTTGATGGCCGGTCTCGCCGCCGTCACCGAGAAGATCCGCGTCTACGCGACCTGCCCGACGCTCGTCATCCCGCCCGCCTTCGCCGCGAGGATGTGCAACACGATCGATTCGATCAGCCACGGCCGCTTCGGATTGAACCTGATCACCGGCTGGCAGCGGCCGGAATACAGCCAGATGGGGCTCTGGCCGGGCGACGAGCATTTCCGCAACCGCTACCAGATGCTCGGCGAATATGCGCACATCCTGCGCGAGCTGTGGGCGACGGGAGTCTCGGACTTCAAGGGCACCTATTACCAGATGGAGGATTGCCGGGTGCGGCCGGTTCCCGAGGGCGAGATGAAGATCATCTGCGCGGGAAGCTCGGACGAGGGCCTCGCCTTCTCGGCGCAATATGCGGATTACGCCTTCTGCCTAGGCAAGGGGGTCAATACCCCCGCCGCCTTCGCCCCCAATAACGAGCGGCTGATGGCGGCGACCGCGAAGACCGGCCGCGACGTCCGGATCTACGCCCTGTTCATGGTCATCGCCGCCGAGACCGACGAGGAGGCGATGGAGAGGTGGATCTCCTATCGCGAGGGCGTCGACGAGGAAGCTGTGGCCTGGCTCGGCTTCCAGGGCGCGGCGGACAAGACCAGCAGCACCACCAACGTCCGCCAGCTCGCCGACCGGGAAAGCGCGGTGAACCTCAACATGGGAACCCTGGTCGGCTCCTACGAGAATGTCGCCCGGATGCTCGACGAGGCGAGCACCGTTCCGAATACCGGCGGCGTTTTGCTGACGTTCGACGATTTCATCGAGGGGACGGAGGCGTTCGGAACCCGGATCCAGCCGCTGATGAAGTGCCGGGCGGGGACGGGGGGCTGAAGAGGTCCTTCGCTACGGGCCTTCGCCGGGCTCAGTCCCTACTCAGGATGAGCGGTTGACGTTTGCCTGTTTCGCTCGTCCTGAGTAGCCGGTGAGCTTGTCGAACCGGCGTATCGAAGGATCCGGGGAGCCTTAAGCCGCGGCTTTCCTTATCGCCCGCTCGAGCATCGTCTCGTCCGCCACCGGCGCCAGCACCGCCAGCCCTCCGACTTCGTCGCGGCGGGCGATGAGGAGGACGAACTCCTCCTTGCCGGGAATGTCGACATGGCCGAGCGGCCGGACCGAGCGAAGCGCCTCGCGGGCGGCTTCGCCGGTATCGGGCTTCGGCTCCGGGCGGCGCGCCCGGCGCTCGGCCTGGACGAGGGTTTTCAGGCCCTCGCTCTCCAGCCGCTCGCGCAGAGCGCCGGCGGGAAGCTCCTGGCGTCGCGCCCAGCTCAGGGCGGCGGCGAATTCGGTGAGGCGGGCCTTGTCATATTCGCTTCCGAAGACGAGCTTGACGACCGGAGTCATCGGCGCCCGCGCCTGGGCCTTGAGGCCCGCATCCTCGAGCAATTCGGCATAGCCGTCGGCATCCGCTTCGGCGGCGAGCGCGAAGTCGTAGGCGAGGCCGAGCGCCCGGTAGAGGGCGGCGCGGCTGCGCTGGTCGGCGCCGCGGGCGGCGTCGGCGCTGTCGCGGGCCGCTCCGAGACGGTCGGCGAGCCCGGCGTCGAGATCGAGCTCGGGCTCGTCCCACGAGGCTTCGACGGGCATGTCGAGCTCGAGCGGCTCGGCGTTGGGGCCGTCCGCCCAGACCGGGCTGGCGCCCGGCTGCGGCGCCGCGGCGAGCGCGGTCGAGGCCTGATGGGCGATGGCGGAGGCGGTCGCGCTGTCGGCGATCTCCTTCCAGTTGATCACCCCGTAGATGAAGTCGATCGCGTCCCCGGTCGAGGAGAAGGGCATCAATATGCCGCGATACATGGTGTTCTTGCCGCGCTGGCCGACGAACTCGGCCTCGAAGCCGATCGGCGCCTTGTTGGCGATGATCTGCATATAATGGTCGGTGAGACGGGAGAGCAAAGAGCGCTTCGGGACCTCGCTGATCCGGCGGACGTCGCCGATCAGGTCGCATTCCTCGCGCAAGGCGTCGCCGAGCCAGGCGACCTTCGGGTCGTCGCCGCCCTCGGAAAAGTCGAGGAGGACGCTGTTCGGGCCGAAATCGCCCAGGGCTTCCGGATCGAGGGCGCGGATCGACGGATAGGCGCGCCCGTCCAGCAGCGAGACCCAGTAATTGTAGGCGCGCACATGCATTCGCCGCTCGTCGAGGCCGATCTCCGGCGGCACCTCGATGCCGCCGTCTTCCTCGGCCGAGCCGTAATCCGGCTGCTCGTCAAATGCCCGCAGGCTATCCATCAGGCGGTCCTCAAGCTCCCCAGTGAACCGACCCTGCACCGGACGTGGTTGAAAAACCGTTAAGGTTTGGGCTGCCGTCATCCCGGCGAAAGCCGGGACCTCATGGAGACCCGCCGGGACTTCCAGTCCTGGGGTCCCCGGCTTTCGCCGGAATGGCGCGGAGCGCCGCTTGTCATCGCCCGCCGCCGCTGATAGACGCCCGCCTCTTCCGGGAACGCCGCTTTAGCTCAGCCGGTAGAGCACATCATTCGTAATGATGGGGTCGGGTGTTCGAGTCACCCAAGCGGCACCACCGTCCCCTAGATATCCGACGGGCTCAAAAGACGTAGGTGCAGCCCGATCGCGGCGCGCCGTCGCGGCTTCCAAGGAACATCCCCTTCAGGGTGAGCCGTCCTTCCGCAAGCTCGGCCTCGCCTTCGAGGTCGAGGCTCGCCGGGACGGAATTGCCGCCCTCGACCTTCAGCTTAATCTGCTTCGTGGCCGGGTCGAAGCTGTAGGAACCCCAATAATCCTTATAGGTCTCGAACGGCATGAAGGTGACCGAGAAGCGGTTCTCCGGCCTGAACTCGAGCTCGCGCACCGGCTCGGCCGCGTGGCAGCTTTCGAGGCTCTTCTGGCTGTAGCGGCCCGTGAGGACGATTTCGTCCCTGGCGACGACCCGGAACTGGGTCGACACCGGCTTCCCGTCGTGCCGGAAGCGGACATGGACGACCGCCCCGGGCGGCGCATCGGGCGTGATGGTGAGCGACTTGCGGTCCGCGCTTAGCGCCGCCGGCCCGGTGACGGCCCAGCCGCTCGTGCATTTGAGCGGAATTTCGGCGGTGCCGGCAGGAGACCTGTCGACCATCGGCGTCAGCTTCACGACCGTGCCCTGGCGATAGACGGTGGTGTCCATGCCGACGAAGGCGAAATGATAGCCGGGCTGGAGGCATGACGTGTCGGGCGGCGGTGGAGCGGGGGGAGGCTCGGAGCCGTGCTCGGCGACCAGCTCCGCCCTCAGGCTGCCGGCCTTGCGCTCCCCGAAGCGCCGCTTGCGGCCGTAAAGGACGTCGCGGATCTTCCACTGGTCCCCTCGCCACAGGTCCAGCCTGTCGCTGTGGTCCGCGAGCCGAACCTCGGCGAACATCCGCGATCCGCCCAGATACCAGGTCCGGCCCGGCTCGCACGCCGCCTTCGGATCCCCCGAGGTCAGCGGCCTGCCGTCCGAGCCGAAGGGCGCGCTGCGGGCGAGCATGTCCTGCATCGAGGCGACGAAGAGACCGTGCGAATCGTGGCGGTCGGCGCTTCGTTCCGCCGCGCAGAATTGCCGGACCAGCTCGACGAGGCGCTCCCGGTCGGGACCGTCGCGCATCTCCATCGTCGGAACGCAAGCGGCCAGCGCCAGAGCGGAGGACAAGACATAGGCAAGCTTCATCGGCGGCTCCTGCAGCAGGGCTCAGGCTGGAGCCAATCGCGGCCGCGATCAAGCGGTCCCTGACGCGCGATGCACCGGAGGACAGCGCCGCCAAGAAACATCCGAAACGTGAACTACCTCACGTAATTACAACAGGTTCCACAAAATAATGGAACCGGTGAAACGAGAACGCATTTAGCAAAGTTGGCGGCATTTTCCCATTTCTCAGAGTCGCCGGAGGGGCAAGAATTGGGGGCTCACTACGTTTCGCGGCCGGCGTTGCTACCTTGCTGTGGCAGACGTTCGGCGCTCGACGTCGCGTTCTCCCTCTTCCGCCCAATAGATTTCACATCGTACGCGCTTCAGGTTTGACGGCGCCGTGATCCGCACGTCGCGGCCCCGCCTTCACAGTCGTTCACACCAAAATCGATTCAGGGAGATAAAGGATGCGGAGATTCGGCCAGAATAACATTGCCTCGCGCCTTTTCGCCGACAACGAGCCAGCCCTCGAGTTCGGCTTCGAGACCCATTCCCGCGGGCTCCTGGGTTCGCAGGCGGCGGCGCGGCAGATCGGCCTCGACGTGACTTCGGCGGCCGGTTCCAAATCGGGGATCGGCTTCAGCAGCGGCAGTCTCACCGGCGGCCTTACCGGCGGCCTCATTTTCCTCACGCCCGACGACGCCGGCAACGGCATCGGGGCCGCGCCGGGAAATCCGGTCGTCACCGTCGGCGGCGGCGCGAGGATCGGCACCATCGGCACCCCCGGCGACCAGGATTTCTACAAGGTCACGCTGCAGGCCGGCCAGACTTACGAGATCGGGCTGTTCGGCCACGTCGGTGGCAAGTCGCTCGTTCCGCTGCTGGATTCCTATGTGGAGATCTACAGCGCCTCGGGGACGCTGCTCGCCTCGGCGGACGGCGGCGCCAGCACGCTGATCAACGTCGTCAATTCCGGCTTCGACGCGATCCTCACCTTCCAGGCCGCCTCGACCGGAACTTATTATATCAACGCCCGCGCCTTCGATAATGGCGGCCTCGGCGACTATGCGCTGTCCGTGAGCCTCGTCGATCCCACCGCCCCGGGCGTCTACACCCCCTATTACGACTCCGGCAGCCCGCTTCATGCGTTCGACTGGGGCTCGCAGGTCAACAAGGTGAACCAGTCCGCCCGCAATCCGGACGGCAACGAGGGTACCCGCTCGACCTCGGCCGACGGCGCCGATCCCACCGGCAACGCGCAGGGCACTCCGGTCTATTCGTCGCTGCTCGACATTCCCGCGCTCGCCGCGTCGCAGGGCAAGGACGTCAGCGGCAAGAACGTCATCACGATCTACTTCGCCAAGGCGGGGGACCTGATCACGTCGATCGAGGATCCGACCGCGCCGGGACTGCCGCCGGTGATGCTCAACGTCCGCGACGTCCAGGCCTTCGAGATGGCCGCCGTGATGACCGCGCTCGGCGAGTTCGAGAAGGTGGCCGACGTCGTCTATCTCGTCGTCAGCGACCGCGCCCACGCCGATTTCACCTATACGAGCTATATCGGGACTCCGGGACCGGGCGTGTCGCTGCTCGGCTCGATGAGCCCGCCGGACGAGCCCGACGAGGGCCTCGCCCAGTTCAACTCCGGCGACGAAAGGTGGAACGCCGCCAACCTCGCGCAGGGCGGCTTCTCGTTCGTCACCCTGATCCACGAATTCGGCCACGGCCACGGCCTCGCCCATCCGCACGATAATGGCGGCCATTCGGGCATCATGAACGGCGTCGAGCCGGAAGGGGCGGGAGTCGCCGACTACACGACCGGCGATCACGACCTCAACCAGGGCGTCTTCTCGATGATGTCCTACGAGGACGGCTGGCAGACCTCGCCCTACGGCAATGCGCCGACGGACGCCGGCTACGGCTATCTCGGCGGCCTGATGGCCTTCGACATCGCCCTCATCCAGGACAAATACGGTGTCAACGAGAGCCATGCGACGGGGAACGACACCTACACCCTGAAGGACGTCAACGCCGCCGGCACCTTCTATTCGTCCATCTGGGACGGCGGCGGAACCGACGAGATCGTCTACGCCGGCTCGCGCGACGCCAATATCGATCTTCGCCAGGCCACTCTCCAATATGAGGTCGGCGGCGGCGGCTTCGTCTCCTACGCGCACGGCATCTTCGGCGGCTTCACCATCGCCAACGGGGTGACCATCGAGAATGCGGCGAGCGGCAGCGGCAACGACACGCTACGCGGCAATGCCGCCGGCAACCGGCTCGACGGCGGCGCCGGCGCCGACGTCCTCCGGGGCGACGGCGGAGCCGATATGCTCATCGGCGGGGCCGGCGCCGACACGTTCCGCTACGCCTCGGAGTCGGACTCCGGCGGCGGCGCGGTCGACCATGTCACGGACTTCGAGTCCGGATCCGACAGGATCGACCTCGGCCTGATCGACGCCAACAGCCTCGCCGGCGGCGACCAGGGCTTCAGCTGGATCGGCTCGAACGCCTTCGGCGGCTCCGGCGCCGCGTCGGCGGGTGAATTGCGCGCCTACCAGTCCGGCGGCGACTGGTTCGTCGAAGGCGACACGGACGGCGACGGCAATGCCGACCTGGTCATCCAGGTCACCGTCACCGGCGGTCCGCTCGCCCAGAGCGACTTCCTGCCCTAGGCTCGGCAATTCCTCCCCGGCTTCGGCCGGGGAGGCGATCGAAAATCCGTGGAGGGGTTCGGCCGGCTCGAAGAATCCCTCCACAGGCTCCGCGCGCCCGGGCATTTCCTCGGACATCCCGGCCTTTCGCGCCGATTATCTACGTAGTTACAACAGGTTCCCTTCGTGCCGGAACCGAACCGCCCGATGCGGGTTTCAGCAGCGTTAACAGCTTCTTTACCCTCCTAAGCTGTTCGAAAGGCGAAAATTGGGGTTCGACCGCGCGTTGCAACCGGCGTTGCTTCTCTGCTCCGGCAGGCTTTCAGCTCGCGCCTTTGGCCCTCCCCGTCCCCGCCCGACCCGTTCAACTACCTTCGAGCGCCAGGCTTGACGCCGCTGCCCATCTTCGCGGTCGCGGCAATGGCGCCGTCACAGCTCCATTCGAAACAAAATTAATCCAGGGAGATTTTGCCGATGTGCTATTCTTGCGCAATGAGGGGCCTGCGGTCCCGCTCTTCATCCAGCGACGACACCGCAGTGCATGTCGGCGCCAAGGGCACGCTTGCGAACATCGCCGCCGCCAGCGCGGGCGAACTTGCGTCCTACGACCTTCAGCTGCTGCAGATGTCGGCCGCGAAGCTCGGCAACGCCTTGGCGGCTGACGGCGTCGGCGGCTCCCGGCCCTCCTCCGTCGCTGCAACGACGGGCTTCCTCGTCACCCCCGACAATTACCAGCCGGTCGAATCGGCCTGGTACGTCCCCGGCCCGACCGCGCTCGTCGACGTCTATACGGCCGCCCCGAACACCACCGGGACGCTGGTGGTCGACGACCCCAACCACGTCATAGCGGCGAGCGACACGCCCGGCGACAATGACTGGTTCGCGGTCACGCTGACGGCGGGCCAGACCTACCAGTTCGGTCAATATGCCTATGTCGGCGGCATTCCGGGCGCGGAAGGCAACGGCGTCCCGCTCGCCGACGCCTATCTCGAAATTTACGATTCCGCCGGCAACCTGCTCGCGCTCGCCGATGGCGGCGGGCCGAACACGCCGCAGGGGCTCGATGCGCTCATGACGTTCGAGGCGACCTATTCGGGTACCTACTACGTCAACGCCACGTCCTACGACAATACGGGCGACGGGATCGGGGATTTCGCCGGCGATTACGAGATTTTCGCCATCACAGCGACCGGAGCCACCGTCTATACCACGCATTATGACATTTCGAGCCCGCTCCACTCGATCGACTGGGGCGGAGTCCTCGTCAACCGCGAGCATGTTTCGGTGCGCAATCCGGACGGCATGGAGGGCCCGCGGCCGACCGGGGAACCGGCGGCGGATCCGGCCGAAGTGGAGGGCAACTTCCTCGGCTTCCCGGGCAAGAACGTCGTCTACATCTATTTCGCCGGACAGGGCGATATCTATGCGAATACCGGTGCGACCATTCCGGTCCAGGTCACGGCCCAGGATCCGTATCAGTACGAAATCCAGGCCATGCTGAGGGCGGCGAACGAATTCTCCAAGGTCGCCGATGTGGTCTTCGTCTCCAACTATACGTTGAACCCGACGACCGGCCTCTACGAGCGCGACCCGAATATCCAGTACAAGCCCGGCCCATTGGGGCCCGAGGCCGGCGTCCAATATGCCACCGGCGTGGATGACGATTTCGACGCCGATTTCTTCTACTGGTCCTATCCCGGCACGCCGGGGCCCGGCATTTCCCTGCTGGGGTCGATGAACCCGCCCGATTATCAGGACGAGGGCGTCGCCCAGTTCAATTCCGCCGACGAGCGCTGGAGCGCCCAGATGCTTCAGCCGGGCGGCTTCTCCTTCGTCACCTTGATCCACGAATTCGGCCACGGCATGGGCCTCGCTCACCCGCACGACACGGGCGGCGGCTCGAGCGTCATGCAGGGCGTGGAGACCAACGGCGTCCCCGGCGATGACGGCGGGGCCGGAGCGTTCGACCTCAATCAGGGCGTCTACACGATGATGTCCTACAATGACGGGTGGGCAATGTCGCCCTACGGCCAGGCCGAAACCAATAACGAGGGCTATGGCTGGCTCGGCAGCCTGATGGCGCTCGACATCGCCGTCATCCAGGACAAATATGGCGTCAACGAGGATTGGGCCACCGGCAACGACACCTATGTCCTGAAGGACGTGAACGAGTGGGGGGTCTATATCGATGCCGCGACCGGGCAGCCGGCCGAGCACGACCCCACCGATGCGGCGACGGCCCGCGACGGCTATTATGTGGGCGAAAGCACCTATTATTCGTCGATCTGGGATGCCGGAGGGGCCGATCAGATCGTCTATAACGGCACCAGGGACACCACTATCGATCTGCGCCCGGCGACGCTCCTCTATGAATATGGCGGCGGCGGATGGATGTCCTACGCCACCGGCATCTACGGCGGCTTCACCATCGCCAACGGCGTCACGATCGAGAATGCGATCAGCGGTAGCGGCAACGACAAGCTGACCGGCAACGCCGCCAGCAACCGCATGGAAGGCAATGGCGGCAACGACGCCTTCTACATGTGGTTCGGCGGCGGCAACGACACCGTCCTCGGCGGTGCCGGCAACGATACCTTCTTCTTCGGATCGGCCTTCACCACCGGCGATACGGTGAGGGGCGGGGCCGACGTCGATACGCTGGTGCTGCAGGGCAATTACAACCTGGCCCTGGGCACTCTGCTCAGCGAGATCGAGGGCATCTCACTGCTCGCCGGCACCAACACCGGCAGCGGCGCCCCCGGCACCGCGCTCTACACTTACTCCATCACCACCCACGATTCGAACTTCGCGGCCGGCATCCAGGCCAAGATCAACGGCGCCGCCTTGCTGGCCGGGGAGAATTTCACGTTCAACGGCAGTGCCGAGACCAATGCCAGCTTCGTCGTCTACGGCGGCAAGGGTACCGACACCTTCACCGGCGGTCAGGGCAACGACATCTTCTTCTTCGCCGAAGAACGGTTCGCGAGCGGCGATACGGTGAATGGCGGAGCCGGCTATGACGGCATGTTCCTTCGCGGCAACTACACGATCGACTTCAACGCGCCGGGCTATACGGGTCTCTTCACCAATATCGAGAACCTGACCCTGACCTCCGCCACCGACGAGCGCTACGCCCGCGGCGGCGGCACCGAGTTCGACTATAACCTCGTCCTGTCCAACGCGCTCGTCGGCGCCGGCCAGATGCTGACGGTCAACGGCGGCCTGCTGCTGGCGACCGAGACCATGGTCGTCGACGGCAGCCAGGAGAGCGACGGCAACCTCCGCCTGTTCGGCGGCAAGGCGGCCGACACGCTCAAGGGCGGCGCCCAGGCGGATTCGATCCACGGCAATCTCGGCGCCGACAGCCTCACCGGCAATGGCGGGGCGGATACGTTCCAATACCACGCCGCGGCCGAATCGACGACCGCGGGCCGCGACCAGATCCTGGACTTCGCGACCGGAAGCGACCGGATCGATCTCTCCAGGATCGACGCCAACACGCTCTCCGGCGGCGACCAGGCCTTCACCTGGATCGGCTCCAACGCCTTCGGCGGCACCGGCGCGGCCTCGGCGGGGCAGCTTCGCGCCTATCAGGAAGGCTCGAACTGGTTCATCGAGGGCGACACCAACGGCGACGGCGTGGCCGATCTGGCCATCCAGCTCACCGCCCCCGCCGCTGGACCGGTCCAGAGCGACTTCCTGCTCTAGCCCCATCCTATCCTCCCCGTCGCGCGCGCGATGGGGAGGGGAAACAGGCGCAGCTGAATAAAGCTACCCCGCCGCAACCACCTCCCCGCCGTCGGCGAAAGCCGGCGGCGGCGAGCATTCCAGCAGATGCTTCTGCACCTTGCCGGCGGCGGTGCGCGGGAAATCGTCGACATATTCGAAGCTCGCCGGCACCTTGTAGGCGGCGAGGCGCGCGCGGCACCAGGCCTGGAGCTCGGCCGCGGCCGGCCGCTCGCGCCCCTCGGCGAGGCGCAGGAAGGCACAGCCCACCTCGCCCCAGCGCGGATCGGACACGGCGACGACCGCCGCCTCCGCCACCGCCGGGTGGCCGGCCAGCACATTCTCGATCTCGGCGGGATAGACGTTCTCTCCGCCCGAGATGAACATCTCCTTCCGCCGGCCCGCCACCCAATAATAGCCGTCGGCATCGCGGCGGGCGAGATCGCCCGATCTCAGCCATCCGTCGGCGGTGAAGGCGGCGCGGGTCGCCTCGGCGTCGTTCCAATAGCCGGGAGTCACCGCCGGCCCGGCGAACAGCAGGTCGCCGACCTCGCCGTCCGGCACGTCGCGGCCGTCCTCGCCGACGATCCTGACGCCGACCAGGAGCTGCGGCTTGCCGACCGAGCCGATCCGTTCCCAGGCGTCGGCCGGGGCGGCGAGGAAGGCGGTCGGACCGGTCTCGGTCATGCCCATGCCGTTGCAGATCCTGATTCCGAGGTCGCGGCAGCGGCGGGCGAGCGCATCCGGCAGAGGCGCTCCGCCGCAGCCCCAGTGACGGACATGGCCGAGCGGCGCCGAGGCGAAGCGGGGATGGTCGGCCAGCGCCTGGTAGACGGCCGGCACCGCGAAGAAGGTGTCGACCCGCCGCGCCTCCAGCAGCCCGACCACCGAATCCGCCTCGAAGCCGGGCAGGAGCAGCACCCGCCCGCCCTGGAGCAGGGTCGGCAAAGCGTGGAGGTTGATCCCGGCGGTGTGGAAATTGGGGAGGAAGCTCAAGGTGGTGTCGGAAGCGCCGAGGCCGATGGCGGTGCCGATGTTGACGAGGTTCGCGAGCGCCATCCGGTAGGTGTAGATCACCCCCTTCGGCCGGCCCGTCGTCCCCGACGTGTAGAGCAGATACCAGATGCCGTCGGCCGGCCAGTGGCCGCGGCGGGCGCCCGGCACCGCGGCCTCGACCAGCGCCTCGTAATCCCCGTCGAGGTCGAGCGCCGGCGGCGGCGCGGCGAGACGGCGGACGGCCGCCTTATCCTCGCCGCCATGGAGCAGCAGGCGCGGGCTCGAATGGGCGAGCAACGGATCGAGCTCGGCCGGGGGCATGCGCCAGTTCAGCGGCACCAGGATCGCGCCGAGGCGGGCGCAGGCGAACAGGGCCTCGAAGAAGGCGATGCGGTTGCGGCAGAGGATGGCGACCCGGTCTCCGAAGCCGATTCCGCGCCCCTCCATCAAGGTGGCGGCGCGGGCGGCGCGCCGGTCGAGCCCCGCATAGGTGAGGCTTCGGCCGGTCGCCGCCTCCTCGATCGCCACCGAGTTCGGGGTCAGCTCGGCGCGGCGGGCGATCAGATCGGGAAAGTCGGCGAGCATCACCTCTTCCTCAGCCCCTCCGACACCAGCTCGATGGCGATGTCCGCGACCTCGCCGGGGCTGAGGTCCTCGTCCCACAGGCCGTAGCGCATGCCGAGGAACACGCTCATCCCGATCAGCGCCCAGCCGCGCGCCTCGTCCTCGCGGGCGCCGTGGCCGCCGTCGGCGATCTCGCCGCGCTCGCGGGCTCCGGCGAGGTTGCGGCGATAGGCGTCGGCGAAGCTCAGATAATGCTCGCGATAGACGTCGTGGGCGACGAACTGCGCCTCCTCGATGATCCGGTAGAGCTCGGGATGCCTGCGGGTGAAGGCGATGAACGCCTCGAGCCCGATGCGCTCGGCCGCGAGCCGGTCCGGTGCGCCCTTGACCGCCTCGGCGACATGGGCGCGGGTCGCCCGGCTCATGTCGAGGACGAGGGCCCGGAAGACCTCCTCCTTGCTCTCGAAATAGGTGTAGAAGGTGCCGAGCGCGACTCCGGCGCGGCGGGTGATTCCGGTGATCGCCGCCTCGTGGAAGCCGCGCTCGCCGAACTCGGCGGCCGCGGCCTCGATCAGCCGCCGGAGAGTCTTCCGGCCGCGCTCGGTGCGCGGCTCCTTGTCGCCATTGGCCGCAATCGTCGCCATATCGTCTCCCCGGACGGGAAGTTGAACCGCTTTTCAGCTTTCCGCAAGCGGGGGCTAGCTCCGCGCCGGGCCGTCCCGCCCGGGCAGCGGCAGAAGGTCGTGCCGGATGCTGACGAAGCGGGCCGCGAGGCGGATCTCGGCCAGGAAGAAGGTGAGGCCGACGATCAGGAGCCCCATGGCGAGGATGAAAAGCACGGCGATCGGCCGGGCGAAGGGGATGCGGGCGAGGTCGGCGACGAACAGGATCGCGACGACGAGGCAGACGAACAGGGCGCTCGCGGTGCAGGCGGTGATCGCCCAGTTCACGATCCGCATCCGGCGGATGATGATGAGCAGCTCCTCGCTGGCCCGCTCCCTCGTCGCTTCGTCGAACGACAGGAAGTCCCGCTCCAGGCTCCGGCCCCGGTCGACGATCCGGGCGAGGCGCGAGGCGAGGACGTTCAATATCCCGGCAATTCCCGCGAGCAGGAAGACGGGCGCGATCGCCAGCTGGATGAGGTGGGCGATGGTCGAGACGGGAATGGTCTGGTCCATGGCCGGGCCACACGCCCGCGGGCGGAAAGTGTCAAGGGTTTCGGGCAATGCGTCGGTAGTGGGCTCCTCGCTGGATGGATTTGTCCGACTCATTGCGGACAGCCTCTTCCAGCCCTCGACTACAATGGATAAGACTAGCCGAGCCTATAAAGAGCGATTGATGAGGAAGGGCACGTGAGCGACGCCCAAGGAATTTTCCTCTCCTATTCCCGGCGCGACATAGACGCAGCGGACAGGGTGGCAGAATTGCTTCGCGAAGGCGGCTTCGCCGTGTTGCGTGACCTCGATGATATACTTCCCACAGAGGCGTGGCGCGACCGGCTAAGCGAGCTGATCGAAATGGCGGACGCAATTGTATTCCTCCTGAGTCCAGCCTCGGCGGTGTCGGAGGTTTGCGCCTGGGAGGTGGAATATGCTGCCAGCCTTCACAAGAAGATAGCTCCCATCGTGGTGGAGGACATCGCCGGTGCTGCGATCCCCCTTCCCCTGTCTCGACTGAATTACATCTTCGCCACAGATGCCGGGCAAATCGAAAACGCCGTCCTGACTCTCTGCAAGGCGTTGAGCGGTGCCGCCGAATGGATGCGTGAGCACACTCGACTCACCTCACGCGCACTGCGATTCGCGAAAACTGGGGAGCGTGCCGAGCTGCTGACCAGCGGCGAATTGCAACTGGTGCTCCAGTGGTTGGCGCGACGACCAAACGACGTACCAAACGCATCACTTCTCATTCAAAGATTCATCGAGACCAGTCAGGAACGTGACGAAGAGATCAGACGATTCAATGAAGGGAAGATCAGGGCGATCGCTCATGTGATTGGGCCAGTCGTGGCGGCCCGGATAAGCGAACTCGAAAGCCAGGCGGAACGGGAAGATAAATCCCGAACGTTCGTAAAGATTTCAACGCGAACGGAGGAGCTTCGCTCCGAAGCTGCAATCCTCCGTAATGTCATGGAGCCGTTTGGACGTTGGCATCCGCAGCCTGCGATCCGAATCAAGGGATTAAGTGCGCAAGAGGATTATGGCGAGCTCTATCAGTTCCCGTGCTGTGGACTTTATCTTGTATTAGCCGACGAAGGCGCACCGCTTCAGTTTCGCGCAGATGGGTGTTCCACGGATCCGAATGGCACGCAGAAAGATGAAGGCCCATTCGTTATCGAACACGCCAAGCTGATATCACAGCCGATCGTCTATGAGCGTGATCTGGAGCCCCATTTGGAGGAGTGGACTCAGAGGCACTTCCGGCAATTCAATCGCAATCAAAAAGTACTGATTTCTCTCAAAATCAATGCCCAAGGCAATGTCGATGATGCACGCTTGGTAAGAGCCACCGCAACAACGGAACTTGACCATCTGATCGAGAAACTTGTCCCCTCACGCTATGTTTATGAAGCAGCCACCGACTCTTACGGCAAACCGGTCGCCGATACTGTCATTGAGGAGATCAGGCTGCCGCATCGTCATCGGGACTCCGAGGGACGCCTTGTGCAGGGGTAATCAAGGGTCGGAGTTCAGCCCAGCCCGAGGCTCCCCGGTGATATCGGCCGTCTTTGCGGGGCGGCAGAGCCTCTGCTTTCCAAGCCGCGACAGACGTCAGTGACCCGCTGACGGCTCCGAAAGCGCTTCCCTCCGTGGTCCCGCCGCCGCTATGGGCGGCATCCCATGTCGCCCGCCTCCGCCCGTTCGCGTTCCCGCTCCGCCGCCCGCCTCGCCGCCGTCCAGGCGCTCTACCAGCGCGAGATGGAGCAGACTCCGGTGCCCAAGCTGCTCCACGAATTCCACCATCACCGGCTCGGCGCGACGATCGAGGGAGTCGAATATGAGGAAGCGGAGGTCGATTTCTTCGACGATCTGGTGAGCGGAGTCGCCGCCCGCGAGGCGGAGCTCGATTCGGCTATCGCCGCGCGGCTGACCCCGGACTGGCCGCTCCACCGCCTCGACCGCCCGATGCGCCAGATCTTGCGCGCCGGAGCCTACGAGCTCGCCGCCCGGATCGATGTTCCGACCGGCAGCGTCATCTCGGAATATGTGGACGTCGCCAAGGCATTCTACGGCCAGAAGGAAGCCGGCTTCGTCAACGGCATTCTCGACGCGGTGGCGAAGGACGTCAGACGCAGCTGAACGTCCGTTCCCGGCAAGCGTGCGCCGGACGGGCCTGAAGTCGAACCGGTCGCTTGGCTCCGGCCGCGCGAAGGCCAGGCGCATCGGATGGCCGATCCACTCCCGAAAGCACCAGTTCCCGACATCTTTGCTCAAACAGCTGTTTGCGGATCCGTATTGAATGCACTTGGGAGAACCCAAAACTGCATGATAGGCAAGAATAGCGACTCTGGTTTTTGGTCGCCTGTGGCGTCTTCTGATCGATGTGAAGCAGAAGGAAGCACAGAATGGCTGAGGATATATGGAGACGGGGCGACAGCGAGAAATTCACCGTCTCGGCAGTGCATACTGATTTACTACTCTACAAATCCTGGAGAGCCGAGTCGAAGCGTGAACATCGACAACGCGCATGGTGGGGGGGATGGGAGTGGGTGGCGACGGGCGACCCCTTGCCGATCAGCGTCCGCTTTGAGGATTCCGGCGGAGCACCGGTCGCGAACCCGGCGCCGGCCGTCTCCGAAGGAATCTATCGCGAGGAACATCTGGCGGTGGGCGCGGTGCCCTCGACCGATCCGGTCAACACCATCACTTCCATGCGCGTCTTCTACGAGTGGGAGGGAGAAAAGCGCGAAATACCGGTCGGCCGCGACCCGATCGGACCCCCGCTCGCGGCGTTTATCATCGCCGTGATCTTGATCGTCATCCTGATCGTGATCCTCGCGCTGGCGGGCGCGGCCGGGAGCTACGACGGCAACTCGGGCGGCTCCGGCTGAGCGCGGCCGGATTGCTTCGCCGCAAGCCTCGCCGCAAAGACGGCGAATGCCGGCCGAATCCGACTTTGTCGATCTCCTGCGGGCGCTGGCCGGGCACCCGGCGGCGCGCGGCCTTCTGGACGACGCCGCCGTGCTCGAGATCGGCGGCCGCACCCTCGTCCTCACCCACGACATGCTGGTCGAAGGGGTCCACTACCTCCCCGACGACCCGCCCGGCGACGTGGCCTGGAAGCTGGTCGCGGTGAACCTTTCCGATCTCGGAGCCAAGGGCGCCCGGCCGCTCGGTGCCCTGCTCGGCTACACGCTGGCCGGAGACACGGCCTGGGACGCCGCTTTCGTCGAGGGACTGTACACGGCGCTGGCCGCCTTCGAGATCCCCCTGCTCGGCGGCGACACCGTCTCCGCGGGGGCGGCGGGGCCGCGTGTGCTCGCCCTCACGGCGATCGGCGAGGCGCACGGTCCCGCGCCGTCGCGCTCCGGCGCCGCCGCGGGCGATCATCTATGGGTGACCGGGACGATCGGCGACGCAGGCGCCGGGCTTCGCGCGCTTCGCGGCGAGCTGCCGCCGGACCCGGCCCTGGTCGAGAGCTACCGGACGCCGCGAACGCGGGTGGAGATCGGCCCCGATCTCGCTCCCCTCGTCACCGCCATGATGGACGTTTCCGACGGGCTCCTCATCGACTCCGCCCGGCTGGCGCGGGCCAGCGGAGTCGCCATCGAGATCGAGCTTGAAGCCATCCCTCTTTCCGCCGCACTCGTCCGAACCCTGGGGGACAGCCGCGACAGCCGGCTCGGCGCGGCCACCGCGGGCGACGACTATGAGTTGCTGTTCACGGCCTCCCCCGGCCGCGGGATCGAGCTGCTCGATATCGCCGACCGCTCCGGTATTCCCGTCAACCGCATCGGGGTCGTCGGCCGGGGAGCCGGGCTGCATCTAACGGAGGGGGGAAGGCCGGTCCCCCTGCCGCCCCGCCTCGGCTGGGAACATCGCTGAACTGAGGTTGAATCCCGCGCTCAAGCCCCCTAAAGGGCGCGGCACATCCGGGCGCGTCCGCGCCGGGGCCATCGCCCTGCCCGGCTTTCGAATTCCAAGGGGAAGGAAACCTTTCATGACCGTCGTGCTCATTGCCATAGCCTGCGGAATAGTCGCAGTGCTCTACGGCATCCTCACCAGCCTCCAGGTGCTGAAATCGCCGGCCGGCAATGAGCGCATGGTCGCGGTCGCCTCCGCCATCCAGGAAGGCGCCAAGGCCTATCTCTTCCGCCAGTACAGCACGATCGCCGTCGTCGGCGTGGTCGTCGCCGCCCTCGTCTTCTTCTTCCTCGGGCCGATCGAGGCCGCCGGCTTCGTGATCGGCGCCTTGCTGTCCGGAGCCGCCGGCTTCATCGGCATGAACATCTCGGTGCGCGCCAACGTGCGCACCGCCGAGGCCGCCCGCACCAGCCTCCAGCGCGGCCTCACCGTCGCCTTCCGGGCGGGCGCGATCACCGGCCTGCTGGTCGCGGGCCTCGCCCTGCTCGCCATCGCCGTCTTCTTCTACATCCTGGTCGGCCCGATGGACCTGGTTCCCAACGACCGCCAGGTCGTCGACGCCCTCGTCGCGCTCGCTTTCGGCGCCTCACTGATCTCGATCTTCGCCCGTCTCGGCGGCGGAATCTTCACCAAGGCCGCCGACGTCGGCGCCGACCTGGTCGGCAAGGTCGAGGCCGGAATCCCCGAGGACGATCCCCGCAACCCGGCCGTGATCGCCGACAATGTCGGCGACAATGTCGGCGACTGCGCCGGCATGGCCGCCGACCTGTTCGAGACCTATGTCGTCACCGTCGGCGCCACCATGGTGCTGATCGCCCTCCTCGTGAGCGCCGGCGCCGAGCAGATGCTGGCGCTGATGAGCCTGCCCCTGATCATCGGCGGAGTCTGCATCCTGACCTCGATCATCGGCACCTATGCCGTTCGCCTCGGGCGCAAGCAGTCGATCATGGGCGCCCTCTACAAGGGCTTCTGGCTGACCGCTCTGCTGTCGGTGCCGGCCATCTGGTACGTCATGGCCCAGACGCTGGGCGACATGAACGCCGTCATCGGCGGCGCCACCGAAGCCGCCGGCCTCGACGTCGATCCGGCGGTGGCCGCGGAGGCGGTCAGCGACGGCTTCACCGGCATGGACCTGTTCTGGTGCTCGCTGGTCGGCCTCGGAGTGACCGGGCTCATCGTCTGGATCACCGAATATTATACCGGCACCAACTACCGGCCGGTCCGCTCCATCGCCAAGGCCTCGCAGACCGGTCACGGCACCAACGTCATCCAGGGCCTCGCCATCAGCCTCGAATCGACGGCGCTCCCGACCCTCGTCATCTGCGTCGGGATCATCGTCTCCTACCAGCTGGCCGGCCTGATCGGGATCGCCTTCGCCGCGACCGCGATGCTCGCCTTGGCCGGAATGGTCGTCGCCCTCGACGCCTACGGCCCGGTCACCGACAATGCCGGCGGAATCGCCGAAATGTCGGGCATGGAGGAGGACGTGCGCACCCGCACCGACGCCCTCGACGCGGTCGGCAACACCACCAAGGCGGTCACCAAGGGCTATGCGATCGGCTCCGCCGCTCTCGGAGCGCTGGTGCTCTTCGGCGCCTATACGACGGACCTCGAACATTATGCCGCCGAGCTCGGCATCGGCGCGGGCGGGATCGATTTCTCGCTGTCCAACCCCTATGTCGTCGTCGGCCTGCTGCTCGGCGCCCTTCTCCCGTATCTGTTCGGGGCGATGGGCATGACCGCGGTCGGCCGCGCCGCCGGCAACGTCGTTCTCGACGTCCGCGAGCAGTTCCGCACCAACCCGGGCATCATGGACGGCACGTCGCGGCCCAATTACGCCCGGACCGTCGATCTCGTCACCCGCGCCGCGATCAAGGAGATGATCGTCCCGTCGCTGCTTCCGGTGCTGACTCCGATCGTCGTCTTCTTCGCCATCGCCGCGATCGCGGGACGCGAGCAGGGCTTCGCGGCCCTCGGCGCGCTGCTCCTCGGAGTCATCGTGTCGGGCCTCTTCGTCGCCATCTCGATGACCTCGGGCGGCGGTGCCTGGGACAATGCCAAGAAATATATCGAGGACGGCAATTACGGCGGCAAGGGCTCGGAAGCCCACAAGGCCGCCGTCACCGGCGACACGGTCGGCGACCCGTACAAGGATACGGCGGGCCCGGCGGTCAACCCGATGATCAAGATCACCAACATCGTCGCCTTGCTGCTGCTGGCGGCGCTGGCCGGCGGCGGCGCCTGATCGCCTCGTCCAGACTGCTCTGAAGGCCCCGCCCGGACCCGCTCCGGGCGAGGTTTTTCATGGCCGAGTTGCCGCCCCCCGGCCGCCCAGCTATATGTTTCGTATCAAAGGCTTTTTGGTTGGGGCACGGGATGAAGCGGCTTTTGGCCGCGCTGCTCTTCGGGGCGGCGCTTGGGACCTTGGCGCAGGCGCAGGGCCCCGCCGCGGGCGGCACCGCCGCCGCGCAGCGGACGTCGGACGTCGTCCCGCTCGAGACCTTCGCCGAATTCCCGGCCATCCAGGGCCCGAGGATGTCGCCCGGCGGCAAGGTGATTGCCGCCAAGATCCGCTTCCAGGGCGGCCAGGCGCTCGCGATCCTTCCGATCGGCGCCGGCGCCAAACCCCAGATCATCGCCAAGGACGGCGCCTTCGACGAGGCGGGGGATTTCGTCATCGAAAGCTGGCGCTGGGCCGACGACGACAATCTCGTCATCGAGCTCGTCAGCCGGCAATTCTTCTGGAACCAGTGGATCGATGCGACCCGGCTCATCGCCTACAATCGCAGCAGCGGGAAGACGACTCCGCTCGCCTGGCGCGGCTCGAAATTCACCGCCAGCAAGATCCTGTGGATGTCGAGCGAAGGCCCGCCGACCATCCTTCTCGAACGCACCCCGGAGAGCGAGTCCTTCGAGCGGCTCGGCCTGCCCGAGGTGGTCAAGGTGGACGTGCTGACCGGCAAGGTCACCGACATCGTCCAGCGCGCCAGCCCCTCGATCCACAGCTGGTATGCCGACGGCAAGGGCGTCGTACGCCTCGGCACCGGCTTCGACCGCGACAGCGGCAAGCTGACGGCCATGTACCGCCGCGACGCCGGGAGCAGTTTGGAGACCATCTTCTCGGAGCGCTACGACCGTTTCGAAGGCGCACCCTTGCCGCAGATCTTCCTCAACGAGCCCGACAGGGCTTTGGCGACGAGCCGCAAGGACGGCTACGCTGCCGTCTACGAACTCGATCTGAAAACCATGACGCTCGGCAGGAAGGTGTTCGGTGTCCAAAACTATGACATCGAGGGTGTCAGCGCGGGCCGCACGGGAGACCGGCTCGAGGCGGTCTTCGCCGTCGAGCATCGCCCGACAGCCTATTATTTCGAGCCGCGTCTGAAGGAAATCCAGCAGATGCTGGATGAGACGTTCGGCAGGGGCAATGCCTACATCGTCTCCACCGACCGCGCCCGCGAGATGATCGTCGCGCGGGTGGCTCGGCCGGGCGCGCCCGGCGCCTTCTACGTCTACGATACCCGCACCGGCGGCATGAGCCGGCTGGGCTGGATCAACGCCACGATCGGGGACCGGCAGCTCAACCCGGTGAAAACGATCCGCTACAAGGCGAGCGACGGCAAGGAGATCGAAGCCGTCCTCACCACGCCGCGGCACCGGGCGGGCGAGAAGAACCTGCCGCTGATCGTCCTGCCCCATGGCGGCCCCTGGGCCCGCGACGACGAGAGCTGGCCCTACGTGCCCTGGGCGCAGCCGCTGGCCGAGCTCGGCTATGTCGTCATTCAGCCCAATTTCCGCGGCTCGTCCGGCTACGGCAGGGAATGGGAGAAGGCGTCGGACGGCAATTGGGGCGAGCGAATGCAGGACGATCTCAACGACGCCGTCACCCACCTCGCCGCTCAGGGCATCGCCGATCCCGGGCGCGTCTGCATGATGGGCTGGTCCTACGGCGGCTACGCGGCCTCGCGGGCGGCGCAGCGCGACGGGAGCAAATATCGCTGCGCCATTTCGGGCGCAGGAGTCCACGACCTTCCGACCATGGTCGATTATGACAAGGACTATCTCGGCACCTACGCGGCCAGGACCGCGCTCGGCGCCGCGGGCAAGCTGCGCGCCGTCTCGCCCGGTCTTCACGCCAGGGAATTTTCGGCGCCGATCCTGATCATCCACGGCGAGAAGGACCGGCGCGTGCCGGTCCGCCAGTCACGCGATCTCGTCGGCCGCCTCAAGGCGGCGGGCAAGGTCGAGGGCCGGGACTTCGTCTATGTCGAGCTGCCGCGCGAGACCCACAATCTGCTGCTCGAATCGAGCCGGCTTCGGGTGCTCCAGGAGGTGAAGAAGTTCCTCGACCGGCATAATCCCGCCGGCTGACCGGAAGCGGACACGGGGCGTCCATTTCCGCCCGCCAAAATCCGGTGAGAATTCCCAACATTTGAGACGGACTTTTCGCTGCCACTGGGGCGCCCGAGGAAGAAATGGCGGATTTCCGCTATTTTTCACGTTTGGCACGCTCCCTGCAAAGTCTCTGGCATGGCCGGCGGATCAATCGGCGGCCGGTTTCAGGGAGACTTACAATGACCTTCAATTTCACCAGCCTGCAGCACATCGCGGTTTCCGCCATCGGCGCCATCGTCACCGCGACCCTGTTCATCTCCGCCGCCGTCGGCCCGGCCGCTCAGCTCGTCTGAGCGTCCGGACCACGGACACACAAGTTCAGGAATGGCCTTCAATCGCGAGAAATCGCCACATCAGGAAAAGGAAAGGTACCATGAACGGTCCTTTCACCCTCGATAAAGCCAATGGCAAGATGATGGGCGTCTGCGCCGGCCTCGCCGACGCGACGGGAGCCGACGCGACGCTCATCCGACTGGCGGCGGTGCTCAGCCTCTTCGTGCTGGGGCCGGTCGCCGTCCTGCTCTACCTCGTCGCCGGCTGCGTCGCTCCGTCGCGGGCCTAGGCCGCCATCCCGGTGGAAGCCGGGACCCAGGCCTGTTCCCTTCATCGTCCTTATCTCGCGTGCCGCCGCCTCGTCAGGCCTCCGGCGCGCCCCGGGAGGGTGACTGCGGCCGCGATTGCGGCTACCAGAGCGCCCGGGAGGAAGTGAATACATGGAAGGGCTGGAACTGGGAACCGTGGTCCTGGTGACGTCGCTTGTGCTGGGGGCGCTCGCCCTGCCGGTTACGGCCGTCGCCATCCATCAGCGCCGTCGGCGCTCCTACGAACGCAAGGCGGGTGTCCGCCGCAAGGAAAAGATCCACCTCTGACCGTCAGGCCGCAATCGGCCGGGCAAGGTGTGGGAATTCTGCCACTCGAAAAAATTTTACGATTGGTTAATCCTCGATTCGGCGACAGTTCCGAACGGCTCGTCGCCGCGGTTTTCCGCGCTTTTTCGCGCTTTCCCGGAGGCGGACCGGCCCGCCGCCCGGCTCCGTTCATCTTAAAGCCATGAAACTCTTCAGACTCGTCGGTCGTTAGGGCCGCAAGTGAGTGAGAAGGGAGCCAATGTAATGGCGACGAGTATCCTTGAGGCCCGTGGCGGCTGCATCATCCCGCAGGCCGATCAGCGCGGCTATCATATCGTGTACCGCGAGCATGAGACGAATTACTGCCCCGGCTGCGGCCGGACCCACTGGTATATCGGCCGCTCGATGGCGGAATGCGCTTTCTGCACGACGGCATTGCCGCTCGAGAACGCGCCGATGATCGCCGGCGGCGCCATCGTCCGCACCATCCGCCGCCCCGTCTTCGGCGGCGAGCAGGCCTACGCCGCCTGAGGAATCGCTGGCGGCGCCCTCGTGGCGGCCGCCGTCGCGCCGGCCCCTTATCATCCCTACGCGAGGGGCCGGCGCGTAACTTTTCGAAAAAGGGGCGGTCGCGGACGGCCGCCCCTTTTTTCGTCACCCCTCCCTGAAAGGGAGGGGGATTTCGTGCGCTACGCCCCCACCTCGCGCACCGGCACCTGCGCATTGCATATGTCCACTCCGCCCGCCGGCCGCTGGAAGAATTCCCCGCCGCGATTGGCGCGGCCCGTCACATACTGGCTGAAGGCGAGGCTTTCGGAGCGCATCGCCTCGAAGGCCGGGCGCTCGCCGGCCGGCATGTCGGCGGCGAGGCGGGCGCGCGCGATCGGGATGTTCTGGGCCGGTTCCTTGTAGAAGCCGAGCGCCTCGGTGCCGCGCGGCCGCGCCGAGAGCAAGGCGATGCCTTCGATCACCCGGCCGATCACGGCGATGTTGAGATCGAGATGGCGCGGCGCGTGGCCGATGACGGCATAGAGCTCGCCGCCCGTGCCGGTGTCGGGCGCCAGGTCGCGGCCGACGCCGACATAGCCGTAGCAATGGGTGAGCCAGGCGCGGCCTTCCTCCGGATCGTAGCCGACCGGCCAGCCGTTGGCGTGGCCGACCATCGGCGCGTAGCTGTCGGGAAAGCCGAGCGGCCGCACCTGCAGGCCGGCGAGATCGCGGTGATATTCCGCCGGCGGCTGCCGGACCACGCCGGCCGGCAGCTCGGTCTTGGCGTCCCCATTGCCCCATTGCGCGACATAATTGTCCTGCACCCGGTAGATGGAGGCATTGTTCCACCAGCCGGCGCGGGCGAAGGCGCGGACGTTCGCGATGTGGACCGGGGCGAAATCCGGCGCCAGCTCGATGACGACCCGTCCGCCTTCCTTCAGCTCGATGACGAGCAGATTGGCGGGGTCGATGGGCCGCCAGGCGTCGGCGGGCGCCTCCTGGACGACCTTGTTGGGGTCGGGCGCCTCGACCACCGGCGCCGGCCGCCAGAACGAATAGCGGGCGTTGGCGGCGGGCTCCTCCGGCACCGGCCTGGTGGTGGCGCAGGCGGCAAGGCAGGAGGCGGCGAGAGCGGCGAACAGGGGCTTGCGCATCGGCTGGTCTCCTTGTTCGGGCCTTGGTGAATGAAGCCCGCCATTTCGGCAAGCCGTGACAGGAAAGTCACAGATCCGCTTGAATCGACTTTATTTGTCAGACCACGGAACCGGCCCGAATGCCCGCGTTTTAACTCAGGTTAGGCACCGGCCGGCGTGGGGACCGGCTAAGGGGCGAAAGAGAATTGATGACCGACACACAAGCCCTCACCGGCCTGCACAGTTTTTTTGCCTCCACGGACCCCGGGTCCCTGCTCGCCGCTCCGCCGGCGCTGATCCACTTCCTGCCGGTCGCCGTCTACGCCTGCGACGCCTCGGGGCGGCTATGCTGGTTCAACGCCGGGGCGGCGGAGCTGTGGGGCCGCTCGCCCGAAGTCGGCGAGAAGGCCGACGGGCTCGCCGGGGCACAGCAGGTCTACGGACTGGACGGCGCCCTCCTGGCGGACGTCGAGCCTCCGCTGACCCGCTCGCTTCGCACCGGCGACAGCGCGGCCGGCCGGATGGTCGCCATCGTGCGGCCGGACGGAAGCCGGATCACCGCGATGCTCCACATCACCGCGCTTCGCGATTCCGGCGGCAACATCGTCGGCGCGATCGCCTGCTGCAACGACGTCACCGAGCAGTTGCGGGAGGACCGCGCCGCCCGCGAAAGCGAGCGCCGGCTCCGCGAGATCCTCGATGCGCTTCCGGTCGCCCTCTACACCACCGACGCCGAGGGCCGGATCACTTATTATAACGAGGCGGCCGTCGAGATGTCCGGCCGCCGCCCGATCCTCGGCGACGACAAATGGTGCGTCAGCTGGAAGCTGTTCGGGGCGGACGGAGCCCCACTCGCGCATGACGAATGTCCGATGGCGGCGGCGCTTCGCGAGAAGAAGCCGGTGCGCGGCGCCGAGGCGGTGGCGGAGCGGCCCGACGGCAGCCGGGTCCCCTTCATCCCCTATCCCACCCCGTTGTTCGACTCGGCCGGCGACATGACCGGGGCGGTCAACGTTCTGGTCGACATCGGCCACCGCAAGGAGGCCGAGACCCGGCAGCGCCTGCTGTTCGGCGAGCTCAACCACCGCATCAAGAACAACATGCAGATGCTCTACGCCCTGCTGGCGGCGGCGCGGCGCGAGACCGGAAGCGAGGATGCCCGCGAGGCGCTCGACGAGGCGGCCCGGCGGGTGGCGGCGATGGCGGCGGCCCAGACCGCGCTCTACCAGTCCGACAATCTCAGCCGCTTCGACAGCGGCGCCTTCATGACCTCGGTCTGCGCCGCGTCGACGGCGGCCATGGGCGACAGGATCCGCCTCGACCTCCATTGCGAGGCGGGCAAGCTCGGCAACGACGCCGCGGTGCCGCTGGCCCTGATCCTCAACGAGCTCGTCTCCAACGCCGCCAAATACGGCACCGGCGCCGGCGGCCGCGGCGCCGTCCGGGTCGCTCTGACCGAGCTGGACGGCCGCTTCACCCTTGTCGTCGAGGACGAGGGCCCGGGCTTCGATCTCTGCGAGGTCCGCCGCCGCTCCTCCGGCCTCGGCCTGGTCCTCGGCCTGGCGCGCCAGATCGGCGGCGGCTTCCGGGTCGAGCGGGGCGAGGGCGCGCGCTGCGTGGTCGAATTCCCCGGCCCCCCCGGCCTTTCCTCGTAGCCGGACCCGCCCGATGTTCGAACGCCGCGCGACGACGGCCGAAGCCATGTTGATCGAAGGCGGGGACGGCGGCGGCGCGGGTAATGCGGGCTCCGCCGTCGAGCCTCGGCCGGAGGAGCGCGCATCGCCCGCCTCGAGCCCGCTCATCCTGCTCGTCGAGGACGACTTCCTGGTCAGCATGGAGATGGAGACGGGCCTCGAGGAAGCGGGCTACGAGGTCGCCGGGATCGCCGCCACCGCCGAGGACGCGGTGACGCTGGCGGCGGAGCGGCGCCCGGCCCTCGTCGTCATGGACATACGCCTCGCCGGCGACCGGGACGGAATCGACGCGGCGCTCGACATCTACCGCACCCTCGGAATCCGCTCGATCTTCGCGTCCGCCCATGGCGACGCCGGAACCCGCGCCCGCGCCGAAGCCGCCCGGCCGCTCGGCTGGGTCGCCAAGCCTTACCGGGTCGAGACCCTGGTGAAGGCGGTCGAGGAGGCCCTGAGGGCGCTTCAGTGAGCGTCCTTTGATACGGGCCTTCCGAGCGAAGTCGAAGCGGCGTATCGAAGGACCCCCCGCCATGTTCGCAGGTCCCTCTCCCCCATCTGGGCGGGCAGAATCACGCCAGCCCCGGCGGTTCCGGATCGCTCGTGCCCGCGCCGCGGCAGAGATTGCGCATCCGGTCGAGATGCCGCTCGGCGAGCTGCAGGTGGCAGCGCGCGGCATGGACGTCCGGGCAGCGGCGCGCCTGGTCGAGCTCGGCCAGGGCGCGGCTCGAATGGTAGCTGATCTCGTCGTCCATGAGCCATCTTGACATAGGCGCGGCAGGCCGTCCCTGACCTGCATCAGGGTCAAGTTAAATTTTTGATTAACTTAGGTTTTTTCGTCAGTCGACGAGGCGCAGCACCGGCTTCTCCGGGGCCGTGCTCAGCTCCTTCATCCGATCCAGATGAAGCTCCGACAGAGCGAGATGGGCGATCGCCGCCTCGGGCGAGGCCGCGCTTCGGGCGCGGTCGAGCTCCTCGAACGCGCGTCCGACGTGATGCTGGATTCGATCCCGACGGGACATTCCGACCGTTCCCCCGACTCGGGGTGGTACTCTACAACGACTCGAATTTCGCTTATCCGGTTCGCGGGCGCAACCACATGGATCAGGCCGCCGCAATGCCGGGTAGCGTCAGGCGGCCTCGCGGGCTCCGATGGAATCGTGATGCAGGTAGCGCTCGTTGAAGTCGCCGGCCTCGCGCATCCGCTTCCAGTCCTCGATCACGATCGAGCGGCGGTCGCGGCTGATCAGCCCCTCCTCGCCCAGTTGCTTGAGCACCCGGTTGACGTGGACCGAGGTCAGGCCGACCGCGTCCGCGAGCTGCTCCTGGGTCATCGGAAGCTCATATTGATGATTGCTCGCAAGCCCCGCGGCCTCCAGCCGGAGCGAGAATTCGCAGAGCAGATGCGCGACCCGCGCCCGGCTGTCGCGGCGGCCGACATTGACCACCCATTCCCGGAAGATCGAGGCGTCGATGAGGGTGTCGATCCACAGCGCCCGGGCGATTGACGGCCGGGTCAGCGCCAGCTCCTGGAGCGAGCCCGGCGGGATCAAGGCGATCTCACCCTCGGTCAGCATCTGCACGCTGTGGTCGGCCACTCCCAGGAAGCTGTTCTGAAGGTCGAGGAATTCGGCCGCGCAGTGAAGAGAGATGATCTGCCGTCCGCCCTCGCCCGTCAGCTTGTAGCGATAGGCGAAGCCGGAGAGGAGGAGGCAGCAAAATTCAGTGGGGTCGCCGTCGCGGACGACGTGCGCGCTTGCCGGGAGCTTTTTGACGGTGTGCGGCAGGCCGAGCAGCGCCGCCCGGTCCGCCTCGCCGAGCGGCGAGCGGCGCTCCAGGCGGCGCACCATCTTATCGAATGTCGGATGCAGGTCCGGCACAATCATTCCTCGCCCAAAACGAGCACGACCGGCGCGGGTTTCACGCGGGTGCCCCCCATTGTTCAGCTGCAATAGGCACGGCTGGAATCCCCCGTCGTTTAACCAGATTAAGTTGCCGATTTTATCCGCGTTTTCCGGTGGTTGGACGCAGGTGGCAGTGCCGCTCCATCACCCGGTTCCGCCGGTGTCGGGGCTCAGCGCGCGGAAGCGAGATTCGTCGCCCCCCCCGCTTCCAGGTGGAGGTAGCGGGTGTTGAAGTCGCCGATCTGCTGGAGCCGGTCCCATTTGACGATGTTGACGGAGCGCTTCTCGCGGTCGATCAGGCCCAGCCGCCCCAGCTCCTTCAGCACGCGGTTGACGTGGACCGGCGTCAGGCCGGTGCAGTCGGCGATCTGCTCCTGGGTCATCGGCATTTCGTAGCGATGGTCCTGAGCGAGACCGGCCGCCTGCAGGCGCAGCGCGAACTCGCAGAGCAGATGCGAGATCCGGCTGATCGAATCCCGGCGGCCAACGTTGACGATCCATTCGCGGAAGATGGCGGCGTCGATCAGGGTGTCGATCCACATCGCCCGGCCGACCTGCGGGTGGTCGTGCGCGAGCTTGCGCAGAGCCGGCACCGGCACCATCGCGACGTCGCAGCGGGTCAGCGCCTGGACGTTGTGGTCGGCGACCTCGAGGAAGCTGTTCTGAAGGTCGAGGAACTCGCCGCGCATATGGACAGACATGATCTGGCGCTCGCCCTCGCCGGTCACCTTGTGGCGGTAGGCGAAACCGCTGAGCAGCAGGGCGCACATTTCCGGCGGCTCGCCCTCGCGGACCAGATAGGCGGCGGGCTCGATCGTCCGGGGCTGGAAGGGAAGGGCGCGCACCGCGGCGCGATCCTCGGGGCTGAGGGGCCCCCGCGATTCGAGCCTTCGCAGGACTCGTTCGATACCTTCGGTGACGGCCATGTCGCTCTCCGCGGGATTCATGGGCGGGAGCGTGGTAAGTCTCTCGGCCACCGGTGCCCGAAATTCGAACCGGTGATGATTCCTTCTAACCGATGAGTGCGAATCCGTATCTCACCTGCGATAGTCACGTAATGTCTAACATGGATTAGCTTTTGCTGCTGTCGTCATAGACACCCCCCCTACGCTCCTATACTCGCGAGACATGGCCGGAACCAAGCCGAAGCCTGCGGAGAGGGCCCTCGACAGCCCGATGGTGGCCAAGCTCGAGACCCGAGGTCGGCTGGCCGACGAAGATCGCGACGCCCTCAACGCCCTCTATTCCGACCCCCGCGAGATCGGCGCGCGGCGCAACATCATCCGCGAAGGCGACCGGCCCGACCATGTCCACCTGATGGTGGAGGGCTGGGCGGCGCGCTACAAATTGCTTCCCGACGGCGCCCGGCAGATCACCGCCTTCCTCATCCCCGGCGATTTCTGCGATCTCCACGTCACCATCCTCGGCGAGATGGACCATGGCATCACGACTCTCACCCGCTCGAAGGTCGCCTTCATCCCGCGCGCCAGGATGGATGAGCTGACGGGGCGGCCGTCGCTGGCCAAGGCCTTCTGGTGGGCGACCCTGGTCGACGAGGCGGTGCTTCGCAGCTGGATCGTCAATATCGGCCGCCGCGACGCGTTCGAGGCGATCGGCCACCTGATCTGCGAGCTCTACGTCCGGATGAAGAATATCGGCCTGGTCGACGGTGGTCGCTTCGACCTGCCGCTCACCCAGGAGGAGATAGGCGACGCGCTCGGCCTCACCTCCGTCCACGTCAACCGGGTGCTCCAGCGGCTTCGTTCTGAGGATCTGATCAGCTTCCGGCAGGGGCTGCTCACCATCCATGATTATCGAGCGCTGGAGAAGGCGTCCGGCTTCAATCCCAATTACCTGCACATCGGGCGCAGCGAGTAGAGCAACGTTGATCAAACACCGGCATTCTAAACTAGGTAAAGGCCCTGCTCCCCTCAGCTCGCTAAAGGCGAGACGTGCCGCGTTTCTTTTTCACGTCTACGACGACGACGTCCTGAGAGACGAGGACGGGCTCGAGCTCGCCGACGCGGCGGCGGCCCGGTCGGCGGCGCTCGCCGGCGCGCGAGCGATGATGTGCGATCAGCTGACCAAGGGCCGGCTCAGCCTCCACCACCGCATCGAGGTCGAGGATGAGAGCGGCAGCCCGGTCCTCAGCCTCGCCTTCGGCGACGCGGTCCAGATCGAGACGGGCGGACGCTGATATCCGTTGGCCGGACGGAACTTAATCTATATCAGAACCGCTTGACTGCGGCGGAGTCGGCCTTGGTGCCGCCGCCGTCATCACGTGCGCGGGCGAGGGAGCCTCGCGGACGCCTTTACCTTCGCGCCGGCTCCAGTCGGAGAAAATCGAGCATGAGCGACAGCCCCGCAGCCTTCCGCGCGCTAGCGGCCGAATGCCGCCGGCTGGCGGCGGAAGGAAGCATGGAGAGCGTGGCGGCGGCGCTGAACGAGATGGGGCTGGACTATGACCGACAGGCCGACCGCGCGGAGAAGGCCGAGGCTCGGGCGCGCGGGCTGGTCGCGAGATCATGAACTTCATGAACTTCGCCTGGTTTCGGACAGTGCCCATCGTGACGGCAAACAAGCAAAATCTGCACCGAAAGCCCACTGGCGCCGACCGCGCACCCGATCTATCCCTCTGTCGCGATTGGATTTCGAGGGGAAAAGGCAATGCGCTTGGTGGCGATGAAGGCGGCTCTGCTCGCCGTGACGGCGGCGGCTTCGATGGCGGGAGCGGCGCCGCCGGCGGCGCCGGGCGCGGGCCGGATCGAG
>Ga0196965_1000116_pt1 | contig 62462 bp, 50 predicted proteins | sample S1_20metaG_FD_148668 | JGI IMG/M metagenome (GOLD analysis project Ga0196965, IMG submission 148668) | Soil microbial communities from Anza Borrego desert, Southern California, United States - S1_20 | ecosystem: Environmental > Terrestrial > Soil > Desert | place: USA: California | collected...
GCGGACAAGTCCGGCGCTCTCAAGAAGGAGAAGGTCAGCCTCACCGGCGACGACATGCGCGAGGGCCTGACCGCGATCGTCTCGGTGAAGCTCCCCGATCCCAAGTTCGGCTCGCAGACCAAGGACAAATTGGTCTCCTCCGAGGTCCGCCAGCCGCTCGAGAGCCTGATCGCGGACAAGCTTTCGGAGTGGCTGGAGGAGAATCCCGGCCACGCCCGCACCATCGTCCAGAAGATCATCGACGCCGCCGCCGCCCGCGAGGCGGCGCGCAAGGCGCGGGAGCTGACGCGGCGCAAGGGCGTGATGGACATCGCGTCGCTGCCCGGCAAGCTCGCCGACTGCCAGGAGCGCGACCCCGCAAAATCGGAATTGTTCCTGGTCGAGGGCGACAGCGCCGGCGGCTCGGCCAAGCAGGGCCGCAACCGCCACAACCAGGCCATCCTGCCGCTGAAGGGCAAGATCCTCAACGTCGAGCGCGCCCGCTTCGACCGGATGCTGAGCTCGAAGGAGGTCGGCACCCTGATCCAGGCGATCGGCACCGGCATCGGCCGCGACGACTTCAACATCGAGAAACTGCGCTACCACAAGGTCGTGATCATGACCGACGCCGACGTCGACGGCGCCCATATCCGCACCTTGCTGCTCACCTTCTTCTACCGGCAAATGCCCGAGATCATCGAGCGCGGGCATCTCTACATCGCGCAGCCCCCACTCTACAAAGTCGCCAAGGGCCGCTCCGAAGTCTATCTGAAGGACGACAATCGGCTCGAGGAATATCTGATCGACGCCGGCATCGGCTCGATGGTCCTGGAGACCGAGGAAGGGCCGCGCTCGGGCGACGACCTGCACGCGCTCGCCGACCATGCCCGCCGGGTCCGCAGCCTGATGCGCTACGTGCCCAAGCGCTACGATCCCGGGCTGATCGAGGCGCTGGCGCTGAACGGTGCGCTCAACCCCAATTTGCGGCCGAACCAGAGGGCCGAGGCGATAGGGCGCGCCGCGGCCTTTCTCCAGGCGAGCGACGAGGAATCGACCTGGACGGGCGAGATCGGCGCAGATGGCGATTATGTCCTGCGCCGCCTGTGGCGCGGGGTCACCGACCACCATGTCATCGACCACAAATTCGTCGCCTCGGCCGAAGCGCGGAAGCTCCACGGCCTCGCCGCCGAGCAGGCCGGCAGCTACGAGACCGCCTCGCGGCTGGTCTCGGTCAAGGCGGCCGCGCAGACGCGCGAGGACGAGCCGGACCCGGACGGCGACACGCCGCACGAGAAGGTCGACGGCATCCCGCCGCCCGAGCGCGCGCCCGACGCCCGCGGAATCCTCGTCCGCCGCCCGACCGAGCTTCTCGATGCGATCCTCGCCGCCGGCCGCAAGGGCCTCGCCATCCAGCGCTACAAGGGCCTCGGCGAGATGAATGCGGAGCAGCTCTGGGAGACGACGCTCGATCCCGAGCATCGCAGCCTGCTCAAGGTCGAGGTCTCCCAGGCGGACCTCGCCGACGAGATCTTCACCCGGTTGATGGGCGACGTCGTCGAGCCGCGCCGCGACTTCATCCAGGAGAATGCGCTCAACGTCGCCAATCTCGACGTCTGAGCGCTCGGGCGGTTGGTCCCCCGCGAGCTCCTCGATACGGCGGCGCTGCCGGGCGGCGGCACCCTCCGCCTGCTCCGCCGGGGTGAGGAATATTCGATCATGCTCGGCGCCAACGAGCTGATGAACAGCCGCAAGAGCGGATCCGAGCAGGCGCTCGCCGAGCTCGCCGCCGCGCGGCTCTCCGCCCGGCGCGAGCCGCAGGTGCTGATCGGCGGCCTCGGCATGGGCTTCACCCTGCGGGCGGCGCTGGCGCGCTTCGGCCGCGATGCCGGGATCGTCGTCGCAGAGATCGTCCCCGCGGTGATCGCATGGGCGAAGGGGCCGCTCGCCGGAGTCTTCGGGGGCAGCCTCGCCGATCCGCGCGTCCGGATCGAAGAGGGCGACGTGGCTTCGCTGATCCGCCCGGGCGCCGGGTGGGACGCGATCCTGCTCGACGTCGACAACGGCCCCGACGGAATCACCCGGGAGAGCAACGACCGCCTCTATAGCCGGGCCGGCCTCGCCGCAACGCGCGCCGCGCTGCGCCCGGGCGGAATCCTCGCAATCTGGTCGGCCGCGCCCAGCTCCGCCTTCACGGCCCGCCTCCGCGATGCCGGCTTCGCGGTGGAGGAGCATGTCGCCCGCGCCGCACGCGGCCGCGGTCGCCGCGACGTCGTCTGGGTCGCGGCCCTGTCGCCGGCGCGCACGCGGTGATAATGTCGCGGGAGATGAACATGCGCCCGATCATTATCGCTTCGGCCCTCGCGGCGCTCGTTCCGGGCGCGGCGCCGGCCGCTGCCGCCCAGCCGAACGACGAGCTGACCGTCTCGCAGCGGACAGGGTCGATCCGGCCGCCCGAGCGGAGTCTCGAGCAGCTCCGGCGAGAGGCCGAGGCCGGCGACGGCGAAGCCCAGAACGATCTCGGCACGAGGCTGCTCGATATGCGCGATCCCGCCCGGCAGGCGGAGGCGCGACGCTGGTTCCAGCGGGCGTCGGATTCCGGAAACGCCGAAGCCAGAAACAATCTCGCGACCATGTTGATGTTCGGGATCGGTGGTCCCGCCGACGAAGCGGGCGGCCGCCGGCTGATGGAGGAAGCGGCGCAGATGGGATCGATCGGCGCGCGCCTTTCGCTGGCCGAGCGCTACCTGCAGGGCGGGGACGGCTATCCGCGCGACCATGGCCGCGCGTACGAGCAGATCCGGGCCGCCGCGGGATCGAGCGGGCCGGCGCGCCTCTACGCGCAGTGGCGCCTCGCGATGATGCATCTCCAGGGCGTGGGCACGCCGCGCGATCCGCAGGAAGCTTACCGCCTTCTCGTCTCGGCGTCGGAGGCAGGCGGCGTGGAAGCGATGATCAGCCGGGCGGTGATGCTCGCCACCGGCGAAGGCGTCGCCGAGGACGACGGCGCCGCGCGGCGATGGTACCAGCGCGCCGCCGAGTCTGGAGAGCGCGGTTTCGAGCATGCGCTGCGAGGCCTTGGGTCGATGCTGGCGGCCGGCGAAGGCGGCCCCGTCGACCTGCCTCGCGGCATCGCCTATCTGCGCATCGCCCAGGCCGCGGGCGACGAGAATGCCGCGGCCATCCTGCAAGCCTTCTCGGATCGGATCACCCCGGAAATCGACGAGCAGGCGCGCCGCATCGCCGGCGAATGGATGCGCAGGCACCTCCCCACGGAGTAGAGATGCGGCACGAGGGGGCCTGCCATTGCGGAGCGATCCGCATCCGCTTCGAAAGCAACCGCCCGCTCGCGCCGCGAGCCTGCTCCTGCTCCTTCTGCCGCAAGCATGGCGCCCGCACGGTGAGCGATCCCCAGGGCGCGGCCACGCTCGAATGCGCGCTCCCGCCGCTCCTCTACCGCTTCGCCTCGCGTGCCGCTGACTATGTCCTGTGCCCGCGCTGCGGAGTCTATGTCGGCGCCGTCTCCGGCCCGCCGGACGCGCGGATCGCGACCCTCAATCTCAATGCGTTCTACGATCCGCATCTGGAGATCGAGGCCACGCCTGTCAGCTATGACGGCGAGGCCGCCGAGGAGAAAGCGGAGCGGCGCCGGCTGCGCTGGACGCCGCTGCGCGAGACGCGCTAGCGGTCCCCGCCGCCGGCGGCCGCGCCCTTCACCGCATGCTGCTCGGCGAGCTCGGTGAGGCGCAGGAACTCGCGCCGCCACCAGTCGCCGCCGGCGGCGCTCTGGGCAAGCCGCCGGGCGTCGGCGAAGCCGAACTGACCGAGCCAGGGATCGCCGCGCAGCCGCTGGCCGTAGGCAGCGACCGCCGCCGCGAAGGCGCTGTCGCCCCGAGGCGCCCGCGCGCTCGCCACCAGCGACGCCGCCAGCGGCCGCTCGATCAGCCGCGACCGGTCCTCGCCGGGAAGCTTGTAGCGCAGCCGGAGGAAGGCGAGCTCTCCGTTCGCTGCGCCCGAAGCCTGGGGCCGGTTCTCCGGATAGCGGCGATCGGGCCGCCAGCCGCGGTTCCCTGCCGGGACAATCTCGTAGAGCGCGGTGACCTGATGCCCCGCGCCGATCTCCCCCGCGTCGACCGCGTCATTGTCGAAATCCTGCTCGGCGAGCGCCCGGTTCTCGTAGCCGATCAAGCGATACTCGCTGACGTAGAGCGGGTTGAACTCGACCTGGATCTTCACGTCGTGGGCGATGGTGAACAAGGTCGAGGCGAGTTCCTGCTGGAGCACCTTCTGCGCCTCGCGCGGGCTGTCGATATAGGAATAGTTGCCGTTCCCGTGGTCGGCGATCTGCTCCATCAACGCTTCGTTGTAATTGCCCGTGCCGAAGCCGAGCGTGGTCAGGGTGATGCCGCTCGCCCGCTCGCGCTCCACCATGTCGATCAGCGTCTCGTTGTTGGTGACGCCGACATTGAAGTCCCCGTCGGTGGCGAGGATGACCCGGTTGATCCCGCCTTCGATCAGATTCTCGCGCGCGGTGCGGTAGGCGAGCTGAATTCCGGCACCGCCTGCGGTCGAGCCGCCGGCGCGCAGCCGTCCGAGCGCCTTCTCGACTTCGGTGCGGTCGCCCGTCGCCGGCAATACCAGCCCGGCGGCGCCGGCATAAGCGACGATCGAGATGCGGTCGCGCGGCCCCATCTGCCGGGCCACCAGCGCCAGCGAGCATTGCACGAGCGGATGCTTGTCCGGCGTGTCCATCGAGCCGGAGACGTCGACCAGGAAGACGAGGTTCGCCGGGGGCCGCTCGGCGCGCGGCAGATCGTAGCCGCGCAGCCCGACCCGCAGCAGCCGGGTGTCGCCATTCCACGGGGTCGTCGTCATGTCGGTGGTGATGCTGAACGGCCGGCTCCGGTCGCGGGGCGCCGGATAGTCGTAGCGGAAATAGTTCAGCATCTCCTCGGTGCGGACCGCAGCCTGGGGCGGCATCTCGCTCTGGCCGAGCATCCGCCGCACATTGGCATAGCTGCCGGTGTCCACGTCGATCGAGAAGGTCGAGACCGGCGCCTCGGCGACCGACTGCACGGTCGCCACAGGCTCGCCGGCATAACGCTCGCGATTCTCCGGCGGGGGCACGCTGACGAACCCCTGCACCGAGGGCGCGGTCGGCATCGCCGCGACCGGTGGCGGCGGCGGCGGCGGGGGAGCCTGCGGCGCCGGCAGCGAGGGCGTCGACATCCTCTGCTCCATCGGCGCCGGAGCGACCTGCGGCTGGGCCCGCCGTCGGCTGACATTGCCGCGGCCGCGGCCGGAGCCCGCCCAGTCGTCGCGGTCGGCGCGGAACTGCTCCATGAAGGGCCTGCAGAGCTCGTCCGGGTCGTCCGCCGGGCGGACGGAACGGTCGGCATGGGCGGGTCCGGACGGTTGTGCGGGCGCGGGCGCGCTCATCGGCGAGGCGAGGACGAGGGCGGTCATCGGCAGCAACGCGAGGTAACGCATCGGACATCCTCCAATAGAAGGATGTAATGTTATCACATTCTGAAAGGCCTGCAACCCGACATATGTCGGGCGCTAGGCCGCGGCGCGCCGCGATCCTGCGGCGAGCGGCACGACGCGCGATTCGGCCAGTGCGCGCGCCGCGACCGCCCCGAGTGGGTGCGAGAGCAGGAAGCCCTGGCCGTAGCGGCAGTGGAGTTGCTTGAGCACGGCGAGCTGCGCCTCGGTCTCGACATGCTCCGCGACGCAGGGCACGCCGAGCGACGCGCACAGCTGAACGACGCCGCGCAGCAGGCGCAGCGCCGAAGGCGTCTCGGCGGCCGCGACCACCAGCGAGCCGTCGAGCTTGATCGCATCGAAATCGATCTCGCGAAGATAGGAGACCGAGGCATAGCCGGCGCCGAAATCGTCGAGCACGATCCGCGCCCCTGCCTCCCGCAGCAGCCTCAAGTTGGTCCGTGCCGAATCGAAGTCGACCAGCAAGGCCGTCTCGGTCACTTCGAACTGCAGCCGCGCCGGATCGAGCTTCGCCGTCGCGAGGGTCTCCAGGATGCGCCGCGCCGCGTCCGTCGAGCAGAGCTGGACGGCGCTGAGGTTGAACGAGAGCAGCACCGAGTCGGGCCAGTGCCGCGCCTCCAGCGCAGCCCGTTCGAGCAGGGTCGCGCCGATCGCCTCGACGGCATGGATCTGCTCGGTGATCGGAATGAACTCGCCCGGCGAGATCGGCCCGAGCTCGGGATGATCCCAACGGGCCAGCGCCTCGAAAGATTGCAGCCGTCCGCTCTCCAGCTCCCAGATCGGCTGGAAAGCGAGACGGACCTGCTCGTGCACCGCGGGATCGCGAAGCGCGCGCTCCAGAGCGGCGCGGCGGCGCGTCACTTTCTCCATCTCGCGCGTGAACAGGGCATATTCGCCGCGGCCGCGCTGCTTGGCGCGGTACAGCGCGGTATCGCAGCGGCCGAGCGCCAGCGGCAGGTCGCGGTCGTGCGGTTCGATCAGGAGCAGCCCGCAGCCTCCCGACAGCCGGAACTCGCGGCCCTCCACCTCGTAGGGACGCCTCAGCTCGAACGCGACACGGGCCCCGAGCCGCGCCGCGGCGGCGCGGCCGGCGCAGCTCGGCACGAGTAGCGCGAATTCGTCGCCGCCCATGCGCGCGGCGAGGCTGCCGGCGCCCCCCGCCTTGCGCAGCCGATCGCCGACCTGGCGCAGCACGGCGTCGCCTGTAGCATGTCCGAACGTGTCGTTGATCGGCTTGAACCCGTCGAGGTCGACCATCGCCAGGGTCACGGCGCGGTCGCGCCCTTCGACGGCTACGATCGCCTCCAGCAGAGAAAGAAAAGCGCGACGGTTGGCGAGACCGGTCAAGGGATCGGTGTCGGCGACTTCCCGGACCCTTGCCTTTTCCGCCAAGGCGGTCACCTCGGCTTTCTGCGCCCGCTCACGCTCGGCTTCGACCTCCGAGCGCGAGCGCACGAGCTCCGTATAGCCGCTGTTGTGGATCTCCAGCAGCCGCCCGATCAAGAGGGTGATGAGACCGAGACTGATGCCGACCGCGATGTGCCCCGTTCGTCCCGACAGCACCAGAAAGGTCGCGAGGGGCAGCGCGAACAGCAGCAAGGGAAGCCGCGCCGCGCTCGGGAAGCTCGACAGGCCGTAGGCGCAGCCGATCGCGGCGAGGCTGGCGAACAGGACGATGTAATTCTGCTGGGCGGGGTCGCCGATCGCGAACAACTGGATCGCCCAGTAGCAGAACATCGCGCTGAACGCGGCAGCGAGCAGCCAGGTCTTGATCAGTTCGGCGAGGATCCGCTCAGGCGGCAGCGACCGTGAGCGTGTCCGCATCCAGTAAGCGAGGCGGACGACGACGATCAGCATGATCAGGTTGACCGGATGACTGACCCGGTCGAACTCGGTCGCTTCCACGGCGAGGTGGAGGCCGATGAAGTTCCCCAGCGCGATGACGTAGAGCAGGGGGATCTGGCGCTGGAGTGCGCGGTAGCGCACTTCGAGCAACGACCGCCCGAACGGCGTCGCCGCCTCGCCGATGCCCAGCACACGCGCCGCCCTCGCCAGAAAATCCCGCCCCATGAGCCCGCTCTAGGACCTGCCGGTTAATGACGGATTTAGGCCGGCATTGCGGCGAGCAATCAGGGTTCGACCCGCCGCATCGGCAGGGCCGCCAGAATCTGACGGCGCAGCTTTTGCTCGTGAGTGAAGCGGCCGGTGCTGCGTGCCTCGGCCCGCTCGACCAACAGCCGCGCCAGCACCGTCTCGTCGTCGAGCTTGGCCGCGGTGCAGCGGCCGAGATCGATCGGCACGATGAACTTGGCGCCGATCTCGCCGCTCCTCCGCCAGGTCACCTGCGCATCGATCTCGCCGAGGCCGGGAAGGTCGATCCTGACCGGCGAGCCGCACAGGATCGTCGCCTCGCATTCGGCCCGGAAGCCGGTCTCGGAGAGGTCGACCAGCCGCACTTCGAGGCTGCTCCACTCATTCGGGCGGAGCCTCGTCTTCTCGTCGACCGGCATTCTCTCGCTACGGCGCATTCCTCACCCCTGCGATTCCAGCCCACCGCTTAACCCGCCGAGGGTTAACCAATTGCTGATCGACGCGTTGGCAAATCGGTAAGCCTTTAAAGTGCATAAGCTGGCCAAAAGCGTGGGGGCACGGGATGCACGGAGTGAGAAGCGCCATCAAATCGGGCGAGGCGGCGAGCGCCTCGCTGGTCTCGACCAAGGAGAGCTGCCGCAGGACCGGCGGCGGCAGCCTCGTCAGCCTGCGCATTGCGCGCGAGGAGCGACGCGCAACGGACCAGCGGCGCGAAGACCGCCACTGGGGCGTCGTCGACCGCGCCATCCTCCTCTTCCGCCGCAAGAAATTGCTGGTCCGCGTGGTCAATATCTCTTCGAGCGGGATCATGATCGAGGCCGACCTCATGCCCCGGATCGGCGAGGCGGTCACGATCGAGTTCGAAGGTTTCGAGCGGCTTGCCGCCGTCGTGCGCTGGATCAAGGCGGGCCGGATCGGGCTCGACCTGGGCGACGGCAGCATCGATCTCGGCTCCGCGCCGATTGCCGGCACCACGCCGCGGCTCTAGCGCCCTTCCGGAGCGTCTCTGTCCTCACCCTCGGCGAAGATGGTTTCGCGCGCCAGCTTCAGCTCGCGAATCGCCGCCGCGGTCGTCGATCCCCAGAGGAGATGCGCGCCGATCATCAGCGCGTTGCGCCGCGCGGGATGCTCCGTCGCCGGCTCCAGCGTCCCGATCGCCGGTATCCAGCCCATGTAGCTGGCCAGCCAGACGACCGCCCCGGCCATCGCCCCGCCCCGTTTCGACGGATCCGGGTTCATTGCCGAGATCAACGCCCCCATCGCGGCGCCGTAAAGGAAGTGGGCTGCGGTCGTGACGTCCATCGCCGCCTCGCCGGCGACGGGCCGGTGGAGCTGCTCGCCGACCCGGTCGACGACCTCCCGCGGCGTCAGCGGATAGCGCTCCTTGCCCGGGAGGCGCGCGTGGAGCCGCCGCATCGCCGCGGTCATCGCCATCGTCCCGACGAAGCCGGCGATCGCGCCGATCACCAGCCGGCTGGCGAGGCGCGGGCTTCGGCTCACCGGCTGAGCCACGCGAGCTCCGGCCGCGCGATCATCAGCCAGAAGATGGCGAGCACCGCGGCGAAGGCAGGGAATCCGAACGCGAACCACCAGCGATAGAGCCGGTGATAGCGCTCCGGCAGCGGCTCCCCCGTCTCCGCCGCGGCCTGCGCCAGATTCCTCATTTGCGACTGCATCCACACCACCGGCAACCAGAATGCCCCGGTGAGCAGGTAGAGCCCGATAGAGGCGATTATCCAGCCCTCGTCGAGCGAATATCCGACGCTGTTCGCGAGCAGCAGCCCGGTGACGGGCTGCGCGACCACCGCCGTCGCCGTGAACAGATAATCGGCAGTCACCACGATCCGTGCGATGCCGGCGATCAGGCGCGCATCGCCGCTGCGGTGCGCCATCAGCATGAAGAAAGCGATCCCCGCGCCGGTGCCGAGCAAAACGGTGGCGCCGATCACATGGAGATATTTGAGGACGAGATATTCGGTCATCTGTCGTCCAGGATAGCAAGGCAGACCAGGTTCAGCACCAGGATCGGCCAGATCTTCATCATCGGCCCCAGGGGGTCGGCCCAGAGATGCGGCAGCAAAAGCGTCCCCGCGGCGATGTAGAAGAGCGAGATCAGGAAAGCGGCGGCGAGCCCCAGCCTGGCCGTCGGCCGCCAAAGGATCAGCGCAGCAACGATGAGGTCGACTATCCCCCCGGCGATCGTGCTGATCTCGGCCCAAGCCGCCGCGTCGGTTGCCCGCATCGTCGCGACGGCGCGGCCGTAGCCGGGCCCGAGCGAAACCAGGCCGGTCATCAGCCAGAACAGAGCGAAGACGCCGATCGCCAGAGGCTTCAGCAGATAGAGGCGCGCGAACCAGCGCTCCTGCACCGAGGCGGGCTCCGCCGCCAGCGCCGCCGACAGCGACACGGGCTCGATTCCTGTGACGCGCCGCCATTCGCTTCCGTCGCCGGCCGCCCCGCGGACGATCTCGCGGCGCGCGGTCGTCCGGATCGGCGGCCGCCAGCCGAGCCGGCCGATCAGGTCACCTATCCGGTACGCAGCACCCATCGCCCAGACGGGAGCGGGCACGAGCCGCGCAGGCTTCCAGCCCAGCCAGCGCCGATAGAGCGCGATCGTCTGCTCGAAGCTCAGCCGATCGGGCCCGGCGAGATCGAGTGAGATTCGCGACGGCGCGTTTGGCCGAAGCAGCCGCGCCACCGTCTCCGCGACGTCGTCGAGCTGGACGATGTCGAGCGGCCCCGCCTCCGGCGTGCGCGGCAGCAGCGGGAGCGCGGCCAGACCGCGGAACAGCGCGCTGCCGCCATAGGCCTGCCGCCCGACCACGACCGACGGCCGCAGGATCGCCCAGTCGAGCCCGCTCGCCTCGAGCGCCGCGTCGCCCCGGCTCTTGCTCTCCGAAAATGCAGAGACGCCGCCCTGATCGACGTTCATCGCCGAAAGCTGGACGACCCGCCTCACCCCGGCCGCCTCGCAGGCCCGCCACAGGGATGCGGGCCCGCGCACATGCGCGGCCTCGAGGTCGTCGCGTCCGCCCTGTTGCAGCGCCCCGGCGCAGTTCACGACCGCGTCGATCCCGGCGAGGTGCGGCAGCCAGTCCTCCGGCCCGCGCACGGCGCGCAGGTCGAGCCGGACCCAGCGCGCCGCCGCGACCCGCCGCGTCTCGACCCCGCCGATCCGGCGGGCCACGCCGACCACCTCATGCCCCTCGCGCGAAAGCCGGGCGGCGACCGCCGATCCGATCAGGCCCGTCGCGCCGAGGAGCAAAAGCCTCATTCGTATCGCAGTGCGTGGATCGGATTGGTCCGGGACACCTTGAACGCGTGGCCGGCAATGGTGCCGATCGCGATTGCGAGGGCGAGGAAGCCGGCGATCAGGAACGGGGTCAGCCCGAGCGAAATGCGCGCGTCGAAGCCTTGCAGCCAGCCATGCATCACCCAGGCGGCGACAGGCCAGGCGATGACGTTCGCGAGCATCACCGGCTTGGAGAACTGCCAGGCAAGCAAACCGATGATGTCGCGGCTGCGGGCGCCGAACACCTTGCGGATCCCGATCTCCTTGGTGCGCCTTTCCGCGGTGAAGGCGGCTAGGCCGAACAGCCCGAGGCAGGCGATCACCACGGCCAGCAGAGCGAAGCCGGCGAACGCCTCGCCGCGCGCCCGCTCGGACGCGTAGACCGCGGCGAGCTCCTGGTCGGCATAATCCGCCTCGAACGGCACTTCCGGCGCCAACCGCCGCCAGATCGCCTCGATCTCGCGCCGCACCCGTTCGGGATCGCCGGCCCGGTACCGGATCGCGAGATTGTTGTAGATTCGCCGGTCGAAGAAAATCTGCGGCTCGATCGGGTCGCGGATCGATCGGAAGCGGCTGTCGCCGACCACGCCGACGATCGTCACCGGCATCAGCCCCATTTCCGGCCCGAACATCGGCACGCGCAGCTGCCGGCCGAGCGCGGCCTGGGGATCGGAATAGCCGAAGCGCCGCGCGGCCGACTGGTTCACGACCACATTGGCGCCGCGCGCGACCATCACCCGCTGTGCCGCCAGCGCCGCCTCTGCGGGATCGAGCGGCACGGAGGCGTCGTCCTGCGCGAAGGCGCGCGACAGCGGCCGCCCCGCCAGCATCCGCACTCCCAGGGTCTCGAAGAATTCGGGCGAGACGCTGTAGAAGCCGACCACCTCCGGCTCCGCCCGGCCGGGGACCGACACGCTCGTCGTCAGGACGCTTTCCATCGCGGCGCGCAAATTGGTGCCGGCGACGCTCTCCACCCCGTCGATCCGGGCGATCTGGCGCATCAGCGTCTCGGTCTGGGGAATGACCGCGGCGCGGTTGGCGTTGGCGACCTGGATGAGGCCGTCGCGGCGGAAGCCGAGATCGGCATTCTGCGCGTAGCGAGTCTGCGTCCAGACCACGAGCGTGCAGACGATGAGGCCGATCGAGACCGCGAACTGGGCCACGACCAAAGCCATTCTGAGCCGCCCCGTGCCGAGCGGCTCGGCGCTCGACTTGTTGGCCTTCAGCACCTCGGCGGGCTGGTAGCGCGACAGATAGAATGCGGGGTAGATGCCGCCGGCCACGGCGACGACGCACCACAAGGCGAACACCGGGATCGCCAGCCCCTCGGCGCCGAACCAGCGGGCGTCGAGATCGGCGTCGAGGAAGGCGGCGAGCCAAGGCAGCGCAAGCTCGACCATCACCAAGGCGAGGAGGACCGAGAGCGCCGTCACCAGCGCCGATTCGGCCAGGAACTGCGCGATCAGCTGTCCTCGCGTGGCCCCGAGCACCTTGCGCAGCGCCACCTCGCGCGCTCGCTGGCTTGCCCTTGCGGTCGCGAGGTTGACGAAGTTGACCGCCGCCATGCCGAGAATCAGCAAGGCGACCACCACGAAGGTGAGGATGGTGGACCGGTCGTTCCCGGGGCGCTCGAGCGGGCCCGCGGCGCCGCTCAGATGGACGTCGCGGACGTTGACCAGCCGCCAGTCGAACCGGTCGCCCTCCCGCCGTTGCTGCCCCCCGACGTCGACCGGCGGGATGGCGCGGCGCTCCCAGTCCGGCAACTGGCGCTCGATCCCGGCCGGATCGGCGCCGGCCCTCAGCTTCAAATAGACGAAGCCGTTGATGCACCCCCAGCCGCATTCCTCCCTGTCCGCCTCGCCGAGCCGTCCGAGCATCCGCAGCGCCATGTGGCTGTTCCTCGGCAGATCCTCGAACACGCCGGTGACGCGGAGATTATACTGCTCGCCGCGGCGGACCGCGGTCACCGTCTCGCCGATCACGTCGATGCCGCCGAAGCGGTTGACCGCCTCGCTGCGGCTGAGGACGAGGGAATCGAGGCTCTGCAGCGCCGTATCGGGATCGCCGCGGAGAAATGGGAGCCGCACGATCTGAAGGAAGTTCGCCTCGGTGAGCAGCATCGGCGCGTAGCTCGGCTGGCCGTTTCTGAGGAAGACCGGATTGACCTCGTCCATCCGCGCGATCGCTTCGATCTGGGGAAATTGGCGCGCCCAGGATTCGGCGACGATGCCGTGGGTATACTGGTCGAGCGGCGACTCGCTCTCGTCGGGATCGAGGCTGATCGTCTGGACCTGGTAGATCCGCTCCGCGTCCGGGATCCATTCGTCGTAGCTGGTCTCGTAGCGGACGTAGACCAGGATCAGCAGGCAGGCGGCGAGGCCCAGAGCGAGGCCGAAGATGTTGATGAAGGCGTAGGTCTTGCTCCGGGCCAGCGAACGAAGGCCCACTTTCAGATAATTGCGCCACATGATCCGCGACTTGCCCCCCCGCCTCCCAGCGGGGGCTAGCATGAAGGCGCGCGCGCCCGCCAGCGGGAAGAAACTGCCGATCTGGACCTATTCGTAGCGAAGCGCGTGGATCGGGTTCGCCCGGGCGACCCGAACCGCATGGCCGATGATCGTGCCGGTCGCGATCGCGAGGGCGACGATTCCGGCGGCGAGGAACCAGGCCGGATTGAGATCGATCCGCTCGGAAAAGCCGTTCAACCAGTCGGTCATCGCCCACCAGGCGACCGGCCAGGCGATCAGGTTCGCGATCACGACGGGGCGTAGGAACTGCCAGACGAGCAGCCGTACGATGTCCGCCGTGCGCGCGCCCAGGATCTTGCGGATGCCGATCTCCTTGGTTCGCCGCTCCGCCGCGAAGGCCGCGAGCGCATAGAGGCCCAGCGAGCCGATCACGATCGCCAGGCCGGCGAACAGAGCGAAGAGCTGGCCGCGGCCCTCCTCGCTGCGATAGAGCTCCGCGACGAGATCCTCGGCGAACGAGCCTTCGAACGGGACATCGGGAACCAGCCGGCCCCAGACGCCGCGCACCTGCTCGAGCAGGGCCTGGGGCGAGACGCCCTCATAGCGGATGACCATGCTGTCATGTTCGGTCCGGCTCATGATGTAGAGGATCGGCTCCATCTCGTCCCGCGCGGAGCGGTATTGGACGTCGGCGACGACCCCGACGATGGTCGCCGGTACCGTCTCGATCCTCAGCGTCTGGCCGAGCGCCGCGGCGGGGGCGCGGAAGCCGAGCTGGCGCGCTCCCGCCTCGCTGACCACCACGTTGATCCCGCGGCCCGCCAGAGAATCCCATTCCGCTTCCTCGGCGACCGTCGCGTCGTCGAGAGCCTGGTCCGCCGAGAAAGCGCGCCCGGCGACGGTGTGGATCTCCATCGCCTGGAGGAAGCCCGGATCGACGACATAGGCTCCGACCGCGACCGGCTCGGCACGGCCGGGAAGCTCGACATGGGTCGTGCTCCGGCCTTCCTCGGCCGGAGAAATCTCGCTGCGTCCGACGGCGCGGACGCCGTCGAGCCGCGCGACTTCGCGCACGAGCGTTTCCGCGAGCGGCTGGACCTGCGCGCGTGACAGGTTGTCGACCACGAGCAGGCCGTCGCGGCGGTAGCCCGCGTCGGCACTCCGGGCATGCAGCGTCTGGGCGTAGACGATGGCGGTGCAGATCATAAGGCCGATCGAGACCGCGAACTGCCCGACGACGAGCGCGGTGCGCAGCCGTCCGCCGCCCGTCCCTGCACCGAACCGGCCGGCGCGCAGGATCGCGCTCGGCCGGAAGCCGGAGAGATAGAAGGCGGGATAGCTGCCGCCGACCGCCCCGACGATGAGGGTCAGCAAGACCACCCACATCAGCATGCCGCCATCGCCGAAATAGCTGAGCTCGAGCGGCGCGTCGACGAGGCTGGCGACCGCCGGGAGGGCCAATTCGACGGCGGCCAGCGCCACGATTGCGGCCATGCCGGCAAGCAGGACCGCTTCGCCGATAAACTGCGCGATCAGCTGGCCGCGCCGGGCGCCGAGCACCTTTCTGAGTGCGACCTCGCGGGTCCGCTCGCTGGCGCGGGCGGTGGTGAGGTTGGCGAAATTGACGCAGGCCACGGCGAGAATGAGCAGAGCGACGATCGAGAAGGTGACGATCGTGCGCATGTCGCCGCCCCGGGTCATGGCATTCTCCTGGAACGCGCCGAGATGGACGTCGCGCACGTTCGTCAGCCGCAGCGCCCAGCGGTCGGCGCGGCTCATCTCGCCGCTGCCGGTGCTCGAACGCGGAATCACGCGCTGCTCCCAGGCAGGCAGCGCCGCGTTGATCGCGGCGGCGTCCGCGCCGGGCCGGAGGCGGGCGTAGACATAGCCGGGCATCCGGTTCCACGCGGCGAGCGCCTCGGGTTCGGTCGGGAAGGCGCCGGGGTGGAGCCGCCCGACCATGGTCAGAGCAAGGTGGCTGTTCTCGGGCAGGTCCCTGAGCACGCCGGTGACCCGCAGGTTGACGGTTTCGCCCTGGCGCCCGACCGGCAACACCCGGCCGATCGGATCGCTGCTCCCGAAGAAGCGCCGCGCCTCGGTCTCGGTCAGGACCAGCGAGTCGGGGTCGCGCAGCGCCGTGCGCCGGTCGCCCCGGACGAATTCGAGCTCCAGGACCTCGAACAAATCGGGGTCTGCGAGCAGCATGTCGACATAGACGGGCTGGCGGTCGACCAGCACGACGGGACGCGTCCTCCACGTCGCCGCCGTGCGCTCGATCTGCGGGAAGTCCCGCTCCATCAAGGAGGCGGCGGGGTAGAAGCTGGTCTGGAGGAAGGACGGGGGCTCCTCGGTCGCGACGCGCTCGGCCTGCACCTGGAAAGTGCGCTCCGCGTTGGGCAGCCATTTGTCGTAGCTCAGCTCATGGCGCACGAAGACCAGGATCAGGATGCAGGACGCCATGCCGACGGCGAGGCCGAACACGTTGATCGCGGTATAGGCCTTGCTCCGCATCAGCGAGCGGAGGCCGACCGTCAGATAATTGCGCCACATTGCTGTTCTCCTCGGCCGCCCCCGGCTGTTTCTATTCGTAGCGAAGCGCGTGGATCGGGTTGGTGCGCGAGACCTTGAGCGCGTGACCGGCGATGGTGCCGAGCGCGATCGCCAGCGCGAGAAAGCCGGCGACGAGAAAGGGCTCGGGCCCGAGCGAAATCCGCGCGTCGAAGCCTTTGAGCCAGCTGTCCATCACCAAGGCGGCGACCGGCCAGGCGATGACGTTGGCGAGCATTACCGGCTTCGAGAATTGCCAGGCGAGCAATCTGACGATGTCGCGCGAGCGAGCGCCAAACACCTTCCTGATCCCGATCTCCTTGGTTCGCCGCTCGGCAGTGAACGCCGCGAGACCGAACAGGCCCAGGCAAGCGATCAGAACGGCGAGCAGCGAGAAGCCGGCGAAGGTCTGGCCCCGCGCCTCGTCCTGGTCGTAAAGAGCGGCGAGCTTCTCCTCACTGAACTCGGCCGCGAACGGGATCGTCGGGAGGAGACTTTGCCAGACCCGCTCGATCCCGCCCATCACGGCCCGCGGATCGCGCCCGTCGATGCGCACCGCGAGCCAGCGATAGAGGCCGAGATCGTAATAGCCGATCGGCTCGACCGTCTCGCGCACCGACCGGAAGCGCGTGTCGCGGGCGACGCCGACGATCGTTGCGGCCGCCGGCCCGATCTCGTCGCCGAAGACGGGGATCGAGACCTGCCGGCCCAGCGCGTCCTCGGCCCGTGCGAAGCCGAGCCGCCGCGCCGCTTCCTGATTGACCACGATGTTGAAGCCGCGCGCCGCGACCTGCCGCTGCGCGGCGAGAGACTCGGGACCGTCATCGAGCGGCACCCGGACATTGTCCTGCGCCTGCGCTTCCAAAAGGGGCCGGCCGGCGACGATCTCCATCCGCATCGTCTCGAAGAAGTCGGGCTCGACGCTGTACCAGCCGATCTCGACCGGCGCGGTCCGGCCCGGGAGGCCGACATTGGTAAGCAGGGTCTGCCCGGACCCAGGAACGATCATCGAGCCGGCGGCGCTGCGGACCCCGTCGAGCGCCTCGATCTGCCGGGTCAGCGTCTCGCGCACCGCCTGCACTTCGGGCGCGCGCAGACCCTCGACGGTGATCAGGCCCTCGCGCTGATAGCCCGGGTCGACCGTCCGCGCGAACATGGTCTGCTTGTGGACGATGGCCGTGCAGACGATGAGGCCGATCGAGACGGCGAACTGGGCGACGACCAGCCCCTGGCGCAGGCGGCTGCTCCCGGGCGTATCCGGCGCCGAGCGATTGGCCTTGAGAATCGCGGCCGGCTGGTAGCGCGACAGATTGAATGCCGGATAGAGCCCGCCGAGCAGGCCCACGGCGATGCCGAGCCCCGCCACTGCGAGCCCGAGCCCGCCGAGATAATCGACCCTGAGGTCCGCATCGAGCCACGCCCCGAACGCGGGCGCGGTGAGCTCGATCAGGGTCAGCGCGATCAGCATCGCCACCGTGACGAGCAGCACCGATTCGCCCATGAACTGGGCGACGAGCTGGCGCCGCGTCGCGCCGAGCACCTTGCGAACCGCAACCTCGCGCGCCCTTCGGCTGGCCCGCGCGGTCGCCAGGTTGACGAAGTTGGCGACCGCTATGCCCAGGATCAGCAGGGCGACGACGGCGAAGGTGGCAAGCGTGCGCATGTCGTTGCCCGGCCGGTCGCCGCCCTGGGCGGGTCCGAGATGGACGTCGGCGACGTTGGTCAGGCGCCAGTCGAACCGGTCGCGCAGGCGATAGCCGGAGAAGACGCTTTCCGGCACGTTGCGCAGCTCCCATTCGGGCATGCTCGCGTTGATTTGCGCGGCGTTCACTCCGGGCCGCAGCTTCACGTAGGTCATGCCGCTGACGCAGCCCCAGGGGCAGTCCTCGCTCTCCTCGGCGCTGTTGAAGCGGCGGACGAGGTCGAAATCCATGTGGCTGTTCGCAGGCACGTCCTCGAACACGCCGGTGATGCGATAGTCGCGCGTCTGACCGTCCCGCCCCATCGTCAGCGTCCGGCCGACCACCTCGATCGTGCCGAACAGCCGGGTGGCCTCGGAGCGGCTGAGGGCGACGGTGTTGACGTCGCTGAGCGCACGTCCGCGGTCGCCGCGCAGGAACGGGACCTCGATGATGTCGAAGAAATGCGCGTCGGCGGCGAATGCATGCTGGGTCGCGATGGCGCGGCCGCCGATCAGGATCGCCGCGTCCTCGCCTTCGAACTTCGACGCATGCTCGACCTCGGGGAAATAAGCGGCGAGCGAGTCGGCGACCGGGCGGGTGACGCCCTGCTGGTCGACGCGCTGGCCGGTCTCGGGATCGACGCCGAAGGTCTGCACCTGGAAGACGCGCTCGTGCCCGGGCAGCCAGCGATCGTAGCTGGTCTCGTAGCGGACGTAGAGCAACAGAAGCAGGCACGCCGCCAGGCCGATCGCCAGCCCGAAGATGTTGATGAAGGCGTAGGTCTTGTGGTGGAGCAAAGCCCGCAGGCCGACGGTCAGATAATTTCGCCACATGCTCGAGGGCTCCCTTATTCGTAGCGCAGGGCGTGGATCGGATTGGCCCGCGCGACCTTCATCGCGTGCGCGGCGATGGTAACGAGGGCGATGCCCAGAGCGAGCGCCCCGGCGAGCAGGAACGGAGTCAGGCCGAGAGGGATGCGGCTGTCGAACCCTTTCAGCCATCCGTCCATCACATACCAGGCGACCGGCCAGGCGATCACGTTGGCGATGATGACGGGCTTCGAGAACTGCCAGGCAAGCAGCCGGATGATGTCCCGGGTCCGTGCGCCGAGCACCTTGCGGATGCCGATCTCCTTGGTCCGCCGCTCCGCCGTGAACGCCGCGAGGCCGAACAGCCCCAGGCAGGCGATGATCACCGAGAGGCCGGCGAAGATGCCGAAGAGCTGCGCCCGCGCCTCGTCGCCCTCGTACATCTCGCGCACCAGCTCGTCGGCATATTGGCCGCGGAACGGGATGTCCGGGACGATCCGCTTCCAGACCTCTTCGACCTGCCGGCCGATGCGGCCGCCGTCGGCGCCGCCGAAACGGATGACGAGGTAGTTGAAGCGGTCGCGCTGGAAATAATAGAGGATCGGCTGGAGCGGATCGCGCATCGAGCGGAAGCGTGCGTCGTTGACCACCCCGACGATGGTCGAAGGCACCATGCCGCCGACCTCCTCGACGGTGAGGCCGGCCCGGATGTTCTGCCCGAGCGCCGCTTGCGCGGAAGGGTAGCCCATCCGCCGCGCCGCCTCTTCGGTGACGATCACGTTGACGCCGCGCGCGACGATGGCGCGCTCGGCCTCGAGATCCACCGGGGCCGGGGTGGTGGCGTCGTCGCGCGCCAGCCGCTCGTCGAAATTGCGGCCGGCGACGACGCGCATCCCCATCGCCTGGAAGAATTGCGGATCGACGCCGTAGGTGCCGAGATCGACGACGTTGGGCTGGCCGGGCACCTGCACGCTGGTGACGCTGTTGTTGCCCGGAGCGACGCCGATGCTCGAGCGCCCGACGGCGGTGACGCCGGGAAGCGCCGACAGCTCGCGGATCAGGGTGTCGACCACCTGCTCGAGCCGCGCTCCTCCGATCATCTGCACCTGGTAGAGACCGTCGCGGCGGTAGCCGGCGTCGACCGTACGCGCGAACATGGTCTGGGCGTAGATGATCGCGGTGCAGATGATGAGGCCGATCGACACCGCGAACTGGGCGACGACGAGGATGTTGCGCAGCTGCCCGGAGCCCTGCGCCTCGGCCGAGGACTTGTTCGCTTTCAGGATCTGGGCCGGCTGGAACCGCGACAGATAGAAGGCCGGATAGAGCCCGCCGGCGGCGCCGACCAGCAGGATGAGGACGACCACCGGGAGCAGAATGTCGTCCTCGCCGAAATAGGAGATCTCCATGTTCGCGCCGAGGAAGGTGTTGAACCATGGCAAAGCCAGCTCGCACAGGGCCATCGCGATCACGGTGGCGATGGTGGCGACGAGGATCGATTCCCCCAGGAACTGGGTGATCAGCTGCTTGCGGTTGGCGCCGAGCACCTTTCTCAGCGCCACCTCACGGGCCCGCTGAGAGGCGCGGGCGGTGGCGAGGTTGGTGAAGTTGACGCAGGCCATGCCGAGGATGAGGAGGGCGATGATCGCGAAGGTGTAGACCGTCTTGCGGTCGTTGCCCGGCGTCATCGACGCTTCCTGCGCGTCGCCGAGATGGACGTCGCGCACGTTCATCAGGCGCCAGTCCTGGTTGTCGCCGGGATTCTCCCTGCGGCCCTCGGTGACGTCGTCGGGGATGCGGCGCCGCTCCCAGTCGGGTAGCCGGGCGTTGATCGCCTCGGCGCTCGCTCCGGGCCGCAGCTTCACATAATACCAGCCGCCCTGCGAGCTCCAGGAGGTCAGGAAGCGCAGATTCTGGGCGTAGAATTGCTGCGGGTCCATCCGCGCGATGATGTTGAACGACATGTGCGAATTGGGCGGAATGTCACGGAACACGCCGGTGACCTGATAATCGACATTCTGGTTGCCCTGCTGGGCGATGGTGAGGGTGCGGCCGACCGGGTTGGCGGAGCCGAAGCGCCGCTGCGCCTCGCTCTCGCTGATCACCAGCTGGCCGGGGCGCTGCAGGGCGGTGGCGCGGTTGCCGCGAACCATGGGCAGCTCGACGACTTCGAGGAAGTTGCCGTCCGTGAAGCGAAGGTCGTTGGTCAGCGTCGCTTCGCCGTCCTGGAGCACGTAGCCCCCGCCGCCGTTGATGTAGACGGCCCGCTCGACCTCCGGGAATTCCTCGGCGAGCGCGCGGCCCGAGACGTAGCTCGTCATCTGCAGGCGATATTCCTCGCCGCCGGTCTCGGTCGGGGAATAGAGGTCCTGGAACTGGTAGGTGCGCTCCGCGCCGGGCAGCCAGTCGTCGTAGCGCGTCTCATAGCGGACGTAGAGCAGGATCATCAGGCAGGCGGCGATGCCGATGGCGAGGCCGGCGATGTTGATGAACGCATAGGTCCGGTTCTTCGCCAGAGCGCGGAAGCCGATCGTCAGATAGTTGCGCCACATGTCCTGTTTCCCTTCAGAGGCCGAGGCCAATGGTCATTCGTACCGGAGTGCGTGGATCGGGTTGGCCCGCGCGACCTTGATCGCGTGGCCGGCGATGGTGCCGATCGCGATCGCGAGCGCGAGCAGGCCGGCAGCGACGAACGGAGTCGGGCCGAGGCCGATCCTGGTGTCGAACGTGTTGAGCCAGTCGCGCATCACCCACCAGGCCACCGGCCAGGCGACCAGGTTGGCGATCACCACCGGCTTTGAGAATTGCCAGGCGAGCAGCTGGACGATGTGGCGGACGGTTGCGCCGAGCACCTTCCGGACGCCGATCTCCTTGGTCCGCCGCTCCGCGGTGAACGCGGCCAGGCCGAACAGGCCGAGGCACGAGATGATGACGGCGAGCAGGGAGAAGCCGGCGAAGACGGCGCCCCGCGCCCGCTCGCGCTGGTAGAGCTCGGCGATCAGGTCCTCGGCGAGCGCGCCCTCGAACGGCGCGTCGGCGAGAAAGCGCGACCAGACGCGGTTGACCCCCTGCAGCACTTGCGCCGGATTGTCGGAGCGGTAGCGGATGACGAGCCTGGTCGTCCGCTCGGGATCGTAGGTGAAGACGAGCGGCTCGATCTCGTCGCGGGCGGTCCGGATGCGGGTATCCTCGACCACGCCGACGATCGTCGCGGGGATCATGTCGTTGCCGTCGAGGCCGATCTGCACCTGCCGTCCCAGCGCGGACGCCGGATCGGTGATGCCCAGCAGCCGCGCCGCGCGCCGGTTCATGACCACGTTGAGTCCGCGCGCCAGAAGCGGCGAGGGCTGACCCTCGCCTTCGGCCCGCACGACCCGATCGTTGGCGAAGCGGTCCGAGAAGCCGCGGCCCGAGAGGAGGCGCATGCCCATCGTCGCGAAGAAGTCGGCGTCGGTCCGGTAGACGCCCATGCCGAGCCCATCCGGCGCGCCGGGCATGAAGACGCGCTGGATCGACCGGTTGGTTGCTGCGATGCCGATATTGGTGCGGGCGACGTTGGCGACGCCGGGGACGGCCGCGATCTCGCGGCGCACCGCGTCGTAATTGCCGAGCTCCTGCAGCCGCCAGGCGCCGTCGACCTGGATCAGGCCTTCGCGCTCGTAGCCCGGGTCGGCGGTCTGGACGTATCGGGTCTGCGAATAGACCACCCAGGTGCAGACGATGAGGCCGATCGAGACCGCGAACTGGGCGACCACGAGCAGGCCGCGCAGCCGCCCCGAACCCTGCGTCTCGGCGCTGGCCTTGTTGGCCTTGAGCACGCTGGCCGGCCGGAAGCGCGACAGGACGAAGGCCGGGTAGAGCCCGCCGACGGCGCCGACCAGCAGGGTGAGGCCGATCACATGGGGGAGGAAGCCGCCCGCGCCGAGATAGGTGAGCTGCAAGTCGGCGTCGAGCGCCGCGGCGAGGTGCGGGAGAGCGAGCTCGACCATGGTCAGCGCAATCAGCATCGAGATCAGGGCCACCAGCATCGATTCGCCGAGAAACTGTCCGATCAGCTGCCGCCGCGACGCGCCGAGCACCTTGCGCAGCGCGACCTCGCGCGCCCGCTGCCCGGCGCGGGCCGTCGAGAGGTTGATGAAGTTGATGCACGCCATGAACAGGATCAGAGCGGCGACGATGGAGAAGGTCGCGACGGTCCCGCGGTCGTTGCCCGGGGACATCGCGCCCTGCTGCGCATCGCCGAGGTGAACGTCCGCGACCGGCGTGAGCCTGAAATCGACGATGTCGGACCGTGAGCGGGTCTGGCCCGGCTCGGGCGGCATCATCCGCCGCTCCCAGGCCGGGAAGGCCGCGTTGATCGCGGCGGGATCCGCGCCCGGCCGGAGCCGGACATAGTGGAACTGGTTCATCTGGCCCCAGTTGCGGCCGATCGCGATCCCGTCGGGATAGTCGGAGGGATCGAAGCGGAAGAGCGCGTCGAAGCGCAGGTGCGTGTTGCCCGGCAGGTCTGCGAGCACGCCCGTGATGGTGTAATCCTCGCGCGTGCCGCTCGACGTCTCGGTCACCGTCCGGCCGATGACGTCGAGTGTGCCGAACTGCCGCAGCGCCTCGCTTTCCGTCAGCACCACCGAGCGCACGTTCGGCAGCGCCGAACGGGCGGAGCCGCGCACGAACGGCAGCCGGAAGATGTCGAGGAAAGCCGGGTCCACGACCAGGGCGTCGAGGAGGAGCGGCTGGCCTTCCTTCAGGAAGGACGCTTCGCCCGGCTGGGCGATGGTGACCGCCTCGACCTGCGGAAAGCCGCCCGCGATGGTGTCGCGGATGGGCAGCGGGCTGCGCTGGCTGGCGTTGATCGGCTGGCCGGGCTCGTGCCAGGTCGCCTGGACCTGGTAGATGCGCTCATGGCCGGGGTGCCCCTGGTCGTAGCTGGTCTCGTAGCGGACGTAGACGAACAGGATCAGGCAGGCGGCGATGCCGATCGCCAGCCCGAAGATGTTGATAAAGGCGTAGGTCCGGTTCTTGACCAGCGCCCGCATTCCGACCGTGAAATAGTTGCGCCACATTGCAGATTCCGCCTCGTCTCGCTTGCATCCAGCGTCGAAATTCAGGGGGTCCCCGAAGCCCCTCCCCTTTGGGGGGAGGGACCGGCGGGGGCGGAGCTAGGGTTTCCGCCCCCGAGGGGCTTCACGCCGCGCGGCGTCGCTCGATCAGGATCTTGCCGTCGAGCATGTTGACGACGCGGCTGGCATAGTCGGCATGGGCCGGCGAGTGGGTGACCATGACGATGGTCGACCCCTCGGCGTTCAAGGCCTGGAGCATCTTCATTACCTCCTCGCCGTGCTGGGTGTCGAGATTGCCCGTCGGCTCGTCGGCGAGGATCAGGTTTGGGTTGCCGACGAGGGCGCGCGCGACGGCGACGCGCTGCTGCTGGCCGCCGGAAAGCTGGCTCGGCCGGTGCTTCGCGCGGTGCGCGATGCCGACCTTGTCCATCACTTCGTCGACCCGCCGCCGGCGCTCGGCCGAAGGCACGTCGTGGTAGAGGAGAGCGAGCTCGATATTTTCGCGGACCGTGAGCTCATCGACCAGGTTGAAGCTCTGGAAGATGAAGCCGATGTTGCGCTTCCGGAAGTCGGCGAGCTTCGCCTCGGGCAAGCCCGCCACCTCGGTGCCGTTGAACACGTAGGAGCCGCTCGAGGGCGAATCGAGCATGCCCATGACGTTGAGCAGGGTCGATTTGCCGCAGCCGGACGGGCCCATGACGGCGACGAACTCGCCGTCGGCGACGTCCAGCTGGATGCCGTCGAGGGCAGTCGTTTCGACGGTGTCGGTTCTGTAGACCCGCGACAGGTCGCGCATGTTCAGCATCTTGGTCCGCTCCTTTTCATCAGCTCGTGAGGTCCAGCCGATCCCGCTCGGCGAAGCCCGTATAGGGTGAGGTGATCACGCGCTCGCCGGGTTCGAGACCGCCGAGCACCTCGATAAATTCGGAATTGCGCCGTCCAAGCCGGACCGGGCGCTTGACTGCGCTGCCGCCGTCCGGCGCCACCACGAACACCCAGTTGCCGCCGGTGTCGTTGTAGAAGGCGCCCGCGGGGATCAGCAAAGCCGGCGACGGATCGCCGAGGGTCAGCCGGATCTGCACCGTCTGGCCGCGCTGAAGGTTGGCCGGCTCGCCGCCGAGGAAGTTGAGATCGATCTCGAAGGCGCCGTTGCGGACCTGCGGATAAATCTTGGAAACGCGCATCCGGTACGGGCGACCGTTCACCTCCGCGGAGGCGATCTGGCCCTCGGCAACGCGGCCCAGATAGAATTCGTCGACCTGTGCGCGCAGCTTGTTCGATCCGGCGCTGTCGATCTGACCGAGGCGCTCGCCGCGGTTGAACGACTGGCCGACCTGGATCGAAAAGCTCGTGAGCTGGCCCGAGACCGGCGCGCGCAGGTTGAGCGCGTCGAGGCTGGCGCGGGCGAGCTGGAGGCTCTGGTTCAGCGCCGCGGTCGAGGCACGCAGCTGGGCCAGCTGGCTCGACTGAAGGCGTTCGTCCGTAGCCTGCTGCCGGCGCAGGATCCCGACCCGCTCGCGGGCGGCGAGATAGGTGTCGCGGCTGTCCTGGAACTGACGCTGCGGAACATAGCCTTTCTCGGCGAGCGGGCGCTGCAGCTCGTACTGACGCCGCGCGGTCTGGGCGACGAGATCCGCCTCGATCAGCGCGCGCTGGTTGGCGAGCCGGGTCTGCGACAGCGAGAGCTCCTGGCTGCGCATCGAGTTGATCTGCTGGGTGACCTCCGTCTGCCGCGCGAGCACGTTCAGTTGCAGGTCCGAATTAGACAGCACGGCGAGGAGCTGCCCCTGCTGAACCACGGCGCCGTCCTCGACCATGCGCTGCTCGACTCGCCCGCCCTCGACGGCGTCGAGATAGACGGTGACGCTCGGCTCGACGCGGGCGCGCAGCGGCAGGAAATCGTCGAAGCGCCCGCGGCGCACTTCCGAAATCGTCACCCGGTCGACGGCGATGGTCTGGCTGTTTGCGGTCGGCGCCATGAAATAGAAAGCCGCCGCCAAGAGCGCGACGATCGCGACCGCGATCGCGATCTTCAGCTCTTTCCTCAGGCCCCTGCGCTCGACGACCTTGTCCATGCCGTCGCCGCTATGGGCGCCGCCCGGCCCCGGCTTGTCCGATTTGATGGTGACGACGCTCATCCCATTACCCTCCGCTTGGCAATCGAGTAGCAACCATCGTGCCACGAATTGCCCAGACGGAAAGCCCCTGCCGGCTGCCGCGCGCGCCGCGAGTGTCCGTTTTCGGACACGGCGTGTTCGCGTGCGGACACCGGCAGGGGGCTCAGGCGAGCGGCGCCAGAGTGGCGAACATCAGCAGGCTCGACAGCATCAGGCCGATCGAGAAAGTGTAGGATTCCAGTTTTGCCATAGTCTTGCTCCCATTCGAAAAGGTGACGTTTCCCTGTCGGCGGACAATCAGCACGAGCCGTGCCACGGCGTACGAACCGCAGTTTTCCGCCATTTTTCGATCAATGCTCGGAGGTCTCCTATGGTCCGGGCCGCGCCCGGGCTGTCCGCTTCCGGACAATAGCGTTCGCATGCGGACGCGCCCTCCGCCGCCTTGGCACGGAAATTGATTGTGAGGAGCCACACCGATAAACCGGCTGAGGGAGTGGGGGTCCGTGTCGCGCAGCAAGCCATTCGATCTGTGCATCGTCGTGGACGACGATCCCGACATCCTGCTGTCTGCGAGGCTGCTGCTGCGCGACCTCTTCGCCGACATCGCCACCTTCCAGGCGCCGGACGACGCGCTCGCCGCAATGGAGGCGAAGATTCCGGACGTCGTCCTGCTCGACGCGAATTTCGGCCGCGGCGCAACCAACGCGGCCGAAGGCTTCCAGTGGCTCGCCGAGATATTGAAGCGCGATCCCGAGGCGGTGGTGGTGATGATCACCGCCCATGGCGGCGTCAACATCGCCGTCGAGGCGATGAAGCGGGGCGCCACCGACTTCGTCTCCAAGCCCTGGTCCAACGAGCGGCTGCTCGCAACCGTCCGCACCGCCGCGGCGCTCCGCAACTCGCGCGAGGAAGCTGTGACCGAGCGCAAGCGCTCCGCCGCGATCACCGCGCCCGCGGCCGGCGACACGCCCCTGCTTGGCGCGGCGCCCGGAATGGCGCGCGTCTATTCGCTGATCGAGCGCGCCGCGCCGACCGAGGCCAATGTCCTCATTCTCGGCGAGAACGGTACCGGAAAGGAGCTGGTCGCTCGCGACCTTCACCGCCGCTCTCGCCGCGCCGACAATGTCCTCGTCTCGGTCGATCTCGGCGCGGTGACTGAGAATCTGTTCGAGAGCGAGTTGTTCGGCCATGTGAAAGGAGCCTTCACGGACGCGCGCGGCGACCGGATCGGCCGGCTCCAGGCGGCGCATGGCGGCACCCTCTTCCTCGACGAGATCGGCAATCTCCCGCTCCACCTCCAGCCCAAGCTGCTGACGGCTCTGGAGCAGCGCCAGGTGATACCGGTCGGCGCCAACAAGCCCGTCCCGATCGACGTCCGCGTCATCGCCGCGACCAACCTGCCGCCGGACCAGCTCGCCGACGAGACGCGCTTCCGCCAGGACCTCCTTTTCCGCCTCAACACGGTCGAGATCGACCTGCCGCCGCTGCGCGAGCGGCGCGAGGACGTGCCGCTGCTCGTCGAGCATTTCATCGCCGTCTATTCCAAGAAGTACGGCAAGCCCGCGCGGACTGTGCCGCGCGAGGTGATGGAGGCGCTCAAGGCCTATGACTGGCCGGGCAATGTCCGGGCGCTGCGCCATTCGGCCGAGCGGGCGGTGATCCTCGCCGGCGAAGGCGCCTTCACGGTCGAGGACTTCTCGCTGTCGCGCAACCTCCAGCCCCGCGTGCCGACGCCGGCTGCCGCCCCCGCGGCGGTCGCCGCCTTTGCCGCCGCGGACCTCAACCTCGAGCGCGCCGAGCGCCAGATCGTCGAGCAGGCGCTCAAGAAGCACGCCTACAACATCTCACTCGCCGCCCAGGAGCTCGGGCTCACCCGCGCCAGCCTCTACCGCCGAATGGAGAAGCATGGGCTTTGAGGCGACGAGCGAGCGAGAGGCTCCCGTTAAGCCCTCCCCCTTGAGGGGGGAGGGTTGGGGTGGGGGTGGACTCGTCACCTGGGGACCGCCTTTTCGGGAGACTCCACCCCACCCCAAACCCCTCCCCCTCAAGGGGAGGGGCTTTTCTCCCAGCCTCCTCCATGGGCTTTAGAAGCCGCTTCGTCTTCGGACTGGCGACCCGCGCGGGGCTGCTGCTCCTCGCGGCCTTCGCTTTCGTCCAGTCGCTCTACATGGAAGGACTCGGCGCCGCCCGCGTCGTCGCGGGACTGCTCTGCCTCGCGGCGGGCCTCGTCTTATGGCGCTATATCCAGCGGACCAACCGTGAACTTGCCCGTTTCCTCGACGCGGTCCGTTTTGGCGATCTGGGCCAGGGTTTTGCACACCGTTGGGCAGGCAGTGGTTTTGCGGAGCTGGGCGAGGCGCTCGATCTCGGCATCCGCAAGCTGCGCGACGAGCGCCACAGCCTCTCCGACGCCAACCGCTTCTACGAGGCGGTGCTCGACGACGCTCCGATCGCCCTGCTGATCGTCGACCGCGACGGCAAGGTCGAGCTCGCCAACAAGGCCTCGCGCCGCCTGCTCGTCCGCCACACCGGGGTTCGCGTCGAGGATTTCGCCGAATATGGCGACGCGTTCATGAAGGCGCTCGCCGGCGGCGCAGTCGGGCGGCCGCGGCTGGTGCCGCTGATGACTGAGGGCGTGCCGCAGACCGCGATGCTGAGCGCGGCCGTCGTGCACCGCCTCGGCGGCCTCGCCCGGGTCGTCGCCGTGCAGCCGATCCAGACCGAGCTGAACGCGATCGAGATCGCCGCGCAGAGCGACCTGATCCGCGTCCTCACCCACGAGATCATGAACTCGATGACCCCCGTCACCTCGCTCGCCCATACCGCCGCCGAGCTGATGGCCGAGATCGACAAAGGCGACGATCCGGCGGTGCGCGACGCGCGCCAGGCCGTCGAGACCCTGTCGCGCCGGGCCGACGGGGTGATGCACTTCGTCGAGAGCTACCGTCAGATCAGCCGTGCGCCCGAGGTCCGCCGCCGGCAGTTCGAGGTCGGGCCCTGGGCGCGGGAGATCGAGCGGCTGTTCCGCGCCGCCGACGCCGCCGACGGCATCGACGTGACGCTCGAGGTCGCGCCCGAAACGCTGACCCTGGACGCCGATCCCGACCTGCTCTGCCAGGTGCTGATCAACCTCCTGAAGAACGGCGCCGACGCCGCCCGCGCCGAGACGGAAGCGCCGCGCGTCTCGCTCGCCTTCGCCGCCACGCCGAGCGGGCGCGTCCAGATCGAGGTCTGCGACAACGGCGCCGGCGTCCCCGAGCCGCTGCGGCAGGACATTTTCCTCCCTTTCTTCACCACCAAGGCGAAGGGCACCGGCGTCGGCCTCAGCCTCGCCCGTCAGGTCGTCCTCGCCCATCGCGGCTCGATCACGGTCGACGAGGCGCCCGGAGGCGGCGCCGCGTTCAGGATCCTGATCTGACGATGCGCCGCGCCACCGCCTGCGTCTGGACGCGGATGTCGGGCACGGCGACCCTTTCCCAGAAGGTCGCGCGCGTCACCGGGCCGATCGCGTAGAGCCTGTCCGACGGCGCCCCCGCGGCGTCGATCGCGCGGCAGTCGGGGTCGACGTCCACGCCGATCCGGAGCGGGTCCGGCCGGATCCGGCCGCGGGCGATCAGCGCGTCGAGCAGAGGCTCGCCGGCGCGCAGGACGTCGTGCTCCGGCCCGGTGCAGTTGACGATCCGGGACGCGCGCAATGTTTCGGTGGCGCATTGTCCCCGCCGTCGCCAGCGGACCAGCCCGTCGGGCTCGATCGCGGCGATCCGACCGGCGGCGAAGGCGAGACGCCCTTCCGCCTGCATCCTCCCGATCGTGGCGGCAACCGCGGGCGCGATCTTGTGGCGGTGGACGTCCCACCACGGGCGCAGGTGGCGAAGGAAGCGGCGCCGCTCCGCCTCCGGCGCGTGCGCCCAGATGCCTTGGGTGACGTTGCGCAGCTCATGAACCGCGCTTCGCCAGCCGATCTCGTCCGCGCGCCGCCGCACCCGCCGCAGCAGGCCGACGCAGTCCGACGGCAGCGCCTCCTGCGGCGCGGTCATCGGCTCGCGCAGGCCGTGCGCCCGCGGCACCAGCCCGCGGCGCGACACCGCAAGGATGCGCCCGCCAAAGCCGTTCGCCTCGAGCGTCAGCGCGGCGTCGATCGCGGTGAGGCCGGTGCCGATCAGCAGGATCGTGTCGCCGTCGCCGAGGCCGTCGGCGACCGCGCCGGCCCAGGGATCTGCCATCCAGAGGCCGCCCAGCGCCTCCGGATCGATCCCCCGCGGCGTCGCCGGCGGCAGGTTCCCCGGCGCCAGCACCACCGCCTCCGCCGCGATCCGGCGCCCGTCCGCCAGGACGACCTCGGCACCGTTCACGTCAACCCCCTCGCCGTGGACGATCTCCAGCTCCGCGCCGGCCTCGCCGAGCAGCGCAACGACATAGTCGCCGAAGAGCATGCGCGGCGCGAAATCCTCGGCTGTGCCCCCCCGGGCCGCGTACCAGCGCACGAAATGGTCCGGTTCGTCGGGGAAGGCGCTCATCCGCCGCGCGGGCACGTTGAGCAGATGCTCCGGCCGGTCGGTCCCGTAGGCGACGCCGCGGCCGGGGACCCCGGCGCGCTCGATCAGCAGGACCCGCCGCGCTCCTTCGCGGAGGAGATGGATCGCCTGCAGGGCGCCGGAGAGCCCGCCGCCGATCACCGCGGCCGTCGCGACCGTCACGCAGGCTCAGCCGGGTCGGCGAGGTCGACGGGATCGGCGAGGCTCAGCCCGTCGAGGATGCGCGCAGTCTCGTCGCGGACCAGCAGCATCGCCCGGTGCAGCCGGCACTTGTCCTCCGTGATGCAATTCTTGCAGCTCTCATAAGCATAGCGGCTGGCGCAGGGCAGGAGACCAAGCGAGCCGCGCGTCAATCGCACGATCTGGCCGTAGCTGATGTCCGACGGCGGCCTGGCGAGCCAGTAGCCGCCCTCGCGGCCGCGCAGGGTCTCGACCACGCCCGCGCGGCGCATCTGCGACAGGATCACCGTCAGGAACTTGGGCGGCAGGTTCTGCGCCTCGGCGATCTCGGACAGCTGGACCGGCCCCTCGCCGTAGCGGTCGGCGAGGTGGAGCAGCGCGCGAATTGTATACCGCGTCCGTTGAGAAAGCATGGCGCCCCATGCCCATAAAGCCCGCGCCATTGCAACCGCTTCACAGCGCGTGGAGCGCGAGCCCCGCGGCTGCGGCGCCGCCGATCACGGCCAGCGGACCGACGCGGAAGCGGAGCAGGACGAAGAGCGAGGCCGCGGCGAGCGCCAGCGCCGCCCAGTTGACGCTCGCCGCCACCGGCACGTCGAGCGTGGCGCCGAGCGCGCCGACCTCGCGCACCTCGCCGAACAATGTGTGCAGGCCGAACCACAGAGCGAGATTGAGGATCACCCCGACGACGGCCGCGGTGATCGCCGCCAGCGCCGAGGCAAGCGCGCGGTTGCCGCGCAACCGCTCGGCGAACGGTGCGCCGAGGAAGATCCAGAGGAAGCAGGGAGCGAAGGTGACCCAGGTTGCGAGGATCGCGCCGAGCGTGCCGGCGAGCAACGGGTCCATCGTGCCGGCCCCGAGCCGCGCGGCCCCGAGGAAGCCGACGAACTGGACGACCATGATCAGCGGCCCCGGCGTCGTCTCGGCCATTCCGAGCCCGTCGAGCATCTCGCCGGGCCGAAGCCAGTGATAATGGTCGACTGCCTCCTGCGCGACGTAGGCGAGCACCGCATAAGCGCCGCCGAACGTCACCACCGCCATTTGCGAGAAGAACAGTCCGATGTCGGAGAAGACGTTGTCCGGCCCCGCCACCGCCAGCAGCGTCAGGGTCGGCGCCAGCCACAGCAGGAGGAGTACCGCCGAGATGCGCAGCGACCAGCGGAGATGCGGACGCGCATGGTCCGGAACGTCCTCGCCCAGCACCGTCTGCGCATCCGGCAGGGCCGCACCGGCCGCCGCGCCGTGGCCGCCGCTTCCTTCGAAGCCGCGCGCGCCGAGCCGCCCGCCCGCATAACCGGTCAGCGCCGCCGCGAGCACGATCAGCGGGAACGGGACGTCGAAGGCGAAGATCGCGACGAAGGCCGCGGCGGCGATCGCCAGCATCGGCCGGTTCCTCAGCGCGCGCGCGCCGATCCGCCGGACGGCATCGAGCACGATGGCGAAGACCGCGGCCTTCAGCCCGAAGAACAAGGCCGCGACCGCGCCGACATTGCCCCATAGCAGGTAGATCCAGCTCAGCGCCATGATCGAGACGAAGCCGGGCAGCACGAACAGCATGCCGGCGACGATGCCGCCTTTGGTCCGGTGCATCAGCCAGCCGATATAGGTGGCGAGCTGCTGCGCCTCCGGCCCCGGCAGCAGCATGCAGTAATTGAGCGCGTGCAGGAATCTCTCCTCGCCGATCCAGCGCCGCTCCTCGACCAGGATGCGGTGCATCACTGCGATCTGCCCCGCCGGCCCGCCGAAGCTGAGCAATGCGATCCGCGCCCAGACCCGCACCGCTTCGCCGAAGCTCACCTGCTCTCTGTCCTGGGCGGCGATGCTAGAGGCTCCCGAGGTCGATCGTGCGTGTCGGGGCCAGCCCGTCGCACCGTCGATAGACGAAGGCAGCCGCCGCGACATCCTGCAGCGCCGTGCCGGTCGAATCGAAGACGGCGATCTCGTCGGGCGATGGGCGGCCGGCTTTGGTCCCGGCGACGAGCTCGGCCAGCTCCGCATGGACGCCCGCGGGACCGATCACGCCGGCCGCGACCGCGTGGCGGAGATCGCCCATGGCGAGGCATTGGTCGGTGACGTCGGTCACCACCCGCGTACCCTTGAACAGGTCGGGATGAAGCTCGTTCTTGCGCGGGCTGTCGGCGCCGACCGCCGCGACGAACGTGCCCGGCGAGATCATCGCTTTCGACAGGAAAGGCGTCGTCGCCGGGGTGCATGTGACGACGACGTCGCATTGGGCTGCCGTCGCCAGGTCCGCCGGGAGGACCTCGAGGCCCAGCTTCGGCGCCATCTCCGCGGCGAAGGTCGCGGCCTTGCCGCCGTTCACGTCCCAGACGAAGGCCCGCCTGAGCGGCAGCACCGCCGCCAATGCCTCGAGCTGCGCCCGACCCTGCTCGCCGCAGCCGCAGATCAGGATCGAGGCGCTGTCCGGCCGCGCCAGGTAGCGCGCCGCGAGCGCCGTCGCGGCAGCGGTCCGCCGGATCGTCACTTCGATCGAATCGAGGATTGCGAGCAGCCGGCCGTCGCCCCCGTCGCAGAGCAGGATCGCGCCCTGGATCGTCGGCAGCCCCCGTCCGGCGGGATTGCCGGGGAAATTCGCGTTGAGCTTCACCGCCACATACAGGCGATCGTCCAGTCGGAGCGCCGCGCCCTTGGCGTGGAAGGCGCCGCTTTCTCCCTCGACAGGCATCGGCGGCGGCGACCAGGCCATGCCGTTCGCGGCGGCGGCGAAGCCGGTCTCGGCCGCCTCCAGCCATGCCGCCTGGTCCATCAGCGCCGCGACGTCGCCACGTCTCAGGATCAGCGTGTCGGCCACCGGTCAGGCTCCGGCCTTCGCCTTCGCCTTATGCGACACCCAGTCATGGGTCTCGTCGACTGCGTCCCGGCACCAGCGGTAGAAAGCGTCGTAGAGCAGCATACCGGCCTCGAGCTGCTCTTGGTCGTCGGCGAACATGCGGCTGAGCCCGAGCGAGGCCGCGAGCAGCCCCGCCGCCTGCGCCGCCAGCTCGGGGCGCGCGGTGTCGGCACCGCGAACGATGGTGGCAAGGCGCCGCAGCGCGTCGACCTCGCCAAGGCCGAGCTCTTCGACCATGACGTCGAACGTGCAGCGCTCGCCGCGGTGGCTCCAGAAGACGCCGTCGACGTCGAACGGCGCCGCGTCCAGACTTTCCCCGACGCCGGCCACATCCGCCGGAGCCGCAAACAGGAAGACGGCCTCCGGATCGACGAACCGGCGGATCAGCCAGGGGCAGGCGATCCGATCGACCTTCGGCCGCGCCCGCGTCACCCAGAGGGTGCGGCCCTGCCCGTCGCGCGGCGGCAGCACGGCTTCGCGCACCAGCGGCAACCCCGCCCCCGCCCATCCCTCGGCTCCGCCTTCGAGAGTTTCCGCGCGGACGCCGCGGTGACGAAGCCAGGCCGCGACCGCGGGACTCGCTTCGGCCCCGTCGCGGCACACGACGACCGCGGAGCGCCCGGCGAACGCCTCCGCCCAGCGCGAGGCCGCGTCCGGCGCACGCCGCAGCGAGGCTGGAATGAAATCGCCGCCGGCCCGCAGGTCGATCAGCGCGGGAGCGGCGGGCATGCCGATCAATCGGGCGAGCTTGTCGGCAGAGATGCTGTTGAGAGCGGGCATGCGGCGTCCTTTCCAAAGAGGACGCGATTCTTCGGCATGTCGCCTCGTGGGGCGATCGCAGGCCCCATGCGCGCATAAGAAACGAGCCGTAGCCGGTGTCAAGCACCCCGGGCCGTCATCCCGGCGATGGCCGGGATCCCGTCGGGGGATGGGCAGAGGCGGTCGTGGAGCGCTCCAAAGGCGCCCTCGCCTTTCACCCCACGAAGCCCCGGCCTTCAGCCTGCGGCTGAAGTTTATCCTGAGCGCCTGCCTTGGCAGGCAGTCGAAGGGCCGGGACGACGCGCTCTGGCTATTCCGCCGCCTGGTTGAACAGAGCCGAGCCGCTTGCCGGGACCGATGCCGCCTCGCGCTGCGCGTCCAGCTTGCGGAACGCCGCCAGCGCCTGTCCGACCACCTGGTCCATGTTGTAATAACGGTAGGTGGCGAGCCGGCCGACGAAGGTGACGCCCGCGGTCGCGTCCGCCAGCGCCTCGTATCTCTTGAACAAGGCCTGGTTCTCGGGCCGGGGAATCGGATAATAAGGATCGCCTTCGGCCGACGGATATTCGTAGGTGATGCTCGTCTTCGCGTGCTTCTGGCCGGTGAGGTGCTTGTATTCGGTGATGCGCGTATAGGGCACGTCCGGGCTGGGATAGTTCACCGTGGCCACGTCCTGGAACTGCTCCACGTTCTCGATCCGGTGCTCGAAGCGCAGGCTGCGGTAAGGCAGCTTGCCGAAGCGGAAATCGAAATATTCGTCGATCGGCCCGGTATAGACGATATGGCCGGCGTCGATCCGGCCCTTCAGCTCCCGGAAATCCGCGCCGAGCAGCACGTCGATGTTCGGATGGTCGAGCATCGTCTCGAACATCTTGGTATAGCCCTGTCTGGGCATGATCTGGTGCTTGTCGGCGAAATAGCGGTCGTCGGTATTGGTCCGGGTGGGAATCCGGGCCGTCACGCTCTTGTCCAGCTCGGAGGGATCGATTCCCCACTGCTTGCGCGTATAGCCCTGGAAGAACAGCTCGTAGAGCTCGCGCCCGACCGCGGAGATGACCACGTCCTCGGACGTGCGGATCTCGTCCACCGGCTCCGCGCGCGAGGCGAGATAGGCGGCGGCCTCCTCGTCGGTCTCGAGGTCGAGGCCGAACAGCTTGTTGAGCGTCGTCCGGTTGATCGGGATCGGCACCAGCTGCCCGCGAACTTCGGCGAGGACGCGGTGCTCGTAGGGGCGCCATTCGGTGAATTGCGACAGATAGTCGACGATGTCGTCCGAATTGGTGTGGAAGATGTGCGGGCCGTATTGGTGGATGAGGACGCCCGCTTCGTCGCGCACGTCGAAAGCGTTGCCGGCGATGTGCGGGCGGCGGTCGATCACCAGCACCCTGGCGTCGTGCTGGCTCGCCAGCCGCTCGGCGACCACCGAGCCCGCAAAGCCCGCGCCGACGACCAGATAGTCGTAGCTGCGCCCCTCCGCGCCGGTGACGTAATTGGGGCCGCCCTTCGCGTCGCGCACCGCTTCGCCGACGAGGCCGCGCATGCGCGCGAAGGTGATGTCCCAGCTGAGGTTGGCGAGCTTGCTCTCGACCGTGCGGAGCCATTGGCCGCCGCCGCGGGCGAGCTCCAGCGCCTGCTCGCAGCCGCGGATGAACTCCTCGGCGCCGTCCGCGATGATCACGCCTTCGAGGTCGCCATAGTGGCGAATGACGTCCGCGATCGGAGTCGACACGACCGGCCGGCCGCCCGCCAGATATTCCGGAGTCTTGGTCGGGCTGATGAAGCGCGTCGCCTCGTTGATCGCGAACGGCATCAAGGCCACGTCCCAGCCGCCGAGATAGGCCGGCAGCTCCTCGTAGGTCTTGCCGCCCAGATAATGGATGTTCGGCCGCTGCGGCAGGTCCTCCGGCTCGATCTTGACGACGGGTCCGACCATCATCACGGACCAGTCGGGATGCGCGTCGGCGAGGGCTTCGATGAGCGCCAGGTCCATGCGCTCGTCGATGACGCCGTAGAAGCCGAAGCGCGGCCGCGGCGCGGCCGCCTGGTCCTCGGGCTCGGCGTCGATCGCGCGGGCGGCGCCGAAATGGTCGCGGTCGACCGACGAGGGGAACGGGTGGACGTTCGGGTGGCGGCTCCTTTTGGCCTCGTAGAGGCTGTACCCGCCGGTGAACACGACGTCCGCGGCGTCGAACAGCTCGCTCTCGAGCGCGAGCAGCCGCGCCGGCGCGAAGCGGAAGTTGGCGAGCTCGTCCATGCAGTCGTAGACCGTCGCCGCCGCCGCGATGTGGCGCGAGAAAGGCAGCATCATCGGCGTGTAGTACCAGCGGACCAGGGGCCCCTTCTCGCCGGCGAGGAAGCCGTCGAGCAGCGCCTTGAGGACCCTTTCCTGCTCGGCCTCTTCCATTCCCTCGGGGAGCGAAGGGGTGACCACTACGACGCCGGTCTCGGCGCAGGTGCGCACGCCGAGCGCGGGCTCGCAGCCGGCGAGGGCGGCCTCGGGTTCCTCCCAGAAGATGACCCGCCGCTCCTGGGCGAAGCGGCTCATCAGATGCTGGGGCCGCTGGAAGACGAAATTCCACCTTAAGTGGGAAAAGCAGATGAGGCTGTTGTCGAACCGGAGCGACGCGAACTGTGTCTGCCCCAGCGAAGAGGCGGTGGTAAGCTGGATCAAAGTGGGCGCCTTCGTTTGTTTATCTGCCGTTCAGGATAACGAGCGCCGCGCTTGGCGGGTTCCCGCACTGCAGCATGAATCGTGCTGATGCAGATTATATTTAATTGTCTGATTTATTGGGATTTACTGGGCCGGCTTGCGCGGTGTCCGCCCGCGGACGCCCCGCTGTCCGGAATCGGACGCTGCGCGCGACTGAAGGCCCAGGCCAGCCCCGTCTCCCTCAGAGGATCGGCGCCCTGCGGCGGTTGGCACGGCTCGTGCTGCGATGAAACATGACGCTTGCAACCCGCTACGAACGTGGCATGCTACGTTTGTAGCAGGAGGAAGGATGACGAAGCTCAAAACGTCGGCGAAAGGCGTGTCGCGGGCGGCCCTCGCCTGCGCCCTCGCCTGTGCGGGCACGGCGGCATTCGCCCAGGCCGATGCGCCGGCGGCGGCACCCGCCGCCGCGCCTCCGAGCGCGGGCCCGCGCAGCTATGCGCCGGCCGACCTCGCGCGCTATGCGCCGCGCACCGCGCTCGACATGATCCAGCGCATCCCCGCCTTCACCATCCGCGACGCGCCGCAGGAGCGCGGGCTCGGCCAGGCGACCGCGAACGTGCTGCTCAACGGCCGGCGGATCGGCGGCAAGTCGGACGACATCGTCGCCCAGCTCGGCCGCATCCCGGCTGCCAACGTGGTGCGGATCGACATCGTCGACGGCGCGACGCTCGACGTCCCCGGCCTCTCCGGCGAGGTCGCCAACGTCATCACCCGCGCCACCCGCACCACCGGCCAGTTCACCTGGCGGCCCGAATTCCGCCTCCAGCACACGGATCCTTTGTTCACCCGGTTCGAGGTATCGGTGAGCGGCCAGACCGGCCCGGTCGAATGGACGCTGGGGCTCGACAACCAGGCGAACCACAGCGGCGCCGGCGGGTTCACCTACATACGCGACGCGAACCGGGACTTCATCGAGCTGCGCGACGAGGTGTGGACCTCCGAGAACAATCTGCCGCGCCTCAGCGGCCGCTTCGTCTATGACGGGCCGGGCAGCGCGGTCGGCAATCTCAATTTCTATTATCGACAATATTATCTCCACTATGACGAGACCGGCCTCCGCACCGGCCCCGGCCTCGCCGACCGCACCCGGACCGTCGTCCAGCGGACGGACGGCCACGACTACGAGCTCGGCGGCGATTTCGAGTTCCCGCTCGCCGGCGGTCGGCTGAAGCTGATCGGCCTCAACCGCTTCGATTCCGAGCCGCTCGACCAGATCGTCACGACCCGCTTCGCCAACGGCGCGCCCGCAGTGGGCACGCGCTTCGTGCGAGACGCCGACACCACCGAGCGCATCGCCCGCGCCGAATATCGCTGGCGGGGCGGCGGCGCCGACTGGCAGCTTTCGGGCGAATATGCGTTCAACCGGCTGGACGTCGTCTCCGGCGTGTTCGAGCTCCAGCCGGGCGGAGACTATCGCGAGCTGCCCTTCCCCGGCGGCACGGGAATCGTCCAGGAAGACCGCTACGAGCTGATGGGGAGCTACGGCCGGCCCCTCGCCGATAACCTCACCCTGCAGCTTTCCGCCGGCGGGGAATATTCGCGCCTGAGCCAGGCCGGCGCGGGCGGCCTCACCCGCAGCTTCTGGAGGCCCAAGGGGCAGCTTGCGCTCGCCTGGCGGCCGGATCCGCGCACCACCGTCAACCTCCGCCTCCAGCGCCGGGTCGGCCAGCTCAACTTCCTCGACTTCCTGCAGACGGCGAACTTTATCGACGACCGGCAGAATGCGGGGAATCCCGATCTCGTGCCGCCGCAGAGCTGGGAGCTCGATCTCGAGGGAATCCGCAACCTCGGCGCCTACGGCCAGACCTCGCTCAGGCTCTACGGGCGCCGCTACGACGACATCGTCGACACCATCCCGATCGGCGCCACCGGCGAATCGCCCGGAAACATCGACCGGGCGACGCTGTACGGCGCGGAGTGGAAGGGGACCCTCAACTTCGATCCGATGGGCTGGCGCGGCGCGCGGATGGACCTTCGCGCGCAGCTCCAGACCAGCAGCGTCGAGGACCCGCTCACCCACCAGCAGCGCGAGATCAGCAACTCGCTGCTCCATCTGTTCGAGATGAGCCTGCGCCACGACGTGCCGGACACCGACTGGGCGTGGGGCGCCAGCCTCAGCAACTCGCTCAACGCCCACGATTACCGGCTGACCGAAGTCGGGCGGCTGTGGGAGGGGCCGGTCTGGACGACCCTGTTCGTCGAGAACAAGGATGTGTTCGGCCTCACCGTCCGCGCCTCGGTGACCAATCTCGGCGGCGCTGCGCGTTCGATGTGGGAGCGCACCGTCTATTCGGGCCGCCGCACCGGCCCGATCGCCTTCATCGAAGACCGCAATCGCACCATCGGCCCGATCTTCTCCTTCCAGATCCGCGGCCGTTTCTGACCAGGGAGCTTCCGAAAATGACCAAGACCATGTTCCTCGCCGCCGCGGCGGCGGCCCTTCTCGCGTTCCCGGCCGTCGCGCAAACGCCGATCCGTGTCGCAGCGTTCGACTCGCTCGAGCTTCGGGGCGGCGGCGAAGTCGTGCTCCGTCACGGCGCGGCGCAGCGCGTCACCCTGATCAGCGGCGACCCGAATCTCGCGGCGATCGAGGTCGAGCCCGACGGCGACCTCGTCATCCGTCCCTGCCGCCGCTCCTGCCGCAACCAGCGCCTCGTCGTCGAGGTGGTGACGCCGCGCATCGATGCAGTGGCGATCACCGGCGGCGGGTCGATCCGCGCCGAAGGACGGTTCCCCGACCGCGAGTCCGTCGCTTTGGCGGTGACCGGCGGCGGCACGCTCGACGCACGCCGGCTGACTGTCGACAACGCCGTCACCGCGGTTGCCGGCGGCGGCCGCATCCGCACCGCTCCGCGGGAGACGCTGGTCGCCGCGATCCGCGGAGGCGGGACGATCCTCTATTCGGGCGATCCCGACAAGACCGTGGCCATTAACGGCGGCGGGACGGTGACGCGGGACCGTTAGGATTTCCGCGCGATCAGTTCGGCGACCAAAGGGGTGATCATCCGCGCATGCGGCGGCGCCCGGTCGAGCACAGTCACCATGCTCGACGCTTCCTCCGCAGAGACGTAGCCGAGCGCGGCGAGACGCGCGGCGCCGGTCGCCATGAAGGCGGCCGGCCACTGCCAGACGGGATCGTCGCGGCCGACGATGTCGACGAGCGGCCTGGTTTCGACCAGCTCCAGCCCGGCGGCGTCCAGCCATTGCGGCAAGGAGAGCGCCACGTCGGGTTCGCCGTCGGCGTCGCGCCAACTCCTGATCACCAGGTCGCGGAAGCGATCGAGTTCCGCATCCGCCGGCATCAGTCGCCAGCTGCTGTAATCGGCATATTCGTGGAAGACCGCGACTCCGCCCGGCTTGAGGGCGTCGGCGATGTGGCCGACGGTGCGTTCGGGCGCGGCGACGAAGGACAGCACCCAGCGGCACCAGGCCGCATCGGCGAAGCCCTTGCCGAACGGCTCCTCCGCGACGTCCTGTGCGCGCACCTCGACATTCGCGAGCCGCCGCGCCCGCAACGCCGCGACGAAGCTTTCCGACCGCTCGAGCGCGATCACACGTCCCTCCGGCCCGACGATCCCGGAGAGGTCCGCGCTGGCCCAGCCGGGGCCGGCGCCGACGTCGATCACCGTCTGCCCGGCGCCGATCCCCGCCCGCGCCCAGACGTCGAGCACGCGCCCGCGCCACAGCCGATGCTGCATCCCCAGCCGCTCGATCTCGTCCGCCTCGGTGCCGAGAACGTAATCGCCATTCCCGCTCATCGCCCCGCTGATGCCGTGCGGCCGCTGCCGCTGCCACTCGTTTCTTGCGGTCAAAGGATGGAGCAGCCTTGACAGTCTACGAATTTCGTCGCAAGTTTCTGTCATGACAGAAACGAGTGTCACGAGTCGGATGCCCGCCGCGGTCGAGAAGTTCGTCCTGCAATGGGGCGACATGGGCGGCCAGTGGGGCGTCAACCGCTCGGTCGCGCAGATCCACGCCTTGCTCTATCTGTCCGAACGGCCGCTCACCGCGGAGGGGATTGCCGAAACGCTCGGCATCGCCCGCTCCAACGTCTCGACCAGCCTCAAGGAGTTGCAGGGCTGGAAGCTCGTCCGCCGCGTCCCCGTTCTCGGCGACCGCCGCGATCATTTCGAGGCGGAGACCGATCTATGGGAAATGGCCACGCGGATCGCGGAGGGCCGCAAGGAGCGGGAAGTCGATCCGGCGGCCGCCGCCCTGCGCGCCTGCCGGGCCGAAGCCGAGGGCGACCCGCGAGTCTCGCCCACGGCGCAAAAGCGGCTCGCCGAGATGGACGACTTCGTGACCGCTCTCAGCCGCTGGTACGATCAGATGCTCGCGGTGCCGCCCTCCAAGCTGATGGCCCTGGTCAAGCTTGGGTCGCGGATCGTCAGCCTCGTCGGTCTCGGCGGCGGGCGCCGCCGGGAGGAGCGGGCACCGGATTGAGTTTTTTTGAGTAGTTGCTTCTCTTCTTACAGAAAGAGCAGCATAAACAGGAGGGTCGGGTGGCGCAGAGACGGGCCGAAATCGTCCCTTTCCCGACCCGCGCGCCGACTCCCGGCGAGCTCGGGGACCTCCGCTTCCGTCGCCTGGTCGGCGAAGGAGCCTGGGCGAAGCTCCCGGCACCGGTTCGCGCGCGCTTTTCGAAGCGTCTGAGCGGCGGCCGGACGGCGGTCTTTACCGGCGAAGTGGTCGAATGCCGGATGAGTCGGCTCGGCTTCGCGTTGGCGCAGCTCGCGCGGCTGATCGGCGCTCCGCTTCCGCTCTCGCGCGACTGCTGGCTCCCGGCGACAGTGACGGTCACCGAGGATTCGTGCTCAGGCGGCCAGCTCTGGAGCCGGATCTACGGCCGCCGCCGCGGCTTCCCCCAGGTGATACATTCGGCAAAGCGCTTCTGCGGTCCGACCGGCCTCGAGGAATATCTCGGCCGCGGCTTCGGCATTGCGCTGACCGTCCGCGTCGAGCGCGGGGCCCTCCATTTTCTTTCCAATCACTATTTCATGAGCGTCGGGCGCCTGCGCCTGCGCCTGCCGCGCTGGCTGTCGCCGGGCCAGATGACGGTCAGCCACGTCGAGTGCGGCGGCGGCCGCTTCGCTTTCGTCCTCAGCCTCGTCCATCCACTCTTCGGCGTGCTCGTGCGCCAGACGGCGATGTTCGACGAGCGCCGCGATCCTTCCGAAGCAGCGGTGTCATGACCAGCCTGCTCTGGACCCTCGTCGCCGCCCAGATCGCGATGGGCGCGTTCGACACCCTCTTTCACCATGAAGGGACCGAGCGTCTCGCATGGCGGCCGTCGCAGCGACGCGAGCTGCAGCTCCACGGCGTCCGCAACCTGCTCTACACGGCGATGTTCGCGACGCTGGGCTGGGCAGAGCCGCACGGCGCGCTTGCCTCGGCGCTGATCGCGCTGCTCGCGGCCGAGCTCGTCATCACCCTCTGGGACTTCGTCGAGGAGGATCGCACCCGCCATCTCCCGGCGAGCGAGCGCGTCACCCACACCTTGCTGACGCTGAACTACGGCGCGATCCTCGCGCTGCTCGCACCGGTCCTCCTCAGCTGGGCAGCCGCGCCGACCGGTCTGGCCTGGGCTTATCACGGCTTCTGGAGCTGGCTCTGCGCAGCTGCGGCATGCGGCACCGCCGTTGCCGGCGTTCGCGACCTCGCCGCTGCGGACCGCACGGCGCGCCTCGGCGAGTCCGACCCCGCCAGCCTGGCGGCGGGCTTGCCGCCGGCGAGCAGGGTGCTCGTGACCGGGGGCAGCGGCTTCATCGGCTCCCGCCTGGTTGCCGCGCTCGCCGCCGCCGGGCACGACGTCACCGTGCTCACCCGCCGCCGGGAAAATGCCTCCCGTCTTCCGGCGCCGCTCAGGATCGTCACCGACCTCGCGCAGATCCCCTCCAGCGCCCGCATCGACGCCATCGTGAACCTTGCAGGAGAGCCGATCGGCAACGGGCTGTGGACCACATCCAAGCGCCGTAGGATCGTCGAGAGCCGGCTCGCCACCACCTGGGCATTGGGGCGGCTGATCGAGCGGCTCGAAACCAGGCCGAAGGTGCTGGTCAGCGGCAGCGCGATCGGCTGGTACGGCCTTCGCGGCGGCGAGCCGCTGGCCGAGGACGGGGACTTTCGGGACTGCTTCAGCCACCGCCTGTGCAGCGCATGGGAATATGCGGCGCAGCTCGCGGCGGGCCGCGGCGTACGGCTGGTGCTGCTGCGTACCGGCCTGGTGCTGGGCCGCGAGGGCGGGGTGCTGAGCCGGATGCTGGCGCCGTTCGAATTCGGCCTTGGCGGCCGCTTCGGCGACGGGCGCCAGTGGATGAGCTGGATCCATCGCGACGACCTCGTCCGCCTGATCGTCCGGGCGATCGCCGACCCCGAACTGGCCGGTCCGCTCAACGGCACCGCCCCGAAGCCGGCCACAAACGCCGAGTTCGCGCGCGCACTCGGCCGCGCGCTCGGGCGTCCCGCGATCTTCCCGGTCCCGGCGGCGCCGCTCCGCTTCGCTCTCGGGGACTTCGCCGACGAGTTGCTCCTCGGCGGCCAGCATATCCGTCCGGCCAAAGCGAGTGCCGCGGGCTTCCGCTTCGCCTATCCGACCCTCGACGAGGCGCTGGCCGCGATCGTCGGCCGTCCGGCGAAACCTGCCGCCGCCGCGGGCGACCCCGCGATCGGAGCGGCGGCATGACCGACCCGCCGCTCAGCGCCGTCGAGGTGATCAAAGCTGCCATCGTCGCAATGCTCGCCCCGATGGCCCCGGTGGCGATCCTGCTCGGACTTGCTTCGGGGGACCCGATCGGCCTCCTCGCGGCCGTCCCGCTGGTCCTGTTCTTCGGGCTCCCGATCGCGGCGGCTCATGTGCTCCCTTTGTGGGTGCCGTCATACCTGCTGCTGACTCGGATCGGGGCGATGGGCTGGTGGCAGGCCGCCGCCCTGGGCCTCGCCTGCGGGGGGCTGCCCACCCTCATTCTTTCCTTCCCGGTGCCGGCGAGCCCGGCAGAAGCATGCTTCTTCGCCGGCTGCGGCGTCGTCGGCGGCCTTGCCTTTCATGGCGCGCTCGAATGGAGGCGCATGTGAAAAGGGCGGCCCCGAAGGACCGCCCTCTCTTTCAAACCCCGCTCGGGACTGCGCTTAGCGTTTCGAGAACTGGAAGCTGCGGCGGGCCTTGGCGCGGCCGTACTTCTTGCGCTCGACGACGCGCGGGTCGCGGGTCAGAAAGCCGGCCTGCTTGACCGTCGTCCTGAGCGCGGGCTCGTAGCGGGTCAGCGCGGTCGAGATGCCGTGGCGCACCGCGCCGGCCTGTCCGGAGAGGCCACCGCCCTGGACGGTCGCGACCACGTCGTACTGGCCGCGGCGCTCGGTGATGTCGAACACTTGGTTGATGATGAGCCGCAAGGTCGGCCGCGCGAAATAGACGTTCTGGTCGCGGCCGTTCACGACGATCTGCCCAGTGCCGGGCTTGAGCCACACCCGCGCCACGGCATCCTTGCGACGACCGGTGGCGTACGCGCGGCCCTGCTTGTCGAGCTGCTGCTCGCGAAGCACGGCCTGGATCTGCGGGCCCTGGGTCGCGGCGCCCGGGCGCTCGTCGACGGCAGGCGCCTCGGCAGCGGCGGCGGCCTCCTCGCCGGCTTCGGCCGGGGCCGCGGCCGGGGCCTCGACCGGCGCGCCGGTGAGGTTGGCGAGATCGGAAAGCGATTGACGGTTGTCAGACATCAGGCACCCACCTTGTTCTTGCGGTTCATGCCCGCGACGTCGAGTTGCTGAGGGCTCTGGCCGGCGTGCGGATGCTCGGTGCCGGCGTAGAGATGGAGGTTGCGCATCTGGTCGCGCCCGAGCGGCCCGCGTGGGATCATCCGCTCGACGGCCTTCTCGAGCACGCGCTCGGGGAAGCGGCCCTCGAGCACCTTGCCGGCAGTGACCGACTTGATGCCGCCGGCATAGCCGGTGTGCTTGTAATAGACCTTGTCGGCCAGCTTCTTGCCGGTGAAGCGCACCTTGCCGGCATTGACGACGACGACATGGTCGCCGCAATCGACATGCGGGGTGTAGCTAGGCTTGTGCTTGCCGCGCAGCAGGTTGGCGACGATCGTGGCGAGGCGCCCGACCACCAGCCCGTCGGCATCGATCAGATGCCATTTCTTCTCCACCTCGGCCGGCTTGGCCGACTTGGTGGTCTTCATCAGCGCCTTCATGGCCCGGACCTCTTGTGAAATGAACCGCGCCGCGACCCGAGGGCGCGGCGCTGCGAGCGGCCAAATGGCAGCGATGCCGCAAAATGTCAACGAAAACGCGGGATTCCCGGAAGGTATTATATTACCTCAACGAACGGACCCGTTCCAGCGTCTGCACTTCCGTCGCGCGGCCGGTCGTGCCGTCGGCTTCGGTGACGACGACCTTCTCCGTGCGATAGCGCTCGGTGAGGCCGGTCTCGAGGGACACTTCGTAGGCCTCGGTCAGCTCGTTCGACACGATGCGGAAGCCGAGCGCGTCCTGGCGCGAGGGTGCCAGCCGCGCCACCAGCTCGCGCGTCGCCGCCTCGAGCTCCTCGCTGGAAACCGTCGACCGGCCCGACAGCCGTGCGATGCGGCCGTCCACGCCGTCGAGGCGGACGGTCGCATTCTGCATGAGCGATCCGAGTATCGAGTGCGCCATGCCGCTCTCGCGAAGCTCCTCCCCCACCGTGAGCTCGACGCCGGCGGCCGCGACGATCGGCGCGACGTTGCGGGCGAAGAGCTCGAGCTGGGCTTCCGGCGGGAGGGCGCGTATCTGCGCGATCATCCCGACCACTGCCTGGCGCGCCGACGGATCGATCGCGCGTTGACCCGTCATCTCCGCGACCGCCCGCTCGCCCGCCGCCCAATGCGCCTCCATGTCGAGCAGCTCTACGATCTCGCCGGCCGCGGTCAGCCGGAATTCGGTCGGGCGCGAGAAGATCAGCGATATCGCGCTCGACGCCGACGGGGCCGGCACGCCCGGCGGCAATTCGAGGCGTACGCTCATCACATAGTCGCCGCCCGACCGCCGGAATGAAACGAGGAACATCACTTCGGTGCGCTGCGGCCGGCCGCCGCGCGTCGCTTCGCGGACCAGGCGATAGCGCAGCGGCTGTCCCAAAGGCGGCGCGAACGGGATCGCGACCGATTGCGGCGCCTGCTCCGCCGCGGGCGCGGTGGTGGGAACGGCGGAGCCCGGTTGCGTCGGGCCTGCAGCCACGACCGCGGCGAGCAGCATGAATGTTCCTAATTCGCGCATTCGGCCCTCACCCATTCTTCATAAGCGCCCGTTGCTGCTGCGATCGGCCAGACCACCGCCGCGGGCACGTCGTAGCTGTGGACCGCGGCGATGCGGGCGATCAACTCCTCGGCGAGCGCCTCAGTGGTCTTGAACAAGGCGGCCACCTCGCCTGCCTCCTCGATCCTGCCCTGCCAGCGGTAGATTGCGTGGATGGCGCCCAGCACGTTGACGCAGGCGGCGAGGCGCTCCTCGACGCAGAGGCGGCCGATCCGGCGCGCCTCCGCGTCGCTGGCGAAGGTTGCGTAGACGGTGACGATCCCGGTCATGCCGCTAGCCCTTCTCCGCCCTGCGCTCGCCGAGCCGGTAGGCGGCGAAGACCGTTGCGCCGAGCAGCATCGCCGCCATGGCCTGGTGGGCGACGGCGATGCGAATCTCCACGCCCGAGAGGATGGTCAAGATGCCGAGCTGGATCTGGATCACCAAGGCGGCGAGCAGGGCAACCGCCGGGCCGCGCAGCCGCGCCCGCCATGCCGCCAGCGCCAGCGCGGTCGCCACCGCCGCGACGACGAAAGCGAGCCAGCGGTGAACGAACTGCACCATCACCGGATTGTCGGCGAAATTGGCGAAAAAGGGCGAGAGCATCGGCGTCTCCGCCGGAAACCAGTCCTCGCCCATGCGCGGCCAGGTGTTGAACGCATAGCCGGCCTCGAGCCCGGCGACATAGGCGCCGAACAGAAACTGAAGAAAGAGCAGCGACAGGGCCCAGACGGCGAGCGTGGGCGCCCGCACCGCCGGCGCGTCCGGCGCCCGCGCCAGGCGGTCCATGTCGAGCGCGACCCAGACGAGGCTGCCGAAAATGGCCAGGGCGGCCAGCAGGTGGACGGCGAGCCGGATATGGCTGACCTCCGGCCGGTCGACCAGGCCCGAGGCCACCATCCACCACCCGATCGCCCCTTGCAGGCCGCCCAGAGCGAGCAGCGCGCCGAGCTTCCACCCCTGCCCCTGCGGAATCGCGCGGCGCCACCAGAACCAGAGAAGGGGAACCGCGAAGACGAACCCGATCAGCCGGCCGAGCAGCCGATGGACATATTCCCAGAAATAGATCGACTTGAAGTCCTCGAGGTCCATCCCGCGATTGACCTGGCGGTATTGCGGAGTCTCGCGATAGGCGTCGAACTCCTCCTGCCACTGCGCTTCGCCGAGCGGCGGCAGCGTCCCCGTGACGACGTCCCAGCGGACGATCGACAGACCCGATTCGGTCAGACGGGTGATGCCGCCGACCACGATCATCGCAAAGACGAAGACGGCGACGGCGAGCAGCCACCAGGAGATCTGGGCCGGGCGGGGAGACGCCTGCGAAGGGCGGTTCAGCATCGCCGCGGGATATGGCCGCGCCACGCGCGTTTGCCAACGAAACCTTTTTGCGGATGATATGTTGTATCTTTACTCTGGCGACGCTATAGGCATCGGCAACAGGAGGACGGAATCGATGTTGGCGCGCGACGCCGGGACTGGAGTGATCGACCGGGCGGCGATTGCCGTCTCGGGCCTTTGCCTCGTCCATTGCGTCGCCAGCGCCGTTCTGGTCGGCATTCTCGCCTCGGCCGGCGGACTGGTCGATCCCAGAATCCACGAGATCGGGCTGGCGATCGCTTTGGTCCTCGGGCTCTTCGGCCTCGGCCGCGGCGTCCTGGAGCACGGCTTCATGATGCCGGCCGCGATCGGCAGCCTCGGCCTCGGCATGATGGCGGGATCGCTGACGCTTCACCATGGCGGCGAGGAGGTCCTCTATTCGATCGTCGGCGTGCTGCTGCTGGCGCTCGGTCACGATCTCAACCGCCGCGCCGTCATATGAGGGTCCTAGAGCTCATGGCGGGCTGAGTCCCGGACCGGCCTCAGTCCGTCACCCCCCTCCGCATAAGCGAGCAAGGCGTCCCGCTTCGCCGCCAGCGCCTCCCAGTCTCCCGGCGACGCCGGCGCGGGGAGCAAAGTCCCCTCGAGGCGCTCACGGGCCCCGTCGGCAAGCGGCGGCAGCGCGGCGGCGATTTCCTCCATTTCGGCTAGGTCCGCCGAGCAATGCAGAGCGAGGTCGCAGCCGGCCTCGACGACGGAGCAAGCGCGCTCGGCGGCGCTGCCCTCGAGCGCGCCCATGACGATGTCGTCCGAGAGAAGCAGGCCCGCGAAGCCGATCTCCCCCCGGACGAGATCGACCAGGGCCGGCGACTGGCTCGCCGGGCGGTCCGGATCGAGGGAGGCGTAGACGACGTGCGCGACCATGGCCGCGGGCGCGGCGCGGAGGCTGCGGAACGGCGCGAAGTCGGCCTCGAGCGCTTCGCGGGGTGCGTCGATGACGGGGCGCTCCTTGTGGCTGTCGGCGCCGGCGCGGCCGTGGCCGGGCACGTGCTTGACGCAGCCTGCGACGCCGGCCGCGGCAAGGCCGTCGAGCACCGCCCTGCCGAGCGCGGCGACCTGCATCGGGTCGGCGCCGAAGGCGCGGTCGCCGATTATGTCGTGCGCGCCGTCGTGGCGGAGGTCGAGGACGGGGGCGCAGTTCATGGTCACGCCCGCCTCGCGCAGCACCACGCCCATCGCCTGAGCGTTGGCGCGCGCCGCCTCGATCGCGCTCATCGGGGCGACGGCGTAGAGCCGGGCGAACGCCGCGGCGGCCGGGAAAAGCGGCCAGTGGGGCGGCTTCAGGCGCGCGACGCGGCCACCTTCCTGGTCGATCATGACGAGGAGGTCGCGGCCGGCGAGGGCCTGGAGATCGTCCGTCAGCGCGCGCAGCTGCTCCGGATCGGCGCAGTTGCGGGCGAACAGGATGTAGCCGGCGGGATCGGCGGCGCGGAACAAGGCGCGCTCGGCGGCGGTGAGCGCGGTCCCGGAGAGGCCGAAGACCGCGGGGAGCGTCACCTGACCGGCGTGCAGGTCTCGCCGGCAACCTCGAGGCGGCGGCAGATGTCGGCCGCATTGGGACCGCTGGCGCGCAGGCGGTAGAGGGTGCGCCCGCCGACCTGCGCCGGTGTCACGCTGTGCGCGAGCGGCGCAAGATAGCGGAAGCGGGCGGAGAGCGCCGTCCAGGCGCCGTTGGCCGCCGCCTGGCTGGAAAAGGCGCCGAGCTGGATCGCCGGACCCGCGGGCGCAGGCTGCGGCGCCGGCTGCCGTGGGGAATTTTGCGGCTGGGCCGGCTGCTGCGGCTGGGCCGGCGCGGCCTTGGGCTGGGCCTGCTGGCCCTGCGGCGCAGCGGGCTGGCCCGGCGCCTGGCCGCCGGGACCGACCGGACGCTCGGGCACGCGCATCGAGAGGTTGCCCTGCGGCTCCTGGCCTTCGCTCGCCGCGTGGGCGGTGCCGCCCTCGCCTTCCGCCTGCATCCCGCCGGGACTGTCCGGCGCGACGCGATAGGGTCCGTCGGGCGCCTCGATCAGTTCGGCGTCGCCCTCGCCGCCGCCGTCGCGGTTGCCGAGCCAGAACAGGCCGCCGACCACGAGCCCGATCGCGATCAGGCCGATCACCACCGCAGCGATCAGCTTCAGCGCCGACGGGCCGTCGCTGCCGCCCTCCTCGTCCACGGCTTCGAGCCAAGGGAGGCGATCGCCGTCGTCGGCGGTGGGGGTGCGTGCGTCGGTCATCTCACAGCATCTCCTCGGCCGGCTCGACGCCCATGATCGAGAGGCCGTTGGCGACAATCTGCCCGATCCCGTCGGCCATTGCCATACGCGCGCGGCTGAGCGCGGGATTCTGTGCCACGAGGAAACGCCTCGAAGGATCGTCGTTACCTTTGTTCCACAATTGGTGGAACGCGGCGGCGAGATCGTAGAGGTAGAAAGCGATCCGGTGCGGCTCGTGCGCGAGCGCGGCGCCCTCGACGATGCGCGGGAACTGGGCGGCGAGCTTCACCAGTGCCAGCTCCTCCGCATCCAGCAGCGACAGGTCCGCCGCGGCGGGCCCGCCCTCGACGTCGATCCCCTCCTCCTTCGCCCGGCGGTGAAGCGAGCGGATGCGGGCGTGGGCATATTGGACGTAGAAGACCGGATTGTCCTTCGAGGCCTCGACCACCTTGGCGAAATCGAAGTCCATCTGCGCGTCGGACTTGCGGGTGAGCATGGTGAAGCGGACGACGTCCTTGCCGACCTCGCGGACGACGTCGGCGAGGGTCACGAAATTGCCCGAACGCTTGGACATCTTGACCGGCTCGCCGCCGCGCAGCAGCCGCACCATCTGGACGAGCTTGACGTCGAACGGCTTCTTCCCGTCGGTCAGCGCCTGCACCGCCGCGCGGATCCGCTTCACCGTCCCGGCATGGTCGGCGCCCCAGATGTCGATCAACTGGTCCGCGCTCTCCGCCTTCTGGAAATGATAGGCCATGTCCGCGCCGAAATAGGTCCAGCTGCCGTCGGATTTCTTCACCGGCCGGTCCTGGTCGTCGCCAAATGCGGTCGATTTGAACAGCGTCAGCTCGACCGGCTCCCATTCGTCGTGCGGATCGAGGCTCTTCGGCCGCTCCAGCGCACCCTCGTAGATCAGCCCTTTCGCCCGCAACGCCTCCAGGGCAGCCTGCGGCTTGCCCGCCGCCTGCACCTCGGCCTCGGACGCGAACACGTCGTGATGGATGCCGAGCAGCGCGAGATCGGCGCGGATCATCTCCATCATCGCGGCGACGGCGCTGCGGCGGAAAAGGCCCAGCCACGCCTCCTCGGGCGCGGCGACATAGCGGTCGCCATGCTCGGCGGCGAGACGCGCGCCGACCGGCTTCAGATAGTCGCCGGGATAGAGGCCTTCGGGAATCTCGCCGATCGCCTCGCCGAGCGCCTCGCGGTACCTGAGGTGCGCGGAGCGGGCGAGGACGTCGACCTGGCCGCCCGCGTCGTTGACATAATATTCGCGCGTCACCGCGAAGCCGGCATGTTCGAGCAGGCCGGCGAGGGCGTCGCCGACCACGGCTCCGCGGCAATGGCCCATGTGCATCGGGCCCGTCGGGTTGGCCGAGACATATTCGACGTTGACGCGAATACCCTGGCCGACCTCGAGCCGGCCATATCCCGCGCCTTCCGCAAGGATCGTCCGAAGCTCCTCCTCCCAGAGCCGCGGGGCGAGACGCAGGTTGATGAAGCCCGGGCCGGCGATTTCCGCGCTCACCACGTCGTCCAGCGCTTCGAGCCGGGGAGCGATCAGCCCGGCGAGCGCGCGCGGATTGGTCCCGGCGGGCCTGGCCAGCACCATCGCGGCATTGGCCGCGAGATCGCCGTGCGCCGGATCGCGCGGCGGCTCGACGGCGACCGCGCCGCGCGCGAGGCCGGGCGCGAGCGCGCCCTCCGCCTCGAGGGCGTCGAGCACGGCGTCGAGATGCGCGGCGAAACGGGCGTAGAGGGTCAAGGGCTGGTCCTGGCGTCAGGGGAAGCGGCGCCTTTAGCGGAGGCCGCCGGCGATTTGAAGCGGCGCGGCATCAGGATTCGTCCTCGTCCGGCTGCGAAGTGGAAGAAGTGGAAGCCTGCCATGCGACTTCTTCCACTTCCGCATCGTCGAGAGCGGCGAGGAAGATTTCAGCGGCGCGGGCCGCCACGTCCTCCTCGTCGACCTCGTCGCCGAGCTCGATTTCGGCTGCTTCCCTCGCCTCGCAGAAGATCGCGCGCTGCTCTTCGAATTCAGCCGCGCAGCCGGTGGACGGCAACCGCTCGGCGCGGGCCATGGCGTCGAGCCATTCGCGATAATAGCTTCGCTCGGCGCGGATCCACCCCTCGGTGTCCCACAGCTCCCGCCGATGCGGATCAAGGTCGGCGATCGGCACCTCCTCCGGGCAGCAATGACTCCAACCGTCGACGCCGGCGATGCGCGCCGCGAGATCGATCGCGTCGAGATCGTCATAAGGGCTGCGAGAGCGCCGCGGCGCCGGCGGCTTCGGGCGCCGCGCCTCGATGAAGGCGTCGGCGTCGCCGCCCGATTCGAGCAATTCGTAGAAATCCTCGATGTCCTCGGAGACGGCGCGCAGCAGCTTGGTCTCGTCGCTGTCGGAACGCTCGGCGAGCTGGTCGAGGCGGGTGAGCACCGCCATCGACAGGCGGTTGTCGTGGCGGCGCCGCTCGGCGACGACGACCCCGTCCTTGACGATCTGCTCGACGCAGCCGTTCATCGCGCGGCCGAGATTCTCGTCGGACAGCCGGTTTCGGGCGCGCTCGCGGAGCACCGCCTGCCAGGCGATGCCCCAGGCGCGGCCCTCCCGCCGGTCGCGCAGCGCATAAGCCGCGCTGACGCTCATCCCGACCGATTTGCAGGCGTCGGCGACGCAGCCGGTGGCGGCAAGCACTTCGAGAAAGTGGACCATGCGGGTCGGGGTCCAGCCGTCGTGGCGGCGGACCCGGCCGCCTTCGGGGCGTCCGCCGGCGCGGACCTCGACGGCGTCGGCGAAGGACTGGTCCGGCGAGCGCGGCACGATCGGGGCGCCGTCGCCGCGTGCCGGCATCGCGGGCCAGTCGCGGCCGATCATCCGCGCCCCGGTCGCGACCCCCGACCAGAAGGCGTCCTCCTCGCCGCTCGTGGCGAAGCTCGGATCGTTGGGCTGCTCCATCGGGGCGGCGGCGACCGGGGCTGAAGGAGAGGCCTGCTCATCGGCGTCGACCTCGGGCGAGCGAATCGGTTCCTGTCTCATCCGGAAGTGTGAACCACGACGGTTCCTACATTTGAAGAGGCAGGTCCGAAACGGATGAAATAAAGTTCAGAAGCCCTCCGGCAGGCGGACCGGGCCGACCAGCGCCTCGTGGATGCGGACGGCGTAGCGGTCGGTCATGCCGGCGATGAAGTCGCCGATGCGGCGCCGCGCCGCGAGCGGATCGAGGCCGTCGGGGCGCCATTCGGGCGGGAGCCGCGACGGATCGGCACGGAAGGCGGCGGCGAGGGCGGCGATCACCTTCTGCGCCTCGGTCCGCACCGCCGTCACCGCCGGCGCGTTGTACATCCGGGCGTGGAGGAAGCGGCGCAGGACCCTTTCCTCTCCGGCGAGGGAGGCGGAGAAGCCGGTCAGGGCCCGGCCCGCGGCGCGGACGTCGGCGGCGGTCCCGATCGCCGCGGCGGACAAGCGGGCGCCCGTCTCCGCGATGACGTCGTTCACCATCAGCCCGATCCGGTCGCGGACCAGCTCCGGGACCAGGCGCGCTTCCTCCACATCCGGATAGCGCGCCCGCACCGCCGCCCAGCCGCGCGCGACGATCGGCACTTCGAGCAGCTCTGCGAGCGTGAACAGGCCCGCGCGAAGCCCGTCGTCGATGTCGTGATTGTCGTAGGCGATGTCGTCGGCGATCGCCGCGACCTGCGCTTCGAGGCTCGGCCAGCTCGCGAGATCGAGGGGGAACTCTTCGTCGGCCTCGGCGAGGGCCCACGGCAAGGGCCCCGTGAGCGGGCCGTTATGCTTGGCCAGACCCTCGAGCGACTCCCAGCTGAGATTGAGGCCGGGAAAGGCCGGATAGGGCGTTTCCAGCCTGGTCAGCAGGCGGATGGTATGGGCGTTGTGATCGAAGCCGCCGCAATCCGCCATCGCGAGCTGAAGCGCGTCCTCGCCGGCATGGCCGAAGGGCGGGTGGCCGATATCGTGCGCGAGGCAGAGCGCTTCGGTGAGATCCTCGTTGAGGCCCAAGGCGCGGGCGATGGCGCGGCCGATCTGGGCGACCTCCAGGCTGTGGGTGAGGCGCACCCGGAAATGGTCGCCGTCGGGCGCGACGAAGACCTGGGTCTTGTGGCGGAGGCGGCGGAAGGGGACCGAATGGATGATCCGGTCGCGGTCGCGCTGGAAGGCGTCGCGCGGTCCGCGCACGGCGTCGCTGCGCTCGGGGTGCAGCCGGCCGCGGCTCGCCGCGGGATCGGACGCGTAAGCGGCGAGCGCCCTCACCGTGCGGGGAGTCTCGCGACCTCCTCGCCGGCCTCGCTGGTCCAGGGGAAGGCGGAAACGTCCTCGCGCGCCAGCTGGTTGACGAAGGCGCGCGCCGCGGCGGCGGTGGCGAAGGGGCCGACGAGCAGTCGCGCCGAGCCGCCGTTGCGCGCCCAGTAAGCGGTGCGGGCACGGAGGAGCTCGGGCGCCGACTGGCGCAGCCGGCCGAGCTGGAAGGCGAAAGCCGAGCGGTCGCCATTGGCGATCTGGACCCAGTGGCGGCTCGGATGGGGCGGCGCCGCCGGGCGCGCCGGCGGGCGCGAGGCGGCGCGGCCCGTGCGGGCGGGAGCGGCGGTGGTGCGGGCCGGGGCGGCCGCGGGGCGCGTCGCGGCGTCCCGGCTCGGACCGGAGGCGGCGGGCCGCGGCTCCTCCTCGACGGGCAGCGACTGGACGAGCGCGGCGACGTCCGAGAAAGCCGGCACTGCCGGGGCTTCGGCGGCCGGCGAAGCGGCGGGCTCTTCGCGCGCCGCGGCCGGCCGAATCTGGCGGACGACCGCGGGCGGCGGCGAATCCTGGCGGACGGCCGGCTGCGGCTCCGGCTCGCGGCGGACCGGCGTCGCCGCCGGCTCCTGGCGCATCGCCGGCGGGATCTCGAGCGGCTGGCTCGAGGCGATGCGCACCGGCTCACCGGCCTGAGCCGCCGGCGGCGTGCTGAAGCCGGGCTGCGGTTGGGCCGCCGGCTCGTCGGGCTTGATCGGACCGGCGCCGGGAATGTCGGCGACCGAGGTCACGATCGTCCGCCGCCCGGAAGAGCGCGGCGCCGTGGAGGCGGTGGCGACGGGCTCGCGGCGGCCGGCGGCGCGGTCGCGCGCCCCCTCGCGACGGCTGCCGACCGGTTCGGCGAGCGCGGCGCGCCGGCGGGTGCCGCGCGGCGCCGGCTGCGCCGCCGCGGCGAAGCGCGTCGGGGCGGAAGGCGCGGCGCCGGTGAAGGCGACCGCGGCCGGCAGCGGGCTGGTGTCGACGGCGGCGGTCTGCACCGCACGCCCGTCGGCCGGGAAATGGCCGAAATGCACCGCCATCGCCTTTTGCGCGGGACCGAGCGAGCCGAGACGCGACAGGAACGGAGCCATTGGCGCGCCCTGGCCGGGCATCGCGCCGTCGACCGCCTGGGCCGCGCCATTGGCATCGCCGGTCAGAGCGAGGACGAAGGCGCGGGTCCGGTAGGCGGCGCGGTCGTGCCTGCGGAGCAGGGGATCGAGCGCCCGCAGGGCGGCGTCGCGGTGGCCGCTCACCGCCAGCGAGAGAGCGAGCCGGCGGCGCGTCTCGGGATCGTCGCCGCGGTGGAGGACGAGCAGATAGTCCTGCTGGGCGCGGCGGGGATTGCCGCTGAGGTCGTGCGCGAGGCCGCGGTCGCGCGCGACCTCGACTTCGGGCGCGCCGAGCCGCGCCGCCTCCGCGAACAGGCGCAGGGCGGCCTGGGGCTGCCCGAGCAGGACATAGGCCGAAGCCATGCCGGCCTTGACCCGCGCATCGCTCGGCGCGACCTCCTCGGCGCGGGCGAAGAAGCCCAGAGCCGCCTCGCCGTCGCCGACGCGCACCGCGGCGCGGCCGGCGCCGATCAGCGAGGCGAGGCTGCGCGGATTGGCGGCGAGATCGGCGAGATGGCGGCGCAGCTCGGCGCCTTCGTCGGCGGCGGGGAGCGGCTGCACGACCGCGCCCGGCGCGCGGCTCTGCGCCGCCGCCGTGCCTCCGCCTGCCGCATATGCCGTCCCGGCCGCCAGCAGCACGAGACCGCGGCGGACCCCCCGCAACAATGAGATCATGGTGGGATTAGACCCCGCAGCGGGTGAACCGGCAATGGCCAAGTGGTTGAGGATGCGCCGGAACGGTGGCGGCGGGCGGTGAACGGGGATAGCTCCTCCCCGGAACGGGGAGGGGGACCAGCCGGAGGCTGGTGGAGGGGCGGCGACGGTGAAACCGGCGCCGTCGGCGCCGGCCCCTCCACCGCACTTCGTGCGCGTGGGGGCGAGATCGTGTCCCCCGGACACGATCTTCGACTGCCGGGGGCAGTCGAAAGCCCACGCGCCCTCCCCGTTCCGGGGAGGAATTCCGTTTCCTATTGATTGTTCTGGCGATTGAGGAAGCGGGGGATGTCGAGGGGGTCGCGGGCGGTGCGCAGGCGCGGCGTCGATTCCGAAGCCTCCTCGTCGACCTGGGCCTTGGCGGCGCCGCGGGCGATGTTCGACATGCGCTCGAACAGGGTGCCGCCCTCGCGCGCAGGCTTGGCCGCCGGCGCCGGCTCGGGCTCCTCGTCGCGGCTGAGCCAGGTGCGGGCGCCGGCGGGCGGCGCCTGCTCGTCCTCGGCTACCATGTCCATGTCGCCCAGCAGCAATTCGTCCTCGCCGGCCTCGTCGGCGGCCTCGAGCGGGAGCTCGGAAGGGTCCTCGGCGTTCGCGCTCTCGTCCTCGGCATATTCGGCAGCCAAGCCCTCTTCCTCCGCTTCCAGAGCCTCCTCCGCGACCGGCTCGGGCGGGGTCAGGGTGAGCGGCGGCAGGCTCGGCTTCGCGGCCTCCGCGCGCTGCGTCGGGAAGGCGAACACCTTGGCGGGCGCGGCCGGCACGGTCACCGCCTCGGCGTCGATGCCCGTAGCCACGACCGAGACGCGGATCTTGCCGTCGAGGTCGTTGTTGAAGGCCGAGCCCCAGATGATGTTGGCGTCGGGATCGACCAGCTCCTTGATGTGGCTGGCGGCCTCGTCGACCTCCATCAGCCGCATGTCCTCGCCGCCGGTGATCGAGATGATGACGCCGCGGGCGCCCTTCATCGACACGCCGTCGAGCAAGGGGTTGGCGATCGCCTGCTCGGCGGCCTCGATCGCGCGGTTGTCGCCGGCGGCCTCGCCGGTGCCCATCATCGCCTTGCCCATCTCGCCCATCACGGAGCGGACGTCGGCGAAGTCGAGATTGATGAGGCCGGGCATGACCATCAGGTCGGTGATGCCGCGGACGCCCTGCTGGAGGACCTCGTCCGCCATCATGAACGCTTCCTTGAAGGTCGTGTTCGGGTTGGCGATGCGGAACAGATTCTGGTTCGGGATCACGATCAAGGTGTCGACATGCTGCTGCAGCTCGGTGATGCCGCTTTCGGCGGAGCGCATCCGGCGCTGGCCCTCGAAGCTGAACGGCTTGGTGACGACGCCGACGGTGAGGATGCCCTTGTCGCGCGCGGCCTTGGCGATGACCGGGGCGGCGCCGGTGCCGGTGCCGCCGCCCATGCCGGCGGCGATGAAGCACATGTGTGCGCCGTCCAGGGCGCGCTCGATCTCGTTCAGCGCCTCTTCGGCGGCGGCCTTGCCGATCTCCGGGCGGGAGCCCGCGCCGAGGCCCTGGGTGATCTTCGGGCCGAGCTGGATGCGGGTGTCGGCCTCTGAGTGATTGAGCGCCTGCGCGTCGGTGTTGGCGACGATGAAGTCGACGCCCTGGACATCGGAGTTGATCATGTTCGCGATCGCATTGCCGCCGGCGCCGCCGACGCCGATCACGCTGATCCGGGGCCGCAGCTCGTCCACTTCCGGCCGGATGAAATCGATGCTCATCTCACTCTCCCCTGTCGCTCGAGCACATCACGACGCGCTCCCTAAGCCCTTTTGCACTATGCGATTCTTGCGTGCGAGCAAAAAGTTAACGCCGTAGTAAAAATTCTTAATAATCACTTCGGAAAGCCGCAATCAGACGCTGGACGATATTGCCGCCGGCGCCGCCGTCGCCGCCCCGTTTGGGACCGGGGGGGACGGGCGGAGCGGCGCCGCCGAGATCGAGTTCGTCCGACGCCGCGAACAAGGCCAGCCCGGCGAGCGTGGTGAAGGCCGGGCCGCTATGCGCCTCGGGAAGGCCGGGCAGGTTCGGCCGCCCGATGCGGACCGCGCGGCCGAGGACGCCCTGGGCGTAATCGGCGATGCCCTTCATCTCCGAGCCGCCGCCGGTGAGCACGACCTGGCGGCCGAACGGGCCGGAAAAGCCGAGCTCCTTCAGCGCCTTGGCGATCTCGCCGGTAAGGTGCTCGAGGCGCTGGCGGATGATGGCGACGAGCTGGGCCCGCGTGATCCGGGCCGCCTCGGTGCCCTCCTCGCCTCCGGCGATCGGCTTCAGCTCGATCATGTCGTGATTGTCGCGCGGGCTGGTGATCGCCGAGCCGAAGAAGCATTTCATCCGCTCGGCCTCGCCGCGGCGGGTGCCGAAGGCCGCTGCGATGTCGTCGGTGATGTCGATCCCGCCCATCGGCAGCGACTTCAGCCCGACCAGCATGCCGCCCGCGAAGACGGAAACGTTGGTGACGCCGGCACCCAACTCGACCAAAGCAACGCCCAACTCGCGCTCCTCGTCACTCAGACAGGCCTTTCCCGCGGCGACGGGAGAGGCGACGATGGCCTCAACGCCCAAATGCGCCGATCGGACGCACAGATCGAGGTTGCGGACCGGCGGGGGCTCCGCGGCGACGACGTGGATGTCGACCGCGAGCCGCCCGGCATGGAGGCCGAGCGGTTTCTTGACGCCCTGCAGCCCGTCCAGCGTGTAGAGCGCGGGGAGAGCGTGGAGGATCATGCGGCCGCCCGGATCGATCGCGTCGCGCGCGGAGGCGAGCAAGGCGTCCATGTCCTGCTTCTCGATCCGGCGGCCGCCGATCTCGCGGTCGACCGAGGCGAGATCGCTGACCAGGCCGCCCGCCGAGAAGCCGACATAGGCCTGGTCGACATTGGTGCCGGCGATCCGCTCGGCCTGCTCGACCGCCTCGCGGATCGCGACCTCGCTCTTCTCCATGTCGGCGATGAAGCCGCGGCGGACGCCCTGGCTCTGCCGCTGGCCGCTGCCGAGAATGCGCAGCGAGCCGTCCTCGGCCGGTTCCGCGATCAGCGCGCAGACCTTGGACGAGCCGACATCGAGGGCGGTGACGAGCTTGCGGACCGGCGCCTGCGGCAAATCTCGGCTCCTCAGATCGTGTTGGCGAGATCGGCCGGAGTGCCGGCCGACGGGGGCGGCGCTTCGGGCGCGATGGCGGGGACGACGCTGCCCGGCTCGCGGGAGACCCGGACGATCATCCGGCCCGGAATGCGCATGTCGAAACGGGCGAAGCCGCGGCCGAGCATCTGCGCCTGCTGGTCCCTGCGCGCGAAATCGGCGATCGCGCGCTGCGCCGCCTCCTCGCCTTCGGGAAGCGCGAGCACCTCGCCGGTCTGGAAGCGCAGGTCCCAGCGGCGGCCGCCGATCCAGGTCGCGCCGGCGAGCTGCGGGCGAAGGTGCGCGGCGCGGCCGAGCAGCCGCTCGAACGAGGCGGTCTGGAGGTTGGCGGCGGGGCCGATCAGCAGCGGCAGATCGGGCATCGCCTCCAGCCTGACATGCTCGAGCACGACGCCCTGCCCGTCGATCAGCATCAACCTCCGGTCGTGCTGCCAGATCGCCGCCGGAATCCGCTCGACGATGTCGATCACCAGAGTGTCGGGAAGGCGGCGGGAAACCCGGGCGTCGGCGACCCAGCCGAACACGAGCAGACGCTCGCGGATCGCGCCCAGATCGACGAGCGGCATCGCGCGGCGCAGCTCCGCGGCGACGACGGCGTCGATCCGCTGGCGGTCCATATTGTCGACGCCGCGTATCTCGTAGCGCCGGACCGCGAAGCCCGCCTCGCCCACGGCCTGGCCCAAAGCCGCGCCGACACGCTGCGGAACGCGCAGAGCGAGGATTGCGGCGATGGCCATCGCCGCGAGCAGACCGAGCACGATCCATTTGGAGGCGCGGCGCACCGTCTCCGGCGCGATCCCGGCCTGCTCGAGCCAGCCGGGCCGTTTCTGGCGGCGCGGCGCGGCCCGCGGCGCGCTGCGCGCTTTCGCCGGCCGTGCGCGCGCCGCCGGCCCGCCCCTCGCGATCCTCGCCGTCGTCATAACGCCGCCTCCACGATCCGCTCGACCAGCTCGGCATAGTCGATGCCGCGATAGCGGGCCTGCTCGGGCACCAGGCTCAGCGGCGTCATTCCCGGCTGGGTGTTGACCTCGAGCAGGTACAGCCCTTCGGCGCCGCGCTCGTCGTCCCAGCGGAAGTCGGCGCGCGAGCAGCCGCGGCAGCCGAGCAGCCGGTGCGCGCTCAGCGCCATCGCCATCGCCTCGGCCGCGATCGCCTCGGGCACCTCGGCGGGGCAGACGTGAACGGTGAGTCCGTCCGTATATTTGGCGTCGTAATCGTAGAAGCCGGTGGTCGGCTTCAATTCGGTGACCGCCAGCGCCTCGTCGCCGAGCACGGCGACGGTGAGCTCGCGGCCGCGGATGAAGGGCTCGGCCAGGAGGCGCTCAAAGTCCTGCCACGGACCGCGCACGTCGCGGCCGATCGGATCGCCGTAATTGCCTTCGCGCGTGACGATCGCGACGCCGACCGAGCTGCCTTCGTTGACCGGCTTCAGCACATAGGGCCGCGGCAGCGGATCGACCTCGTGCAGGCTCTCGCTCGCGACGATCGTCCCTTCCGGCATGCGGATGCCGTGGGGGACGAGCACCATCTTGGTCAGCTCCTTGTCGATCGCGATGACCGAGGTCTCGAGCCCGCTGTGGGTGTATCTGAGGCCCATCAGGTCCATCAGGCCCTGCACCGTACCGTCCTCGCCCGGCGTGCCGTGGAGCGCGTTGAAGACGACCTCGGGATTCGCCTCGGCGAGGCGCTGGGCGACGTCCCGGCCCATGTCGATTCGGGTGACGCGATGGCCCCGGCTCTCGAGCGCGTCGGCGACGCCGGCGCCGGTGACGAGCGAGACTTCGCGCTCGGCGGACCAGCCCCCCATCAGCACGGCGACGTGGAGAGGACACGACCGATCGCTCACGCACACACTCCGTTCGGGCTGAGCTTGTCGAAGCCCTGCCCTTCTACCGGTGCCGCAAACAAGGACAGGGCTTCGACAGGCTCAGCCCGAACGGTTTTTGCCTGACCCGAACTCACGAACTCACCCCCACACGCTGGATTTCCCATTCCAGCATCACGCCCGAATGCTCGCGGACCCGGCGCCGCACTTCCTCGCCCAGCGCCTCGATCTCCGACGCCGAAGCATTGCCCAAATTCAGGAGAAAGTTGCAATGCTTTTCAGAGACTTGCGCGTCGCCGATCATGAGGCCCCGGCAGCCGGCTCCGTCGATCAGCATCCACGCCTTGGTGCCGGGCGGATTCTTGAAGGTCGAGCCGCCGGTGCGGCTCCTGAGAGGCTGCGAGGCTTCCCGCTCGGCGGCGATCCGGTCCATCTCGGCGCCGATCGCGGCGCGGTTGCCGGGCACCCCTTCGAACAGCGCTTCGACCACGACCGCGCCTTCGGGCACCTCGCTGTGGCGGTAGGTGTAGCCGAGCCGGTCCCGGGGCCAGGTCTCGACGCGGCCGTCGCGCAGGACCAGAGTCGCCTCGACGAGGATGTCCGCGACCTCGCGGCCGTAGGCGCCGGCGTTCATCCGGACCGCGCCGCCGGCGGTCCCCGGAATGCCGCGGAGGAATTCGAGGCCGGCGATGTGCGCATCGCGCGCCTTGGAGGCGACGGTGATGCCCATCGCCCCGCCGCCGGCGCGGACCCGGTTTCCCGGCTCGACATGGACGTGGGCCATCGCCTTGGGGAGGCGGACCACCACCCCGGGCACGCCGCCGTCGCGCACGATCAGGTTCGAGCCGACGCCGACCGGGAGGACGGGGATTGCGCGGTCGAGATCGGCGAGGAAGCGGGAGAGGTCCGCGACGTCCTGCGGGCGCACCAGCCACTGGGCAGGGCCGCCGGTGCGGAACCAGATGAAGTCGGCGAGCGAGCCGCCGGGCTCGATGGAGCCGGCGAGGGGGGGGACATTGGGGACAGTCACTTGCCCCACCGGTCGGTGCAGATTCTGTTCGGCCAGCGAGGCAAGTGACTGTCCCTTTCCGCCCATCACTTGTTCAGCCTCGCGCAGCGTATGCCGTCGGCGAGGCCGGCGGCCCATTTGGTGATGTCGCCGGCGCCGAGGCAGATCACCATGTCGCCGCGCGCGGCGATGTCGCGAAGGCTCTGGCAGAGGTCGTCGAAATCGGCGACCGCCTTGGCGGCGCGGTGGCCGCGCTCCTTAAGGCCCTCGACCAGAGCCTCTGCGTCGATGCCTTGGATCGGCTCCTCCCCAGCCGCATACACCGGAGCGACGTAGACGATGTCGGCGTCGTTGAAGGCGCCCTGAAACTCCTCCATCAGGTCGCGCAGGCGGGTGAAGCGGTGCGGCTGCACCACCGCGATCACCCTTCCCTCGGCCCCTTCGCGCGCGGCCGAGAGGACGGCGCGGATCTCGGTCGGATGGTGTCCGTAATCGTCGATGATCGCCGCGCCCTGTATCTCGCCGACGCGGGTGAAGCGGCGCTTGACGCCGTCGAACTTCTCAAAGCCGCGCGCGATCGTCTCGTGGGGGATGCCGAGTTCCGCCGCGACCCCGATCGCGGCGAGCGCGTTCTGGACGTTGTGCCGGCCGGGCATGGGCAGCTCGACGTCCGCGATCGTCGCCGTCTGTCCGCTCCGGTCGCGCAAGGTCACGTCGAAACGGTTGCCGCCGGGGACGGGACGGACATTGTCTCCCCGCACATCGGCCAGCGCCGCGAAGCCGTAGGTGACGACGCGCCGGTCGCGCAGCCGCGGAATAATGGTCTGGACCTCGGGATGATCGACGCAGAGCAAAGCCGCGCCGTAGAAAGGGACGTTTTCGACGAACTCGACATAGGCGTCCTTGGCCCTGTCGAACGAGCCGTAATGGTCGAGATGCTCGGGA
>Ga0196965_1000117_pt1 | contig 62410 bp, 52 predicted proteins | sample S1_20metaG_FD_148668 | JGI IMG/M metagenome (GOLD analysis project Ga0196965, IMG submission 148668) | Soil microbial communities from Anza Borrego desert, Southern California, United States - S1_20 | ecosystem: Environmental > Terrestrial > Soil > Desert | place: USA: California | collected...
TGCATCATCACCGAGTTCTTCTGAAAATCCGCGAACTAAAATCGCTCCTTCAATACGAAGACCAATAGCAAGCGCATCACTTACGCGGTAAGATGGCTCAAGTGTCCAGAGAAGTCCGCCTTTCGCGCCTTTTCCACCCGGCATAGCATAACCGGCACCGACACCTACTTTAAACTTTTTGAATTCTTGTGCATTTGCGCCAACGGTAACTAGTAGGCATAGTGCAAAAAGTAACGATAAATTTTTCATTGTTAGATTGGTTAAAAAATTATTTACCAAAGCACGATGAAATGTTCTTTTGAAGGGATCCAGATAACCGCCAAATCCGCGTGATGTACTCTAACGAGGTCGATTGACGACTTTTACTGGGTATCTTTAGGGAAATATGGCTTTGTGCGTTCTAATGGGCTTCGCGGTTTAAACATGTTTCTTATGTATTTCCACTTTACGACGATATAAAAGAGGCCCGTTTTGTCTTTATCATAGCCTTTAGCTTATTGCCGGCTACTTTATTGCATGGCTTGTTTTATTTCTTCAGCCATTTTTTCCAAAAGGTTTGGAATACAATCAATGCCCAGATCCGTGCATGAACATCGCCAGGGTTCGAAGAGAATAATTGTTTTTTTAATTTTTGGATTTCCTGATAATTAAAGGTGCCCTGTTCTTCAATCAGATTTTTGCTGAGTAGATCGTCTGTGATTAAAGACTTCATTTCATGTCGAAACCATTTCAATAAAGGGACTTCAAAACCTTTCTTTGGTCTGTTGTAAAGTTGGGCAGGCAACAGATCGCGAAAAGCATCCTGAAGAATTCTTTTCCTGATATTTTTATTGATCTTGAATTCATCTGGAAGTGTAAATATAAAATTCACGAGTTCATAATCGAGAAACGGAACGCGTACCTCCAGCGAGTTTGCCATGCTCATGGTGTCAACCTTTGTAAGCATATCGTTTGCAAGTACAAGATTAACATCGGCTAACAGGATATCATTGATCGACTCGTCGTCAGAGATATAACGGAGCAGATTCTCTTTTCGGCTATAATAATCCTTGTGAATGTTCACTTTAGTTTCCGGAGCAAGGAGTTTATCCACTTCATTTTCATCGGCGTAGCCAGCCCACCGCCAGTATCGCTCCTGCGGATTTAATCTTACACCCTTACTGAAACGCGCAAGTTGACGCACCATATTAGTAATTCGTGTATTGCGCGATTGTGGTAATGCCATCCACAACGGATGTAATGTCGCAGCTATTTTTTCTTTTACTCCGGGATGCATCATACGATAGGCTGCAGCATGTTTGTTGTATCCCGCCAGGAGTTCATCGGCGCCATCTCCTGAAAGTGCAACCGTGGCATGTTTCCTGGTTTCTTTACTTAAAATGTAAACGGCAATCGCGGATGAATCAGCAAAAGGTTCATCGGTGTAATCTAATATGTCATGAACATGCCTAAATAAATCATCATTGGTTAGCGAGAAAACAGTGTGGTTTGTATTGAAGTGTTTGGCGACGAGATTGGCATAGGCTGTTTCATCAAAGAATTTTTCATCGCGAAAGCCAATTGAAAAAGTATGCAAATCCGGATTGTGTCTGCTGGCTAAACCGGTAATGATGGACGAATCTATTCCACCGCTGAGAAACGCCCCCAGTGGCACGTCCGAAACCATTCTACATTGAACAGATTGCTCTAACAAAAGTTTTAGTTTTTTTATAGCATCCTCATAACTGATGATAGTATTGGTCGGTACCGGATGCGGAATGGTATAATAACGGTGGATATCTATTTTTTGCCTTTGTATTTGCATATAGTGCCCAGGCAAAAGTTTTTTAACCGATGAGAAAATACTGTCTGGTGCCGGAATATAATTGAGCTGCAGATAAGAATAAAGTGACGCATAATCCAGTGAGCGATCAATTCCATAATGAAGGATAGCCTTCATTTCAGAGGCAAACAAAAATTTATCTTCATCGAAAAGGTAGTACAGCGGTTTTATGCCAAAGCGATCGCGAGCAACGAACATGCTTTGATTTTCACGGTCATAAATACAGAATGCAAAGAAGCCGTTAAGTTTTGAAAGACAGTTTTCTTTGTAATGGATAAAAAGTTTTAACAAAACTTCGGTGTCACCAGCGGTAGTAAAATGTATTCCTTCTGCTTCAAGTGTTTTTTTTAATTCACGGTAGTTGAAAATCTCTCCGTTGAAAATGATGCAATATCGTTTCGTTTCGTCCCACATGGGTTGATTGGATTCGTCGCTGGTATCAATGATCGACAGCCTGCGGTGCCCTAGTCCAACCCAGTCATCAATGTAAATGTCCTGAAAGTCCGGCCCACGCTTCTCCAGGCACATGGTGGCATTGGTAACGTGGATTTTATTAAATTTCCCAACCAGGTTAAAAGCAAAAATTCCGGTGATACCGCACATATCAATCAATTGTTAAAATAAAGTATTAAAGGTATGGCGATCATACGAATTGTTATTTCCATAGATCATCGAATCATTTCGCTTTTAATTGTAATAATCTGCTTAACCGATACCCGAAGATCAATGACACCCAGCCCAGGAGCATGACATACTCGGTGTACGAACCACCTGCCTGAGGCATTTTTCCAAGGACACGCGGAAGATACGTCATAAAAAAAATGAACCAGATATAATACGCATAAACAAATGAGGCGGTATTGAAAAAACGTGGTGTTATATTCCCTCGGTTGTACCGTTGCTGAATCATCGGCATGATAAAAATAAAACTGTAGGCCAGCATTCCGCCAAGTATCCTGTAACCGATCAGGTCATTGCCCGCCTTTAGATTGAAAGTAATTAATTGCGTTAGATGAATGCCATGAGCAATGGCAAAGACAAGAAAATACCGATCGGATAACCATTTCTTCAGCAGGTCGGGTTTATCCTGGCAGAGAAAAATAAAACTGAAGATAAACAAGGAAAGCCTTCCTGAATAGCGCGTAGTCGCCTGCAGGCCTTCGAGCGTAAAGCCAAATTGCCCGACGGCGAATATAGCCACCGCGAATTCAAGAATAACAGTTAACAGTATATTCTGCCTGAAGCTAAGCGCACCGTCGGTGAAACGCAATTGTTAAAGTGTTTTAATATACAGGTTACGGAACCATACTTCATTGCCATGATCCTGTAGATCCAGGTAGCCGGTAGCAGTTGTGCCATAAGCAGGAAAGTCTTTCCACTTACTTTCTTGTTTTATTTTCGCCCATGCAGGAGATCCTATATCGTAGGTCAGTACTTTGTCGCCATTCAGCCAATGCTCCACTTTATTTTCGTTAACGACGATTCTCGATGAATTCCATTCGCCAGCAGGATTCAATTTTTTATAAGAAGGTGCCTGCATGTCGTAATTAGCTGCCGTGAGTTGCACATCTTTTACATCACCGGGATAACCTTCATCATCCAGTAGCTGATATTCTGGTCCCGTAGCGTATGGTTCACTGTGTTCTTCCGACACATGGAACATCACGCCACTATTACCCTGCGGTGAAATTTTCCAGTCGAAAGCAAACTCAAAATTTTCATATTGCCCTGTAGTTACCAGGTCGGCTCGTTTGTTTTCGGCATCTTCTTTAAACGGCTTGCAATGCAGTGTGCCATCAATCACTTCCCAACTGTCATTCTCTTTATTTTGATAAGTTCGCCAGCCGTTCATTGATTTTCCATCAAATAATAACTGCCATCCTTCCGCCTTTTGAGCTTCAGTTAATGTATTGTGATTCTCCGTGGTGACAGGTGCTGTAGTATCAGCATTCGTTGAAGTGTCTTCCCCGTTAGATTCGTTTTTGGTAGAACAGCCAATCATGATCAGAAAGGCAAAGGCCATGAATATATTTTTTTGCATGGTATGATGGGTTTAAATTTAATCCGGATTTCTGAAAATAAATACTTGTGTGAATGCCCCTGCGCCGATCACACGGTTATCACCTTCCAATTTAGTGAGGCTAAAAATATAATAATCATCTGCAATAACTTTGTTGAGACGTATTGAAGAGTTGGTTTTTTCAGCTTTTCGCGATACGGCTTCCTGGTGTTGTTCCAAGGTTGGATTGGTGATCCACGCGAGGAATAAAAAAACCACCACCAGGAGCAATCGCAGGATCAGTTTAAAAATCTTAAAAAGAACAATAAACACTACGATGATGACAAGGATCGTAAGGACGGTCGAAAGCATATGGAAAATTATCTTTAAAAGGTCAAAATACAAAAACTCTGGTTAATTGTGCCTGGTCGTTATACGTTAAAATGTGCTATGACCTGATGCAACAAACATCTTACGTAAGTTACCGTAACAGGATTTACATAGGATATCCACGATTTATTGATAATCTCGATGGAAATTTTCCATGAATGGCATGGTTCTCGTTATATTTGTATACTTTTTAAAATGGACATCTATGTATTTTTTCCAATTCAAAAGTAAACAGACACTTTTCCTTCAGTTTATTCTTCTCATTACCGTATTCCTGGTTTCTTGTGCTTCCACAAAGAAAGTCAATGCACGTGACGAAAAAGTCCATCGCGTTATTGCAGCAGCCAGAACCTTTATCGGCACGCCATACAGATATGGTGGAACGACACGGTCGGGTATGGATTGCTCCGGTCTTTTGATCAACGCTTTCCGTGAAATCGAAATGCCTTTACCACGCAGTTCCGCAGATCAAAGTAAAGTAGGGCAGGAGATTGGAATGAAAGACCTTGCTCCGGGAGATCTTGTGTTTTTTGCAACCAGCAAGAAAAGAAGAAAGATCACGCATGTAGGTCTTGTAACAGAAGTCAATGGTAAGGATAATGTAAAATTTATCCATGCGTCGTCGCGTGTTGGTGTCGTTGAGGTAAACATCTACAGTGATTACTATCAAAAGAATTTTCGAACGGCCCGACGCGTGATCGAATAAAGAACCAGAACGTAGTTTTTTAATTGGATCATAAATAATCAGGCAATACCCTCACGCACATCAACCAGTATAACACAAATGAAATTTGAGATTGTAGTGTATAACATCGAATCTGCACTTCGTGCGCAGGAAGGTGGTGCAGACCGCATTGAGCTCTGTGCTAATCCCGCAGAAGGCGGAACAACACCATCGTATGGTGTGATTGAAGTTGTACGCCAAAATGTAAGCATAGATGTGTATGTAATGATCCGGCCACGAGGCGGTGATTTTCTTTATTCCAACTATGAATTCCATGCCATGAAGAGGGATGTTATACAATGCCAGCGACTCAGTGTTGATGGCGTTGTGTTTGGAATCCTACATACAGATGGCACGATTGACAAAAAACGTTGTAAAGAATTGATTGATAAAGCACGGCCTTTGAAAGTTACCTGCCACCGCGCTTTTGATATGACACGAGATCCTTTTGAAGCCCTGGAGGATTGTATCGAAGTTGGCTTTGACAGGATCCTTACATCAGGCCTCGAAAAGACTGCGATTGAAGGTGTGTCGTTGTTGCGTGCATTACAGGAAAAAGCCAATGGTCGTATTACCATCATGGCCGGGTCAGGTGTAAACGAAACCAATGTTAAAGAACTTGTCCGTGAGACGCAGGTAAAAGAAATTCATTTTTCGGCAGCTACAGCGCACAATGGCAAAATGACTTTTATCAATCCACGTATAAATTCCATGGGCATCCCCGGTGAATCCGTTTATGCCATACGTGTGGTTGATCCTCAAATCATACGAAAATTAAGGACATTGGTGAGTTAACGTCCGATATTGTCCGGATACTTTTATGTGCGTTGTGTAAACAGTATATTGCTGTATTATTCTACGCTTATGCTGACACGATTACGTTTGGTTCTGTTGATTTGTTGTGCTCAATACGGGGTGAATGCCCAAGTAATGATCAATGAGATCTGTCCGGCAAATGCTGATATTAACTATGATCCACACTATTTTAATTTCTCCGGCTGGGTTGAGTTATACAACAAAGGAAATTCATCCGTAAACATCGGTGGATACTATTTATCGGATAAGTCGGATCAACCGGAGAAATGGCGAATACCAACAGGAACAATGATCCCGGCAAAGGGATTTATCCTAATCTGGTGTGACGAACAAAATCAAAATCTGCATACTAATTTTTCACTCGATAGTGAAGGTGAAAGTGTCGTACTGTCGGGATCAAATCTTTCAAAAGTAGATCAGGTTGATTTTCCCGAACAGTATACTAACATTGCTTATGGTCGTACAACAGATGGTGGGAGCACATGGAGCTTCCTGTTGAAACCAACGCCCGCGAAAAAGAATGACGGAACCACCGCTACGCAACGAATTGAAAAACCAACGATATCATTGGCATCCGGGCGTTATAGTGTGAGTCAGTCAGTTTCCTTATCGCATCCATTGGCTAACGTTAAGATCCGATACACGACAGATGGATCAGAGCCGCATGCAGATTCCAAAGTTTTCGATGGACCATTTTCAATCAGCAAAACATCTACACTAAAGGCAAAAGCATTTCTTACAGGGTTTATTCCGAGTGACACAGAGGTTGAAACGTATTTTATCAATGAGCATGCGTTTACCCTACCCGTTGTCTCGATTTCAACAAAAAGTACCTACCTGTGGGATAATACCATCGGCATCTATGCAGACGGAACGAATGGTATTCCTGGTAATTGTCAGGATGCCAAACGTAACTGGAATCAGGATTGGGACCGTCATGCTGTATTTGAAATGTTCGATACCAATGGTGACAGACGTTTCAATCAGGCTGTTGATATCAGAATTGGTGGTGCCTGCAGCAGGAATAATCCTCAGAAATCATTTGTGATTAAAGCACGCGATAAGTATGGAAGCAATACCATTGATGAAAAACTATTTTCTTCAAAAGAGAACGCCAGCTATGGTGGTTTTATCTATCGTAACTCCGGCAATGATTTCTATTACACGATGTTTCGCGATGCCTTAATGCAAACGCTCACCATCGGGCAGATGGATGTTGATTACCTGGCTTACGAACCAACGATCTTTTATCTAAATGGTGAATACTGGGGGGTTCAAAACCTGCGTGAAAAAATTGATGCCGATTATTTTGAATCAAACTATGGTATCGACAAAGACGACCTCGATCTGTGTGAACGCGAGGAGGCACTCGAAGGCTCCGTAAGCGGATACACCAACTACCTGGCTACGCTTCAGGCCATGGATTTAACTACGTCTCAGGCATTTGAGTATATCGACAACAATATTGATGTGCAGGAGTATATCAATTATCTTGTAGCTGAAATTTATTATTGCAATACAGACTGGCCTGGAAATAATGTAAAATACTGGCGGCAACGCTCTACCAACGGAAAATGGCGGTGGATACTTTGGGACATGGATTTTGGGTTTGCTTTGTATAACGACCAAAGCTATGCAACCCATCCAACCTTGCAATTTGCAACAGCGACCGCTGGTCCAGACTGGCCTAACCCGCCATGGTCAACATTGCATATACGTTCGTTGTTGAAGAACCCGGAGTTCCGTAACCGTTTTATTCAAACTTTCACAACAGCACTTTCCACCACATTCCATCCGGATCGCGTCATTGATATTATCGATTCCTTTCAGAATCGCATTAAAACAGAGATGCCTTACCATCATCAACGGTGGCAGTTAAACCTGTCGAACTGGAATGCACAGGTACAGCGACTTCGTGATTTTGCTATACAACGGAATGCCTACATGTACCAGCATTTGGCTACTTTTTTTGGATTAACAGATCAGGTTAACATCACGCTTTCAACAACACCCGCGAACGCTGGTGAAATTTCCTTTAACGGTATACGTCCTGGCGTAGCAATAACCAATGGTGTGTATTTCCAGGGATTGCCATACACCGCAGAAGCGGTTGCTGATGCCGGTTACCAGTTCTCTCATTGGAACATCCGGAAAAGCGAAACCACCACCATTTCATTAATCGAAAAGCAAAGTAATTGGAGATATTTCGATCTTGGCGCATTACCTGGTGCGGATTGGACGAGCGAATCTTTTGATGACAACACCTGGGCTGAAGGGCAGGGAGAACTTGGGTATGGCGATGGAGGTGAACAAACTGTTGTGGGCTACGGCGGAAATTCCGGTGCTAAATTCATCACCACTTATTTTCGTAAAACAATTTCCGTCGATGATCCAACCAACTTCAGCGTGCTGAGTGGTTCGGTATTATTTGACGATGGTGTTGTGATTTATCTAAATGGAGTAGAAGTTTTTCGAAGTAATATGCCTGGTGGTTCAATCGGTAACAATACACTCGCATTGGAGGCTTCCGCTGAAGGTGTTTATATTCCCTTTTCGATTCCAAAAGGTGTCATCAAGGCCGGCGAAAATGTATTGGCTGTGGAAATACACCAGATCAGCGGACAAAGCTCAGACATAAGTTTCGACCTGGAATTGAAGACCGTTGAAATTGGTGATGAAACGGAATTCAGCAGCACGGAAGTTTCGATCAGTGATATTGCTAATACGGGTGTTATCATGGAAGCGGTTTTTGAACCGGTAACACCACAAGGACCACTTGTAATCAATGAGTTTGCCGCTGTCAACAATACGATTGAAGACGAGGACGAGGAGTCGGAAGATTGGATTGAATTTTTTAATCCAGGGACACAACCCGTTGACATTGCCGGGTTTTTTATTACAGATAACCTGAACAATAAAACGAAATACAAAATCAAGATGGGCCAAAATAATGAAACTGTGATTCAGCCTGGTGAATACAAAATACTTTGGGCCGATGAAGAATTAAATGAAGGGCCGCTTCATATTAACTTTAAGCTATCTGCCGACGGCGAGTCAATCGGTGTGTACCAAAAGGTAGGTAGCACGTTGCATACTGTTGATGAGATCACGTATGCCGCGCATTACAACGGTACGTCCTATAGCAGAATACCAAATGCTACCGGACCTTTCCTGCTTACGTCGAAAGTAACACCCCTTGCTGAAAACGAATTGGAAGTGCCGACTGCACGCGAAGGTGACCTTGAAGCTTCAATTGTACTTCATCCGAATCCAACATCATCCTATGTTGTGATCACTTCGCCATATCCCGTTGATGACATTTCATTCTACACCGTTACCGGGAAAAAACTCAGTAGCTACAAACAAGTGAGATACGGTGCGCAGGTTTCTGTATCACATTTCCCTGCGGGAGTCTATTTTGTTGTTTTGAAAATTCAGGGTAGAGCGGTGATAAAGCGGGTGGTGAAGTTGTAAGCATATTTCAGTCTTTTAAATCGATTTCAATTTCACTTGGTACGATCTGCTGGGTGGCCCCTCAAGCACTGGAGCACTTCAGCGCTGTGGTTTGTTATCTTCCTCAAGTGCAGCCTTGTAGCTGTAGATGTTCATTAGACCTGCTACAGATGTTCAATAGATAAGGTTCAATATCCGTCTATTACCATAAGACTAAAGACCCGATTTCGTTCATCGTTCTTTCATTGCGGCTTCAGAACACGTTAGATAACGGCATAGGTTAGTTAGTGCACCGTTCATAAAAATGGTAGTTTATAGAGCAATATCTAATGCTACACTATCCTTACACGGGAGTTCCGCACAAGACCTTGTGACTGGCGGTAATCCAACCCATCTTGGTTTGGTTAACGCACAAAAAAGAGGCTGCCATAAGCAACCCCTGTCCAAAATATTTTTTCTGATCGATTTACTCACCGCGCTTTGCCTTAATCGGAAACGAACCAAATTCTCCAACACTCATGGTGCCGTCAAGTTCTGCTCCGTTGATTATTCCGTTTACAGTCACAACCATTTGGTTGCCACCAAAGCTTACGGTGTAACTGAATGTGATGGCGTTGCCGTTCATCGTTACTGTGTCGAGTTTTGTTTCGGAGTTAAACCGGTTGTTGGTAATTGATCCGTTGAATTGATCGCCTTCTTTTTTAATCACCAGTTTGCCATCACCGCCCTGTGGTGACTCTACGGTGTATGTCCAATTGCCTTCCGGGTTAACAACGGCCGCGGTATCCGCAGGAGGTAATGAAGGGTTAATAGCTTGTGGACTTGATCTCCTTGGTGCTCCGCCGCCACTGCGTTGTGGTGTTTGTCCTCCACCAGCGCCTTCCATCATACCATCGCCACCGCCTTCTTTCAGATCGTCATTGCTAATGGACCGGCGACTTCGACGTGGCGCATTATCGACACTCATTTTTCCGATGCGGTAGCTGAAGTTCACCCGGAAACTCATGTTGTAAATTGTGCTTACACTTTTCTGATCGATAATCGGTGACTTCAGTTCGTTTCGCATTTTGAGCGGTGGTGTTGCAAAGTTTTCTGCTCCGATTCCGATGCTTCCACGTTTCTCATTGAATTCTTTTTGGATGCCGAGGCTATACATACGGAAGCCACTTTGTGTACCCTGAAGTTGTACTTGTGTACCACGCATAAAAGCGAAGCCTTGAATTGCCCAGCCTTTATTCAGGCGATAGCTACCAAAAATTCTGCCGTTCACAACCCAGCCATCGTTGCTTGCACGGTAAATGGCGTCGGGACTGTTATTGTCCAGTTCAGCATAGAATACATCACCACCGGTATTGATGGATAATTTCCCGACGTTGATACTCGCGAAAATGCTGGCACCATATGCACTTTCTTTTCCAATGTTTCGATACGTCGTTCTGATGGCAGATGAATCGCCAACTACATCGCGTACACTTTGAATGGCATCATTGGTATTGCGCACAAAGGCGGTAAGGTTGAGAGATGTTCCTTTTACAAACGTGCTGTATCCAAGTTCATAGTTGTTGGTGTATTCGGGATCCAGGCGCGGATTTCCGATTGTTACATTGAGGTTATCATCCTGCTGATAATTGGGATTGAGGTATCGTATAGAGGGTCGTTGTATCCGCCTGTTGTAAGATGCTTTTATGGTTTTTCCGTTCTGTAATTTTTTTGAAATATTAATACTCGGAACAATCAGTCCGTAGGATGGTATTTCAATGTTATTCTCCGTTTGAGTATAAGCTTTAATCGTTGTGTATTCATACCGTGATCCTGCTTTAAAACTATATCCGTTTTTAAGGGTTAATGTATAGGCGAGGTATGCTGCACTTATATTTTGATCATAATTCAGGTTATTGCTCACGCGGTTATCGTCCCTGACAAAGACGCCATCTTCTTTTCGGAATACGGTTAAATCGCTGGACACTTTACGTAAGATATTTTTTGCACCCAACTCCAGCATTTGGTTATCCTGTATCGGCTGTTGGTAGTCAACCTGGATGGTAGCTTCCTGGTTATTGCTTTCGTTATAGTTTTTATAATCGTTTAACGGGCCAGTACTTGAAATCATGTCGTTGATGAAATCACTGTTTCGGTTATTTCGGCTGTATTGCCCCTGGAAGCTGAGTTCGTGTTGTGGTTTTTCATACAGGTGGGTGAAGGTAATATTCGCATCCACGTTGTTTGAGTTGTCTAAGTTACGGATGTCGGTCAAACTGTTGAAGGAAAGCACATCGCCCTCGTACCTTTCGGTTGATACATCATCCTGGTAGCGCCTGCTGTTTCTCACACCGAAGCGAACCGAAGCAGTCATAAAGTTCTTTGGGTTAATATCGTAATCCCATCCCAGGTTATAATTGCCAAATACGCCATTGTTCCGGCTTTCGGATTTTTGTATCGAGAGCACTTCGAGGGGATCTGCATCTGGCTGTTCCAGTATGGTGCGTTGCTCATTACTGAATTTTCCCGGCGTATTGTAATTCGCCCGGCCCCAGCCACCCAGGGAAAATCCCATTTTGCCGCGGCGGAAGTTTCCGTTAAGACCGAGGTTTGAACCACGAAGTCCTACACCTGTATTAATGTTCAGGGTTAGTCCTTCCAGCGTATTTTTCTTGGTAATGATGTTGATGATACCGGCAGAGCCTTCTGCGTCATACTTTGCTGATGGCGAAGTGATCACCTCCACACTTTTAATCTCGTCGGCAGGAATTTGTTTTAAGGCATCGGCGATGTTACTCGCCATGATGGTAGACGGCTTATTATTGATCAGCACCTGGATGTTTTGATTTCCCCGTAAGGAAACGTTACCGTCGAGATCAACCGAAAGCATCGGCACTCTTTTTAATACATCTGTTGCATCTCCGCCTTTGGCAGTCAAATCATTTTCTGCATTATAGATTGTGCGGTCTACTTTTTCTTCGATCAATACTTTTTCGCCTTCCACCGTGACCTCCTGGAGTACTTCTGTTCCTGCAGAGATTTTAATGTCACCCAGGTCAATATCTTCGCGTAAAGTATTGTCTACTGTGATGGGAATTGTTTTTGTTTCATATCCAATAAAAGAGACGACAATACGATATTGGCCATCGGCTACATTTTTAATTTGAAATTTTCCTTTATCGTCACAAACCGCACCATCGACAGGTTTATCCGCAGATTTTTCCATTAGGGCTACCGTTGCATACTCAACTGGCGTTGTACCCTCGGCATCGAGCACCGTACCCGAAATTTTTCCATTTCCTTTTTTTTCTCCAGCTGAAGGTGATTGCGCAGCCGCAAGCGAACCTGTGATTAAGATTAAAAAAGCCAATAAACGTGTTTTCATATAGTCATCTCGTAATAAAAATTGCTTTATAAGTTATTTCACAGTACAAACGTCAAAGGAAATACTTTGTTCCTTCTGTTTTCCCCTTATTCGATTGTTCGGAGTGAATCATCGACACTTACCGAAGATCTTCGACCGTTCGGAAAGATACCGCCCTTGTAACGAATTGGTCGATAGAATTGTATCAACGGTAGAAAACCGTTAAGGAAGCATAATGGTTCAATATGATAAATGTATTTTAGCTGAATAGTTATTGCATGAAGACCATTTTTAGTACCCGGAAAGTCCTTTGGCTGCACGTATCCTTCTGGTGTGTTTACATTTCTTTTAACCTTTACCAGTTAAGTACCTTTCAGCGAAGAGTGGATTCCTTTGATTGGGGGCATGCCCTCGGGATGATGGTTTTTCATTTAGTGTGTACCCTGCTTATTGCCTATTTGAATTATTTTTATTTCCTACCGCGGTTCTTACATCGCAGAAAGCTGTTGCTTTATCTGATTGAGTTCGGAATTCCTTTCGCTGGTATTGTGTATTTACGCGTATATGTTCAACGCCATTTTGTTCATGAACCTGAATTTCTTGAACGATATTTTAATTCACCCTGGTTTGTTTTCCAGTTATCGGCGATTACATTGTTTATCGTTATCTTTATTGGGCTATTGCGTTTCGTCGGTGACTGGTTTGAATTCGAGGCCGCAAAAAAGGAAGTGGAGAATGAGAAGCTTACCGCTGAATTAAATTTCCTTAAGGCACAGATCAATCCTCATTTTTTGTTTAATACACTGAATAATTTGTATTATCTCGCTTACACAAAATCAGATAACACCACGGAAGTAATTTCGAAATTATCACATGTGATGCGTTACATGATTTATGACGCAAGCCATTCGCAGGTTCTGCTCAGTAAGGAGGTTGAGTATATGGAAGATTATATCAGTCTTGAACGTTTGCGTCTGAATAATAAAATTCCCATCACGTTTACGGTTAAGGGAGACACAGTAAGTGTTTCTGTAGCGCCGCTGATCCTGATCACTTTTCTTGAGAATGCTTTTAAACACGGCATCCCCACCAACAGTGCAGAGGCCTGGATAAATATTAGTATTGAGGTCCGGGACGAAATCTGTATTTATCGCGTCGAAAACAGTAAATTAAAAGGGCCAAATCAACATGAAAAATCCGGCATCGGTTTAATTAATGTGAAGCGAAGGCTTGAACTTTCGTACCCTGGAAGATATACATTGGACATTCAAGACATGACTGACCGATATAGCATTGAACTTAATTTATCACTCAAGTGAATCTGAATTGCCTGATCGTAGACGATGAACCGCTTGCCCGTAATCTTTTAAAAGATTACATAGGGAAAGTTTCTTATTTAACGCTTGTCGACAGTTGTTCAAATCCTTTGGCTGCATTGGATATTCTCAATAAAAAATCAATTGATATTTTGTTTTTGGATATCCAGATGCCGGAAATTACAGGCATATCGTTATTGAAAACCCTTCATAAAAAGCCGTTGGTAATTTTGACGACAGCATATTCGCAATACGCCCTGGAGGGTTATGACCTTGATGTTGTGGACTATCTTTTAAAGCCCATTACGCTGGAGCGATTTCTGCGTGCCATTGATAAAATCAAGCAGCGCGTGAGTGCATCACCGGTCGTTGAATCAGAACCCAGAACAAACGACATAGCATTACCATTCGTGTTTGTAAAGGACGGAACAAAGCTCGTTAAGATTATGCTGGATGATGTGTTGTATGTCGAAGGTCTCAAAGACTACGTTACGATACATACGAAAGAAAAGAAAGTGATCACCTTGCAAAGATTAAAGTCTTTAGAGGATCAACTCCCGGCGGACAAGTTTATCCGGATACATCATTCCTTTATAATTGCTATTGCTGCTATCGACGTCATTCATAAAAGTGAAGTGCAAATTGGCGGGGCAACCATTCCGATCAGCGATTCTTACCGTAAAAATTTTCGCGAGTTTATTGAGCGCAATCAGATGCAATAAATTGTAAGTGAAGTTTCGATTTTGTTTAAAATCAATGAAATCTTTTCGCCCAGAAAGCCTCGGTTTATTGATAAGTCGAAAAAATAAATATCTTTGCTGCTGTTTGAAATTAAGGGGGATTAGCTCAGCTGGCTAGAGCGCTTCCATGGCATGGAAGAGGTCATCGGTTCGACTCCGATATTCTCCACTTGTCCGCCGAAGCTTTAGCGAAGGCGGACTATCCCTGAAGCTTTAGCGAAGGATGGACCTTGTCCACCGAACCGTTAGTGAAGGTGGAACGCCCCGAAGCTTCAGCATGGCCCTGAATTTTAAACCTTATTGCGAAAACCCATTTTAAAGTCTGCCCATCGCAGACTTTTTCATTTTGTGCTTTAATTTTACCTTCAAATCAACCAACTCTCAAACACCATGAAGAATATTTTATTTGCAGCTTTTGCGTTCGTTATTGTTTTTACCATCCATGTTAATGCGCAGACTTTGGAGAAGGCATGGGAAGTAACCGGTCTTGAAGCACCAGAATCTGTTCTGTACGATAGCAAACAAAACGTTTATTACGTATCTAATGTAGCGGGTACACCGCTGGAAAAAGACGGCAATGGTTACATTTCTAAAATCGATGATAAAGGAAAGATCATCAGCCAGAAGTGGGCAACCGGCCTGAATGCGCCGAAAGGCATGGGGATTTATAACGGTAAATTGTATGTTGCTGATATCGATGAAGTAGCTGTGATCGATTTAGCTTCCGGCAAAGTGGAAAATCAGCTTAAGGCTGAAGGCGCAACCTTCCTCAACGATATCGCTGTTTCCGAAAAAGGCGATGTATATATCTCCGATACTTTTGGCGGAAATGCAATCTACCGGATTCAAAATGATAAAATTGAATTGTGGTTAAAAGACGATAAATTGGATTTTCCCAATGGACTTTGTGTGAAAGGAAACGACATCTTTGTATCAACGTGGGGTACTGTTGCAAATCCGGAAACATCGGAAACGCCGGTCAAAGGCAAAGTGGTAAAGGTTTCTCTGGCCGACAAAACGATTGCTGATGTAAGTAAGAGCTTTGCCAATGGTGATGGCATTGAGGCTTTTAAAAATGGCTTTATCGTATCTGATTGGGTTGCCGGAAAAATTTTCTTTGTCGATAAAAAAGGCGATGTGAAAGAGATCGGGTCTTACAACCAGGGTACAGCCGACCTAGAATTAGGTGTTAAAAATCTTTTGCTCATCCCGCAGATGGTGGAGGGAAAGGTGCTTGCTTTTAACCTGAAATAAACAATTATAGGTGTGGGTGCCCTCATCCTGTGAATACTGGATAAGAGTTTGTTTTTTGTCTCGAAACGAAAGTTTTTTAAACACTCCAGTTTTCCCGGACAAATAATGATAACCAATCTGAATTTAAAAGAGGTTAAGATGCATTGTTTCATTGGAAACGTTTACACCTTAACCTTTTTATTTACGCCTACCGTCCACCGGGAGGACAATACTTTTTGAGATATTCAGTGTACATGGTTGCGAGATGTTCAAATGTTCCTTCTCCTTCCGACATGCCATGCGAACGGTTTGGATACGCCATATATTGAAACTGCTTGTTGTGTTTCACCAATTCATTTACCAGCATTTCTGCATTTTGAAAATGAACGTTGTCATCACCGGTACCATGAATGTAAAGTAGATTGCCGCGCAGGTTTTTAGCGTAAGTGATCGGTGAACCCTGAACAAAGTCCTGCATATTTTCTTGCGGTAATCCCATATAACGCTCCTGATAAATGTTGTCGTAGGTAAGCAGGTTCGTAACCGCTGCAACTGCAATACCTGTTTTATAAATATCCGGATATTGAAACATCAGGTTTAGCGTCGCCGATCCGCCGCCACTCCATCCCCAAACAGCAATGCGCTCAGGGTCAACAAAGCTCCATTTCATGATTTCTTTAGCCGCCATCGCCTGATCACGGATGTTGATCTGGCCTACTTTACGGTAAATGGATTTTCTCCAGGCTCTTCCTTTTGGCACCGGTGTTCCGCGGTTGTCAATAGAGATGTAGATGTAACCATCTTCACGCATGTCGCCAGCGTAGAGGAAATTGTTTGAAGCGCCGTAACTATCTGTTACATTCTGTCCCCAGGGTTCGGTGTAGACATAAAATAATACAGGGTATTTTTTTGAAGCGTCGAAATCTTTTGGCTTTACCATCCAGCCATCCATTTCTACACCGTCTTCCGTTTTGACTTTGAAAAACTCCGTTGTTTTTTCCACCGGCGACGCGGCCAATTTGGAAGTCACGCTCTGCTTTTCATTTAATGGCGTGTGTTTCGGAAGGGAAATGGTTTCTCCCACGGGTTTGGTATACGTGTTGGAAAAACTGTGCTGTGCATACCGTGCATTCGGCGAAATAATGTAGTTGTGTGTTCCTTGTTGTGAAGGTGGTGTTAATAATTCAGGCTTACCCTTCCCGTTGAGTTTAGTCCGATACAAATATTTTTGTGTGGCATTGAACGGTGAAGCCATGAAATATATATAGTCACCTTTCGCATCCAGTGATTTTACAGCGATTACATCAAAATCACCAGCGGTAACCAGTGTTTCATTCTTGCCGTCGCTGCTGATCCGGTACACATGTCTCCATCCATCTTTTTCACTTTCCCAGAGAAATTCTTTTCCATCCTGAAGCCATACGAAATTATGTTTAAAGTCAACAGAGTAGGGATTCTCTGCGCTTTCAGGTGTGTACACATCAACCCATGCTGCATCCTGTTCCTTAAAAATAGAAGACGTATTTCCGCTAGACGCGTTTGCACGAATGATGAGACTTTGATTTTGCTTTCTGTTCAACTGCTGTAAAAGGACGTCGTTTGTGCCTGGAATAAACTCTGCCCGAACAATATAGTGTTCTCGTGGATCACCAGCGACTTTAAGCCAGGTCGTTTTGGCGGTGGCGATATCTGCAACGCCCAGCCTGCACGCCGATGGTTGCCGGCCTACTTTCGGATATTCTACCGGGATAATTTTCGAGTAAACAGAATCGGTATTGTTGATCATATAGAAATCAGGTGTATCACGCGCATCTATTTGCCAGTATAGAACAGATTTGCTGTCGGGACTCCAGCGAATACCATCACGACAGGCGAATTCTTCTTCGTACACCCAGTCAAACGTTCCGTTAATGAATTTACGGGTACCATCGGTTGTTAAGGCTTTAACCTGGTTTGATGTTAAGTCTTCTACATAAACATTGTAGTCACTTACGTAGGCGACCTTTGTACCATCGGGACTTAACTTGGCGAACATAAGTGATGCCACTGGTCTTGCTTTACCGAGTTGTGTTAGCTTATTCGTGGATAAGTCGAGGAGCCAGTAATCACCCCGTGTTTTAATTCGCCATACACGCGTAGCGTTGGTGTAGAGAAGCACTTTCTTCTGATCCGCAGTAACGGAGAACAGATCTACCGTAAGCGGTGCTGTTGCACCTGTCGGGGTAAGTTGTTGCGCAGTAGCGAATACGTTACGCGAATTGGCGGGTAAGGTGTATTGAACAATTTCATTTTCTTCAATACGATAATAAGCGTTTCCGTCGGCGGCCCACTTCATCGCTTGCTGCGCCTGAAGCGAGGTGAACAGGAAGAATACAATCAGGAATACAATTCCTTTCAGTCGGTTAATGATTATCATAGTTAGTCAGAATATCCTGTAATTAAACGGCTTTAAGGAAAAGATGCAATTTTAAAGTATGAAATACGAGGTACGCGGTTAGGTGCAGTAACCCGTAGACCCATTTTAAATTTTACGCTGCGTCCCTCCTCCTCCGTTCCTTGTACCATGTCCCTCGTACTTCCCTGTGGCTTATTCATTTAAAAAACGTACCTTTGCACATTATTTAAACAAAACAGGCTTGAGTGCATGAAAAAAGCCAATCCCGAAAGGAATGGATCCTTAATTTTCTCAGGCTAATTATCCAAAATCTTATTAATTAATGAAATCTTTTGAAACCCTTGGTTTATCTAAGGGATTGGTAGAGTCGGTTCAGCAGATCGGCTTTGAAACACCAACACCGATACAGGAAAAAGCCATTCCTGTGCTGCTGAATGGAAACCGCGATTTCGTCGGTTTAGCCCAAACCGGAACTGGTAAAACCGCTGCCTTTGGTTTACCGCTGCTTGAACTGGTGGACGACTCCAGCCGGTTTACGCAGGCACTAGTACTCGCTCCAACACGTGAGCTGGGTTTACAGATCACTAACGATCTTGAGAATTTTTCTGAGAAATTTAAATCATTCAACATTGTTGCCGTTTACGGAGGAGCCAGTATCAGCGAGCAAATCCGTAAAGTGAAAAAAGGCGCGCACATCATCGTGGCTACACCAGGTCGTCTTATTGACTTGATTGATCGTAAAGCCATCAATCTAAGCACAGTAAAATACATTGTGCTGGATGAGGCTGATGAAATGCTGAACATGGGCTTTAAAGACGATCTCGATAAAATTCTTTCTTTTACACCGGAAGATAAAAGCACCTGGTTGTTTTCGGCCACCATGCCGAGAGAAGTCCGGTCGATCATGAAGAACTACATGACTGATCCTTTCGAGTTAACAGTTGGAGAGCAAAATACAGGAAATGTAAACATTGAGCATCATTATGTAGTGATCCAGGATAAAGACCGTTACCTGGCATTAAAACGTATTCTGGATTTTACGCCTGAAATTTTTGGTTTGATCTTCTGCCGTACCAGGATCGATACACAACGTGTAGCAGAAATGCTTATGAAGGATGGATATAATGCGGATGCTTTACATGGCGATCTTACCCAGCAACAACGCGATCGGGTGATGATGAAATTCCGTGATCGTTCTCTTCAGATCCTTGTCGCCACCGACGTAGCTGCACGGGGTATTGATGTAGACGATATCACACACGTTATTCACCTGAACATTCCGGATGAAATGGAATTCTATACCCATCGCAGCGGACGAACTGCTCGCGCGGGTAAAAAAGGGATTTCGATTGCCATGATTTCAAAACGGGAATTGGGTAAAGTTAAGCAGATTGAGAAAACATTGAAGAGCCCGTTCAAACGGATGATGATCCCAACAGGGCCGGATGTTTGTCAAAAACAATTACTGGCACTGATGCATAAGATTCGCGTGGTAAAGGTAAATGAAGAAGAGATTGTTGAATTTTTACCAGCTGTGTATGCGGAACTAGAAGATCTGACAAAGCAGGAACTGATCAAACGTTTCGCTTCAATTGAATTTAACCGGTTCCTGGATTATTATAGAAATGCACCCGATCTCAACGTTGAAGGTAAGCGCGGTGACGCCGGCTCTGAACGTTCCGGTTCAGGAAGCAGATTCTTTATCAACCTCGGAAAGATGGATGGAATCGATGTGTCTCGATTGATAGAGTTTATCGACGATTATGCCGGTGTAAGTAAAAAAGACATTGGTAAGATCGATCTCAAAGGTGCCTATTCCTTTTTTGAAGTCGATCCCGGTAAGGTGGATGACGTATTAAAAGGACTGAATGGTACTACCTATAAAGGAAGACAGGTCCGTGTAGAGGTGACAGAGAACAAAGAATATTCTTCTTCCAGAAGCTCTTCCAGTCGCGGAAGTCGTGACAGCCGCGACAGTCGTGATGGCCGAAGCGGGAGATCTTCTTCTGGATCTTCCTCAGGCAGAAGCTACCCTAAAAAAGGTGGTTCTTCTGATGGAAAGAAAAGGTGGAAGTCGTAGGAGTTCAAGGTTCGAAGTTCAAGGTTCTAAGTTCGAAGTTCAAAGTTCAAGATTGGGCTGGCGCATCTTGATGTGATTGCGGAGTTGTTTGATGTTTGACGTTTGATGTTTGAGGTTGGTTTTCGAAAACTGACAAATTATCAGAGTTGAAACTTGTAACCCAGGCCTATACTATATTTGAAAGCTCTTAAGTTTATCGAGCTCATACTTGTGACCATTTTATAAATCCATTGCATTTTTTGATTCCTGTGTCCAGCTTCGTAGAAGAGGAGTGCGTCAAAAAAGAAATCAGAAAATGCAATGGTTCCCACCAAACATCGACACCCATAAGCTACAGTCCAACACACTCGCAGCTCGAAACTCGTGGCTCGCAGCTATTTCGAAACCTCGGAAGTTATCGCAATCAACTTGAACCTTGCAGCCTGTAGCTTAAAGCTTACGTAAAAACCATAAGTTTATCGGAATCCACCAAGAAGCTTTTCTAAAAAACACATAACTTACGAATCCAAACAACTCGTGGCTAGTACAGCACGGCTTTTTAGGAAACGAACACATTTATGCAGAACGATTTCGACGATCTCTTGCTTACGAAATGCAGACAGCTTATCGAACAAAAGCTGGGATGGGGTAGTAGTGAGATCTGGACAAACCAAGACTTCGATGTTCTTAGTGAGTTAATTGAGAAAGAAACAAAGGTGACGTTAAGTGTTGCCACGCTCAAACGAATTTGGGGCAAAGTTAAATACACGTCGCGCCCAACAACTACAACCCTTGATACGCTTGCCCAATTTATCGGATACCAGAATTGGAGAGTATTCAAACTTGAGCAACTCAGTGCGGAAGAAACGGTAGTACCCGGTCAGGATGGATCGTTGCCTGGAAGTGATGCGAGCCTGGTACCGCATTCTCGTGACGTTCCCAAGCCCGAAACTGTTGAAACGAAACGACGGAAACCTTTCGTTGTTTATGCTATCGCCGTTTGTTCAGCGATCGTGATATTACTGTTGTCATCGCTAATGCGCAATGGTGAAAAAAATGTTAAGTCTGATGAGCCAGCTGATTTTTCTTTCAGCAGTAAAAAAATCCTAACAGAAGGTGTTCCGAATTCAGTGATCTTCGACTATGATGCAACTGCTGCAGGCGCAGATGATACGATATTTATTCAGCAGTCTTGGGATGAAAGATTACGTGCTCGGGTAAACAGGGTGGAACATAGTCATGCATCGATATATTATTACCCTGGTTTTTTCCAGGCGAAGCTTGTAGTGAATGATCGTGTGATGAAGGAACACAACCTCTACATTCGTTCCAATGGATGGGTCCCTGTAATTGAACAATCTGACGTTCCCGTGTATTTTAAAGAACGTGAAGTTATTCAAAACGGTGTAATGACCATTCCTGTTGAGCGAATCGAAGCTAGCGGAATTGCCTTACAACCGGAAACACCCTGGGTTGCGTTTTATAATGCGCGCACCTTTGGCGAGCTGATGAGTGATAATTTTATTTTCGAAACTGAAGTTCGTAATGATTATAGTCAGGGCGCAGGTGTTTGTCAGCTTACCGAGATACACATACAACTTGAAGGTGGTGTAATCGCTGTGCCACTCTCCATAAAAGGTTGCGTTTCCAAACTATTATTTGGGGATATGACCGGCAGGATAACGGACACTTCGTCTTTGGGATGTGATTTTTCAGATTGGATAAATGTGCGTTATGAAGTAAGAAACCGAAAAGGCCAGATCTTTATTGATAATAAAAAAGTTTATGATACCAATCTCGATGTTAATCCGAAAAAAATTGTCGGTCTCCTTTATCGTTTTCAGGGTACTGGAAGTGTAAATTTTGTGAAACTATCGAGTATTGATGGTAGGGAAATTTATAAAGATGATTTCAACCCGCCCTTGAACGATCAACCCAATGAGTAAACCGACGCTGCGAAAGAATATACGCCTTTTTATTTTTGTTGGTCTGATTGTGTCAGTTAATACCATGGCACAAACCCACGTTAAGGTTGCTGGCGCCATGAGAAACGTAATGCGCAAAGGCGAAATTTTCGGAATAATTAACCTCGACACGATCCGAAATAAAACTGGTTTGTACGGGCTCGGTCCCGTCGAATACCTTGCGGGTGAACTATTGATCATTGATGGTAGATCGTATCGGTCTAAGGTACGCAACGCTTCAAGCATGGTGGTTGAAGAAACATACCAAACGAAAGCGCCGTTTTTTGTCTATGCTAATGCAGTTGCCTGGGACGAGCACATGTTACCGGTGGAAATTAAAACGATTCAACAACTAGAGCGCTACATGGATAGCCTCACCGTAAACAAGAAGCGACCCTTTGTATTTAAACTTTCAGGACCAATTGTGCATGCCAAAATTCATTTGCAAAATCTTCCTGAAGGAACTGAGATTAATTCGCCTGAAGATGCACATCGCTGGAAGGTGAATTATGAAATCAAGGATCGCGAAGTTGATATCGTGGGTTTCTTTTCAAGTGCGCACCAGGGTATATTCACGCATCACGATTCATTTCTTCACATGCATATGATCACAAAAGAAAGGGATCAGATGGGACATCTGGACGAGATTATTTTTCAGAAAGGAATAAAATTATACTTACCGATAGAATAATCTCCATCTTATTTTAGTACCAACTGCTTGATGCAAACAGGCGAAGGGATTTTACTTTGTTGAGAAATGTAAGTTAATAGTCCTGTTTTTGGATTAATACGGAAGATGCTAATGTTATCGGTATTTTGATTTGCCACCCAGATGTATCGGCCCTTTTTATCAACAAGGAAATTCCGTGGTGTTTCACCCCTGGTTTTTTCATGGCCTGTCAATTTGATTTTTCCATCGGGAGCAATGGAGAATATCGACAATGCATTGTGCCCGCGGTTCGATAAGTAAAGGAATTTTCCTGTCGGATCAGTATGGATATCGGCGCTTGTGTTTACTTCCCGAAATAGTAACGGTAAAGAGCGAACCGTATCCTGTATTATTTTAAGATTGCCTGTTGTAGGATTAATTTCGAATACCCCTACTGTTGAAGTAAGCTCTTCGGAGCTGTAAGCGGTCTTCCCGTTAGGATGTATGGTGAAGTGCCGGGGTCCTGATCCGGGGGCAACTTTAACTACACCTTTATCAGTGGAAGTGATTTTTCCGTTTTTAGCATCAATGGCGTAGGTATAAATTTTATCTGTGCCAAGGTCAGAAACGTAGACGTAACGATTGTCTCGCGATACAATGGCAGAATGAATGTGAGGATCGTTCTGACGGAATTTGTTTACGCTTGATCCATTGTATTTTTTAGCATCCGAAAGGGCGCCCAGTGATCCATCTTGTAAAATTTGGAGTACTACAAAATTTCCTTCCTCATAATTGGAAATAAAGGCAAGGTCACCGGTTCTGTCGAGGCTGATATGGCAAGGCTCTTTTCCGTACGAGGAAACGTGATTGAGGAAGGTAAGCTTCCCGGTTTTTTGATTGATCGTAAAGGATGATGCGGAGCCTGTATTTACATCGCCATCAATTCCGCCCCGGTTTACGGCATACAGATATTTACCTGAAGGATGAACTTCCAAATAGGTGGGACTTGCGAGATCATGAATGGTCTGAATCAGTTTCAGTGTGCCTTTTGCTCTGTTAACTTCAAATACATAAATCCCTTTGCTTTCACGAATGGAATACGTTCCTACGTATAAAATTTCTTTTTGGGCGAAGGAAATCAAGGGCAACAATAGGCCACAGACGAGGATAAGCGTTTTCATAGGCGAAATACAAATATCTTAAATGGAGTTACCAATTAAGCATAGATTTGGATGAAAATTTGTGTATTCATATTGAAAACATCACATCCTTTTAATAAATTATCTTATTGGACTTTACACCAGGTTATCGACTTTTTGGTAGTCGATACCTTCGTATATTAGGTTCGTCCCTCAAGGATGTAAATTGCAGAACCGTTCGGAATTTTATTTCATTGCAATATGTTTCAATTCATGAATCATTTTTTACCCGTTGTTTCATGCAACGATCGACTAAATAAACAATGAAAAGAAGTGTGAAATTTATATTGGCGCTAACCTTCGTCGGAATTACAACTGGTTATCGTTGTTTTGCACAAGAAGCAAAGCAAAAGTTCTCTATTCCGTCAGAATTGTTTGCAGAAAGGATCCATAAAACTCCTGATGCTATTATCCTTGATGTTCGAACACAGGAAGAAGTTAAGGGAGGCTACATTGAAGGAGCGCAGCATATGGATTATAGATCTAAAGCATTTAAAGCCGAAGTGGCAAAACTGGATAAAGGAAAACCCTACTATGTTTATTGTCTTTCCGGTGGCAGGAGCGGAGAGGCAGCTAAATATATGCGCAGCATTGGCTTTGAGGAAGTCTATGATATGAAAGGTGGATTGTTATCATGGCAAAAAAATAATCTGCCGATTACAACAAAAGCCGATCATAAACGCCTGGATAAAATATCCCGGGAAGTGTATAATACCATGGTTTCGTCAGATACGCTTGTGCTGGTAGATTTTTACGCGCCATGGTGTGCGCCCTGTAAAAAAATGGAACCTATACTGAAAGAATTAGCTGCAGAAAATATGGGGATGGTGAAATTGATACGCCTTAACGTGGATGAGAATAAAGATTTAGCGAAGCAACTTGGTGTAGTAGAAATTCCGGTTGTAAAATATTACCGCAGCGGTAAAGAATATTGGACCCATACTGGCTTTGCCGACAAAACAATGTTGCAGGAAGCGATGCAGGCAATTCACAAGTAAGCTCTCCTCAAACAAATTATAATAAATTCTTAAAGACTCGTTTCAATCGCGTTTAGTGAATGTTTACTGATCTGCAATAAACTGTCATATTGTAAAACCTTGGGGTATTTAATCTTTATTATTATAATTGCAGCCATTCAGAATTTCGGGGTGTAGCGCAGCCCGGTTAGCGCACCACGTTAGGGACGTGGGGGTCGGATGTTCGAATCATCTCACCCCGACTCTGCCCGCCCAAGCTTTAGCGACGGCGGGCTTTTTGTTTATAGCCGCCCTTTGAGCGTAAAGGAAGTGCAGGCTACGTCGGGCTGGCTGTGCGATATGCAAACCCCGAAACCCATTGTTGTGCAACAAATAAGAACCGGAATTGCGATCACGTAGATACGAACACGAGCCAGGTGAATTGTTTATTCGTTGAGTGTGTGGATTTACAGCCGACAGTCTGGTCGGTCTCCTTATCAGCTATGCCCCTGTTGCGTTTCATTCCATAAAAGCATCGAAGGCCTATCCCTCTGAGGCGTTGAAATCAGAATGAAAATGGATTTAGGTGGCCTAATGACCGCTTTACTTCTTCTTATTTTTCTTCAGTGAATTAAAAAACTTCACCCAGTTGAAGGGGTTAAGGAAGGGATTAGTTACAGGTTGATATTTATCCGTTGATGAATTAGCCCATTGATTTAAATAATACCGTTGATTTTGATAACCGTCCATGGGCGTTGTTTTCAGCATCAGCGCAAGCAACTCCTGATTAAGATTTTTTTCGTCGATGCCGTTGTTGTCGAGTGGAACGTTCAGAGCCAGGACGGCCTCTTTAAAAACCTCTTCGGTTGGAAAATCGAAAATAAGCACTTCGCCGAGCAAGGTGGCGTCTTGTACCATGGTCACAATAACGGTTTGAAATTCGGGCGCGTCTTTAGGTACAATAAAGGATTGACGTTCATACCCGATGCTGCTGATCACAATACTATCGCCAACCAGAACAGGCATCGAGAAAAAGCCGACCGAATTTGTTGTTGTTCCGCGTCCGGCTTTGGGTACATAAATGTGTACACCGGGAATACCGGACACACTATCTTCTCCCAAAATAACACCAGATAGCTGAATTACCCTTTGTTTCTGTTGCGCACATACCTGGTCAGTTGTGGCGATCACAAGCATGATGACCACAAATAATCCGATAAATTTCTTCTCAAATCGCATCACAGATCCGTGTTTTGTATTTTTTCAAATATAGGGATAAGCCATTTAAGTGCCTAATTTACCCTACCTTTGAGGTATACGCTTAAGATGGTTCATGAGACTCAAAAGTTTTAATTTAACACTGGGATCGCAGATTTTTAAAGCGTGCGCGGATGAATCGCGTTTGCGGATCCTGCATTTAATTTACACGAATGGGGAAATGTGCATTTCGGATGTGGAGCGGATTCTTGATTTTACACAAGCTAAAACTTCGCGCCACCTGATCTATCTGAAAAACTCCGGTATTTTAACGTATCGGCGATACAACCACTGGGTTTTTTACCAAATAAAAGATGAAGTGGCTGAAATTATTAAGCAAATTTTTCAGTTTTTAAGAAAAGACCAGCGGTTGCAAAACGATCAGCAAGTTTATCAGACTTTATTCTCAAACCGCGAACTGGCCGTTAATAAAGTTCAAATAGAAGCCTGGCAGAAAAAATAAGGATTACGTGGAGCATATTAAACGAAAGAAATACAAGTCGGTTTTTTTTGACCTCGATCACACCTTGTGGGACTACGATACCAATTCAAAAGAAACATTGCACGAACTTTACAGGTCGCATGACCTGCATTCAAAAGGCGTTCATAGCTTTGATGATTTCTTCAATACATTTAAAACCGTCAATTTTAATTTGTGGGAACAGTTTGATCGTGGATTAATAACCAGTGATGTTATTCGCACGGAACGTTTCAAACAATGCCTTGAGCCTTTTCAAGCTTTCGAAGAAAAACGTTGCGAAGCGCTTACCAATGATTATCTGGCAATGTGTCCCATGAAATGCAATTTAATGCCGAAAACATTGGAGACGTTGGATTATTTGTCGTCTCATTATAACTTGACGATTATCACAAATGGTTTTGATGAAATTCAGCAGCTTAAGTTAACATCGGGTAATCTGCATCGGTATTTTGATCATGTAATCACTTCGCAAAAGGCAGGTCATCGAAAGCCCGCCCGTGAAATATTTGAATACGCCCTTCGGTTGAACAACGTACACAGTCACGAAGCCATTATGATTGGTGATAATCCCATAACCGATATTGGTGGTGCCCAGAATGCAGCGATCGATGCCGTGTTATTTAATCCCGAGAAACTGAAGTATAACATTACAGTAGATTTTGAAATATCATGCCTGCATGAGCTCCGCGAGTTTCTTTGATTCTGTTACCTTTGCCGGCGAATAACTTTGTCATTAACCTAAAAACAAAACCTGTATGTCCAACGGTTTTTATAATGTACCCTATCCAAAAAATGAACCGGTACTCAGTTATGCCCCAGGTAGTAAAGAGCGAATCGCATTAAAAAAGGCGCTGGAGGAAGCGCGCGCTACCAAGCTTGATATGCCCATGTATATCGGTGGCGAAGAGATCCGTACCGAATCCAAGCTACCTGTTTCTCCGCCACATGATCATAAACATATTCTCGGTTATTTCCATGAAGGTGATCGCTCTCATGTTGAGCAGGCCATTGACGCCGCCATGGCGGCGAAAGAACTCTGGACGAATCTTCCCTGGCAACATCGTGCTGCAATCTTTTTAAAAGCCGCAGATTTGTTGGCAGGCCCTTATCGTTATAAGATCAATGCGGCTACAATGCTTGGTCAATCCAAGAACGCTTACCAGGCCGAGATTGATTCCGCTTGTGAATTGATCGACTTCCTGCGTTTCAATGTTTACTTTATGACGCAGCTTTACCACGAACAACCGGAATCCTCTCCGGGTATGTGGAACAGCATGGAGTATCGACCCCTGGAAGGATTTACATTTGCGGTCACCCCATTTAATTTCACAGCGATTGCTGGTAATCTTCCTACGTCGATGGCGCTGATGGGAAATACCGTGATCTGGAAGCCGGCATACACACAGGTTTACGCAGCGCATGTGATCATGCAGGTTTTGAAAGAGGCTGGATTACCAGACGGAGTCATTAATCTGATTTATGTCGACGGCCCGACAGCCGGTGATGTTATCTTCAGTCACCGTGATTTCGCGGGTATCCATTTCACCGGAAGCACAAAAGTTTTTCAGTCGATGTGGAAATCCATTGGCGAAAACATTCACCAGTATAAATCATATCCCCGGATCGTAGGCGAAACCGGCGGAAAGGATTTTGTGATGGTTCACCACAGTGCAGACGCGCGTGAAGTAGCCACTGCGTTGGTAAGAGGAGCGTTTGAATATCAGGGACAAAAATGTTCTGCGGCATCGCGCGCTTACATTCCATCAAATCTGTGGGACGAGGTTAAGCAGTTGATGATGGAAGATTTGAAGACCATTAAGATGGGCGGCACGGAAGATTTTTCGAATTTTATCAACGCTGTGATTGATGCAAAATCATTTGAGAAAATCACCCGGTATATTGAAACAGCAAGGACAAGTGCGATCAACGAAATTATCGCCGGCGGAAAATACGATAGTGCTAAGGGTTACTTCGTAGCGCCTACTGTGATTGTTTCAAAAGACCCATCTTCTACAACCATGTGTGAAGAAATTTTCGGACCGGTGTTGACCATCTACGTATACCAGGCTGAAAATTTTGAAGAGACGTTATCGCTCGTGGATAAAACGTCACCTTATGCGTTAACAGGTTCGATTATTTCACGTGACCGTTATGCGATTGACATGGCCGTAAAAAAACTCGTCAATGCTGCCGGTAATTTTTATATTAACGATAAGCCTACCGGTGCTGTTGTAGGGCAGCAACCTTTTGGAGGAGCGCGTGCTTCGGGAACCAACGATAAGGCTGGAGCAAAAATGAACTTGTTGCGTTGGGTTTCTGCCCGGTCGATCAAAGAAACATTTGTACCGCCTGTTGATTATCGCTACCCATTCTTAGATAAAGAATAAAATCAAAAAAGCCAGAAGATCATTTACCTTCTGGCTTTTTGGTGTTTAAAGCGTTAGGTTACTCCCGCGCTATGCCCGGGTTACGACTTTATCGTTTGCGTACCACTTTACTTTTCTCGAAAAATACATCAGCATACCTATGATGATGAACAGTCCGATGCTTCCAAGCAATAAAGAGAAGTCCTGTTGCAGGATGATGACGAAAATAAAGGTGTAGAAGATCAACAATAAAAATGCGAAAAGAAGGGTAAGCCCAGTCGTGTGTAAAAACGTTTTCGCATACATGCTGATTAACGCCACCGTTGCAAGCGAAGCGATTACATAAGCTATGTCATAACCAAGATGTTCTGAAAGACTAAGGAGCAGCGTGTAGTAAATCGTAAGGGCAGCACCAATGAGAATGTATTGAAACGGATGTATCCTGATCTTTTGGGTGATTTCAACGAGTAGCAACGCGATAAAGGTTAGCAGGATAACCAGGATTCCATATTTGGATGTGCGTATGCTTTTTTGATATTGATCTACCGGAATTAAAAGTTTGACACCGAAGTCGGCAGCACTTAATGTTTGATTATCACCAATCCATTGTTGCGAGAAGGGACGGTTGAAATGAAGGACTTTCCACGCCGCTTTAAAACTGTTTTCAGTAATCTCTCTTGAAGCTGGCGTAAACTCACCATCAAAGCTTGGATCTTTCCATGGACCGCTGATTTGTACTTCTGTTGTTTTTCCCCCCGGAATAAAGTCGAGGCGTTCACTTCCTTTCAGGTTTAGCTTCATGGCAAGGTCGCCGTTAAAGCTGTTTTCGTTTTCCCAGTTTAGTTTGGCTGTAATTCCGGTGGCCATGCTTGCATCGTTCAAATACTCTACGTTACCCGTTGTTTCGTTATATGAATTTCGGGCGGATTTTTTTACAGAAACACCGATGTTATTCGAAGGCTCTGCTGTAATCTTTTCGTTTCCGACCATGAATGTTGGATTGTCACTTATCCCGCGAAGGTCTGTAATGCCAAAGACCATATACGCTTCATTCCACAACACCATGTCGGAGGGAATATTCAGCCTTTTAAAATCCGGTTTATTAAAAGTGGATTTAACCTGAAGTGATGAGTTGTAAACAACAGCGTCGAAGATACCACGATACAAAGTCTCTGGCTTTACTTCTCCTATGATATTCAATGCTTCGGGTAAAAAGAAAGCTTTGTCAATAACTTCAACATGTTCGATGCCATCCTTACCACGGTCAATAGTTTCGTGTCGCTTGAAAGGCATAACAAGGATAGGGCCTGAAAGTGTTTGACTGCCAGACCACTTATCCGCTACCTCATTCATAACGAGATTAGCGCGCGTCTGCCTTTCATAGATCAGATCCTGAATCCAGGAACTTGGTATCAGCAGAATGAGGACAAGAAAACCGATAGAGAATAATTTGATCATTACCGACTCCTGTATCCAGTTGTTGAACCGCTCCAGGATCGAGGCTGTAGAAGTTTGTGAAATTGGTTCCATAAGCTATGATGTTTTAGTTAAGTGTTCCTGATTTGTTGTTGATTAAGTTGGCCACGATGGTGCTGCCGGTTACAAAAGGTTTGTGCAGTAACAGGACTGTGACGAAATTAATTTCGTTATAGCGTTCGCGTTGTTCCATTCGGAACAGGTGAATGGTAAGGAAGAATTGAAAGACGAGTAACTGTGTCGTTTCACGAAGAACATTGGAAAGACGGATGAGTACTTTCACGATACGCCAGTGTTGGAGGTAACAATAAATGCAACGCCTTGCTGCCCAGAGCGTGGTGAGTGCCCAGACTATTCCGCTCATTTTAAATCCAAGGATCCAATCAGCGCCGTTGGGTTTTGATCCGTAGGTCGCAGGGATAAAGTAATTGTTCAGGTAAAGGAAACCTGCGATTAATAGAATTGTAATATTGATTACGAGCAACAAAATCGCCGGCTCAATATTTTTTATATTAGTTAGTTTAAAAGTACTTTTGAATTCAAAGTTCATAATCAAAAAAATTATTTTTGTTGACGGATCACTTGCTCCAGGGCGTCCAGGTGTTTCCTGAATGCATTGCGTCCTTTTTCAGTGATCTTGTATCTGGTGTTGGGTTTACGCTCAACGAATGTTTTGGAAACCGAAAGATATTTTTCTTTCTCGAGTGCTTTAATATGGGAAGCCAGGTTTCCATCCGTAACATTGAGCATATCTTTGAGTGTATTAAAATCAAAAGCCTGGTTCGTAACGAGTGCCGACATGATCTGCAATCGCACACGATGCTCCAATACTTTATCTAATAGCTCAAACGGATTTTTCACTTATCGTATTTATTGTACATGATGGTTCCATAGACAATGTGAAGTATACCAAATCCCATCGCCCAAAACAATAATCCATATCCGGGAAGCATCGCGGAGATCAATCCCAATCCAATTTCCGAAAAACCAAGATAACGCACTTCATCGTAGGTATTGGAACTTCCCTGGATGAGGGCGAGACCATAAAAAATGAGACTGGCCGGAGCGGCGAGACCAAAATGGCCGGTAGACAACATGACCAGGATAAATAGCCCTCCCGTTATAAGCGGAATGGCCATGTTAACGAATAGGGTTTTGCTTGCGCCTGTCCAGAGCGTTAACCCGTGTTTTGCCGCTTTTTTATTGCTTAACCATAATCCAGTGGATATAGATGCCACAAGAACGACGGTAGCCACGACAAGCAATTTCCACAGCGTATGGGGTTCGGTCGCAGAAAATATCCGATAACGAAAGGGAGAAACGGGGTAGTGGACGATAAAGTAAGCAGCGACTGCCCCGGCAAGCGCATAAATTCCGGCCAGCACGCCGGATAAACCGCTGAGCGAGATAAACTTCGCAGATCGCTCCATCATCGTACGGATGGACGCCAGATCTTTTTCATACTCCTTGATTTCTTTCATATGAAAGTACTTTGTGTTGCAAAGTTAATGAACGGATTCACTTCTCCAAGGTTTCATGCCTTAAAATGTTACCATTCAGGTACTTTTCCTTCCGCCGCCATAAATGGGCTGTTGAAGTTCGTTTTCAGATCGTAACTAATGATTAAAACCCTATTCTATGAAATTACTCAGCCTTGTATACGTATTCTTAAGTGTTCAATTAGTTACCGCCCAGGTTGATGCCGTGAAATCGGATGTGTACAATTGGGAAGATCTGGCAATAAAACAAATCAATGGAGGTGAACGACGAAACATCCTGCAAGGCGATACCAGGCATTTTGAGTTTATTGCAATCGACGGTTTTGCTCTTAATCCAAAAGCAAGTCAGATTTCTTCGAGCAATGAGGACCTTGAAGAATTGATTATTGTCAGGGAGGGCGAATTTAAAATAACCCTTAACGGGAAGTCTCAAAGTTTGAAAAGTGGCGGTGTTGCGCTGATTTCGCCCGGAGTTTCACATCAACTGGAAAATACTGGTAAAGATGCCGGAGTATATTATGTGCTTCGGTTTAAATCAAAAACGACTATGGATAAGGAACGCGGACAGAAAGCCGGAGGGTCCGCCGTTGTAAACTGGGACGATGTTGCCTTCAATGAAAGTGAAACAGGAGGGAGGAAACAATTCTTTGATCGACCCACGACTGCATTGTCGCGTTTGGAGATGCACACCACCAAACTAAATGCCGGACTGAACAGCCATGCGCCCCATACTCACCCGGAAGAAGAAGTAGTATTACTTTTGCGAGGCGAAGCAGAAATGCAAATTGGAGACAAGCATACTAAAGTATTACCTGGCGGGTTAATATTTTTAGATTCTGACATACCCCATGCCATCACAAATACCGGTACAACACCTTGTGAGTATTTTGCTTTTTCAATGCGGCCTTTTGTGAAGGGAAGTAAGGAATGATATCGGGGGCTTTTTGTATATTTATCAGTCGTTCCGTAACCATAATATAATTAGTTAGCCATGAATAAGTGGTCAAGTTCCGTTTTTACGTTTACTTTTCTTTTTATAACAAATTACTTCTTTGTTGAGGAGCCTGAGATTTTAGAAGCACTTTTTGTAAGTGGCTTCGTAGCAACGTTTCATCTACTAACCTTCGATTGGACCACCAGGTTTATAACTAAGGTGGTTAAAAAGGTGGTGAAGTGATGGCGTTATAATTTTGGTAAGTTAAGCGCTCCCTAAAACCAACATGGTGTTGCAGTATTAGAAACTTCCCCATTGTAAATAAATGTCGACGCCTTTGCACTGAAAAAGGTGCAAGCCACATTTCGTTATGCTTACAGGGCTTGAAGGTCATACTATTTGAGTCCCGTTGATTCACGTATGAAATTATCTAGTCGATCAAACGTTCGCGTAAGGAAAATGAGGTCTGCATATGATACGAATCTCCTGATCGTTCAATCAAATCGCATCGTGGTTTTGAAGGTTCGCTTACGCTTTTAGACAACACCCTCGTAGTGAAGTGAACTTTACTCTGCGCGCAGCGAATCAACGGGATTTGCGGATGCCGCTTTTATTGATTCAAGACTTACTGTTAACCATGCAATCAGTAACGCTGCCAGGAAGGCAATCACGAAGATAGTCCATTCAATGCTAACACGATAAGCAAATCCGTCGAGCCAAAGACTCATGCCGTACCAGGCTAGAGGAACGGCGACGATGGTAGCGATAAGTATCGGACGTGTGAAGGTCGCCGACAACAAATAAACAAGTTGGAAACCGGAGGCACCGAGTACCTTTCGAATTCCAAGTTCACGGGTTCGGCGTTCTGCGAGATAGGCGGAAAGACCATACAACCCAAGGCATGATATTACAATCGCAAGCACAGCAAACACATTAAACAACTTACCAAGACGTTGTTCGGCCTGGTACAAATTATCAATGTCCTGATCAACAAAACCGTAATTGAAAGGATAACCTGGATTTATCCGCATGCATATTTGTTCAAGTGCGGTAATTGTGTTCTCCGTTTCGCCAGGCATAGTTCGTATGATCGCGTAACCACCCCATGAATTTCGATTAAGGAACATGGGACCAATTTTTTCCTGCACCGGTTTGAAGTTGAAATCCTTTACCACGCCAATGATTGTTCTTTCTCTGCCCCAAACATTTATCCTCGTTCCTACGGCCGATTCAAGAGGCATATCCATTGTCTTTAGGGCAGTTTCATTTACGATGACGTTTACCGTATCGGCGAGGGCATTGTCGCCATAGCCATGCCCTTCAAGCATCGTAGCTTTGAATACTTCTTCAAAGTTTTCATCGATCGCCAGATTGTAGAACAAAGGTTGTGTGTTTGGATCTTTTCCTTTCCATTCTACACTGATCGTTGCGCCGGACGAGGTAGTAGGCAGGTCTGAAATAAATGAATATTGGCTCGTCAGGCGGTTATTACCGAGACTCGCCCGAAGGGCATCGTATTTAGACCACATCTCCCCCGTCATCGGAACATACAATAGGTTCTCTTTGTCAAAACCCAGGTTCAATTGCTGAATATATTTCAGTTGCCGGTAAACGACAGTTGTGCCTACAATCAGTGAAATCGAAACTGCAAACTGAATCACTACCATAGTATTTCTAAAAAACGCTCCAGAAGTTCCAGCCTTAAAACTGCCCTTTAATACAACGGCAGGAACGAATCCTGAAAGGTACAGCGCTGGGTAACTGCCTGCCAAAAGACCCGTCAATACAGTAATGCCGAGTAGAGAAGAAATGAGCTGGAGGTTCGTAAGATCAAGCTGCAACTGCTTGCCGCCAAGTGTATTGAAATAGGGAAGCACAAGATAGATAATGAGCAACGCCAAAACCATCGCCAACAAAGCCACAATCAGCGATTCCGCCAGGAACTGCCCGATCAGGTGTGGTCTCACCGCGCCAACAACTTTGCGCAATCCGACCTCCTTAGCCCTTCGTGCAGCACGGGCTGTGGCAAGATTCATAAAGTTCAGGCATGCTACTACTAGAATGAACACCGCTACCACCATAAAGATGTATACATTCTGAGCGTTTCCATGGCCGTCAATATCAGCGAGGAAATTGGAATGGAGATGTATTTTGACCAACGGTTGCAGTAAAAAACTGACCTTCAATATGGATTCGTTTTTGCGGTAGATCGCCCCAATTTTTTTTTCCAGGTTTGCGATTGAGCCATCCGGATCGTCCGCGCTTTTGTGGACTTTCACATAAGTGTAATAATTGAAATTGTCCCAAACATTATTCTTAAAGTCGTTATTTGTCTTAGCGTAAAAACTTAATGGCTGAACAAAATCAAATTTCAGGTGCGAGTTTTCAGGTATGTTGGCAATTACACCAGTAATGGTAAAGTCTTCATTGTTGTCTTTCCGAATCGTCCTTTCTAGCACATCAGTAGTTCCGAAGTATTTCATGGCAATTCGTTCTGTCACGACTATGCCTTCGGGGTTTTGAAGCGCTTGTTCATTATCACCTTTGATGAATGGAAAAGAGAACATGCTGAAGAAATTCGAGTCAGCAAAGACAACACCTTTCTCTTCAAATTTAATGTCTCCTACCTGAATCAGGGCTTGTTGTATGCCAGTGATACGGACCGCCTCTTCAATCTCCGGAAGTTCAGCTTTCAACGCCGGCGCGATGGGTGCGGATGACACCGCGGCACGAACGTTCATCTCCGGAAGCGTAGCCGTTAGTCGGTAGATTCGATTATAACCATCGTGAAACCGGTCATAATTTACTTCGTCGTTGACCCACATGCCGATAAGAGCTGCACAGCTAATACCAAGCGCAAGTCCGAATATATTGATAAAGGAAAAACCCTTCTGACGAAGAAGGTTTCGCATGGCAACCTTAAGGTAGTTTCTGATCATGAAAGAGTGTTTACAGATTAAGACGTTTAATTGTGGACGGAAGTTGCATTGCCCAAAATTTATCAATCGTTTGAGAGTAATGACGTAAACACAATGATGCATAACGTACAAAAGCCACCGTTTTATCAGTGGCTTTTTGCTCCTCCTCTAGGGCTTGAACCTATCCCGAAGCTTGGGACTGATTAACAGAAGGGGTTAATGATCCTTGTAACCAATGAGTTAAGTTACATAGGGTCACACCCAGCGAAACAATTTCTTTCGGGTCTTTGCTAACCCAAATCGAACGTCTCGAATATTACATCTTTAAGCTCGTCTATAAATTCTGCCTCAAGCTTTCCCATTTTCTTCGTTAATCTCGCCTCATCAACCGCCCGCATCTGATCTATGCATACTTCTCCGGCCTTTCCCTGAAAGGTAACTTTCGTTCTGGAGGGATACCCTTTGATGCTTGAAGTTAGGGGTGCTATGATTACGGTTCCTAAAACTGAATTCATTCGCTCAGGCGTTAAGATAACGCATGGCCTTGTTTTTTTCATTTCATGCCCTACAGTAGGATCAAGATTGACCAGGTAGACTTCGAATTCCCTTATTACCATACCCAGTCAGTATCATCAAATTTATTGGAAATCATGGGCGTTATTTCTTCGGCTTTCGCGCGTTTTACTTTCTTAAAATCCGCCCAGGTTTTCTTTTTTTCCTGTATCGCAGAAATAACTATGCTCTTGTCTTTGATCGTTATTTGTACGGTATCAGTAATACCGCTCTTGTCGATAAACGATTTAGGAAATATTACACCTTTTGAATTTCCAATCCTTCTTACCTTGGCTATTGTTCTCATAAATTGGCCGTTTTAAAAGTTATAACCTAAAGTTATAACTTTAGGTTCGTTTTTCCAATACTTTCATTCCAGTGTCTTCATGTAGTTGTGTGCTATAAACTATTTTGTCGTCCTCAAATCTGGAAGAACTGCAAAAGTTTCCGGAGCGTGGAGCGTAAACTACTGCTCCGTCGATTGTAATGATTATTTATTTGTTTTTAGGATTTTCTTCAAAACTGTTTTATTAAGCTGTCGAAAGTATACCAAGTAAAGACCATCAGATAGCCTGCGGACATCGATAAGCTCTGATTCTCTCGTATATACGAAACCTTCTTTTATAAGCTGACCCAAGTTATTGTATAACGCAAAATGATAGGGCTGGAAACACTCTTGCGGGATGCGAATCTTAATATAATCTTTTGCTGGATTAGGGAATACAGAATATGCCTGATTCGCGTCACACGGTGTTCTCTCTCTGTTAGGAACACGCATGTTGAATGTGTTTTGAACAAAATTAGGTAGACCAGGGAATACCTTTCCTTGTCCAAAATCAAAAAACTTAAGCGTAATATAGCAGTCAAACCCTCTAATGTTCGGTCGCTCAATAACGATGAGAGCATTTCTTTTCATTATGGTGAGTGAACCGGTTCCATCTAGGGTGCTGATATTTCCAGCAATGTATATTCTTCCGTCAGGTCCAATCTGCATTCCGGCTGCAAGTGTCGCCGAATATTTACCAATATTTGTCACTGAGTTGTTAGTAGAAAAAAGCGGTAGTTTCGAATCCCTGATAGCCTTTATGGAAGGGTTTGATAAATCAAATTGATAGATGTAATCACCAATGTCTCCAGCGGTTTCCAAGTAATGAAGGTCAACTCCCGATATGTAAAGTTTTGTATTATCTGGCGAAAAGGAAGTGCCGTAGTGGGAACTTAAATCAGTGATCGGCCGATAATTTGAAATTTTTCCATTCGAAGTATCAAAGTCGTAAAGCCCAATGGTAGTGACTCGCTTGAGCCTTGTCCCCCGGCGATCATTGTTCCATCGGGTGAAAATTTTATTTCACCATCATTAGAGAAGCGATCCGTTAAATAAACAGAACCGATGGAATTTACAATTGGTGGTGAAATACCGGCCGTTGAAATTTCAAAAGATAAAAAAGCATCTGTATTTGCCTCATGAGTTACAAGCCAATAATCGTTTCCATTATTTGCTTAACCGCAATTTGATTCTCTGTGACGTTGCTCACCAGCATTTTATTCTTGGTAGTGACGCCACCTAATCCATTATCAACCGACATGTCTATAATGGAGTAATACATATTCGATGCAATTCCGTTATCATAAACCGCTTTTATAGTGAATAAATAAAATCTATTGGGATATCCCGGGAACGGCACAATTAATGCGCATTGATCAGCGGAGCTTGTTCCAAATAGGTCATTACCGTTATCCATCACATGATGGTTTTTATTCCAAATCTTTTCCCCATTTGAATAAAATAACAGTTCACCGCTATGTTTGTCGCTGATGACCGTACCACCACCCTGCGTTTGCATGACACTGTTCTGCAATGGTAACGGATAGTAATTGGAGTTAAAATCTAATCCCGCGTTATGGCCGAAATACCAAATACTAGCTTCTTTTTGGGCGAATGCAGAATGCTCAAGCCAAATAAAAATAAGCGTGATCAATATGATTTTTCCCTGTAAGTGCATTGGCTTTAGTCAATACTTTTATTTACTAACTTGAATAGCCTACAAAATTGTGATAGCTTTTCCTAAGCTTGTAGAGACCTGTTCTAAAAAGAAAGTACAAATTTAGCTTTCAGGTCATGAGGTTATTTTGAAAAGAAAGCATTTTGAGAACAGGTGATATAATACTTATCGACTCCTTGGAATAAAAAATATAAACAAGATAACCCATAACGCCACTAAGAACCAGGTACAGATTCAGAATCGACTGAGTAATCAATTTCACTCGCAAAGACCGTTGAACCAGTTCTGTAGCATCACGCTGTTTAGTAAATTGGAAAACGGATCAGGAATAGTTTAATTCCGAGGTCAACAATATAGAACTATCTGTAACCGGCAGGAACTGAGTATTCGGTTTACTTCCTGCCTTGGGAGTTACATCGCTTCATCAAGAATAGCTGAAAATGTATACGCTTTTGTATCAACCGCCTAACAATAAAAAAGGAGCTACGCTCGTAACTCCTTGATCTTTCAATGCTCCTCCTCTAGGGCTTGAACCTATCCCGACCTATTCGGGACTGATTAACAGTCAGGTGCGATTCGATTTTCATTTTCGATTCTTTCTAGGATTCGTTTAACAAGTCCTTCATCTGCGATGAGCGATTCGATAAATTTTCTGCTCTTCATCCTCTTGATAAACTTTTCCAGGTTAATGGCAATTTGAATAGAATCACAATGGATCGAGCGTTTTAACACCCATGGAATTCCCTTTGCGGTAAATTTTCTGGATTCAATGGGGTTATTATGAAAAAGCAGCCTTCGCTCGACATTTTCGGACCGGCCGATATAAAACTTATCAATCGTATGGGAATAAATGATGTAAACAAAATGATGCATAACGTAAAAAAGCCACCGTTTATCAGTGGCTTTTTGCTCCTCCTCTAGGGCTTGAACCTATCCCGAACCTTCGGGACTGATTAACAAGTAAAATGCTCCTCCTCTAGGGCTTGAACCTATCCCGACTTATTCGGGACTGATTAACAGTCAGGTGCGATTCGATTTTCATTTTCGATTTTTTTTAGAATTCGTTTAACAAGTTCTTCATCTGCAATGAGCGATTCTATAAATTTCCTGCTCTTCATCCTCTTGATAAACTTTTCCAGGTTAATGGCGATTTGAATCGAATCACATTGGATTGAGGTTTTTAATATCCATGGAATTCCCTTTGCTGTAAATTTTCTGGATTCAATTGGATTATTATGAAAAAGAACCCTTCGCTCGACATTTTCTGACCGACCGATATAAAACTTATCAATCGTTTGGGAATAAAGAACGTAAACAACATGATGCATAACGTGAAAAAGCCACCGTTTTATCAGTGGCTTTTTTGCTCCTCCTCTAGGGCTTGAACCTATCCCGAAAGTTCGGGACTGATTAACAAAATGTTCCGCCTCTAGGCCTTGAACCTATCCCGACCTATTCGGGACTGATTAACAAAGTAAATGCTCCTCCTCTAGGGCTTGAACCTAGGACCCCCTGATTAACAGTCAGGTGCTCTAACCAGCTGAGCTAAGGAGGAATCCTTAAATTTGGGAGTGCAATAATAAGAGGTTCGGTCTTAAAATGCCAAAATACCGGATAAATTTTCTGGAAAATCTATGTTTACCTGTCTGCCGCTTTCCGGAAAATCTTCGCATCAGCGTAAAATGTGCCCAATGGAACAAACGACGCCAAAATAGCAATGGATAATGTCTTAAATGACCACCGCACTTGGGCATGAACCACCAACACATATATAATATACAGCACGAATAAAACGCCATGCGCCATACCTACTACCCGTACGGCCGCCGGCATTTCCCAATAATATTTTAGCGGCATCGCAATGCCCAGCAGGATTAAAAAAGAAAGGCCTTCCAGGAAACCGATGATGCGTAATTGTCCTAAAAATGTTTTCATGAAGTTAGGTTTGGAACCGGGTGATTTTTCCGCAATTATAAACTATTGTAGTTATTTTCTCTTAACTCAATTCAATCCTCGTCAATTAAGTTCCGTTCTTTTGATTTTCAGACATTAATAGGAGCCACCATATAAAAATTAAATTCATCAGTCGTAATCGGAAATATTTATTCCATCATGCGAATAACATGTTATTTTAGCGCCGCTTATCGCTCCTGAAATTTATTGAAGTACATGACCGCGCAAAAAATATAACCACTATTTTCGCCTTAAATCCACCTTCCTGCTATGAATATTTTAATTCGATTTCTACTCATTGTTATTCTGGGATCGCTTTCAAGTTCAAGTTTTGCTGATGTAAGACTTCCGAAAATTTTTAGTGACAATATGGTTGTTCAGCGCGATCAGAACTTAAAGGTTTGGGGATGGGCCAAGGCTGGAGAAAGTGTTAAAGTAGAATTTAACGGACAATCGGTGAAGGCAAAGGCCTCCAAGAATGGCACGTGGACTGTGACGTTTAAACCAATGAAACATGGCGGTCCTTTCGAAATGAAAATATCTGGTAAAACTAACAACATCGTACTGCAAAATATTCTTATCGGTGATGTGTGGCTGGGCAGTGGGCAATCGAACATGGAGTGGATCATGAACAACACAAAAGATGCTTCGCAAGATATTCCTGCTGCGAATTATCCAAAGATCCGTTTATTCACGGTGGACAAAACCACCAGTTATACACCAGAAGCAGATTTGTCGGGTGGTCCGTGGTTAGAATGTACACCACAAAATGTTCAGTTCTTTTCTGCGGTAGCCTACTATTTTGGTCGCAAACTTCATGAAGAATTAGACGTACCGATTGGCCTGATCAATTCTTCGTGGGGAGGAACGAAGATTGAGCCGTGGATCAGTTGGGATTTGATGGGCAAAGAGGAACCCTACAAGCACATCAAAGTGGCGGACCATGCAAAGAATGCTGCTGAAAACAAAAAAAATGAGCAGCGATATATTGAAGCCAGAAAATTAAACAAAGGTGAACTCGAACGGTGGTTTGATACTGAAACAAAGCCTACCGGGTGGCAATCCGTTGAAGTGCCTAACGAATGGGGACAAACACCAATCGGCGACGTTGATGGCATTATATGGTTTCAGAAGGAGTTTGAGTTGCCTGCTGCAATGGAAAGTAAACCGTTGATTTTAAGCCTTGGACCGATCGATGATGAAGATGTCACTTATGTGAATGGTACTAAAGTAGGTGCGCTTACGATTTATAATAAGGACAGAATATATCCGATAAAACAAGGTATACTGAAAGCCGGGAAAAACCTGATCACTGTCAAGGTTACAGATAACCAGGGCGGAGGCGGGATGAATGGCAAACCAGAACAATTATACATAGAAGGAGAGGGCCAACGTATCTCGCTGGCGGGAACGTGGACGTATAAAAAGGAAGTAGTCAATGCTGATTTCGGTATCAAAGATGTAGGTCCGAATTCTTTTGCGTCGTTACTGTACAATGCGATGATTGCACCAATTGTCCAATACCCTATCCGTGGTGTGATCTGGTATCAGGGTGAATCAAATGCAAATGAAGCTTACCAGTACCGGCGATTATTTCCTATGTTAATCAATGATTGGCGCGCGAAATGGGGATATGAAATGCCTTTCTTCTGGGTTCAGCTTGCTAATTTTATGGCGCCTTCTGCAACGCCTGGAGAAAGCGCTTGGGCAGAATTACGTGAAGCACAAAACATGACGTTATCATTACCAGCTACAGGACAAGCCGTGATCATTGACATCGGAGAAGCAGATGATATTCATCCACGCAATAAAAAAGATGTTGGTCATCGCCTGGCATTAAGTGCACTTCATGTGGCTTATGGAAAAGACATTGTTTATGAAGGACCTGTTTACGAAAGTTTATTAGTAGCGGGTGACCGTGCTGTGCTTACTTTCAAAAATGCCGATCAGGGTTTAAAGGCATACGGTGATAAGTATGGTTACCTGAAAGGATTTGCTATCGCCGGGGCAGATAAAAAATTCGTTTGGGCCAAAGCATACATTGAGGGAGACAAAGTGGTTGTTCACAGTGAGTCAGTAAAAGATCCTGTTGCAGTGCGATATGCCTGGGGTGATAATCCCGACGACGCAAATTTGTATAACAATGCAGACCTACCCGCATCACCGTTTAGAACAGACACCTGGAAGGGTGTAACATTTAAGTAATACCAAAACAATTTATTTTATATGATGATTTTAGATGATACCACATTGGACAAGCAAGTCGTGTTGAAGAATGTGGAAGAGCACATTAAGTCTCTTGGCTTCACCATTGTGCAAAAAGATTTTAATCGCCCGTGGGGAGGTTTCCTTGTGATCGAAGAAGCAGAAGCTGAAAAATTTGCCAGTGTATTTTTTCCACACCTTGCGTTTTCAACCATTAAAACGGGTAAGCTGAGCCCTAAAATTCTGATCGTTGAGGCGAATAAACGTTTATCGTGGCAATACCATCACCGTCGTGCCGAAATATGGAAAGTAATTGGTGGTAAAGTGGGTGTGGTTACCAGTGATACAGATGAGCAAGGCGAAATCCAGCAATTGAGTGTGGATGATGTAATTCAACTATCGCAAGGGCAACGTCATCGGCTCGTAGGCTTAAATCAATGGGGAGTTTTAGCAGAGATATGGCAGCATACCAATCCCGAACAACCTTCCGATGAAGATGACATCGTACGGGTTCAGGATGATTTTGGAAGATAATCGGATGATATCAGTGACTATCGGTTCGTCATGATCCGGCCGAAGACCTGTAAAATTTTATAAGCGAGAATGGGGTCCTTGTACATACGCCAACCTTTTTGGATTTGTGCAAGAACCCCTTTCGTATTTTTAGTTTTATGCCAGAGTTCGCTGGCAGTTTCTACCGCATAATGTGCATAAAATTTTTTGGAGCCTTTCAGAATTTTCTCACGATGTGATGCGGGGAGATACGTGTTAATTTTTTTCATCACGAACTCCAGGTCTTTCAGGTTTTGGCCATTCGCCCGCGACTGTCCTGAAATCGATTCTTCGTGAGTTCGCGAAGACGCCAATAGTGCAGGTGTGTATCCAAAAGAATACCTCGTTGCAATTCTGGCCCACATTTCCCAATCCTCTGCGTAGTGTACACCGTAAAATCCACCGAGGTCTTCATAAACATCCCGCTTGACGGCTATACTTGCATAATGAATGCGTCTTTTTTCAGCCAGGCGAAGCAACCAGTTCTCCAGTACACAGGCTACAGGTGCTTCAATATCCTGTAACGCAGTGGTTGCACCGTTTTCGTCAATTTGTTTGAACCGGGAGAAAGCAGCACCGATATGGGGATAGGTATCGAATAGTGATCCAAGGTGTTCGTAAAAGCCCGGATGTACGAGGTCATCGCTGTGTAAAATATGAATGTAATACCCTTTGGAGAGATTTAAACAGGTTTCAAAATTCCGAAGGCTTCCTACGTTGTAAGGTTGCCGATAGTAACTCACCCTGCCTTGACCGATATCGCGTACTATCGCTTGAACATTGATGTCTGTACTGCAATCATCGACAACCTCAATTTGCATCTCGCCTTCCGGCAATGCCTGGCCAAGCACACTATTTAATGTTTGTTCAAGATATCGTCCGGCATTGTAAACTGGAATCATAACCGACCATTTCGGCCGATTACCAGGTTCCACAGGCTTGATGGCCGGCGGGCGTTGTGGTGTACGCTCCGGTGAAATGGTTTGCCAACTAACAGTGAGTTCCAAAATAGTCTGATTTCAATCAAACCAAAAATAAGGTAATTCACCGATACAAAATGTAATCCAACGGTAATTTTGTCTCCGAAGTAAGGTTACACCTGCAATGAGACATTTCTTGATTAGGACTCGTTTTTTATGACGTTTTATTTTACAAATCATCATTTAACGACATTATGTCACATAATGCTTCTGTTTTGTGACCTATTTAAGTCATATTGGCATTAAACTGCGTTCGGCATACTTTTTCATCTGGAAGGGTTAAACGAAAAAAATCAAATGTTAAACCCAAAAAAATACAACTATGAGCATAATACGTTATAACTCCGCTGTGAATGATTTTATTCCAACATCATTCAGCAACATGATTGATCGCTTCTTTAATGATTCCATCGCGCGTTCGGGTGGTTCACAATATTCTTTCGTGCCACGCGTCGATATCGTGGAGGATGAAAAAGGTTTTGAAATTCAAGTTGCTGTTCCAGGAATGAACAAAGAGGATTTTAAAATCGACCTGAATGACAATTACCTCACCATTAGTGGTGAACGAAAATTCACGAAAGAAAGAAAAGAAAATAATTTTCGGTCGATTGAAACCCAATATGGATCATTCAGTCGTTCGTTCAGTTTGCCTGATAATGTAGACGCTTCAAAAATTTCTGCGAAGTACAACAATGGAATCCTGGAACTCAACGTTCCTAAAGATGAAAAGAAAATCACAAAGGCTTCAATTAAGGTAAGTTAAAATAAGCGTAGGTTAGGTTAGGTGTAAAGGCGCCCTCGGTATAGGGGGTGCCTTTCTTTTTTAATAAATCACAAGGTCTGTCAATAAATTCCGACTTTTTTATCCTGAAATTTGTTTATTGATCGGATACACCTTGTATTGAAAGAAAAGGACCGTTCTTATATCCCGGGCTGATCCATTTTACAAAAAGAAACCCTAACTTTCTGTAGTATCATTTTTTAAACGGGAAGGTATGAAGCGGACAATTTTGATTTTTATCGTAGTTCTTGCAGCCTGTGTAGGTGGCATCGTTGGTTCTTTCGTAACCATGCGAATAATGGATTTTTCCACGCGTCCGTATTCTTCTATTGAAGAACGTCAGCAATCTGTACTCACGCGTTACGCTTCCACTGACACCGCTTTGCGTGTACCTGAAGGGTTGGATTTTCTCAAGACATCAAAAAGCGTTATTCCAGGTGTGGTGCACATCCGCACATCGTATGGCCCCGGTGATTTTAGTTTAAATCCGCTCGAATCATTTTTTGAGATCCCCTCACGTTCCTCTGGAAGTGGTGTTATTATTTCCGACGATGGTTTTATCGTTACCAATAATCACGTCATCGAAGAGGCCAGCAGCATTGAAGTGGTAATGAACAATAACCAGCGTTTTTTTGCGAAACTTGTTGGAACTGATCCTACCACAGACCTTGCGCTGTTAAAAATCCGGGCTAAAAATCTTCCTTTCATAAAATATGGCGATTCAGATTTAATTACGCCAGGTGAATGGGTTCTTGCAGTTGGAAATCCATTCGATCTTAATTCTACGGTAACAGCCGGTATCGTAAGTGCCAAAGCAAGAAACATTGGTATTCTCCGTGATCGAAACAACCTGCAGGTGGAATCATTCATTCAAACTGATGCTGCTGTAAATCCTGGTAACAGTGGAGGCGCATTGGTTAATCTCAAAGGAGAACTTATCGGCGTAAATACAGCCATTGCCACGTCTTCAGGCAGCTACCAGGGATATTCATTTGCTATTCCTGTAACACTAATAAAAAAAGTAGTCGACGATCTTTTAGAGTTTGGAAAGGTGCAGCGCGGACTACTCGGCATACAAATCGCAGATCTCAACGCAACGATAGCCGAACAAATGAAGCTGAAAACCAGTCAGGGCGTACTGATAAATCGGGTGAATCCGGGAAGCGCGGCAGAAGACTCCGGTTTACACCCGCATGATATCATAATCGGCGTTGATGATCATGCCGTTACTTCAGTTTCAGAACTACAGGAACTGGTGGCGCGCAATCGTCCGGGGGCCATTATTGACGTATCTTACTTACGCGATGGCGAGCCGGTTACTGTCAAGGTGAAACTTAAAAACAGCAGTGGTACCGAACAAATGGAAAAGCGGGAAGTTCGTTATGAACTTAATGGTGTGGAGGTAGCAGATGTTCAGTTTAAAGAACTGGCAGCGCTTCAGCTTGAAGGCGGTGTTCGCATAAAAAAATTAAGCGGCGGCAAATGGGAAGCGTCTGGCATGATGGAGAATTTCATCATCAGTCATATTGATAAAGTTCCTGTTGATAACGTTGAAGATCTCAACCAGATTCTTGAGTTTAAAAAAGGTGGAATACTGGTAGAAGGATATTATCCCGACGGCGAAAAGGGAGTCTACGGATTAGAATGGTAAATTGTCATTTGCACCAGTTCATGAGGTTAATTGTCTTGTGATCATTAGCTTTACGCCAGTTGATTTTACGTATGAAGAATTTCGGTATTCAGGAAGCGTTGCTTGCACTAAACATTCAGAAAAACAATTTAGGAACATCGACCGGCATTACCTGGTTAAAAACCAAAGGATCTGTAATCGATTCCTTTTCACCCGTTGATGGCAAACGGATCGGATCAGTATATGCGACAGATCAGCAAGCCTATCATAAAGTAATTGAAGCTTCGCAGGAAGGATTTCGAGCTTGGCGGAAATGGCCAGCTCCGAAACGGGGTGAAATCGTTCGCCAGTTCGGTGAAGCCTTGCGCGAAAACAAAGAAGCGCTTGGTAAACTTGTTTCCTATGAAATGGGAAAATCGTATCAGGAAGGACTGGGAGAAGTACAGGAAATGATCGATGTATGCGATTTTGCAGTTGGTTTGTCGCGACAACTTCATGGATTAACGATGCATTCCGAGAGACCCAATCACCGAATGTACGAGCAATGGCATCCCCTCGGTATCGTCGGCATTATTACGGCTTTTAATTTCCCCGTAGCCGTATGGGCATGGAACAGCGCGATTGCCTGGGTATGCGGTGATGTCGCAGTATGGAAGGCATCCGAAAAAACACCGTTATGTGCGATCGCATGTCAAAAAATTGTACAGGAAGTTTTCAGGCGAAACGCTGTACCTGAAGGTGTATCGTGTATTGTGCAAGGCGATTATGAGGTTGGTCAGTGGCTCGCGGTTGATGAACGAGTCCCGCTGATATCTGCCACCGGATCGATCGCGATGGGCAGAGCAGTAGCGACAACAGTAAGCCTGCGATTAGGACGCTCATTGCTTGAACTAGGTGGTAATAACGCGATCATCATTACAGCACATGCTGATCTTGATATGGCGATTCGCGGCGCATTGTTCGGGGCTGTGGGCACGGCAGGACAACGATGCACATCAACCCGTCGACTAATTATACATGAATCTGTTTACGATGTAGTGAAAGAACGCTTGCGTAAAGCTTACGAACACCTTAAAATTGGAAATCCGCTTGATCCACTAAATCACGTTGGACCATTAATCGATCACCAAGCTGTGAAGATTTATGCTGATGCACTTAAGAAAATTAAAAAACAGGGTGGTGCATTTGTTGTGCCGGGTGGTGTGCTTGATGGAAAGGAGTATACCTCAGGATGTTATGTGAAACCCGCTGTTGCAGAAGTGGATCCATCTATCAGTATGGTACAGGAAGAGACATTTGCACCGATATTATATTTGATGCGTTATAAAGAACTGGATGAAGCCATCGAAATTCAGAATGGTGTAAAACAAGGATTATCATCTTCGATAATGACCACCAACATCCATGAAATGGAACAATTTCTTTCGCATGAAGGATCGGATTGTGGTATAGCCAATGTAAATATTGGAACATCTGGAGCAGAGATTGGCGGCGCCTTCGGTGGAGAAAAAGAAACCGGTGGTGGGCGCGAGTCCGGATCAGATGCGTGGAAGTTTTATATGCGAAGACAGACGAATACCATTAACTTTGGCAAAACGCTTCCTTTAGCACAGGGAATTAAATTCGATCTTTAGTTTGAAGTTTGGAAATCGATAGCAAAAACTTATTTTTATAAAGCATTAAAAAAACTATGGCAGGAAAGAAATACCGTACCGTCATGCTCATTGATGATAATGAGATCGACAACCTCATTAATCAAAAAATGATTGAGGCGGCCTCAATTACCGACAACATCTATACTCATACAGGTGCAAAAAGCGCGATTGAGTTTTTAAAGAACATGGAGAAACTGGATGTGGCGCAGCAGGTGCTACCCGATGTGATCTTTCTGGACATTGACATGCCCCTCATGGACGGGTTCCAGTTTTTGGATGAATTTGAGAAATTGACGCTGGTTGCGAAGAAAAAATGTAAGATTGTGATGCTTACATCTTCCATTAATCCGCAGGATTTTAACCGGTCTAAAAAATATGAGAATGTGAAATTATACCTGAACAAGCCGCTTTCACACGAAAGCATCATTAAGCTGGAAGTCTAGCCGGTTTGATGTTTGAAATTTGATGTTTGAAGTGGGTGGTGGTCCGGAAGCTGAAAGGTTATGAATACAGCATTTTAGGTCACATCAGCAAATAATTTTAGTTAATTTACGCTGCGAGTTAAGATTCGCTGAGGCTATAAAATAAAAAGGGTCGTAAAGCAATTTGCCTTACGACCCTTTTTGGTTGTAGCAATTTAGAACTCAGTTAATAAACCTACAAACTTCTCATCAAGCTTGATAAGCTTCGTCGGTGCGAAATAATTTACATTAATGGTACTGAGCTTTGGAATTACACCCATAATCTTCTTGGCTTTTTCCTTTTTCGCTTCGCTGGTAGCAATCTTCAATACCTTGAGGAATAATTGAATATTCTCACAGCTGTCTTTTCCAAAAAGTCGGATTTGGCGTTGAATGCTGTTGGATAATTGGTTAAATAATTCAAAATCACGCATCAACGTGTACTGCAGGGCGAGCAACGTTTTTATTTCAAGCTGTGCATAAGGATACTTTTTCAAGCTCACATCATTGAGCAAGCCGTTGATCATTTTTGCGGCTTCGTCAAATTTGCCCATGTAATAGGAACTTATCGCCCGGTAAACCACATAAATGATGTGTTTGGGGATATCCTGCATATCTATTTCGTAATCCAGGAAGATACTTTCATTTTCCGCATACAATTCAACTTCCGTTCCCGTACGCAAATGGCGCTCAAGTTTAGACATTAAGAATTGAGAAGGAAACGTAAAGGTGCTGTAGTTAACGAGAAGATTCGCGCATGCGTCATTTACCTCCTCATAATATTTTTCGGCCTGACGATATACCTTATAGTGATTGTAATATTCCAGTTTCAGGAACTCGAACACGAGGTTGAGGTGATAGTAAATGGAATCGAGGTGATAGCTTTCAAAGATCTTCTGTACTTTATCAAAGATATCTTCAATCGATTCGCCATCCTGCTGCATGTTGTCATCTACTTCCACAAACAAACGGTGGAAGATGTACATCGCGCTATGGTAGACATATAAACGATGCGATTCATACAGTTTGCCAACATTCTGCATTTCCTTCATGAGAAGGCTTAATCCAAGCTTTTCAACTTCGCCCCCATTCAGCATGTAGTCACCATACTTTTTGAAGTAATCGGCGAGCAGGTCTTCGGCCTTATCTACGGCAAGCATATAGGCGACGTGCCGGTTGTATAATTGTGAATACTGAAAATAATCCGGAGAATGGATATTCAATTTTTTTAACGACTTGTAAATGACGGTCAGTTCATTGGCCAAGTCATAATCCAACAATTCTTTTTCAAGTTTTTTCAATGTGGCCACAGAAATTGCCCGCTTTTTCGTGAAAAGCACCTCATTGATGTTGGCAACTTTACGAAGCACGTCGGTACGCGGACTCTCCAACTGCCCCATGAGGAACTCCTCAATTTTGAGGTTAAGCCTTGATCGAAGTGTGTAATACGCATTTGCGTTCACATCCAATTCTGTCATGATCTTATTATCAGAGAGTTGGCGCTCGCGAAGCGAACGAAGCAGATACGCAGATTTTTCTGCGTTGCTTTCAATGAGTGAATCGTAAATAGCTTTGAAGTCCTTTTCTGAAAGTTGTTTAATGATATTCTTAAGCTTTGCCATGCAGTACAGAGAGTTAACAATCTGAAAATTTACAAAATTTATTACATCCTCCAACATTAGGAGCCATATCGTGGCAGAAATCTTGTATCGAAGTTCGTAGTTTTGCCCTTTGCAAATATAAAAGACTCCCTTGTTTAAGAAAGCCCTTCTTGCTTATCTTCTCATTTGTCTGCCATTTTTGGCATCTTCACAAGCCTCAAATGAGAAAGCTGCGTTGAAACATCTGGAAAAAGGTCGCTTCGTAGCCGCATATGCCAAACTGAAGCGCGCTTTATTGAAAGACAGCACAAACGTAACTGCCAATTATGGTCTCGCGCGTTATTTTTTTGCAGAAAGTAGTCCAGATTTTCAACTTGATTCTGTCCGGCACTACTTGCATCTCGCTCACCTATACTGGTCAAAACTACAACAAAGCGAAAGACAGAAGTTTAGTCGCCAGCAAATCGACAGTATCCAGTTTGTATTTTTTCAGCGCCAACTGGATAGTGCAGCGTACATGCGTGCGAAATCAATTCACACAGTAGCGGGTTATCAGTTTTTTCTCGACCATTATGTCGATTCAGAACATGAAACGGCTGTAATTGCCCTACGTGATGAAGTAGCTTTTCAAACGGCAACAGCAAGCGGTACATCTGATGCGTATTTTGACTACCTGTCGCGATACCCGGATGCCGAATATGCTGGCGAGGCGAAGCGACGATACGAATATTTATTATATAAGGAGAAAACAAGCGACATTCGCCTTACGTCCTTTGAACGGTTCATAAAAGAATTTCCCGAAAGTCCACACCGGGAGGATGCTGAATATCACGTATTTCAATTGAGCACCGCTTCTGGTGTAACAAACGATTTTTTCGCATTCATTAAAAACTATCCGAAAAGCAAATGGGTGAAGTCCGCATGGAATGTGTTATATCATTTGTTGATTGAAGAACGCCGAGAAATTCCATTCCCGCAAGGCGATTTAGGTGATTCGTTACGTCATGTCCATCGGCTTGGTCAACAATATCTGGTTCCTTTTCTTCATAACGATAAATTCGGATTCATGACGGAAACAGGAGAAGAGCTGCTGATTCCGCATCAGGAAAGAATTGACGAGGCCTATCGGTGCGGGAATATCATTGAAGATGTAATTGCGTTGTCCGACCGAATTATTTCATGCAACGGTGTGACTATCTGGAAAGGCAAGGCTAACGATATGGATGAGTTGGGTTATGGTTTCGTGGCAGTAGAAACCGAATCCGGAATAAACATTGTTCATAAATCCGGCATGCAGATCAGTAACCAGTTTTTCGAAGAGGTTAGATTACTGAACGGAAAAGCATTCGCCCTGCAAGATGGTAGTAAATGGGGACTGGCGACACTCACTGGTAAAGTGGTGATGCAGTTCGAATATGACGATATTTTTACGATTGGGAATGTCGTTGTATTCCGAAAAGGCAATGTGTATTCCTTGTCCACATTATCCAACGTAATGGATACACGTCACGAACAGAAAAAAATTTCTGGCGGTTTTGATGAAGTAAAAAAAATTTCAAACCGCTTGCTCTGGGTGCGTGCAGGCGAATTCGAAGGCGTACTTACTGATGGGCTGGAAATTCATGTGAAGCTGGCTAAACATAAACTCACGGCCTTTCCAGGCGCTATTTTGGCGGTTGCCTCTGCCGGACAATCGGCTTTCAATAGGGAAGGTCGCGTCTCTCCCTATGCAGGTAAAGTAGAAATCAATGGACCATGGGTTGCATTTAAAAAGGATCAACGCTGGGGGCTATTTCATCCGCTTACGATGGAAACCCTTGCCCCAAACCGGTTTGATTCACTTCTGTTTTACGGACCCTTTGCTGTTGGCATAAACAAGGATACACTTCGCGTGTTTGGTCAGCAACGACAACTGTTGACTTTATTAGCTCCGGCTGCTTTTGAATTTCTGCCAGGACAGGACAGTGCAGTTTTTCTGATGGTTGAGCAGGCTGGAAAGAAGACCGTGTATTCAACAGATGGAATCGCTCTTTTTACTGGAAATTATGATCGTATCCAATACGCAGGCGAAGGTTTTTTTATTGTTCATAAAAAAGAAAAAAAAGGAGTGGTTGATAAGAACGGAAACCCCATTCTTCCAGTGGAATACGATGCCATTGGAACTCCTAAACAGGGCATCATTACGCTTTTAAAAGCAATGAAGTTTGGACAATTTAATTATCACACTAGTTCTTTGATCCGTCCTGAATATGATAAAAATATTCAATGGTACAACGAACATATATTCACAGCTTTTAAGTCGGACGGGTTTGGTTTTGTTGATTCAAAAAACAAAGCCCTAACAAAATTTGAGTTCAAAGAAATAAAATTCTGGAAAGACAGTGTTGCTCTGGTTAAACGGTTGGATGGGTGGGTGCTGTACAATTTCTATAGCGGATCGACATTAACCGCTCCCATGGCCGAGGTAAAATTTATCCGCGATGATAACGAAGAAAAAATACTCCAATTAAAACAAGGAAATTACTACGGAGCCTTGAGTAATCGTAAGGGACTGATAATTCCGGTTAAGTTTTCGGACCTGGTGAACGTCGGCTCACCGGAAAGACCGACTTATTTTACAGAAAAGCATGTGGAGGAAGCATCACTCTATGTTGTTATCTACTACAATCATGAAGGAAAGTTCATACGGAAAGAAGTTTATGAACAAGACGATTATGTGAAGATCTTTTGTTCGGAATTTGACTGATTTAACACGTGTGTGTAGCGGTAAGCATCAGGCAGTAGGTTATCAATACCAGCCTCGACTTTAGACGTAGAACTTTAACAATTTCGTAACACCAGCGTTCCGAACGCCATGTCATCAGACTTTGAACCGTGAGCTTTGAACCATACCTTTGAACTTTAAAATTATAGCATGAAAAAAACATCATTCATAATATTTCTGTTTTTTCTTAGCTGCGGCACTTTGTGGGGACAGCATAATGGGAATACTGATCGTCCGAAATTGGTGGTCGGAATTGTTGTGGATCAGATGCGACAGGAATACCTGTATCGCTATGCGCCAAAATTTGGCAATGATGGCTTTAAACGCTTGATGCGTGATGGGTTCATGTTAAAAAATGCGCACTACAACTATGCACCCACGTATACTGGTCCTGGGCACGCTTCTATCTACACCGGAACTACACCTGCTGTCCATGGTATCGTTGGGAATGATTTTTATGATAAGGAGCAAAAGCGCATGGTCAATTGCGTCGAAGATACCATTCAAAAACCAGTTGGAAATACAAAAGGCGCAGGACTTGTATCACCGATGCGCATGTTAAGTACAACGATCACAGATGAACTTAAGATTTTTACAAATCAGCGTGCCCGCGTGGTAAGTGTTTCCATTAAAGATCGTGGCGCTGTATTACCGGGTGGTCATATGGCGGATGGTGCATATTGGTATGATAAGCTTACTGGTAAGTTTATCACGAGTACTTTCTATATGAATGCTTTACCTGCGTGGGTTGATCAGTTTAACAATCTGAATCTCGCGGAGCAATATTTAGCGCAGGAATGGCGAACATTATTACCGATCGACCAGTACAATGAAAGTGGTGTAGATGAGTCTCCCTATGAAAGGAAATTTGCAGGCAAAGGAAAAACTACCTTTCCTTATGATCTTAAAGTGCTTCGTGGGGCCAATGGTAATTTTGAATTACTGGTGAATACACCATTTGGTAATGATCATCTCACTGAATTTGCGAAGGCTGGTTTAGTAGCCGAAAAATTAGGCATTGATGATGTGACTGATTTTTTGTGTATTTCGTACTCCACAACAGATATCATCGGCCACCAAATGGGGCCGCGATCCGTTGAAGTGGAAGATACGTATTTGCGTCTCGATCGTAACATAGCCGACTTACTTAAGAAGCTTGACGAAACCGTTGGCGTAAATAACTACACTGTTTTTTTAACAGCGGATCATGCCGTTGCAGAAGTGCCACAATATCTTGCTGATCGTAAAGTACCTGCAGGGTATTTCAATGAGCGTTATGCGGCTTCTCAGCTAAATGATTTTTTAAGCACCTATTTCCCGGACAAAGATGCTATTGCTAATGTCAGCAATGATCAGATTTTTCTGAATCAGGAAGCATTCCAGGGATCACCCAAAACTACAGGCCTCGATATGTTTATCATTGCTGAATTGATCGGTAAATTTATGATGACGCAACCTGGTGTCGCGAATTATTATACGGAGAGTATCCTTCGCCAGGGGCGGTATGAGGAGGAAGGAATTAAAGGTAAGATCGTGCGTGGTTATCATCCGAAACGTTCGGGTGACGTAGTCCTGATTCTGGAGCCAGGCTGGTATGCATCTGGATCAATTCAGGGGACAACACATGGTTCTCCCTACAATTATGATACACATGTTCCGATTCTTTTTTACGGCAAGGGCATAAAAAAAGGAAGCTCTGCACGCTATTATCCGATCACTTCCATTGCGCCAACTTTATCCATGTTGTTAAACATTACGCTACCAAGTGGGAGCACCGGAAAACCGATCATTGAATTGTTTGAATAGGCGCCGCCTTGAAGCGGTTAAAGATCGCTTTTAAAAGGCTTTGTCATACATTAGCTTCGCCGCCTTTCGGACCGTAAAAAATTACCCATGTCGCAAAGTCGCCGGAAAAGTTTTCGAAACGATGTTCCGTGCCAGCTGGAACAAAAAGGAAATCATGCGGAGCGAATGCGACCCGTGTACTTCCATTGAAAAATTCTCCGGTTCCTGAAATGATGATATAAACTTCATCGCGGTTGTGTGGCTTTTGATGATCTGTTTGATGTGGTTTATATACTTCTACAGATAAAGAACCATGATTAAATAATTCAAGAAACAAGGTGTTGGATTCTGTAAGCTTTTGCAGGGCGGTTTCTTTTTTTATTTTCATTTGTTTTTAGATTTGGTTGGTTTAACCAGGTATATTAGTTCTTCTAAGTAAGTCGGTTGAGGGCTAAAGCCCAAAATAAATTAACACTACAGACCATGAGCTAAAAGCTCATGGCAATTGAACTATAAACAATACTATTATTCAGTTTTCTTAACACCACATCTTAAAAAACTGATTTAGTTGAATCGGTGTCATACTGCTTTGACCACTCTGAAAGACGCAATTGCCACGAGCTTTAAAGCTCGTGGATCAAATGATATGCGCCGCCAATGGGCTTTAGCCCAACATGAGATCATTTTGCAATTCTGCCCAATTTTAAAAACACAGGAAATGAAATGTCTTTTACTTCGATATCGTTCCAGGAAGAGGCTAGCGCGGCGGTAACTTCTGTCACCGGGTTTTTTCCGTGTGCTTTTATGTACTGCTGTGTCGCTGACCAACTTTGCAGGTAGCCGGTTAATTGTCCCCGCGTCCATCTCACTTTAATGCTAAAATGGTTGTGTTGAACGTCTTCAAAAGGAAAATCAATTGTACTGTATTCCTGCTCTACGAGTCTTCTGGCATTGTCCCAAAAAGGTCCTACGATGTTGTTGTAAAAATCCATGATAATCGCATCGACCTGTGTATTGATAGAAAGCATGGAATATCCCCATATCGCAAGATAAGCCTGGTTTTTTCCTACGCGTTTTACTTCATTGTAGAAAGCTTCGCGGTTAAACCAGTGTAACGCCTGGCCTACTGTGATCAGGTCGAAATGGTCTTCAGGGAAGTGCGTGTTTTCGGCTGGCGAAACTGTATAGCTGATGTTACTTTTTTGAATGGCATGTTCCAGTTGCTGCGCACTGATGTCAGTGGCATATACTTCATCGAAATGACTGGCTAGATGTGTTGCCACCTGTCCATTTCCTGTGGCACAGTCCCAGACGCGGCGTCTGTTTTTTACATGCGAAAGAATAAAATCATAAAGATCGTTTGAATAGGAGGGGCGGAAGGTTGCGTATAAGCTTGAGTGACCAGAGAAGTAGTCTTTGTGAGTCATGCTAATTTCTTTTTCCAGCTTCACAATTGGGTTGCCACTCAATTTACATTATTCTTTATGCGCCATCGCTTTACGGATGTCAGTAGGATATACTTCATCCAGTGCTTCACAATAAGGATCTTTCCGACTGTAACCTTCCTGCATAAATTTATTCGCCAATAGTAAGTTTTCGGTTGCCAGGTCCGTATTCCCTTGATCCTTATGGATCATGGCGATATAGTAATAGGTATCCGGCAATTGTTTATAAATTTTAACTTGTTGTTTCAATGCTGCGAGGGCTTGTTCGCGTTCACCGTTTTTTAATCTTGTTACACCATAATGAAGATAATCAAAACTACCTGCGCTTAATCCGTTTGCCTGGTTTTCTTTTTCAAGAAAATATTCATCAAACAATGTAAGTGCATGCTTAATATCGCCAAGCTCGCGGTAACAGAGGGCCATAACAACCCGTAAGTCGTAATCGCCATCACCAGACCATCCCAGGAATCCTTTGTTGAGTTTTTGTAATGCATTTAAGTCTTCAAGGGCACCCTTGTAGTCATGTAAAAATTTGAATCGGCACCAGCCACGGTTGCCAAGAAACGTTTTCGGGTTTAATTCAACAGCCTGATCCATGTATTCGCGCCATTGAGTAAACTCACCATTTTTAAGAAACGCCACTGACCGTTCGTGATGTGCAAAAGAAAAATCCGGACATAAGGCAATGGCAGAATCATAAAGTTTTTGCGATTCCCATTTACCCTGATAAGGTGTGTTGAGGAAAAGTTCACATGCTTTTTTACAATCGCCTTCGTAGACAAAACAATTGGGTTGTCCGACGGATGCAATCGTACTGAATAGCATGATCAATGTGGCGATCGTTTTCATGGTGTAATGTCGATTAACGTGCCGTTACGGATTTTAAAACAGAGGTAGTAATAACTGTCATAGTTTTGTACACCATGCTTTCCTGGTATCCATTCCTTAAGTTCCTTGGTTAGATCAAGTAACTGTTTGCTGATGCTGGGATCAAATGAAAACGGCTTATACGCTTCATCAAATTCAATTAAACGAAATCGTCCAGTGAGACCTTGACAATTGATCATAAATCGGATGGTGATGAATCCTGTCTGAGAACTATCTGAATCTAAATTTTTAAACTGCGATAGAAAGTAATTCATAAGTTCACGTTTATCACCGGCATAGCCAGCCCCAACGCTGTAATAAGGATAAGCTGTTTTTGGATCGCACAATTTAAACGTCGGGTCATCAAGGGCTGCATCCGGTTGTATATGATACACCCAGAGCGATTCTTCAGGAGTTATTTGCGGGATCTGTTTGGAAGAACAATTAACCAGTAATACACAGAAGACGAATAGATTCATTTTAGACATCGGCACAGTAGTTTCTGAAAAGTTACTCAACGCCGTATCAAATAAAAATAAGTCGCCCGAATACGAACGACTTATTAACAAGCTTTAACAATGAGTTGATTTTAATTCTTCTTTACGGAAAGCGCCAGCTCCTTCAATTGTTCTTCTGAAATCGGAGCAGGAGAATCGATCATGACATCTTTTCCGGCATTATTTTTCGGGAAGGCGATAAAATCGCGGATAGAATCAACACCACCAAAAATGGAACACAGGCGATCAAATCCAAAAGCGATACCACCATGTGGCGGTGCTCCGAATTCGAAAGCTTCCATCAGGAAACCAAATTGTTTCTTCGCTTCTTCCTGCGTAAACCCGAGATGATTGAACATCATCTGCTGTGTTGGGCGATCATGAATACGAATTGAACCGCCGCCAACTTCTGTTCCATTGATCACCATGTCATAAGCGTTGGCTCTAACCTTTCCGGGATCAGTATCCAGTAATTTAATATCCTCTGGTTTTGGCGACGTGAATGGATGGTGCATGGCGTGATAGCGTTTCGATTCTTCGTTCCACTCCAGCAGCGGAAAGTCGATCACCCAAAGCGCTGAAAATTTGTTTTTGTCACGAAATCCAAGCTTTTCACCCATGACTAAACGAAGCTCATTGAGTTGTTTACGTGTTGCGAACGTTTCGCCTGCCATAATGAGCATCAGATCGCCGGGTTCAGCATTAAATTTTTCTGCCCATGTTTTTAATTCCTCCGGCGTGTAAAATTTATCAACCGATGATTTTAAAGCACCATCCGTTTTGTATTGAACATACACCAATCCTTTTGCTCCTACCTGCGGACGTTTAACAAAATCCGTGAGCTCGTCGATCTGTTTACGGGTAAAGTCTGAACATTTCTTGGCGCAAATACCTACCACTATTTCAGCACTTTCAAAAACCGGAAAGTTTTTTCCTCTGGTTAATTCCGTGATCTCGGCAAACTCCATTCCGAAACGGGTATCTGGTTTATCCGAACCATAACGTTGCATGGCTTCATCATACTTCATGCGCGGCACTGACGGAAGATCAACGCCCTTTACTGTTTTGAAAAGATGCCGGATCAATCCTTCAAACATTACCAGGATATCCTCTTGTGTTATGAATGCCATTTCACAGTCGATCTGTGTAAACTCCGGTTGACGATCTGCTCTCAGATCTTCATCGCGAAAACATTTTACGATTTGATAATATCGATCAAAGCCGGAAACCATAAGCAACTGCTTAAAAGTTTGCGGCGATTGTGGTAAGGCATAAAATTCACCGTGATGTACGCGTGATGGTACAACAAAATCGCGTGCACCTTCCGGCGTTGATTTGATCAATACCGGGGTTTCTACTTCAATAAATCGTTGCGCATCCAGGTAAGCACGGGTCTGTTGTCCCATCTTATGACGCAACATGAGGTTTTCTCGCACAGGATTACGACGGAGGTCAAGGTAGCGGTATTTCATGCGCAGTTCATCTCCGCCATCGGTTTCGTCTTCAATGGTAAACGGAGGTAGTTTTGCGCTATTCAGTATTGTTAATTTGGTGACTTTAACTTCAATGTCACCCGTGGCGATTTTGTCATTTTTAGAAAGGCGTTCGACCACGGTGCCTTCCGCCTGGATAACAAATTCACGTCCCAGTGTCCTGGCAGCTTCCATTACAGCGGCATCCGTTTTCCCTTCTTCAAAGATCAACTGGGTTATTCCATAGCGGTCGCGGAGGTCGAGCCATAAAACGCTCCCTTTATCGCGCAAACGCTGAACCCAACCTGTCAGGGTAGCCTGTTTATTTACATCCGATAATTTCAGTTCGCCGCAAGTATGAGTTCGTAACATGGTAGTTTATATTAATTTTGCATGCCTTGTTTGAGGCAGCCTGGCTTTTTTAAGCAGTTTAAGGCGCGAATTTAATAATACTTTGCCTACAGAAGCGATATGCTAAGAATTAAAAGTAGTTTAACCGGAGCGTTGTTCGTCCTCCTTTTTATTGGAACGGCTTCAGCGCAAAAGCCAAAACTGGTCAAAACCAAAGTAAATCAGGAACTTACCGTAGTAGTTCCCAAAGGCTGGACGGCCATGGATGCGATGGATTTTACCCAACGTTATCCATCGGTACGCGCACCACTGGCGGCTTATACAAATGAGGAACGCACCATCGATTTCAGCATTAATGTTTCGGCAACACAATGGCCAGATGCTAACCTGGAGATATCACAACAATTCTTTAAAGCCAGTTTAATGAATATGTTCGATCGTGTTGAAATGATCGGCGAAGGTGTGCGTGAGGTGAACAAGAAGAAGTTTGTTTTTTTTGAATTTACATCCCGTGTAAACGGAATAAAACGCCAGGAAGGAAATCAAAGCCCGGTTTTAAAATATACATACATTCAATACCTGGTAGAGCCTTCCCGTACGTTGGTGTTTTCATTTAATTGTCCGCAACGTGAAATGGAAGACTGGCAGGAAACAGCACGTGAAATGATGGATAGGATCAGGATAAAATAAATTAACATCACACGCCGGCGAGTCTTGTACATTGACACACTCTTATGGAACTATACACCGACGAATATTTTATGCGAGAAGCGTTGAAGGAAGCGCAGAAGGCCCTGGAGATCAACGAGGTTCCGGTTGGTGCTGTAGTGGTTTGTAAGAATAGAATCATTGCCCGCGCCCATAACCAGACAGAGAAACTTACCGATGCCACGGCACATGCCGAGATGCTTGCCGTTACTTCTGCAGCAAATTACTTCGGATCTAAATATTTGTCAGAATGCACATTGTATGTAACACTGGAACCTTGTGTGATGTGTGCAGGTGCATTACATTGGGTGCAACTTCAAAAGCTTGTATTTGGTGCATCTGATTTGCAACGCGGGTACAGCCTGGTAACTACACCATTGCTTCATCCAAAGACAGAAGTAATGAAGGGTGTTACAGCAGATGAATGCAAAGAAATCATTGATGTTTTTTTTAAGCGGCTGCGAACATAGTTTATCAGAACTGTTATCCTAAAACGAAATTGAATCTAAATTAAATATGGAAGTAAAAGGAAAAGTAATCCAGTTGTTGCCGATGCAATCGGGCATGGGCAAAAAAGGACAATGGAAAAAGCAGGAGTTTATCATTGAAACACAAGCCCAGTATCCCAAAAAGATTTGTTTGTCGGCCTGGGGTGATAAAGTTGATCAATACAAACTTTCAGTGGGTGATATGGTGAATGTTTCCGTTGATCTTGAAAGTCGTGAGTACAATGGAAGATGGTATACAGAAGCCCGCGCATGGAAGCTCGAAAAGAGCGGCAGTACTGAAGCACCGCCACCCGGTGATGAACCATTCTTCAGCCAGGAAGGTTCTGACAATGACGATATGCCATTCTAAAAATTTAACGCTGGCACCAAACTTTAACCTTAAAGGTGACTCGTTTTTTCGGTATGGTTGTATATTTGGCCTCGCTGTAATCTTTTAAGATAACAGCGACGATTCAAGAACGAATCAAATATATTGTTCAACCCATAAAATAAAATTAAGCTATGGCCTTTACTCTGCCTGCATTGCCTTATGCGTTTAACGCATTAGAGCCACACATCGACGCACGTACAATGGAAATCCATCATGGTAAACACCACAATGCGTATGTTACTAATCTTAACAATGCTATTGCCGGAACTGATGCGGAAAAACTCAGCATTGAAGAAATTTGTAAAAACATTTCTAAATACCCCGCAGCTGTTCGAAACAACGGTGGAGGTCATTACAATCACAGTTTATTCTGGACAATTCTCGGAGCAAAAACTGGCGGAGCTCCTTCCGGGCAAATCGCGGATGCAATCAACGCAGCCTTTGGAAGCTTTGATGAATTCAAAACTAAATTTGCTGCTGCTGCCGCAGGACGTTTTGGTTCTGGCTGGGCATGGCTTATTAAAGATGGAAGCGGCAAACTTGCAATCACTTCTACACCCAATCAGGACAATCCGTTAATGGATGTTGCTGAAGCACAAGGTACTCCGGTTCTTGGTTTGGATGTTTGGGAACATGCGTATTACCTGAATTATCAAAATCGCCGCCCTGATTACATTACAGCTTTCTGGAATGTGGTAAACTGGGATGAAGTAACAAAACGCTTCAAGGCATAATATCACTGCTTGCGCTATGTAAGCAGGAAACCCTTTGAGACACAGCTGTTTCAAAGGGTTTTTGTTTATGGTATGATGATTGGTTTGATCTCTATTTCATGATTTCATCAGAAAAAACAACATGCGCATAACCCGTTTGGAATTAGGCATGTGTCCATTACAAAGAGATCAGTATCTTGCTTCACCATGAAAACCCTTTTGAAAGCGGGAAAGTATTTTTTATATACAATAGGCGCGATCCTGCTTGTTGTTATCTTTTTTGCATTAGCGGTTATCATCCCAATTGATGAAACACCTTATCAGGAAAAAGCATTTTATGCTACGATGCAAAAACGCCTGGATAGCCTGCAAGGAGTTAGTGTAAAAAAACCTTTGTCGGGATTTTCTGTGGGATTTGGAAAAGCAAATCTCACCCCGTCTTTCCCCATTGCCACCGCGGGTTATGGCAACCGTTGGGGAAAGCCTTTTACAAGCGTGCATGATTCGATTTATGTTCGAGCGATGGTCATCGATAACGGAACTGAACGCATTGCCATGGTTACAGCT
>Ga0196965_1000118_pt1 | contig 62289 bp, 57 predicted proteins | sample S1_20metaG_FD_148668 | JGI IMG/M metagenome (GOLD analysis project Ga0196965, IMG submission 148668) | Soil microbial communities from Anza Borrego desert, Southern California, United States - S1_20 | ecosystem: Environmental > Terrestrial > Soil > Desert | place: USA: California | collected...
CGGGCAAGGAGATCCCGCGCTTCTGCTACCATGAGCGCCTGTCGATCGCTGGCAATTGCCGGATGTGCCTCGTCGAGGTGAAGCCGGGGCCGCCCAAGCCCCAGGCGAGCTGCGCGCTTCCCACGTCCGAGGGCCAGGAAATCTTCACCATGACCCCCGGCGTCAAGAAGGCGCGCGAGGGCGTGATGGAGTTCCTGCTCATCAATCACCCGCTCGATTGCCCCATCTGCGACCAGGGCGGCGAGTGCGACCTTCAGGACCAGGCCATGGCTTACGGCCGCGGCCACAACCGCTTCGCCGAGAACAAAAGAGCGGTCACCGACAAATATATGGGGCCGATCGTCAAGACGAGCATGACGCGGTGTATTCAGTGCACGCGCTGCGTGAGGTTCGCCGAGGAGGTCGCCGGAGTCGAGGAGATTGGCGCCATCGGCCGCGGCGAGAATATGGAGATCACCTCCTATCTCGAAGGCGCGGTGACTTCGGAGCTCAGCGGCAACGTCATCGACCTCTGTCCGGTCGGCGCCCTGCTTTCGAAACCCTACAGCTTCGAGGCGCGACCCTGGGAGATGCGCAAGATCCCCGCGATCGACGTCATGGACGCGGTCGGCACCAACGTCCGCCTCGACACCCGGCTTCGCGAGGTGATGCGCGCATTGCCCCGGCTCAACGAGGAGGTGAACGAGGAGTGGGCGCACGACAAGACGCGGCACTGCGTCGACGGCCTGCTCCGCCGGCGTCTCGACCGGCCCTGGGTCCGCCGCGACGGCAGGCTCGAGGAAGCGGCGTGGGAGGACGCCTTCGCGGTCGTCGCGGAGCGTCTGGCGAACGCCGGGGCAGGGGAGGTGGCCGCGATCGCCGGCGACCTGCAGGATTTGGAATCCGTCTTCGCGATGAAGGGACTGCTCGGCCGCTTCGGCTCTTCGCTTCACGAATGCCGTCAGGACGGCGCCAGCTTCGACGTCTCGCACCCGGCTGCCTATCGCTTCAATTCGACCGTCGCCGGCATCGAAGATGCGCGCGCGATCCTGATCGTCGGATCGAACGTCCGCTGGGAAGCGCCGCTGGTGAACACCCGCATCCGCAAGGCGGTGAAACGCGGCGCCAGGGTGTTCGCGATCGGCCCGGAGGTCGATCTCACTTATCCCGCGACATGGCTCGGCGACGATCTGGCAGTGCTCGCAAAACTTCCGAAGGAAGTCACCGAATTCTTTGAAGATACTGGAAATTCCGCACTGATCGTCGGTATGGGGGCGCTTCGGGTCCCCGGCGCCTATGAAGGGGCGCGGGCCTGCGCCGCCGCGCTCGGCGCGACCTTCAACATGCTCCACAATGCGGCTTCGCGGGTCGGCGCGCTCGATCTCGGCTTCGTAGCCGACGGCGGGATCGACGCAATCCGCGCCCGCGCCGGCGCGCTCAAGGCCCTGTTCCTGCTCGGCGCCGACGAGACCGACCTTTCCGCCTTCGCCGACACCTTCACCGTCTATATCGGCAGCCACGGCGATGCCGGGGCGCGCAGCGCCGACGTCATCCTGCCGGGCGCGGCCTTTTCCGAAAAGCACGGCATCTACGTCAATCTCGAGGGCCGGGTTCAATATTCCGAGCGCGCCTCCCATCCGCCCGGCGACGCGCGCAGCGACTGGTCGATCCTGAGGGCGCTGTCGGACGTGCTCGGCAAGCCGCTGCCGTTCGACGACCTCGACCAGCTCCGTCAGACGATCGCCGCCGAGCGGCCGCATCTGGTCGAGCCCGGCCTGACCGCCTTCGACCTCTCGTCCGCAGCCGCCAAGCCGCCGAAGCTCTCGGGCGGCATCGTCTATCCGATCGAGGACTTCTACCTCACCAACCCGATCGCCCGAGCCTCGCCGACGATGCAGCGCTGCTCGGCCGAAATCCTTCACGGCGAAACGTTCGAGGAGGCGGCGGAATGACCGCTTGGTTCCAGAGCACGTGGATGGGCTACGGCTTCGGCTGGTTCCTCGCGACCCTCATCCTCGTCCTGATGATCGCGCTGCCGCTGATGCTCGCGGTGGCGATGATCATTTATGCCGACCGCAAGATCTGGGCGGCGATGGCGCTGCGGCGCGGGCCGAACGTCGTCGGGCCGTTCGGGCTGCTGCAGAGCTTCGCCGACGGCCTCAAGGTGTTCCTCAAGGAGACGATCGTCCCGTCGGGCGCCAATCGCGGCCTTTTCATCATCGCGCCGATCCTCACCTTCACCGTCGCCCTGATCGGCTGGGCGGTGATTCCGTTCGGACCCGGGATGGTGCTCGCCGACATCAATGTGGGGCTCTTGTACTTGCTCGCCGTCTCGTCGCTCGGCGTCTACGGCGTGATCATCGCCGGCTGGGCGTCCAACTCCAAATATCCCTTTTATTCAGCGCTGCGCGCGGCGGCGCAGATGGTGAGCTACGAGGTCTCAGTCGGCTTCGTGCTGATCCCGGTCGTGCTCTGGGCGGGCACCTTCAACCTATCAGGGATCGTGCTCGCGCAGCAGAGCCACGTCTGGGTGATCAACGGCTTCGGCTTCAACCCCTTGCTGTTCCCGATGGCGGTGATCTTCTTCATCTCGTCCATGGCCGAGACCGCGCGCGCCCCGTTCGACCTCACCGAGGCCGAGTCGGAGCTCGTCGCCGGCTACCAGACCGAATATTCGTCGATGAGCTTCGCCCTCTTCTGGCTCGGCGAGTACGGCAACGTCCTGCTGATGTGCGGCCTTAACGCCTTGCTCTTCTGGGGCGGCTGGCTGCCCCCGATCGACTGGGCGCCGCTTTATTACGTTCCCGGCATCATCTGGTTCTTCATCAAGATCTTCGCTTTCTTCTTCATCTTCAGCTGGGTGAAGGCGACCGTGCCGCGCTTCCGCTACGACCAGCTGATGCGCCTCGGCTGGAAGATCTTCCTCCCGATCTCCCTGATCTGGGTCGCCTTGGTCTCGGGCTGGCTGATGGTGTTCCGCCACGGAGCCCTCGGATGAGCCTCTCCGTCGCGGCCCTGCTCGTTCTCGCGTCGCAGGCCCAGGGCGCCCCGGCGCCCGTCGCCCCGATTCGTCTCAATTGCCGCGCGGTGGCGGTCAATGGCGCGACGATGGACTTTCCATTCGAGCTAAGGGGCGATCCTGAAACCGGCGAAGCGCGCATAGCGAGCGGCGGCGCTTTGATCTTCCGGCTTTCTGCGCTCAGCCGGGATCCGGGGACCTACCAGGTCACCCTGTTCCTCGAGCAGGACGGCGCGAGGAGCTTTCCGATCGCCGGGGGTTATTGCGCGGCCGGCGCCATAGCGGCTCCGCCGCCGAGACCAGGGCGCGCGCCGCCGGCGCCCGCTCGAGCGACCTTGGCGCAACTCAACGCCGCGACGCTGGAAGCAGCGGCCGAAGCGAATCTTCCCTGCTCGATGGTGACGCCCGACGGCCGGATCTCGCGTTTCCAGACCTATCTCAGGGGTCCGGACCGCGTGTTCGAGCCGCTCGACGCCGAAATCTGGTCGGGACCGAGGCGGTCGCGCGACCATCCCGCGCCGCGCGTTCCGCCCGACGGCTCGGTGCCGGTGGTGGTCCATTCGATCTTCAGCGACGGCGAAGGGTCGGTCAATCCGACGGGACTTTCCGTCGGCTATATCGACCCGCCGCACGCGCTCGCGGTCGGCCTGCACCAATTCACCTATCTCGGCACCGGCGAAGTTGTGGAGGGGCGCGAAGCCTTCGGGATTTGCGCGTTCAGGCTGGGCAGGAGCGAGTAGATGGCGCCTGGCTTCCTATTGGCCGCCCTCGCGGTCGCGCAGCCGGCCGAACCTGCGGCCGCCGGCGTACCGCGCGAATTCGCGCTGACCTGCTCGCTGGTCGGACGGGAGGGACGGCGCGCGCGGTTCGCTTTCTCCGTCGCAGGCGACGGTGCGCGCAGGCGTTTCGCGATCCGGCCGCAAGGCCAGGCCAGCTGGATCGGGGAGATCAGCGCCGCACGGGCGGGACGAGGCCAGAACTATCATTTCGTCAGCGGCGGCACCGCGTATCTGCTCGCGCTGATCTTCGACCCGCAGAGCGCGCCGCTCACGGCGAACGCGGAACTCGCGGAAGACCGGGGCTTCCCCGCTTTGAACAGGCAGCTTGCGGAAGGCTCCTGCCGCGCCTCCCCCGACGTCCCGGCAAGGGACATCCCGCTGTTGCCGGAGGCGCCGGAGGTCCGCGGGGAAGCCCCGCCGCACCGCCCCGTGCCGCTGCGCGAGGGGCGGGTGCCGACCGACTGCACGATCGTGACCCGGGACCTCGCCGAGCTGCGCTTCACTTTGCTCGCCGCCTTCGACGCGGCGGGAGTCGCATTCACCGTGACGCCGGTAGCCGGTCAGGCATGGCCGGGGAACGAGTTCACCGTCCGCGGCGCCTCCCTCGCGGCTTTGATGCAGCCGCCCGGCGGGCCGCCCGGAGGCGTGATGACCGTATTCGCTGCGGCGGGAGGGGGACCGGATGCCACCGGCCCGACGCAGCTCGGCTATCAGCTCCGCGCCGAGTCGCAGATGATCGAAGCCTGGGTCGAACTGCGCGCGACCTCCGGCAGCCCCGCCATGGTCGGCTCCGGCCATTGCGGCGTCCAGCCCGCCCGAAGCGTGCACGGAGACGATCCATGAGCGCGCTCTTCGCCATCGCGCTTGGCGCGGCGCAGCAGGTAATCACCGGCGCGCCCGCCCACGCCATCCCCGTGCCCGCAACCTCCTGGGCCTGCACCTTCGAGACCCCGCAAGGCACGCGCTTCCGGCTTTCCGGCCGGCTCGGCGAGATACCGGCCGGCACGGATCCCAACCGCTCCCTGCCGACGCGGGTGGAAGGAGAGGGCGCGCCCGTCGCAACCGGCTCCTACGGCATGACCGGCGAGCTCGGCGGGGAGCACTTCCGCGACTATCAGCTGACCGCCTCCCGGCGCGCCGAGCGGTACAGCATCAATCTGAAGCTGAGACGCGGCGGCGCCGGGGTCGCCCATATCACCCTTTATGTCGAGAATGACGACCGCCAGCCTTACAGCTATTTCGCGGCGGGGCTGTGCACCTCCGATTTTGAACCCGGCGCCCCCGCCGCACCCGAAAGCTCACCCCAATGACGCTCGTCGCCCACTGGATCAAATCCTTCACGCTCTGGGAGCTGGTGAAGGCGCACTGGCTCACCCTGAAATATTTCTTCCGGACCAAGGCGACGATCAATTACCCCTACGAGAAGAACCCGATCTCGCCGCGCTTCCGGGGCGAACATGCATTGCGGCGCTATCCGTCGGGCGAGGAGCGCTGCATCGCGTGCAAATTGTGCGAGGCGGTCTGCCCGGCGGTCTGCATCACCATCGAGGCCGAGCCGCGCGAGGACGGCAGCCGCCGCACCACGCGCTACGACATCGACATGACCAAATGCATCTATTGCGGCCTGTGCGAGGAGGCTTGCCCGGTCGATGCGATCGTCCAGGGACCGAACCAGGAATTCTCCACCGAGACCCGCGAGGAGCTGATCTACGACAAGGCCAAGCTCCTCGAGAACGGCGACAAGTGGGAACGCACGCTCGCTGCCAACCTTGCCGCCGATGCACCCTATCGCTAACGCCGCCCCGCAGAATCGAAGAGCCAAGAACAGGGCCATGAACCATCGCACCGTCATCCCGGCGAAGGCCGGGATCTCAGGACAAGAACGCTCAGGAGGTTTCCCTGAGTCCCCGGCATGCGCCGGGGTGACGGGCGTGCCGTCATGATCCAGGCCTTCGTCTTCTACCTGTTCGCGACCGTCGTCATCACTTCCGGGGTGATGACGATCGCCTCGCGCAACCCGGTCCACAGCGTGCTCTGGCTGATCCTGGCCTTCTTCAACGCGGCGGGCCTGTTCCTGCTGATCGGAGCCGAGTTCCTCGCCTTCCTGCTGGTCATCGTCTACGTCGGCGCGGTCGCCGTGCTGTTCCTGTTCGTGGTGATGATGCTGGACGTCGACTTCGCCCAGCTTCGCGCCGGCTTCGCGCGCTATCTGCCGGTCGGAATCCTGCTCGCCATCGCCTTGTTCACCGAGATCGTCCTCGCGATCCTCGCCCGCGGGGCCGGCCCGATCCAGCTCGACCGCCGCGCGGCGCCGATCGATCCGGACGTGGGGAATATCGAGGCGCTCGGCGCCCTGCTCTACACGCGCTACGTCTTCATCTTCGAGGCCGCGGGCCTGGTGCTCCTGGTGGCGATGGTCGGCGCGATCGTCCTCACCCACCGCCATCGTTCCGACTTCCGCCCCCAGAAGGTCTCCGACCAAGTGCGCAGGCGTCCCGAGGACGCGGTGGTGAACAGGCATCCGGGCGTGGGGGAGGGGGTGGAGATATGACGTTCACCGCATGGGTCTCGGGACCCACTCCGTTCGCGCTGAGCCTGTCGAAGCGCTGCCCTTCTCATCTATCTCGACCGCAGATAAGGGCAGGGCTTCGACAAGCTCAGCCCGAACGGTGTTTCCCCCGCTTTTCGATTGATCGCGGAGCCCGCGCATGATCAGCCTGGGCCACTATCTCGCGGTGGGCGCGATCCTGTTCATGCTTGGGGTGTTCGGCATCTTCCTCAACAGGAAGAACGTGATCGTCATCCTGATGGCGATCGAGCTCATTCTGCTGGCGGTGAACATCAACCTGGTCGCCTTCTCGGCTTTCCTCGGCGACATGGTTGGGCAGGTCTTCGCCATGTTCGTCCTCACCGTCGCGGCGGCCGAGGCGGCGATCGGCCTCGCGATCCTGGTCATCTACTTCCGCGGCCGCGGCACGATCGCGGTCGACGACATCAATCAGATGAAGGGGTGAGGGAGGTGCCGCCGTCATTGCGAAGAGCGTCAGCGACGAAGCAATCCCGTGGGCGTACGCGCCATACTGGATTGCTTCGCTTCGCTCGCAATGACGGAGAGGGGGTCACCGCGCGATGACCGTCCAGCTCATCGTCTTCCTGCCGCTGTTCGCGGCCCTCGTCGCGGGCCTCGGCAACCGCATGATCGGCAATTTCGCGGCGAAGCTGGTGACGACCGGCGCCCTGTTCGCCGGCATGTTCCTCAGCTGGCCGATCTTTCTCGGCTTCATGGCGGGGACCGAGCACAGCGCGCTCCACCCGGTGCTGACCTGGGTCAGCTCGGGTAATCTGCAGGTGGACTGGGCGCTGCGCGTCGATGCCCTGACCTCGGTGATGCTGGTGGTGGTGACGACGGTCTCGGCCCTCGTCCACCTCTACAGCTGGGGCTATATGGCGGAGGACGACAGCCAGCCGCGCTTCTTCGCCTATCTGTCGCTGTTCACCTTCGCGATGCTGATGCTGGTGACGGCCGACAATCTCGTCCAGATGTTCTTCGGCTGGGAAGGCGTCGGCCTCGCTTCCTACCTGCTGATCGGATTCTGGTACCACAAGCCCTCGGCCAATGCCGCCGCGCTGAAGGCGTTCATCGTCAACCGCGTCGGCGACTTCGGCTTCTCGCTGGGCATTTTCGCGACCTTCCTGGTCTTCGGCACCGTCTCGATCCCCGAGATCCTCGAGGCCGCGCCGGGGATGGCCGGGTCCACCTTCAACCTGTTCGGCATGGAGGCGGACGTCATGACGGCGATCTGCATCCTGCTGTTCATCGGCGCGATGGGGAAATCAGCCCAGCTCGGCCTCCACACCTGGCTGCCCGACGCGATGGAGGGCCCGACGCCGGTCTCGGCCCTGATCCACGCCGCGACGATGGTGACCGCCGGCGTGTTCATGGTCTGCCGGCTGTCGCCGATGTTCGAGACCAGCGAGACCGCGCTCGCGGTCGTCACCTTCATCGGCGCCGCGACGGCCCTGTTTGCGGCGACGGTCGGCACCGTCCAGAACGACATCAAGCGGGTGATCGCTTATTCGACCTGCTCGCAGCTGGGATACATGTTCTTCGCCGCCGGCGTGGGCGCCTACGGGGCGGCGATGTTCCACCTCTTCACCCACGCTTTCTTCAAGGCTTTGCTGTTCCTCGGCGCCGGCTCGGTGATCCACGCAATGCACCACGAGCAGGACATGCGCTTCTACGGCGGTCTGCGCAGGTCCATCCCGCTGACCTTCTGGGCGATGATGGTCGGCACGCTGGCGATCACCGGGGTCGGCATCATCCAGATGTGGGGGATTCCGAGCTTCGGCTTCGCCGGCTTCTTCTCGAAGGATGCGATCATCGAGAGCGCCTTCATGAGCGGCACCGCGCTGGGACGGTTCGCGTTCCTGGTGGGCGTGTTCGCGGCCTTGCTGACCAGCTTCTACAGCTGGCGGCTCATTTTCCTCACCTTCTTCGGCAAGCCGCGCTGGGCGGCCTCGGAGCATGTCCAGCACGCGCTGCACGACCACGGCCATGGTCATGACGACCCCGCGGCAGAGGATGCCGGCCACGACACGCGGCCGCACGAGGCGTCGGCGCGGGAGGTGCCGCAAGGGGCGGGCGGCTACCATCCGCACGAGAGCCCGTGGACGATGCTTGTGCCGCTCGGACTGCTCTCGATCGGCGCGGTCTTCGCCGGCATGGGCTTCCACCACGCCTTCATCGACGCGGCGGAAGGCGAGCATTTCTGGGCGCATTCGATCGCTTTCGACCACGATCTGATGCACGCTCTGCACGAAGCGCCGATGTGGGTGAAGCTCTCGCCGGCCTTCGTGATGCTGCTCGGCCTGTTCCTCGCCTGGAACGCCTATATCCGCAATCCGCGCCTGCCGGCCGCCTTCGTCGGCAATGTCGGCGTGCTCTACACCTTCCTCTACAACAAGTGGTTCTTCGACGAGATCTACCGCACGGTGTTCGTGCGCCCGTCTCTGGTGCTCGGGCGGATCTTCTGGAAGCGCGGCGACGAGCAGACGATCGACCGCTTCGGGCCGGACGGCGCCGCGGCCCTAATCGCCGGGGGCACCCGCGTCACGGCGCGGCTCCAGTCCGGCTATCTCTACACCTACGCTTTGGTGATGCTGCTCGGCATCGCCGCCGCCACCACCTGGGCAATGGCGCGGTGAACGCGCTCGGCTTCCCTGTCCTGAGCCTGCTCCTCGCACTGCCGCTGCTCGGCGCGGCGATCTGCCTGTTCGCCAGCGGGCCCGCGGCGCGCTGGACGGCATTGCTGACGACCTTCGCCTGCCTCGGCCTCGGCATCCTGCTCTGGACGAGCTATCAGGTGGGCGGGCCGCAATGGCAGTTTGTCGAGGGGCCGATCGACCTCGGCCCGTTCGACTGGGCGCTCGGGATAGACGGCATCGCTTTGATGCTGATCATGCTGACCCTGTTCCTGATGCCGATCTGCATCGCCGCGTCCTGGGCCTCGATCGAGCACCGCATCCCCGAATATATGGCCTGCTTCCTGCTCATGGAGACGCTGATGATCGGCGTGTTCGCGGCGCAGGACCTGTTCCTGTTCTACGTGTTCTTCGAGGCCGGCCTGATCCCGATGTACCTCATCATCGGCATCTGGGGCGGCAAGGAGCGCATCTACGCGGCCTACAAATTCTTCCTCTACACGCTGCTCGGCTCGCTGCTCATGCTGGTCGCGATGCTGTGGATGGTGAACCATGCCGGGACGACCAGCATCCCCGTTTTGATGGCAACCGATTTCCCGGCGGAGGCGCAGACCTGGCTGTGGCTCGCCTTCTTCGCGAGCTTCGCGGTCAAGATGCCGATGTGGCCGGTCCACACCTGGCTCCCCGACGCCCATGTCCAGGCGCCGACCGCGGGCTCGGTGATCCTCGCCGGCGTGCTCCTGAAGATGGGCGGCTACGGCTTCGTGCGCTTCTCGCTGCCGATGTTCCCGGAAGCCTCGGCCGAGCTCGTCTGGCTGATCTACGGGCTTTCGATGGTCGCGGTGGTCTACACGTCCCTGGTCGCGCTCGTGCAGCGGGACATGAAGAAGCTGATCGCCTACTCGTCGGTGGCGCACATGGCATTCGTCACGATCGGCCTGTTCGCATTCAACAGGCAGGGGATCGAGGGCGCGCTGGTGGTGATGCTCAGCCACGGCCTCGTCTCGGGCGCGCTCTTCATGTGCGTCGGCGTCATCTACGACCGGCTCCATACGCGCGAAATCGACCGCTACGGCGGTCTTGCCAACAACATGCCGGCTTATGCGGTTTTGCTGATGCTGTTCACCATGGCGGCCGTCGGGCTCCCCGCCACCAGCGGCTTCGTCGGCGAGTTCCTCGCTCTGCTCGGCGCCTATGCCGCCAACAGCTGGGTCGCCTTCGTCGCCACCACCGGCATCATCCTCGGCGCCGCCTACATGCTCTGGCTCTACTGGCGTGTGGCTTACGGCACCAGCCGCAACGCCGACGCCGCGGCGATGCCCGACCTCGACAAGCGCGAGCTCGCTTCGTTGGGCGCGATCGCCGCGGTGGTGTTGTGGATGGGCGTCTACCCCGAGAGCTTCATGGCGCCGATGCGCAGCGACGTCGGCCTGCTCCTCGCGCGGATCGAACGCGCTGCGCCGCCCGGCGACGCGAACCTCAGGCGCGGTCCGGCGCCGGCGCCGGCATCCGAGCACCCGCCGGCCGGGGGCGGCCACTGATGGCGCACAATCTCCTCTTCACCGCGCCCGAGCTGCTGCTCACCGTCGCCTCGCTCGTGCTGCTGCTGATGGCCGCCTGGCTGGGCGACCGCTCGGGGTGGCTGCTGACCTGGCTCGGCGTGCTGGCGTTGATCGGTGCGGCGCTGCTGGTGCCCGCCGTCCGCGACGAGGGCGGCACTGCGTTCGGCGGCCTGTTCATCGCCGACCGCTTCGCCGCCTTCGCGAAGATCCTCGTCTTCCTGGGCGCGGCCGTCGCGATGCTGATGGCGAAGAGCTGGTTCGCCCGCGACAAGGATTATCGCGCCGAATATCCGGTGCTGATCCTGTTTTCGTCGATCGGCATGGGGATGATGGTCTCCGCCGGCGACCTGCTCACCCTTTATGTCGGCCTGGAGCTCCAAAGTCTTTCGGCCTACGTTCTCGCCAGTTTCCAGCGTTTCGACAACCGCTCGGCCGAGGCGGGGCTCAAATATTTCGTGCTGGGCGCGCTCGCTTCGGGCCTGCTCCTCTACGGAATCACTTTGCTCTACGGATTCACCGGCACGACCCTGTTCGAGGGCGTCGCGGCCGGCCTCGGCGACGGCATCTCGCAGGGCGAATTGTTCGGCCTGGTCTTCGTCCTCGCCGGGATCGCCTTCAAGGTCTCGGCGGTGCCGTTCCACATGTGGACGCCCGACGTCTACGAAGGCGCGCCGACCCCGGTCACCGCCTTCTTCGCCTCGGCGCCGAAGGTCGCGGCGATGGCGCTCCTCACCCGCGTCGCGATCGAAGGCATGGGCCCGGCGACCGAGGAATGGCGCCAGATCGTCATCTTCTCGGCGCTCGCCTCGACCGTGCTCGGCGGCGTCGCCGCGATCGGCCAGCGCAACATCAAGCGGCTGCTCGCCTACAGCTCGATCAACAATGTCGGCTTCGCCCTGATCGGGCTCGCGGCGGGGACGCGGGAGGGCGCAGCATCAGTGCTCTTCTACATGGCCGTCTACCTGGTGATGACCCTGGGCACGTTCCTCGTCGTCCTCCGGATGCGCGATGGGGAGGGGAAAGCGGTCGAATCGATCGACAGCCTCTCCGGCCTGTCGCGCACCCGTCCCGGCCTCGCCCTGGCGATGGCGACGTTCATGTTCAGCCTGGCAGGAATCCCGCCCTTGATGGGCTTCTGGCCCAAATTCTACGTCTTCCAGGCGGCGGTGCAGGCCGACCTCGCATGGCTCGCCGCGATCGGCATTGCGACCTCGGTGATCGGCGCATTCTACTACATCAAGATCGTCAAGATCCTCTACGCCGACGATCCCGCGCCCGCCTACGAACGGCAGCGCGAGTGGGTCGGTGCGGGCCTGCTCGTCGCGACTGCGCTGATCGTGTCCCCGGTCGGCTTTTTCCTGCTCACAGGGCCGCTTCACACGCTGGCAACGAACGCGGCTTCGTCCCTGTTCTGATCAGGCGCCGTAGGCGGCGGCGAGATCCCGGCGCGACCAGATGATCGCATAATCGGTGGGGACGTAGCTGCCGTCGCGGTAGCGGTTGCGGCGCTCGGCCGAGGTCGCGGTGGCGTTGGCGATCGCCGCCTCGTTGCTGCCGATCCGGATGCGATGGGCGCCTCTGCCGACCTGCAGGTCCTGCGCGAAGCGGATTCGCGGGCTGATCTCGACGATGGCGGGATCGTAGAACCAGGCCGTGCCGAATGCTCCGCGAACCTGCGGCAGAGCGGGCAAGGCGAGCGCGGCGAGGCGAAGCGCCTCGCCCCAGCCCGCTTCGTTCCAATAAGCGCGGGCCACCGGATCGTGGGTATGCCCTTCGAGGAACGGGCGGCGGCCGCGGCACCGCAGGAACACGTAAGCGGCCGAGCGCGCTCCCCCGGCCAACACCGCCCGCGCCGACAGTCCCGAATGCGGCCACCAGACCTGCGCGAAGGCGGGGATCATCACTACCCGCGTCAGCCAGAGATCCTTGCGGAAGCTGTCGCTGCCGAGATCGGCGAAGCCCGGGTCGGCCTCGATCTGGTCGATGATGCGGTTGAAGGCGTCGGCATAATGGAGGGCGAATTCGGGGTGGAGGCGGCTCGCGGCGAACGCCTGCTCGAACCGTCCGATGTTCCAGAGCAGAAGCGCGCACAGCCAGGGCCCGCGCACCTCCTCGGCCAGCGATTCGACCAGATCCGCGGCTTCCCGCGGCACCTCGTGATAGATGCGGACCAGAGTTGCGACCCGGTCGGCGGCTTCGAAGCGCTCGAACGGGACGGCCGCCATCGCGTCGGCGAGGCCCGGATGAGCGGCGAGCAGACCTCTCGACGCAGCCTCCAGCCGCGGCTCGAACGGCTCGCGGCCGCGCCAGCTCGGGAACAGGGTTTCGGCCGGAACCGCCGCGGTGATCGCTTCCATCAGCATTGCTGCATCCTACCAATCATGTTTTGAGCTGCGGTTACCGGTGGCGCGCGCCGCGCAGGCGCACGGCGGCCGCGCAGCAGCGAAAGGTAATGGAGCGTGCCCGAAAGATAGGCGTCGAATTCGACGTCCCCGACCCGGCGGCCATCGAGGAAGCGGCGCAAGGCGAGCGGATCGGCGTCGGGCGCGTTCAGCCCTTCCTCGACCAAGGTGGACGAGCGGATGCCGTTCGCGGCGAGCAAAGCGCGTGCACGGGGATGATCGCTCCCCGAAGGGTGGCAGAAATGGTGGAGTGGCACGTCGCCGAGCGCGGCGCGGAGGAAGGCGCGGTTCTCCTCGATCTCGCGGGGGAGCGCGTTCACCTGCTTTGCGATGTCGATGTGGCGGTGGGTGTGGAGCTGGACGTCGAGCCCGCGTCGCCTCGCCTCGGCCAGCTCGGCTGCAGACATGATGTTGAACTGGCGGCTGCGGAGCCATGCCTCCGGCACGCCGAGCGTGGCGCCGAAGCGACGCAGCGCGTCCAGCCTCTCGCCGAGGGGCAGCGCCTCGATGCCTGCGACCACGCGCTGCTCGTCGATGTCCCTGCGGCCGGCGGCGGCGGCGAGATAGGGAACGGCCAGATTGACCACCGGGAGCTCGCGCCCGGCATACCAGGTGGTGGCGTAGAGGGTCGCCGGCAGCTCGAGCGCCTCGAGCACCGGCAGCATGTGGGTGAATGTCGAGACCCAGCCGTCGTCGATGGTGATGACCACCGCTGCGGGCGGCAGCTCCCCCTGTGCAAGCCGGTCGACCGCTTCGCCGAGCGGCAGCACCGGGCGCCCGGAGCGCTTGAGGCGCTTCATCCGCGCCTCGAACTGCTCGGGCTCGATGAAAGTGCAGTCGCCGAAGGGCGGGCCGGGCGTCACCCACAGGCCGTGATAGCAGAGGATGCGCAGATGCGCGGCCGTGGCCCGCCGCGCCGCCGCGGCGAGTCCGATCGCGTCGGCGACCTTCAAAATTGCCCGCTTCAGAGACATGGACGATTCCGATGCGCCGCTGCGCCAGCGCCGCCTTTCCTAGACCGAGGCGATTGAAGCTTTGCTAACGGGCGGGCATCACGGCCGCGTCATGCTTCGCTTCGTCGCCGAGACCGGCTCGACCAACGACGACCTCCTCGCCCTTGCGCGCAACGGCGCCCCTGAGGGGCTCTGGCTTCGCGCCGGGCGGCAGACCGGCGGCAAGGGACGGCAGGGGAGGGCCTGGCAGTCGCCGCCCGGCAATCTCTACGCGAGCGCGCTCCTCCGGCTGCGTCAGGGCGATCCGCCCGCGCCGACCCTCGCATTGGTCGCCGCTGTGGCGCTGCACGAAGTCGCCGCAATCCATGCCCAGGGCCGCGACCTCAGGATCAAGTGGCCCAACGACCTCCTCCTGGACGGCGGCAAGCTCGCCGGAATCCTGCTCGAGCGCAGCGGCGATGCCGTGGTGATCGGCTTCGGCGTCAACCTCGCTCGCCCGCCCGAGGGGCTCGACGGGCCCAAGGCCGCGTTGGGCGAGGGGGTCGAGCCCGAAGCGGTGCTGGAAACGCTCGCGGAGGCGTTCGCCCGCTGGCTTGGCCGGTGGCGGGGCGAGGGGCTGGGGCCGGTTCGTGCAGGCTGGCTCGCTGCCGCGCATCCGATCGGTACCGCGCTTTCGACGTCCGGCGGCAACGGTCTCTTCGACGGCCTCGACGAAAGCGGCGCGCTGCGCCTCCGCCGCGCCGACGGGAACATCCACATTGTTCATGCAGGAGACGTGTTCCTGATCTAAAGAGGCGCGGATGAAGCTGTCTCTCCTTCTCTCGATCGCTTTCCTCGCCGGCGGCTGCACCGCGCCCGAGGATGGCGCGATCTCCCAGAACCAGGCCCAGTCGAAAGGACGCCCGATGGTCAATCACCCGCCGGGTACCGACATTCCCGCCGACTGCGCCCTGCGCGTCGAGTTCGGTAGCTATGCAATGGGGATAGACCGCAGCGCCTCAGCGGCGGTCGCCCAACTCCTGGCGGACGATCCCGGCGTCGCCTCGGCCCAGACCTTTCCATGGGGACGCGAAGGGGAGAAGACCATCTGCGTCGAGGTCCGCTCTGAAGCCGACGCCGAGCGGCTGTTCGAGGCGATCTCGCGCACCTTCCCGGCCGAGCCGCGCGGCCCGTTGGCGGTGACGACGCAAAGCGGACGGCGGTTCAGCGCGGGCCGCTGAGCGCCTCCAGCCAGGCCGATGCCCGAGGCTTGTCCTCGTGAACCGCCCATTCGAGCGGAGTCGCTTTCCAGAGCAGGTCCCGAACGTCGGTGCGGGCGCCGTTGTCGACGAGCAGCTCCATCGATGCCAGGTCCTCGTTGAGCACCGCATGGTGAAGCGGGGTGCTGTGGACGTGCACGGGCATGAACCGGTTGGGATCGGCGCCCGCGGCGAGTGCGACCGCCGCCGCCTCCGCCCGCGCATTGATCACCGCCATTGCCAGAGCCGACTGGCGCTCCGCGTCTGACGCGGACCCCAGCAGCTCGCGCAGCTTCGCCGTCTCGCCCAAGGCCGCGGCGATCGGGGCCGTGACCGGCTGGCCGAGCGCGATCAGTGCCCGTACCGGTTCCAGCTCGCCATGTGCGAGGGCGATCTCGATCGAATGAGCGGACGGGGTGCCGCCTGCCGCGAGAATGGACCGCATCAGCGGCTGCTGCTGCCCTTGCTCGCGCGCCGACGCGCTGGTCATCACCAGCTCCAGCGCATAATCGAGATCGGGCCGGGCGACGCCCCGGGCGATCATCGTCTCGGCGATCTCGACGATGTTGGGCGGCATCGCTTTCATCCAGCCGGGATTGTTCGCGACGAACCAGAACAGCTTGGGGTCGAGGAAATATTGGTGCCGCGGCGCCGATCGATAGCAGTCCGGCTCCTCGATCCGCGCCTCGAGGAGGCGGGGCTGCGCATCGAGCAGCGCGCCGAGCGCGGCCGCGTCGCCGCTCCGGATCGCTTCGACCGCGGCGCGGAAGCCGGGATCCCGGATCACCGGCCGGTCGAGCAGTTCCGCGATTTGCCGCTTGTCGGCCGCGGATCCCCGCCTGGCGGCGCCGAGCGGGGTCCGCCCTCTCCGGTCGGGCTGCCATTCGAGCGCGCCGTGCCGGATGAGGAGCTCGACCATCGCCAGCGGGCCCCGGGCCGCCGCGGCGTGGAGCGGCGCGCCGTCCCGGCCGGCGGCGGCGGTGTCCGCCCCTGACTCCAGCAGCAGGGTCGCCAGTGCGAGGCGTGCAGTATCGTCTTCCCCGCTCGCGCAGACCTCCCACAGCGGCGTCGCGGGATCTTCGCGGCGGCCGTCGACCGGTTCGCCCTCGGCGAGCAGGCGGCTGGCGGCATTTATATCGGCATCGCGCGCGGCGGCGGCCAGCGGCGAGCGCGCCGGGGCCTGGCCGGCCGACCCGGCGACGTGGCGGAGCAGGTCTCCCCAGCTCGCGAAGCCGTAATCCGCGGCGAGCGCCCGCTGCGCGGCGGCGAGACCGATGGAGCGGGCGCGGGCGAGGCGCTTGGCCTCCTTGCGCAGGAATTCGGCAGAGGGGCGGGCGGGAAGCGCGCGTTCGGGGCCGTTCGGCATGGACGATCCTTTCCTTCGCGCCCGGCGTCCGCTGACGGGCAGGAAAGGTCGTGCGACCGGAAGCATCGGCAAGGGTGGGCTCGGCCCTTTCCGCGAACGGGCGGCCGCCTGTCGGCCGTGGAAGAAAGCTACGCCCCACGCACCAGGCCGTCAACGGCCTCGCCCCCTCGCCATTTCCCCGTGCCCCCGCTAGGGAGCGGCCATGCTGCTCGCCGTCGACGCCGGGAACACCAACATCGTTTTCGCCCTGCTCGAGGACGGGGTGATCCGCGCCCGCTGGCGGATCGCGACCGACCCGCGCCGCACCGCTGACCAATATGCCGTGTGGCTGCATCAATTGCTCGAGCTCGAAGGCTATGCACGCTCCGACGTCGACGCGGTGATCCTCGGCACGGTCGTCCCGCGCGCCACCCACAATCTCCAGGTGCTCGCCGCCAAATATTTCGGGGTCGAGCCGTTGATCGCCGGGCAGGGCGCGGCCGAATGGGGGATCGAGCTCGACATCGCCGATCCGCGAAGCCTGGGCGCCGACCGCGCGCTGAACTGCATCGCCGCCCATGCGCTCCACGAGGGCGACCTGATCGTGATCGACTTCGGAACCGCGACAACCTTCGATCTGGTCGATTTCTCCGGCGCCTACAAAGGCGGGATCATCGCGCCGGGCATCAACCTGTCGCTCGACGCTCTGGTCGCTGCGGCGGCGAAGCTGCCCCGCATCGCCATTGAGGCGCCGGAGAGCGAAACCGTCATCGGCCGCACCACCGAGGACCAGATGCATATCGGCATCTACTGGGGCTATGTCGCGATGATCGAGGGGTTGGTGCGCCGTCTCAAGGCCGAGATCGGGCGGCCGGTCACCGTGGTCGCGACGGGCGGCCTCGCCGTGCTGTTCGACGAGCAGGCCGACATCTTCGATTCGATCGAGCCTGACCTCACCATCCAGGGCCTGGCGATCCTTCACGCGCGGAGCGAAAATGCCTTGGCGGAGGAGGCATGAAACCCGGCGACGAACTCCTCTTCCTCGCGCTCGGCGGATCGGGCGAGATCGGCATGAACGTCAATCTCTACGGCTGCCGTGGCAAGTGGATCATGGTCGATCTGGGCATGACCTTCGCCGATCCGGCCTATCCCGGCGTCGAGCTCGTATTGCCGGACCTCGCCTTCATCGAGGAGCGCAAGGACGACCTGCTCGGCGTGGTGCTGACCCACGGCCACGAGGACCATATCGGCGCGATCCCCTATCTGGCGGCCGACCTCGGCGTGCCGCTCTACGCGACGCCGTTCACCGCCGGGCTGATCGCCGGCAAGCTCGAGGAGGAAGGTCTGCTCGGCGAGGTGAAGGTGAACGTCGTCGAGATGGAGGGGGCGTTCCAGCTCGGGCCGTTCGGCCTGCGCTACGTGCCGCTCGCCCACTCGATCCCCGAAGGCAATGCGCTCCTCATCTCAACGCCTTACGGGCGGGTCTTCCATACCGGCGACTGGAAGCTCGACGACGCGCCGCAGCTCGGCGACCCTTCCACGGAAGCCGAGCTGCGCGCGATCGGCGACGAGGGCGTGCTCGCTTTGGTCTGCGATTCGACCAACGTCTTCCAGGAGCAGGCCTCCGGCTCCGAAGCAGGCGTTCGCGAGGGTCTCGATGCCGTGATCTCCGAGGCGGAAGGCCGTGTGCTGGTCACCACCTTCGCCTCAAACGCGGCGCGTCTCAAAACGCTTGGCAAGGTCGCGCAGGATACGGGGCGCCGGATCTGCGTGGCCGGGCGCTCGCTCGACCGCATCCTGCGGGTTTCGAAGAGCGTCGGCTATCTCACTGATTTTCCTGAGACGGTGGACTTCGACACGGCGATGAAGCTGTCCCGCCGCGAGGTCATGATCATCGCCACGGGCGGCCAGGGCGAGCAGCGCGCGGCGCTTGCCCGGATCGCATTCGACCAGCACAAACTGAGCGTCGGCAAGGACGATCTCGTCGTCTTTTCGTCCAAGCAGATCCCCGGCAACGAGATCGCGATCGGCCGCATTCAGAACGCGCTCGCCGAAAAGGGCGTCGCGATGATCACCGACCGCCAGGCGCCGGTCCACGTCTCCGGCCACCCCGGCCGCCCCGAGCTCGCGGCGATGTACGACTGGATCCGTCCCGAGATCATCGTCCCCGTCCACGGCGAGATGCGCCACCTGATGGAGCATGCCCGCTTCGCGAAGAGCCGCGGCGTCCCGCACGGCATCGTCCAGACCAACGGCGACCTCGTCCGGCTCGCCCCCGACGGCCCGGAGAAGATCGGCGAGGAACGGGTGGGACGCCTGATCCTCGACGGCGACGTCATCCTCAATGCCGACGGATCGACGATGAACGAGCGTCGCAAGCTCGCTTACGCCGGCCTGATCTCGGTCGCGGTCGCGCTCGATTCCGGCGGCCGGTTGCTCGGCGGGGCGGAGATCGGCCTGCAGGGCATCCCGGTCGAGGAGGACCGCGAGGCGTTTCTCGAGGAAGCCTGCGCCGCCGCCGCCGAAGCGGCGCGCAAGAACGAGGGCAACGAGGAAAAATTGCGCGAGGCGGTTCGGCTGGCCGTGCGCCGCTGCGCGACCGACTGGACGGGCAAGAAGCCGGTCGTCGAAATCCTTCTCGTCCGGGCCTGAACATGCATCCCGTCTCAGCGGTCGCGGTCTACATCCTGTTCTGGACGATGAGCCTGTTCCTCGTTTTGCCGTTCGGCGTCCGGACCGACGAGGAAGCGGGCGTCGAGCGCGCGCCGGGCCATGCCGAGAGCGCGCCGCACGGCTTCCGCTTCGGCCGCGCCGCTTTGCGCGCGACGATCCTGTCGGCGATCCTGTTCGGCCTCTTCTACGCCAACTGGACCTACGGCTGGGTGAGCGTCGAAATGCTCGACTGGCTCGCGCCGGAGCGCCGCTAGCCCCGCAGCCGCTCGATCGCCTGGGCGAGCGCGACGTAGAGCTTGCCCATGTCTGAGGAGAGCAGGGTGATCGACAGCGGCGAGCCGTCCTTGTCGGCGAGCACCCGGCGCAGCATCGATTCGAAATCGTGGATGTAGCGGTTCACCTGCTCGCGGAACTCGGGCTCGTTCTCGTAATGGCGGAGGATCTCGCGCGCCTCGCCGCTGTCGAGCAGGCGCACCGCGCGGCGGGTGAAGACGCCGCGATCGCCCTTGAGATAGGCGGCCCAGGCGGTGTCGGTGACCTCGTTGGACAGGATCTTGGTCACGTCGATCGCGGTCGAGTTCAGCGATTCGATCAGCAAAGCGACGCGGCGGCTGAGCGCTTCGGCGTCCTCGGCCTCGCGCAACGACCTTTCCTGGTCGATCCGCGCCTCGATCGCCGCCGCGGTCTCGCCGATCGTGACGAGCTGGCGGGTGAGCCGTTCCGATGCGCGCCGAGCCGCCGTCACCGCCGCTTCGGACATTGCCCCGAGCTCGCTCAATTTCTCCTGGACCGGCTCGGTGACCGCCTCGCTGACCGCGTCGCGGCTCGCCTCGCGGAGCGCAGTCGCGCTCTCCGGGATGACTGCGGCGATCGCCTCGCGGGCGTGGCTCGCCGCCTGATTCGCGGTCTCGCGGACCCGCAGCAGCGCTTCGATCAGCTCCGGAGCGGTCCCGGCGACCAGGCGCTGCGATTCGCTCTCCGCCTCGGCTGCTGCGGCGGCGAGCGAGCGGACCTGCTCCTCCGCCGTCGCAATCGCGTCGGTGATCGTCGCCAGCAGCCGGCCCAGCTCCTCCTGCTGCCGGCGGACCGAGCCTTCGCTTTCCGCCAGGCTCGACGCAGCGGCGGCGGCCGCGGCTTGCACCGTTTCCACCGCCGGCAGGATCGCGTGGGCAGCGGCGCCGGTGCGGGCGGCTTGCTCTTCGACCGACGTCAGCGCCGCGGGCACCTCGGCCGACAGCTGCGCCGAGATCGCGCCGAGGGTCTGGGAAAGCGCCTGCGCCCGTTCGACGCTGAGGCCGGTCGCCTCGTGGCCCTCGCGCAGCTCGGCGTGGAGCGCATGCAGCGCCTCGCTGACTTCGGCCATCGCCCCGGTCAGGCGCCCTGCGTTGAATTCCCCGCTTTCGCGAAGCTGCGCCAGCCGCTCGTCGAGCGAAGCGACTTCGCCGGCAATTCCGTCGAGCAAGACCCGGCTCGCCTGCTCCTGGCCGGCGAGCGCGCCCGCCAGCGTCTCCAGCCGCTCTCCGGCGGCGTAGACATTGTCGGCCAGCGCCCGTGCGGCCTCGATCGACGGGCCGACGGCCTCGGCCGCCTCGCGGGTGCGTCCCGCCTGCGTCTCGATCGCGCCGAGCGCGTCGGGGATCTCGATCTGAAGCTGGGCGGAGAGACCGTCGAGCGCTTCGGTGATCTCCCGCGCGCGGCCCGACAGGGCGCCTGCCTGCGCCTCGCCCTCGCTCATGCCCGCCTGAAGCCGCTCGACCGACGCGCGCACCTCTTCCATCGAGGCGGAGAGGCGCTCGTGGCTTTCGCCGCCGCTGCGATCGAGCGCCGCGAACCGGGTCTCGAGATCGCCGAGCGCGCGCGACAGGCCGCCGACCAACGCATGGCTCGCCGCGTCTTGCGCCGCCAGCGACGCCGCAAGCGTCTCCAGCCGGCCGCCGATCGCTTCGAGCCGATCCCCGAGCTTGCGGCTCGCCTCGGCGCCCGCTTCCTCGAATGCGGCGCGGCTCTGCTCGATCCCGGCGAGCATCGCGCTACCCTGCGTCTCGAGGCCCGCGCGGGTCGCCTCGACCGCCTCGGACGCTCGGGCGAGAGCGTTGTCGACAGTGGCGCTGAGCGCGCTCGAGGCCAGCTCGATGCGCTCGCTCGCCGCGCCGGCGCTGCTTTCGATCCGCGCGACATGGGCGCCGAGCCTTTGCGCGGCACTCCCGACCGTCTCGTCCGCCTCGCGGCCGCGCGCGGCGAGCGCCGCAAGCTGGCCTTCGAGCGCGCCGGCCTGCTCGTGCGCGGTCAGCCCGGCCTCGCGCATCGCCGCGGCGACCGCGCGGGCCTGCTCCTCGGCGCGGGGGAGGTCGTGGAGCAGCACGCCGATATCGACTCGCGCATGCTCGGCGGCCGCCTCCAGCGCCAGCGAGCGCCGGTCGAGCTCGCCGGTCTGGCGGGAGAGATAGTGGGTGACCCGGCCGAGCCGGTCCGAAGCCTCGTCGCCGAGCGCCATGAGCCGCGACGCGCCGTCGGTCAGCCGCGACTGATTGTCCTCGATCCTGGCGGCGACGCGCTCGAGCAGATCCTCGAGCGCCGCCGATTCGCGCCGCATTTCGGCGACCGCGCGACTGAACCGCTCGGTCTCTCGCCGGGAGGTGCGGCCGAACAGGGTCCAGACCATGCCGAGCAGCACCAGCGGAACGCTGAGCGTCGCGATCCAGCTCACCACCGCGGTCAGGCTCGGCGCCACCCCCGACTGGCGGATCGCCCATCCCGCCGCACCCAGCCAGCCGAGCGCGAGCAGAATGAGCAAGCCGGCGAGAATCGTCTTGCCGATCGAGCGGGGCGCCTGCGGCTCGTTCTCGGAAACGATGTCCTGCGGTTCCTCGGCCTGGCCCAGAAAGTCTCGGTCGAGGATGGGGCCGTGCGCCCCCATCGCGAAGGCCGGCCCCTCGTCCGGCTGCGCCTCGGCGCGCTCTGCCCCCATGTTCATGGGGCCGAGTTTACCATAATCGGCCCGCCATGAAAGCGCCGCCGCCCGTCCCTCGTGAAACGCCGCGTTAACGGCCTTCGGTTATCCGCAGGTCATGGCCTACGATCCAGGAGCGCTGAACGCCTCGCTCGCCGCCGCCGTCGGCTCGGACCCGCAATTGATGGCGGAGCTGCGCGGCGCCTTCGTCGAGAGCGCCGCGCGTCAGCTCGACCTGATGGGGCGGGCCCGTTGCGACGCCAACTGGCAGATCGCCGCCTCGCGCCTCAAGAGCGTCGCGGCAAGCTTCGGCGCGATCGGCCTGCTCGTTTTGGCCGACGAGGCGCTCGACGGCGCACCGGGCGACCCCGTCGTCCTCCGCAAGCTCACCGCCGCGATCGAGAGTTTCGCGCACCCCTGAGCCTCCCCCGTCATTGCGAGCGAAGCGAAGCAATCAAGGGCGCGGCTGAGCGGCGCGCAAACTTCCACTGGATTGCTTCGTTGCCACGCTCCTCGCAATGACGGCCGGGTTGATCTAACCTCGGCGCATGCGGGAGGAATGGCGCTTGTGGCGCTGACGGCATTGATTGCCGCCTATCGGGAATCGGATGAGCCGGGGGGTCCGCTCCGCGCGGTGCTCCCGCTCGCCGGTCGAACCCTGATCGAGCGCCAGGCCAAGCTCGCGGCCCTGGCCGGAGCGCGCCGTATCCTCGTCCTGGTCGAGCGGGTGCCGCCGGAATTGCTCGCCGCGCTCGACCGGCTGCGCCGCGATGGGCTCGGGGTGCTGCTCGCGCGAAGCGCCGAGGAAGCGGCCGGGCAGGTCGATCCGTCCGATCCCTTGCTGCTCGTGGCTGACGGCTTCATCGGCGACGAGAGCCACCTGCGTCGCCTCGCCGGCGCCTCGCCGCCGGCCTTGCTCACCATTCCGGACGTTCGGGTCGACGACCGCTTCGAGCGCATCGACGCCGAATCGCGCTGGGCGGGTCTCGCGCTCATCGACGGCGCGCTCCTCGCCGAGACTGCCTCGATGCTCCACGACTGGGATCCGCAATCGACCCTGCTTCGCCGCGCCGTCCAGGCGGGCGCCCGCATGCTTTCGGTGCGAGGCGAGGCGGGCGAGGCGGATCTGACCGTCGCCGAGCGACTCGCAGACCTCGCAATCGTCCACCGCCGCATCGTCGACCGCGCGGCCTCCGGGCGCGGCGACTGGATTTCGCAATATCTGCTCGGGCCCGTCGAGCGCGCGGCGACCCACGCTTTGATGGGCGGCGCGGTCACTCCGGCGGCGATCGGAGTCGCGGCGATGGCGCTGACCGCCCTCGGCGCCGCCGCCTTTGTCTGGCACCATCTCTGGATCGGCCTCGCCCTGCTGCTTTTCGCGACCCCCCTCGACGGAATCGCCGACCGCCTTGCCCGCCTGCGGCTCGAGGAGGGGGTCGGCCACAGCTGGTGGAGCCATTTGCTGCCCGCCCTCGCCTCCGCCGCCTTGCTTGCTCTGGGCTTCTCGCTCGGCCGCTTCCATGACTGGGGCAGCATCCTGCTCGCGGTCGCAATCCTTCTGTTCCTGCTCGCCCAAAGGTTCGAGATCGAGGGGCAGGAGCCGAGGGGCCTCATGTTTCTCGCCGAGCGCAAGGGAATGACCTGGCTGATGCTCCCGTTCGCGGTCGCCGGGCTGTGGCTGGGGGGGCTGTTCGCTCTCTTCGCTTATGCGGCCGCCTCCTTCTTCTGGGCGCAGCGGACCGTGCACGCGCCGCTTCCGCCGGACGGTCAGGATTAGCGGCGATTTAACCTTGCCGGTCTAGGAAGCGGGCGATGTCCGACGAGGGGCGAGAGAGGCGCGAAAGCAAGAGCGACGCCGCGCGGCTGCTGCTGGCCGCCGCGCGCGAGCGCTTCGCCGTCGCCGCGACCGATCTGCTGCTTCCCGAACGCACCCGGCTCAGCGAATGGCAGCGCCTCACCGCGGCGTCCCTCCTCGCCCGCCTGGTCGGCGGGATCGAGGACCAGCTGCGCGCCGCTCTGGCCGTGCATTTTCGTGAGAATGAGGCGCTCCACGCCGCATTGGCATCGGCCCACGTGCCGATTGCGCTCCCGATCCTGGAGCGCTCGTCGGTGCTCGGCGACGCCGAGCTCGGCACCATCCTCGTCCGCCGGGTCGAGGAACACCGCTTCTGGAAAGCCTATGCCGCCGCCGAGGGCGAAGAATATCTGCTCGAGCTGATCCGCGATCCCGAGCCCGACCTCGCCGCCGAGGCGATGGACCTGGTGACCGCGCGCAGCCGCCGCTTCGACCGGTTCCAGGAACCGGTCATGGGCCGGATCGAACTTCCCGCCGACCTCCAGCACCGGCTCGTCTGGCTCGTCGCCGCAGCGCTGCGCCACTACATGGTCCAGCAGCACCGCCTGGCGAGCGTCGACGGCCCCATCGAGCAGGCGGCCTCGGCTCTGCTCTCGGCCTATGACGAGGGCGAGGCGTTCGAGGTGCGGGCGATGCGCCTCGCCCGCCGCCTGCACCGCGCCGGCCGGCTCGACGGACCGCTGCTTGCGCGGGTTCTGGGCGAGGGGTCGCTGCCTTTGTTCATCGCCGGCGCAGCGGTCCGTGCCGGGCTCGACCATAACGCCGCCTGGGAAGTTCTCTCGGACCCGCGCGGCCGAGGCCCCGCTTTGCTGCTGCGCGCCGCCGGCGTGGAGCGCACCGATGCCGCGGCGATCCTGCTCCTCCTCAACGCGCATGGCCGTCTTTTCTCCGGCGTCGAGGGCGACGCCGCCGAGGAGCAGCTTGAGCTGTTCGACGGGGTGGACGAAGATGCGGCCCGTGACGTGCTCAGGCTCTGGCAGGCGGACCCCGGCTACCGCGCGTCGGTGGCGCGCCTCTCGACCCGGTCCCGCCCGGCGGCGGAAGCGGCATGAGCGGCGGCGCCGCAATGGCTGAGCCGCGGCCCGTTCTCGGCCGGGTGGACGGGGAAGGGCGCCTGGTCGCCGCCGACCCGCCGTTGCTCGCGCTCCATCGTCGCGCCGGAGGCAAGGAGGGCGGCGCGCTCGCCGTGCCGCAGATCGCCGCGCTCGCCCGTCTGTCGCGTCGGCTCGGCATCCCGATCTCGCGCGCCGCCATCGCCGCCGACGGTGAGCGCGACCTCGATCTCTGGGTGCGGGCCGAGCCGGAAGGACGCGACGTCGCGCTTAGCATCACCGGCTGGACCGACCGCCGCGCCGCCGCCGCCGCCGAATCGGTCGACAGCGAGCGCGAGGCCGATTTCCTGCGCGCGGCGGCCGACTGGATGTGGGAGACCGACGAGACCTTGCGCCTCACCAGCCTGTCCGCCGGCGCTGCCGCCGCGATCGGCCGCGGGCCCGCCGAGATGATCGGCAAGCAGCTCACCCGCCTGTTCCGCTTCCGCGAGAGCGCGGACGGCGCGCTGCCCATCCTCACTGCCCTCGCCGAGCAATCGCGTTTCGGCGGCCAGGTCGCCGAGCTGCGAAGCGGCAGCCATGCGCGCTACGAGCTTTCCGGCGTGCCCCTGATCGACGGCATGGGCCGCTTCGCCGGCTTCCGGGGCTCTGCGAGCAGCGTCCGCCCGCAGCCGGCGTCGCCGCCGGCCAACGACGAGGCCTGGTCCGAGCCGTCCGCGTCAGACGCCCCCGCCTTCGGCGAGCGGCTCGACAAGGCGCTCCGCCTCCCGCTCGACCGGATCATCGCGGATGCCGAGACGATCAGCGCCCGCGAGGGGGGGCCGCTCAGCACGGACTATCAATCCTACGCCTGCGACATCGCCGCCGCGGCGCGCCACCTGCTCGCTCTGGTCGACGACCTGGTCGACCTGCAGGCGATCGAACGGCCCGATTTCCGCCCCGAGGCCGAGCCTCTCGACCTCGCCGACGTCGCGCGCCGCGCCGCCGGCCTGCTCGCCGTCCGCGGCGCCGACCGGCAGGTGCGCATCGATCGTCCCGGTATCGATGAGACGCTGGCGGCGACGGGCGAGTTCAAGCGTGCCCTTCAGGTGCTCGTGAATCTCATTTCCAACGCGATACGCTATTCGCCGGAGGGCGGCTCGGTGTGGATACGCGCGGCGGAGGAGGGAGACCGCGTCGGAATTGTCGTCGCCGATCAGGGCAAGGGCATCGCGCAGGCGGACCAGGAACGGATCTTCGAGAAATTCGAGCGCGTCGATCCGCACGAGCCCGGCGGCACCGGCCTCGGCCTCTACATCGCCCGCCGCCTCGCCCGCGCGATGGGCGGCGACATCGCCGTCGACAGCGCCCCCGGCCAGGGCGCGCGCTTCACCTTCACTCTGCCCCGCGCCGGCTGATTTCCGTAACGCCGCCGTATTGACGCGGAGCCGTGCCGTAAGGCATTCTCGCGCCCTGCCTGCAGTAAAGCGTAGCCGGGTTCGAACCTCTACGGAGACGATCATGCGCGAACATGCGATGCGGCTGGTCACGCGCTATGACGGCATGGTGGTCGCGACCTTCCCGGACGTGCCCGACGCGATCGGCTACGGCCGCGACGACGAGGAAGCGCGCGCGGAGGGCCTGAAGGCGCTCGAGGCGGTCCTCGGCCGCACCGCCGAGCCCGAAACGGCCTAGGCCTCGATCAGCGACGCCGCGATCTCGTAGGAACGCAGCCGTGCCTGGTGATCGAAGATCTGCGAGGTGATCATCAGCTCGTCGGCGCCGGTTCGGGCGACGAACGCCCGGGTCGCGGCCTCGACGGTCGCCGGCGAACCGATCGCGGAGCAGGACAGCACTTCTTCGAGCATCCGCCGGCCCGTCGGCGGGAGGGTCTCCGCATAGCCGTCGACGGGCGGCGGCAGCTTGCCGGCCCGGCCCGTTCTCAGATTGACGAAGGCCTGCATCAGCGAGGTGGCGAGCAGCTGCGCCTGCTCGTCCGTGTCGGCGGCGAAGACGTTGAAGCCGAGCATCACATAAGGCGCGTCCAGCTGGCCGGACGGGCGGAAGCCCGACCGGTAGACGTGGACCGCCTCCGCCATCATTCCCGGTGCGAAGTGCGAGGCGAAGGCGAAGGGCAAACCGAGCATCGCCGCGAGCTGCGCGCCGAACAGCGAGGAGCCGAGGATCCAGACGGGCACCTGCTGGCCCTCGCCGGGAATCGCCCGCACCCTGCGCTCGTCGCCGCCGCCGCGGAAATAGTCGATCAGCTCAACGACGTCGCGCGGGAACTGGTTCTCGTCCGCAGCGAGGTTGCGGCGAAGGGCGTGGGCCGCGGCGCGGTCGGTGCCCGGCGCGCGCCCGAGGCCGAGGTCGACGCGCCCCGGAAACAGGGCCTCCAGGGTGCCGAATTGCTCGGCGACCGCCAGCGGCGCGTGATTGGGGAGCATGATCCCGCCGGCGCCGATCCGGATCGTCGACGTCCCGGCACCGACATAGGCCAGAGCCACCGAGGTCGCGGCGCTGGCGATGCCCGGCATCGAATGGTGCTCGGCCATCCAGAAGCGCCGGTAGCCGAGCCGCTCCGCGTGGCGGGCGAGGTCGAGCGAGTTGCGCAGCGCGGCGCCGGCGTCGCTGCCTTCGCCGACCGGCGCGAGATCGAGGACGGAGAGGAGAACCATGGCCGGCAGATGGTGATTGCCGCGGCCCGCTGCTAGGGCGCGCGCGATGGAGACGGGGGAAGCCGAGGGGCCGGATCGCGGCCGAATCTGGCGCGGCGAGGCTCGCGCCACGCTCGCGCTCGCCCTGCCCTTGATCCTGACCAACGTCGCTCAGGCGCTGATCCACGCCACCGACGTCGTCCTGCTCGGCTGGGCCGGGTCGCGCACGCTGGCGGCGGCGACGCTCGGCATCAACGTCTATTTCGCCTTCCTGATCTTCGGGCTTGGGCTGATGACCGCCTCCGCGCCGATGCTGGCGCGCGAGCTCGGCGCCCGCCGCCACAGCGTTCGCGACGTCCGCCGCACGGTGCGCCAGACGATGTGGGCGGCGGTGGCGATCTGCCTGCCGGTCTGGGCGATCCTGTGGAACACCCGGCCGCTGCTCGTGCTGCTCGGCCAGGATCCGCTGCTCGCCGCCGACGCCCAGCTGTTCGTCCGCGCCTTGATGTGGGGGATGCTCCCCTATTTCTTCTACCTCGTCCTGCGCTCCTTCATCTCGGCGCTCGAGCGCCCGCTCTGGTCGCTCTGGGTCGGCCTGTTCGCCGTGCTGTTCAACGCCGTGCTCAATTACGGGCTGATCTTCGGCCGCTTCGGGCTGCCCGCGCTCGGCCTCCAGGGGGCGGGGATCGGCAGCTCCTGCGCGAATCTGGTGATGTTCGCCGGCCTGGCTCTGGTCGTGCTGCTGGACCGGCGCTTCCGCCGCTATCGTCTGTTCGGCCGCTTCTGGCGCGCGGACTGGGAGCGGTTCCGCGCGGTCTGGCGGCTCGGCCTCCCGATCGCCGTCACGCTCGGGCTCGAAGTGACGATCTTCAACGCCGCGGTGTTCCTGATGGGGCTGATCGGCACGGACAGCCTCGCCGCCCACGCCATCGCCATCCAGATCGCGTCGCTGAGCTTCATGGTGCCGCTGGGGCTGGGCCAGGCGGTGACGGTCCGCGTCGGCCTCGCCTACGGGCGCCGCGATGCCGGCGGCGTCGCAATTGCCGGATGGACCGCTCTGGGCCTCGCCGTTGCTTTCATGGGCCTGATGGCCCTGGTCATGATCGCCGCCCCGGGGCTGCTCGTCTCCGCCTTCCTGGACCCTGCCGACCCCGCCAACGGGCCGGTGATCCGGCTGGCAATCTCGTTCCTGATGGTCGCCGCCTTGTTCCAGGTCTTCGACGGCGCCCAGGTGGTGGGCGCGGGGATGCTGCGCGGACTTCACGACACGCGGGTGCCGATGCTCTACGCCGCCTTCGGTTACTGGATCGTCGGCCTCCTCACGGGCGTCGGCATGGCTTTCGGCCTCGACTGGGGCGGCGTCGGGCTGTGGGTCGGGCTCGCCACCGGGCTCGGAATGGTCGCCGTGCTGATGATTGTGAGGTGGATGCGGCGCGAGCGGCTGGGCCTGCTGGACCTGGGACCCTAAGCGCGGCGCCAGCGGGCGTGGACCATCCGCGCCAGCCAGGCGCCGATCAGCCCGCCGGCGACCCCGATCGCCCAGATCGGCAGCAGGATGAACCAGCTCAGCGGGTTGGCGAGCGCGGCAACGTTTTCCATCGCCACCAAAGCCGCGGGGACCGTGCCGACGACGAGGGCGGTCATGCGGTATGCGCGGCGGATGACGACGCTGATCAGGAAGCTGACGAGGGCGAAAATGCCGATGACCGCTATCAATTCCATCGCCGCAGGCTAGGAAAGCCCGGCCGCGCCCGCAAGATTGAACACAAAAGCGGCTTCCGCGTTCGCAACCGCTGAGGAGGAAATCCAATGTCGCGTCGCTTCGTCGCCAGCCTGTGCCTCGGCGCAGCGCTTTCCGCTTGCTCGACCGTTCGCGGTGGAGGCGACGGCGAGGGACCCGAATTCGTCGGCCGGTCGATGCGGGTCGAGACGGCGGCGGGCCAGGTGACGATCCTGCGCTTCGACCGCGACGGCACGGTGACCGCCCGCTTCAACGAGCGCGAGACCGAAGGGCGCTGGAGCCTCGAACGACGCCAGCTCTGTTTCACCTGGGCGCGCAACTTTCGCGAATGCTGGCCCTACACCCAGCGCTTCCGCGAAGGCCGTACCGTCGCCATCCGCAGCGACCGCGGCAACACCGTGCAGGTGACGATGCGCTGACGCGCTTCACAGAGGCAGGGCCTGCGTGCCATTCCTCCGCCGGCAATGTCCCGCCGCTTTCGGCCTCTCCCCGTCCTCAGAGACGACCAGCTCGCAGCCTCGCGGCCGCGCGACCATGCTGCGCTCTCGGCCTCCGCGGGAACGGGCAAGACCCATGTGCTCACCGCGCGCGTGCTGCGGCTGCTGCTGGCGGGGGTCGATCCGTCGACGATCCTCTGCCTCACCTTCACAAAAGCCGGCGCGGCCGAGATGGCGCAGCGCATCCAGGAGCGGCTCGCCCTCTGGGTCCGGCTCGACGACAATCGGCTGAAGGAGGACCTCGTCGCTCTCGGCGAGACGGTGAAGCCCGGGCTGCCCGCCGCGGCACGGACCCTGTTCGCAAGGGTGCTGGATGCCAAAGGCGGGGGGCTGAGGATCCAGACCATCCACGCCTTTGCCCAGGGCCTCCTCGCGGCCTTCCCCGCCGAAGCGGGCCTGAGCCCCGGTTTCCGGCCGCTCGAGGGACGGGAGGAGCTGCTGCTCGCCCGCGCGACGCTCGCCGATCTGGCGGTCCGCTCCGAACAGGGCGGCGATCAGCCGCTGATCCGCGATCTCCAGGCTCTGAGCCACCGGATGGGGGAGGGGGGTGCCGAGGCCTTCCTGATGGCCTGCGCCCGCGCGCCGGACGGGCTCGCGGCCCTGGGCTCGCGCGAGGCGATCGAGCCGCGCTTGCGCCATGCCTTCGACCTGCCGCTGGGCGACATCGACGAGGCCATCGCCGAGCAATGCTGCGACGACCTTTTCGACCTGGCGACGCTGAAGCGGATCGCGGACTCGAACCGCGCCTGGGGGACGCAGACCGGCCTGACCTGCCGCGATGTGATCGCCGCCTGGCAGGCGCGCTCCAACGCGGAACGGGCGGAGAGCCTGGCTGAAATCGCGGAGCTCGTGCTCACCAAGAGCGGCGAGCCGCGCAAGGCGCCGGCCGGGTTGCTCAAGGCCGATCCGGACTATGCCGACCATGCGGCGAGGCTGGTCGAATGCTGCCGTAGGCTGACGACCATGAAGAAGGTGGCGAACCTGGTCGCCTGCCTGGCCGCAGGCCTGCGAGCGGGCCTGGCCTTTGCCGGGGCCTACGCCGCGGCCAAGCGTGCGCAGGGAGTCGTCGATTTCGACGACCTCATCCGCTGGGCCGAGCGGCTGCTGCTGACGCCGGGCATGGGCGAGTGGGTGCGCTACAAGCTCGATCAGGCGACGGACCATATCCTCGTCGACGAGGCGCAGGACACCAACGAGGCGCAGTGGAACATCGTCCGCGCGATTGCGGGCGAGTATTTTGCCGGCGCGGGCGCCGCCCACCGTCACCGGACGATCTTCACGGTCGGCGATTACAAGCAGGCGATCTTCGGCTTCCAGGGCACCGATCCGCAGAGCTTCGACGTCGCCCGCGCCTGGTTCGAGCGAGAGGCCCGGACCGTCGGCCGGGACTTCCTCGATCTGTCGATGGACCGCAGCTTCCGTTCGGCGCCGCCCATCCTCCAACTGGTCGACCGGGTGATCGGCGATCTCGGCCACGAGGCGTTCGGCCTGCCGCGCCCGCCCAACCCGCACGAGACCCATCATGGCGGCCGCCCCGGATCGGTGACCCTGTGGCAGCCGCTGACGGCGGAAGCCGCCGACCCTGAGGACGAACCCGGCGAAGAAGGCTGGGCGAGCGACGCGGTCCGCCTCTATGCGGCGAAGCTCGCCCGCCGGATCAAAATGTGGCTCGACAATCCCTTCCAAATCGAAAGCCGCGGCCGGGCGCTTCGGCCCGAAGACATATTGGTCCTGGTGCGCCGCCGCGGCGATCTCGCCTCGCTGCTGGTCGCCCGGCTCCACGCCGAGGGGGTCCCTGTGGCCGGGGTCGATCGGCTGCTGCTGTCTGCGCCTCTGGCGGTGCGCGACCTGCTCGCCGCGGCCCGCTTCGCCCTCCAGCCCCTCGACGACCTCAATCTCGCCAGCCTGCTCGTCTCGCCGCTGTTCGGCTGGAGCCAGGAGGAGCTGTTCGCAGTCGCATACGGGCGCGAAGGGAGCCCGCTGTGGGCGCGGCTGCGAGCCTCCGAAAGACGCCCCGACACGCTGGAGGGGTTGCATTCGCTGCTCGCAATGGCGGACTTCGCGACCCCGCACCTGTTCTTCGAAACGATCCTTTCGGGCCCGCTGCAGGGGCGGAAGCGCCTCCTCGAGCGGCTGGGCGCCGAGGCGGCGGACCCGATCGACGAGCTGCTTGCCGGCGCGCTCGATTTCGAGACCGCCGGCTCGCCGTCGCTGGAGGCGTTTCTCGACTGGTTCGCGCGCGGCGACGTCGAGATCGTCCGCGACCCGTCCGCGCCGCTCGACGCGGTGCGGGTGATGACCGTCCACGGCTCCAAAGGGCTGCAGTCGCCCGTGGTGGTACTGGCCGACGCCTGCGCTGATCCCGAGCGCAAGGGCGGCGGCTTCGGGCGGGCGATCGCCAGGTTCACCTTGCCGGGCGGCGGGCCGACCATACCGGTGATCCGCCCGCGCAAGGAAGAGCTCGCCGAGCCGCTGAAGTCGCAGATCGAGGCCGCCGACAGGCTGGATCGGGAGGAGCATTGGCGTCTGCTCTACGTCGCCCTGACTCGCGCCGAGGAGCGGCTCTACATCGGTGGCGCACTTGGGCCTGCCGACCGCAACGGGCCGCCGGAGCGCAGCTGGTACGCGGCGGTCCGGTCCGCGCTCGACGGGCTCGGCTGCGCGCCGGGCGACGATCCGTTATGGGACAGCTCCTGCCGCCTCGGCGACGCGGAGCTGCAGACCAAGGCCGGTCGCCGCCGGTCCCCGCCCGATCCCGAGCTGCCTGCCTGGCTCGTCCGCATGGCGCCTGCGGAGCCGCGCCCGCCGCGCCCGCTGGTGCCGTCGGCCGCGGTCGAGGACGACGTGGCCGATCCGCCGCCCGGCCCCGCCGCCCGCGCCGCGGCGGAGCGCGGGAAGCTCCTCCACAGCCTCTTCGAGCGGCTCCCGGACGTGCCCGCGGCTCGGCGGCGAGAGGCGGCGGAGCGCTGGCTGGAGCGCGCCGGCGGCCTGGCGGACGCGGCGCTCAGGGGCGCGCTCGCCGCAGACGCCTGCCGGGTCGTCGCAGACCCGCGCTTTGCCGATCTGTTCGTGCCGGGCGCACTGGCCGAGGCGCCGATCGCCGCCGTCGTCACGGGCGGGCACGTCGTCACGGGCACCGTCGATCGCTTGCTCGTCGAGCAGGACCGCGTCCTCGTCGCGGATTTCAAGACAGGCCGGGCGGTACCCGAGACTCCGGCCGACATCCCCGTTCCGCATCTGCGGCAGATGGCGGCTTATGCCGCGGCCTTGCGGGCGATCTTCCCGGGGCGGCGGATCGAGGCGGCCTTGCTCTACACTTCGGGGCCGGTGCTCCACGCGCTGCCGGCGGAGACGCTCGCGCGGTTCGCGCCGGCGAACGCCGCGGCTTGAGCCGGAACGCCCGCGCACCTACATCGCGCTCAACCCATCAGGAGATTATCGAATGGCCACCAGAAGCGTCACCGACCAGAGCTTCAACGCGGACGTGCTAGGCGCCGGCAAGCCGGTCCTGGTCGATTTCTGGGCGGAATGGTGCGGGCCCTGCCGGATGATCGCGCCGGCGCTCGAGGAGATTTCGAACGAGCTCGGCGACCGCGTCGAGATCGTCAAGCTCAACATCGACGAGGATCCGGTCACCCCCGCCCGCTACGGCGTGCGCGGCATCCCGACCATGATCCTGTTCAAGAACGGCGAGCCCGCCGCCACCAAGGTCGGCGCCGCCCCCAAGAGCCAGCTCCAGGGCTGGCTCGAGGGGGTGCTCTAGGCTTCAATTCCTCCCCGGAACGGGGAGGGGGACCGCACGAAGTGCGGTGGAGGGGCCGAGCCCGAAGGGCGAGGTCCGACCCTCCGCTGCGCTCCGGGCCCCTCCACCATGCTGCGCATGGTCTCCGTCCCCATCGCAAGCGATGGGGAGGAACTAGGCCGGCGGCTCGGTCCCTTCGAGGCCGCGCGTGTCGGGGCGGAACCTGTCGTGCCGCGGCAAAGCGTCGCCGGGATCGAACCAGGCGATCCGGCTCGACCAGAAGATGTGGAAGCCCGGGGGGACCGAAGCGGGGTCGTCGAGGGTCGCCACGGAGAAATCGACCGTCTCCGGCTGGTGGTCGACCTGCATCAGGAAAGGCGTGCCGCATTCGCCGCAGAAACGGCGGTGGCCGAAGCTCGAGGACTTGAACGTACGCAGCTTGGCCGCGCCGTCCGTCCAGACGAGATCGCCGGCCGGAACGCTCGCGAAGACCATGCCGGGGGCGCCCGAATTGAGCCGGCAGGTGCGGCAATGGCACCAGCCGGCATCGAACGGGGCGCTGGCGAGCGCGTAGCGGACCGCGCCGCAGGCGCAGCCGCCGGTCAGGGGCTTGTCCATGGCCTCGCGCTAGGACCGCGCACGCGGCGGCGTCAACCTCGGTGCGGACCATGGACGGGCGGGGCCGCAATCACTATGTCCCTCTCCAACCTTCGGATCGCGACCTTTGGAACTGCTCCTTTTCCTCTCCGCCATGCTGGCCGGCCTCACCGGTCTGATTTCGGGCGACCGCGCGGTCGACCCCGGCCAGCTCCAGCGCGCCGCCGTCGCTGCGGCCGCCGCTTCGGATGAAGCGGCGGCGGTCGAGGCGGTCAGCGAGCGCGACGCCGGGGAGGCGCCTTTCGCGTCTCGCGTGCCGACGACGGCGTTGCGGATCGGAGACGAGATCGCGCCGCACGCGACCGCACCCGTCGACGAGCGCCGTCTCGAATAAGCGTCCGCGACGGCCTCGGCCGTTCCATCGCTCCAAACCTCAAGCGTCGCGCGCCGTACGCGCAGCCGGATTTATGACAGGATTCCCATCATGCTAGGCGGATTTGCCAAGGCCATCTTCGGATCGTCCAACGATCGCTACGTGCGCAACGCGCGCAAGACGGTCGAGAAGATCAACGCGCTCGAGGGCGACATCGCGGCGATGACCGACGAGGAGCTCGCGCAGCAGACCGTGATCTTCCGCCGCCGCCTCGACGAGGGCGAGACGCTCGACGATCTGCTCCCGGAGGCGTTCGCCACCGTCCGCGAGGCGGCCAAGCGGACGCTGGGCCAGCGCCATTACGACGTCCAGATGATCGGCGGCATGGTCCTTCACCGCGGCGAGATCGCCGAGATGAAGACCGGCGAGGGCAAGACCCTGGTGGCGACGCTCGCCGTCTATCTGAACGCGCTCGAAGGCAGGGGCGTCCACGTCGTCACGGTCAACGACTATCTCGCCAAGCGCGACGCGGACTGGATGGGGCGCATCTACCGCTTCCTCGGCATGACCGTCGGGGTGATCGTGCCCAACCTGCCCGATTTCCAGCGGCGCGAGGCCTATATGGCCGACATCACCTACGCGACCAACAACGAATTGGGCTTCGACTATCTGCGCGACAACATGAAGTACGACCGCCCCTCGATGGTGCAGAGGCCGTTCAACTACGCGATCGTCGACGAGGTCGATTCGATCCTGATCGACGAGGCCCGGACGCCGCTGATCATCTCGGGCCCGACCGACGACAAGTCCGAGCTCTACATCGCGCTCGACCGGGTCGTGAAGGAGACGAGCCCGGACGATTACGAATATGACGAGAAGGACAAGAAGGTCCTCCTCACCGAGGAGGGCACCGAGCGGATGGAGCGGGTGCTGGAGGCGGAGGGGCTGCTGGTCGGCTCCAATCTCTATGATTTCGAGAACACCCAGGTCGTCCACCACCTCAACCAGGCGCTCAGGGCCAACGTCGCGTTCAAGCGGGACATCGATTACATCGTCAAGGACGGGAAGATCATCATCATCGATCCGTTCACCGGACGGATGATGGAAGGGCGGCGCTGGTCCGAGGGCCTCCACCAGGCGGTCGAGGCCAAGGAGGCCGTCAACATCGAGCCCGAGAACCAGACGCTCGCCTCGATCACCTTCCAGAACTATTTCCGCATGTACCCCAAGCTCTCGGGGATGACCGGCACGGCGGCGACCGAGGCGGCCGAATTCTACGACATCTACAAGATGAACGTGGTCACCATCCCGACCAACCAGCCGGTCCGGCGCACCGACGAGGACGACGAGTTCTACAAGAATCAACTCGACAAGTTCGCGGCCATCGCCAAGTCGATCAAGGAGAAGCAGGAGCTCGGCCAGCCGGTTCTGGTCGGCACCGTCTCGATCGAGAAATCGGAGCTCTTGTCCGAATTCCTCAACAAGGAGAAGGTGCGGCACGAGGTCCTCAACGCCCGCTATCACGAGCAGGAGGCCCATATCGTCGCCCAGGCCGGCCGCTTCGGCGCGGTGACCATCGCCACGAACATGGCCGGCCGCGGCACCGACATCCAGCTGGGGGGCAATATCGACTTCCGGATCGGCGACGAGCTCGCCGATCTGCCCGAGGGCGAGGAGCGCAAGGCCGCCGAGGAGCGCATCCGCCGCGAGGTCGAGGAGGAGAAGCAGCGCGTGCTCGCCGCCGGCGGCCTGTTCGTGCTCGGCACCGAGCGCCACGAGAGCCGGCGCATCGACAACCAGCTGCGTGGCCGCTCGGGCCGCCAGGGCGATCCCGGCCTCAGCCGCTTCTACCTCAGCCTCGACGACGACCTGCTGCGCATCTTCGGGCCGCAGACCATGTTCGCGCGGCTGATGAACAAGAACCTCGCCGACGGCGAAGCGATCGTCAGCCCGTGGATCTCCAAGGCGATCGAGACGGCGCAGAAGAAGGTCGAGGCGCGCAACTACGACATCAGGAAGCAGGTCGTCGAATATGACGACGTGATGAACGACCAGCGCAAGGTGATCTACGAGCAGCGCGCGGAGATCATGGATTCGGAGTCGGTCGGAGACGTCGTCGACGACATGCGCACCGAAACCGTCAACGCCATCGTCGGCGAAGCCTGCCCACCCAATAGCTATCCCGAGCAGTGGGACCTCGAGCATCTCAGGGACCGTTCGCTGGCGATCTTCGGGATCGACCCGCCGCTCGAGGAGTGGATGAAGGAGGAAGCGGTCGATCCGGAGATGTTCGTCGATCGCATCCAGGCGATGGCCGACGCGGACATCGAGGCCAAGGCCGCTTCGCTTCCGCCCGGCACCTACCAGCAGGTCCAGAAGAGCATTCTCCTCCAGTCGCTGGACCAGCACTGGAAGGAGCATCTGTCGATGCTCGACGCGCTGCGCCAGGTCATCCACCTGCGCGCCTACGCGCAGAAGAAGCCGATCGACGAGTACAAGCACGAGGCCTTCGCCCAGTTCGAGCGGATGCTGGCGGCGATCCGGGAGGACGTGACTTCAATCCTGGCGCGAGCGTCTTTCGCAATGCAGGAGCCCGACCTTCCGGAGATGCCGGACTTCATCACCCACCATATCGATCCGTTCACGGGCGACGACGACACGGCCGACATCGACGCGTCGACCGGCGCGATCCTGTCGCGGCTGCCGCCGCTCACCGCGCCGATGGCGATGCCGCGGCCGGACCTGCCGGGCGACCTCGCCGCGGACGAGATCCCGCCGGTCAGCCGCAATGCGCCCTGTCCGTGCGGCTCGGGGCAGAAATACAAGCATTGCCACGGCGCGATCGCCTGACCGCCGCTTGACGGGAGGCGGCGGCGGGCGCAGCCTTCCGCGCGTGGCAAGCAGGCAGATCGGCACGCGCTACCGCCTGGCGAGCGCCGCGTCGCTGGCGGCGGCGCATGGCGCGGCTTCCGCATGCCTGCCGCCGCCCGACGACTGGGTGCCGCCGACCCGGCAGGAGGAGGTCGCCTCCGTCGCGCGCTCAGCGACCGACATCGTCGAGGGCGTGGTGACCAGGGGATCCTACAGCGGCAGGACCCCGCGGTTCAGGGTCCTCCATGTCTATCGCGGATCGCTGCGGCCGGGGATGACGATCTCCGCCATGCCCGGCTGGGGGCTCCACGCCCCGATGTGCCGCGGAATGGTCTCTCCTCCGCCGGTCCCGCGCGGCGCCCGCGGAGTGATCTATTTCCGCCGCGGCGATCCCGAGCTCAATTTCCTCTGGGCGGACGAGCTCGAGATGATGTTCGCCGGCGGATGGATCGCGCGGCGTCCTGCCGACCCGCCGCGAAGCGCCGCGCAATAAAAGCGGGCGCTTCGGGGGAGGGGCTCAGGCGAACTTGAAGCCTTCCTTGTTCATCATCGCGGTGAGGCGGCTCGATTGCTCCTCGCTCATCATGCGCTTCAGAGCCGGGAAGACCTCATTCTCCTCCATGCGCATATGCTCCTCGATCATGGTCCGGAAATCCCGCACGCGGGCCAGCCATTCAGGAGTTCCGTTGGGCATGGTCTCGAGCTCGTAGAGATAGGTCTTCACATAGCCGTGCTCGCTCTCGAGCACGTCGGCGTCGTGGGCGCTGTTGGCCTGGCGGAGCGCCGGATAGATGACATTCTCTTCCTCCAGAGCGTGCTTGGTGAGCTGATATTTGAGCTTGGCGAGCAGCTGGGAGCGCAAGGTCGTCTGGCTGTCGTCGGTCGCCTCGATCTTGTCGAAGGTCATCAAGGTCATCCGGTGCTCGGTGGCCAGCGCCTCGTCCCAGCTCGCGCCCCCGGTGCTGGCGAACTGGACGAACAGCTTGCGGCCCATGTTTGCCGCGAGACCGACCGCGGCGCCGGCCACCGCCGCGCCGAGCACGATCCCGGTCTGGCCACCGCTCCACTTGAACGGCGATCCGCTCGCGCTCTTGAACTGGCCGTCGCTGTCGCGCGGCTGCCTGCGGGCGCTTTCGCCGCGATCGTCGTTGCTGCCGCCGCTCCTGGATTGCGTCCTGGTCGCCATTGAAGCCTCCTTGTTGAGTTGCCGTTCCAACCAATGGCGCCGCTGCCGGGTTCCGGCTCGCCAACGGCGCAGCGACCAACATGGATCAGGCGAAGCAACGGCTTTTTCGCCGCGTTTCGAACGGTTTCGCTCCGGCTGGAACCAAGGCGCCCCGTCCCGGTTGAGGCGGCGGACAGCAAGGAGCGGCGCATGCTCGCAGCAGATTATCGCGGCCCGTACCGGATTCGGGCGGAGAGGAAACCGATGCCCGAAATCGAGCATCCGCGCGACGCCATCGTCAAGGTGACGCGCTCGTGCATCTGCGGATCGGACCTCCATCTCTACCACGGCATGGTGCCCGACACCCGCGTCGGCATGACCTTCGGCCACGAATTCACCGGCATCGTCGAGGAGGTCGGCAGCGACGTCTCCAACCTCAAGCCCGGCGACCATGTGCTGGTCCCGTTCAACATCGCCTGCGGCCAATGCCACTTCTGCAAGCAGGGCCTGTTCGGAAACTGCCACGAGAACAACCCGGAGGCGACGGCGGTGGGAGGCATTTTCGGCTATTCCCACACGGCGGGCGGATATGACGGCGGCCAGGCGGAATATGTGCGCGTGCCCTATGCGGATTTCGGCCCGACGATCATTCCCGACTGGATGGACCCGGACGACGCGGTGCTGCTCACCGACGTCGTCCCGACCGGCTACCAGGCCGCGGAGATGGGCGGCATCCAGCGCGGCGACACGGTCGTCGTGTTCGGTGCCGGCCCGGTTGGAATCATGGCGGCGCGCTGCGCATGGCTGTTCGGCGCGGGCCGCGTGATCGTCATCGATCATATCGACTACCGGCTGGATTTCGCGCGCACCTATTGCCCTGCCGAAGTCTATAATTTCCGCGAGCTCGACGACGTCGTCCTATTCATGAAGAAGACCACGGACGGCCTCGGCGCGGACGTCGCGATCGAGGCGGTCGGCGGCGACGCCGTCGGCAATGCGCTGCAGACCCTGTTCGGCAACAAGCTGAAGCTGGAAGCCGGCAACGCCATCCCGCTCCACTGGGCGATCAACTCGGTCAAGAAGGGCGGAACCGTCTCGATCGTCGGCGTCTACGGACCGACGGGGAACATGATCCCGATCGGCAACGTTGTGAACAAGGGCCTGACGCTGCGCGCCAACCAGGCCGCGGTGAAGCGCCACCTTCCCAAGCTGATCGAGCATGTGAAGGAGGGCCGTCTCGATCCCAAGGCGCTCATCACCCACCGGATCCCGCTGGAGGAGATAGGCGACGCCTATCACATCTTCTCGGCCAAGCTCGACGGCTGCATCAAGCCGGTGCTGGTGACCCATGGTTGAGGAGCAGCCCATGACCGACCGGCGCACCGCCATCGCAGGCAGCATGACCCCGATCGACCCGACGTCAGTGGTCGGATGGGGCGTCGACGCGGACCCCGAGAACGACCCGACCTATCCCTATCGCGACCGTTCCCGCGACGAAGGGCTGACGCGGAACTGGGAGCGGCCGCCGCTGCAGCGCTCGGAGGCGGAGATCCTCCAGTCCGTGGAGCATCTGCAAAGGCCCGCGGTGTTCGGCACCTCGACGCCGCCGAGCGGCCTCAGCGGCGTCATCCGCCGCGGCGCCTTCCGCTACAGCGAGTCGCACTGGCTCCACTGGCTGATGCTGATGGGCGCGGACCGGATCAACGTCGTCGAAGGCGTGATGGGGGATGTGGCGCGCGGCCGCATCCCGAACATTCCCGGCGAGATGGGGATCCGCTCGGAGCTTCGCTACAACAAGAAGGGCTTCGCGAAGAAGGTCGCGGTCGCCGCCGCCCTGTCGGCCGGCGCCTGGGCGCTGCTCCGTCGGAGGAAGCGCAATCGGCGGCTAGAGGCGGAGGCCGCCGGAGCCTGACTGTATCTGCTTGCAGCGAGTGGCTCCCCGGGACGGATTCGAACCATCGGCCGTCCGATTAACAGTCGGATGCTCTACCGCTGAGCTACCGGGGAGTGGCTCTCGCGAGCGACGCGGGCCTATATCAGGATGATTCCGCCCACCGCAAGCCCTCGGCGGCGCTTTTCAGACGGCGAACTGCTCCATCGAGATGCGTTCGTCGAGCGCGTGCTCGGGATCGAACAGGAGGGTGAGCGCGCGCGCCGAATCGACCCGGATCTCGACCGTCGAGACGTCGCGGGCCTCGAGCTGGTCGGCGACCGCGGAGACCGGCCGCTTGACCGGATCGAGCACCCTGAAGCCGACGGTCAGATCGTCCGGCACCAAAGCGCCGCGCCAGCGCCGCGGCCGGAACGGGCTGATCGGGGTCAGCGCCATCAGCCGCGAGCCCAATGGAAGGATCGGGCCGTTGGCCGAGAGGTTGTAGGCGGTCGAGCCGGCCGGGGTCGCGACCAGCACGCCGTCGCAGACCAGCTGCGGAAGCACCACGCGGCCGTTGACCGAAACCTCGATCCACGCCGTCTGCCGCGTCTCGCGGAGCAGGGAGACCTCGTTGATCGCGTTGTTGGTCAGCCGCTCGCCCGCGACCGTCACCGCCTCCATGTGGAGCGGCGCCACCGAGAAGCGCCGCGCCGCCGCGAGCCGCTCTTCGAGGCAGTCGAGCCGCCATTCGTTCATCAGGAAGCCGACCGTGCCGCGGTTCATTCCGAACACCGGCAGGACGCGGCCGCGCTTCAGCATTTCGTGGAGAGTGTGGAGAAGGAATCCGTCGCCGCCCAGCGCGATCACCAGGTCGGCCTCTTCGGGCGGCACGAAGGCGTAACGCGCTCGGAGCATCGCTTCGGCGGCCTGGGCGCTCTCCGCCGGCGAGGCGACCAGCGCCAGCGCGCCCATCTCGGCGCCGCGCTTCGTCTCGCCCCCTGTCTCGCCCATCTTCCCTTTGCTAGGGTGATGGGGGCGGTGCGGCAAGGTGTCCCATGCCGGGCCGCCCCAGCCGGGCCCGTTGGCGCTCACCCGCCGCCGGGATAATGGCCTGTCATGGGCGCGCAATATGCGAAAGGGCTGGGCGAGATGAATGGAGCCGCCTCGGCCGCGCCGCTCTTCGTGCTCTCCTTTCGCCATCGCGACGCCCTGAGCGCGCTCGCCGAGGGCGCCGGCTGGCAGCCGATCGCCGCGCGCCGCAACGAGAATGCCGAGGCCCGCTTCATCGCCTCGGGCGCCGCCGTCGCCGTGGTCGACGCCCGCGGCGCGCTCGAAGAAGGATATGAAGCCGTGCGGCTGCTCGGCGATCCGGTCGAGGCCAATGCCGCCGCCTTGCTCGTCCTCCTCTCGCGCACCGACGAGGAGGCGCTCGAGGGGCTGCGCCAGGCCGGCGCCACCCATTTCCTGGTCAGCCCGTTCGGCGACCAGCAATTGCTCCAGGCTTTGCTCTACGCCCGCGGCCACGCGGAGCGCGTCGGCGGCGGCGGCTTCCGCTTCGGCCGCCGCGCCGCGGAGGAGGGGACCGACGCCGCCTCCTGGCGCTGGGAGCCGGGCTCGCGCACCGTGGAGCTGAGCGCCGCGCTCGCCCGCCAGGCGGGGCTCGGCGCGGGCGAGGGGCGGCGGGTCCCTCTGATGGAGCTGTTCCGCAAGCTCGACGCCGACGGCCGCCGGGCCGCGCGCTCCGCGGTCGACCGGCTGGTCGCGACCGGCGAGGCGACGGCCTTCGCGCACAAAGGCGGGGACGGCGCCGCCCGGCTCGCCCACCATGTCCGCTTCACGCCCGGCGGCGAGGCCGTGGTCGGCCGCACCGAGACGATCGGCGCGGGCGGCGCCGGCGCCCAGAGCCGCGACCCGCTCACCGGGCTGCGCGACGGCACCGCCGCCCGGGCCTGGATCGGCCGGCAGCTCGCGGCGGCGGAGGCGGGGCAGGGGCCGCCCCTCGTCGCCTTGCTGCTCGCGGTCAGCCGGTTCGACGCGATCAACGCCGCCTTCGGCCGCCAGACCGGCGACGCGGTCCTGCAGGCGGTGGCGCGGCGGATCGAGCGCCAGATCGAGGGCGACGGCTGCGCCCGCTTCGTCGCCCGCATGGCCGGCGCCGAGTTCGCGGTGCTGCTCGCCGAGGGCAGCCTGGCGGAGGGCCGGTTCGTCGCCGGCCAGCTGGTCGAGGCGATCGCGCGGCCGTTCGTCTCCGGCGACCATGCGATCACGCTGGCGAGCCGGATCGGCGTGGTCGCGGCGGCTCCGGGCGACGACGCCGCAGCCCTGCTCCGCCGGGCGAGCGCGGCGCTGGCGGAAGCGCGCAGCGCCGAGAGCGCGCCGGTCCGCGTCCTCGACGAAAGCGCCGAGAGCGACAGCGCTTTGGGCGATCAGCTCGCCATCGACCTGAGGCGCGCGCTCGACCAGGACGAGATCGAGATCCGCTTCCAGCCCCAGGTCTCGATCCCCGGCGGCCGCATCGTCGGCGCCGAGGCGCTGGCGCGCTGGCGCCACCCGCAGCTCGGCGAGCTGGGCGCGATCACGCTTTTCACGGTCGCCGAGCGCTCCGACTATCTCGCGCAGCTTTCGGACCATGTGCAGCGCAAGGCGATCCAGGAGGCCGCGCGCTGGCCCGAGGCGCTGTCGCGGCTTCGGCTGTCGGTCAACGTCACCGCCGCCGACATCCTCCGCCCCGGCTTCGCTGCCTTGTTCCTCGAGCTGGTCCGCGCCAGCGGCTTCGAGCCGGCGCGGCTCACCGTCGAGGTGACCGAGAGCGGCCTCATCGAGGATCTGGGCGCCGCCGCCCGACTGCTCGCCGACCTCCGCCAGGGCGGGCTCAGGGTCGCGATCGACGATTTCGGCACCGGCTATTCGAGCCTCGCTTACCTGAAGGCGCTGCCGCTCGATTATCTCAAGATCGACAAGCGCCTCAGCGAGGACATTGCCGGCAGCCCGCGCGACCGGGTTGTGGTCCGCGGCGTGATCGACATGGCGCGATCGCTCGGCCTCACCGTGATCGCGGAAGGGGTGGAGACGGAGGAGCAACTGGGCCTGCTCGCGCAGGAAGGCTGCAACCTCTATCAGGGCTTCCTCTGCGCGCCGCCGATAACGAGCGAGGAGCTGGTGGAGATGGTGGCGGCGCAGGGCTGACCTGTGCCTGAGGGAGACGGCTCGATGCTGAAGATGTTCAGGATTCTGGGATGCGCGGCGGCTCTCGCGGTCGGGGGCTGGGGCGGGCCCGCGCGCGCCTGCATCGATCTTGGAACGCTCATCCACTTCGCGCCCGGATCGGCCGCGGTGAGCAGGGAAAGCGCGGCCGCGCTGGATCGTTTCGCGGCGGATTATCAACGGCAACCGGCGCGGACGAACGTCACGCTCCTCGCGCGCGCCGACAGGACCGGCTCGGCGCTTGGGAATCAGAGGCTTTCCCGGCGCCGCGGAGAGGCCGTGCGAACCTATCTCATGGCGCGCGGCGTTCCCCACGACCGGATACGCGTCGTCGCCTGGGGCGAACCCCGTCTTCTGGTCGACACGCCCGACGGGGTCGCCGAGCGTTCGAACCGGCTGGTGCAGGCCTTTTTCGAGCCGGCTCCGCTGGCCGCCGCTCGGATCGCGGCGAGCGACGCCCGTCCGGCCCCGACCTGCTGAGGACTTAGGGCGCAAAATTGATGAAATTGGTCCGCAGGCCCGGAGAAAGTGCTTAGTTTTCAATGTCGCTTCCCCGGTCAGGCTGAGCTTCGGAAGAGGCGTCCAGCGCCTCCAGCGCGCGGGCCAGCGCGACGGCGGGGTCTTCCCCTGTCGCTTCATGAGGCGAGGTCGAATTCAGGACGGCGATGAGGAGGCTGTTGTCGTGGCGCACCTTCACGCCGACGCAGCGGCCGCGGTACATGACCGGCACTTTTTCGCCCTCGATGCAGCGGAGGATGGCGATGTCGTTCTGGTAGGAGCGGCCGCTCGCCTGTGCCTCGTCGCAGGCCCGATTGAAGCTCGCGGCGCCCTTATGCTTTCTGAGAACATGCAGGCTTTGCGGCGTCATCCCGACCGCCCGCGCCGAGCGCGCGAGGCAGCCGGTCACCACCAGCCGGTCGATGAAGCCGCGCTGGCGCTCCGGAGTCCAGCCGTCGTGGCGCGCCTTCACCGGCACCGGATCGAACCGGATGCGATAATAAGCCGGGCATTCGCGAAGGCGCCGCGCGGCGGGATGTTCGGCCGAGTCGCTCATCGACGATTCTATGACTCGCAGGATGTATCATCGTAAAGATTCGTTTTTCGTTCTCTCAGGCGGGGCGATTAGCGGCGCGACCGCCTTTTCCGCCCCTCCCTGGAAGGGAGGGGTTGGGGGTGGGTGCCGCCGAGGCACTCGGCGGCTTTGAGCAGGATGGCCTCCGCGACGCCGTCGGGATTGGAATCGACGTCGCCGTTCCAGAAGCGGATCACGGTCCAGCCTTCGCTTTCGAGAAAGCGCGTGCGCACTTCATCCGAGCGCGACTCCGCGTGCTGGCTGCCGTCGAGCTCGACGATCAGCTTCGCTTGGCGGCAGGCGAGGTCGGCGTAATAGGGCTCGATCGACAGCTGTCGGGTGAACTTCGGTCGGTAGCGGGAAATCAGACGCCAGATCGCCAGTTCCTGCGGCGTGGGTTCGTTACGCAGCGCTCGGGCGCGGCTGGTTATGCGGCGCGGGATGCGGCGGCCGGGCATGTCGCGAGCGTAGCAGAAAAGCACGCGCTGCGCGCGTACCCACCCCCAACCCCCTCCCTTCCAGGGAGGGGAGGAGAAGGGCCCGGCGTTCGTCCCGGCAGGAGCGCAGTGGAAATGGTGGTGCGCGGCGATTAGGGTGGGCGCCGGGAATTTCGGAGGGATGAATGGCTGTCGCGTTGGCCGCCGTGCTTGCGGCCGCTTCGCTGCAGGGGCAGGCGGCCGGGCAGTCGGCCGGGCCGCAGACGAGCTGCACCCATTTCGAGGCGCCGTGGGGATCGGCCTCCTACGAGGTGTTCATGGTCTTCTTCGATCATGACAGCAGCCGGATCACCGCTGCCGCCGCGGCAATCCTAGACCAGGCGGCGACCTTCTACAGGCCGCTGTCGCACTGCCTGCTGATCGCCGCGGCCCATACTGACCGGACCGGCAGCGACCGCTATAACGAAGCGCTTTCGCGGCGGCGGGCCGAGGCGATGATCGCCTATTTGCGTGGGCGCGGGGTCCGCGCGCGGTCCCTGATCGAGGCTTTCGGCGAAACCCGGCCGGTGGTCGAAACCGCTGACGGCACCGCCGAGTGGCAGAATCGCCGCGGCGAGGTGCTGATCGCGCCGCCGGACCGGCGCTAGGCGGGTGGCGCGGAAGATCGACCCCGGCGGCTTCGGTCCCCTCGTTAAGCGAAACAAGGGCGCGACAAGCGGGAAACGGATCGATGGGTTTGTTCGATTGGCTGACGGGGTCGAAGGCGGCGCCTTCCGGGGTGGAGAGGCAGAGCGTCGCGGAGCTGCGGCGGCGGCTGCTCGCGGTCAATCGCGACACCGCGCCGTTCACGGTCCGCGACGGGGCGCCGGAGGGGGTGGACCTGGTCGCCGAATGGAAGATCGTCGACGCGCGCTGGTACGAGATCTTCGCCAAGGCGGGGCTCGAGCGGGCGTTCAAGGTGCTGATGAAGTTCGACGAGGAAGAGGGGGAGGTTCGCGCCGTCGACCAGGAATGGTCGGTCGAGTGGCGCGCCGGCGTGCCCAGCCTGTCGCTCGCGGCCAGCGCCTTTCGCGGCCAGAAGAAGGAGATCAGCTTCGGAACCGCTTACGCATTCCGGGAGGAGGACCTCTCCTACGGCAAGGTCTACCAATATCGCTTCAATACCAAGGAGCTGAAGGCGCCGCTGATCGAGGCCGCGCAGGGCGCCGGCTGGGGCTGGAAGGGCGTGGCCTTCGGGAAATTGTGAGCTCGACGCGGATCGGGGACAGGATCGGGGACACGTACTTTTTGGACAGGATCGGGGACACGTACTTTTTCGCGAAAAAGTACGTGTCCCCATTCACGTCACGCGGAGGGTCAGACCTCACCCTTCGGGCTCGGCCCCTCCACCGCACTTCGTGCGGTCCCCCTCCCCGTTCCGGGGAGGAATGGTCAGCCCAATATCTTCGCCAGGCCCCGGCTGAGCTGGAGGGCGCCGTTGACGCGGGCGGCGGGGTCGGGCCAGCTGCGGGTGACGACCAGCTTCGAATCGGGCCTGAGCTTGGCGATGCCCTTCAGGTGCTGGACGTAGGCGATCAGCCCCTCGATGTCGGGGAAGCTGTCGTTGTGGAAATGGACCAGCGCCCCCTTGGCGCCGACGTCGAGCTTGACGATGCAGGCGCGGCGGCAGTTCAGCTTGATCTCGATCACCTTCAGCAGGTTCTCGGTCTCGCCCGGGAGCTTTCCGAAGCGGTCGATCAGCTCGGCGGCGAACGGATCGATCTCGTCGGGCCGCTCGAACTCGTTCATCCGCCGGTAGAGGCCCATCCTGAGGTCGAGATCAGGAACATAGGCCTCAGGGATCATGATCGGCGCGTCGACCGTGATCTGCGGCGAGAAATCCTCGACCGGCCTCGCCCCGCCGCCCGCCTTGGCCTCGAGGATCGCGTCCTCGAGCATCGACTGGTAGAGCTCGAAGCCGACCTCCTTGATGTGTCCCGACTGCTCGTCGCCGAGCAGGTTGCCGGCGCCCCTGATGTCGAGGTCGTGGCTGGCGAGCTGGAAGCCGGCGCCCAGCGAATCGAGATTGGCGAGGACCTGGAGGCGCTTGTCGGCCGCCTCGGTGACGGTGCGCGTCGGCGGGGTGGTCAAATAAGCGTAGGCGCGGGTCTTGGCGCGGCCGACCCGGCCCCTCAGCTGGTAGAGCTGGGCGAGGCCGAAGCGCTCGGCGCGGTGGATGATGAGGGTGTTGGCCGAGGGGATGTCGAGGCCCGATTCGACGATCGTCGTCGAGAGCAGCACGTCGTATTTGCGATCGTAGAAGGCCGACATCTTCTCCTCGACCTCGGTCGGCGCCATCTGGCCGTGGGCGGTGACGAAGCGCACCTCGGGCACCTCGTCGCGCAGATAAAGTTCGAGGTCGGGAAGGTCGGCGACGCGGGGGGCGACGAAATAGGTCTGGCCGCCGCGATAATGCTCGCGCAGCAAGGCTTCGCGGATCACGACCGGGTCCCAGGGCATGACGTAAGTGCGCACAGCGAGACGGTCGACCGGGGGCGTCTGGATCACGCTCAACTCGCGCAGCCCTGACATCGCCATCTGGAGGGTGCGCGGGATCGGAGTGGCGGTGAGCGTCAGGACGTGGACGTCGGCGCGCAGATTCTTGAGCCGCTCCTTGTGGGTGACGCCGAAACGCTGCTCCTCGTCGACGATGACCAGGCCGAGATTCCTGAAGGCGACGGTCTTGGCGAGCAGGGCATGGGTGCCGACGACGATGTCGAGCTGGCCCGAGGCGAGGCGCTCGCGGGTCTGCTTCGCTTCCTTCGGCGGGACCAGGCGGGAGAGGCGGCCGATCTCGATCGGGAAGCCGCGGAAGCGTTCGCAGAAGGTGTTGTAATGCTGGCGGGCGAGCAGGGTGGTCGGGCAGATCAGCGCCACTTGGAGCCCGGCCATCGCGGCGGCGAAGGCGGCGCGCAGCGCGACCTCGGTCTTGCCGAAGCCGACGTCGCCGCAGACCAGGCGGTCCATCGGCTTGCCCGCCTGGAGATCGGCGAAGACGTCGGCGATGGCGCGGTCCTGGTCGTCGGTCTCCTCGTAGGGGAAGCGGTCGGCGAAGGCGGCGTAGCTGGTGTCGGGCTCGATCACCTTGCCCGGCCGCACCGCGCGCTCGGCGGCGGTCTTGATCAGCTCGCCGGCAATCTCGCGGATGCGCTCCTTCATCCGCGCCTTGCGCCGCTGCCAGGCCTCGCCGCCGAGCCGGTCGAGCGTCACGCCTTCGGCATCGCTGCCGTAGCGGGAGAGGACGTCGATATTCTCGACCGGCACGTAGAGCTTGTCGCCGCCGGCATATTCCAATGCGACGCAATCGTGCGGGCTGGTGCCGACCGGGATGCGGGTCAGGCCCTCGTAGCGGCCGATGCCGTGATCGGCATGGACGACGAGGTCGCCGGGGCTGAGCGTCGACAGCTCGGACATGAAGGCGTCGGCCGACTTGCGGCGCCGGCGGCGGCGGACGAGGCGGTCGCCGAGCATGTCCTGCTCGGTGAGCAATGCGACGTCGGCCGTCGTGAAGCCGTGGTCGAGCTGGATGACGGCGAGGGCTATTCCGACGCCCAGCGCCTCCTGCCAGGCCTCGGCCTCCACGGCATTCTTCAGGCCGTGGTCTGCCAAAAGCCCCTTCAGCCGCTCGCGCGCGCCGCGCGAATAGCTGGCGAGGACGACCTTCTTCTTCGCCCGGCGGAGCGCGGCGACGTGGTCGACGACCGCTTCGTAGACATTGGCGTTCCGCGAGCGCTCCGGCGCGAAGTCGCGAGCGGCGTCGACTTCGAAATCGACGACGCGGTCGCTCTCGGGCTCGCGGAACGGCGTCGCCAGATGGAGCGGGCGGTCGGCGATCGCCGCCTCCCATTCCTCGCGCGACAGATAGAGGGTGTCGGGCTCGAGCGGACGGTAGGAGCCCGGATCGGACGACAAGGAACGCTTCCGGTTCTCGTAATAATCGGCGATCGCCTCGAAGCGGGCGTCGGCGGCGCCGGAATCGTGGGCGTCGCGGACGATCAGATCGTCCTCGCCGAGATGGTCGAGCAAAGTGCCGAGCCGCTCCTCGAACAGAGGCAGCCAATGGTCGATGCCCGCGAGGCGGCGGCCTTCGGAGACGGCCTGATAGAGCGGGTCGCCGGTCGCGGTCGCCCCGAACTTCTCGCGGTAGCGCGAGCGGAACCGCTTGACGCTGTCCTCGTCGAGCAGGGTCTCCGAAGCGGGCAGGAGGGTGAAGCCGCCTTGCGCGGTCCCGATCGTGCGCTGGGTCGCCGGATCGAAGCGGCGCACGCTCTCGATCTCGTCGCCGAAGAAATCGAGACGCAGGCCCTCGCTCTCGCCCGAGGGGAACAGGTCGACCAGCCCGCCGCGCACCGCGAACTCGCCGGCGTCCTGGACGGTGTCGGTGCGGTGATAGCCGTTGGCCGAGAGCAAAGCGGCGAGCCGGTCGCGGTCGATGCGCTCGCCGGGGACGAGGCGGGCGACGAGCTGGCGGATGCGGAAGGGCGTCAGCGTCCGCTGCAAGGCGGCGTTGATCGTGGTGACGAGGAGCTGCGGGCCTTCCGCCTTGCGCTGCAGCGCGTGCAGGGTCGCCAGCCGCTCGGCCGTCGAGCGCAGCGACGGCGAGGCGCGGTCGTAGGGCAAGCAGTCCCAGGCGGGGAAAGCGAGGATCTCGAGCTCGGGCGCGAAATAGCCGGCGGCGTCCTGGATGTGGCGCATCGCCGCTTCGTCCGGCGCGACGAACACGGCACGTCCTTTCGCCGCGCGCGCGAGGTCCGCGGCGAGCCAGGGGAGGAAGCCGGCCGGCGCGCCGGCGAGGGTGACCGGCGAACGGGTGCGCAGGATCTTCTGGATTGAGCCCTCCCCCTTGAGGGGGGAGGGTTGGGTGGGGGTGGCGCCTCCACCGGCAGCGCGTTTGCCGGAGAGTCCACCCCTCCCCAACCCCTCCCCCTCAAGGGGAGGGGCTTTGTCGTTCGCCTCTGTCATCCGGAGTGCCTGATATAGTTGACGTCCTGGAGCCGCCCCATGAGCGCCCCGCGGTAGCGCTCGGGCGGCTCGGCGGTTCCGAGCGCCCAGGCCATGATGTCGACGTCCTGCTCCTCGAGCAGGGCTTCGAACCAGTCCATCTCCGCCTCGGCCCACGCTGCGTGATGCGCGTCGAAGAAGCCGCCGACCATCAGGTCGGCCTCCCGCACGCCGCGATGCCAGGCTCGGAAGCGGAGGCGTTTCAATCGTGCAGCGCGGTCCATATTCCTCCAACAGCAATCGGCCGGCGGCGCTGAATTGCGGCGTCGGCTGGAGATTTGCGCCCGGATAGGCGCGGGCGCGCCCGAACGCCAGTAGGCGCGCGACGCGCGCGGGGAAGCCTTATCCCTGTGCCGCCGCCCGGAGCGCCAGAGCTTTCAAGCGGTCGGCAGACGCTTCCTTGCGCCGCAGGATCGGCGGCATCGACTCGCGCAGGAATCTGATGCCTCTCGGAATGGCGAGAATGCCGAACTTGCCCTTCACCAGCATTCGGCCCAGGGTCAGCTTGGCGCCCGGATGGCCCCGTCCGGCGGCATAATCCAGCAAGGCCCTGATCTGGTGGCACGTCGCACGGGTTGGGGAGCGCTCGTAGCGAAGCCGGGCCAGCCAGAAAAAAGCGGGGACGAAATCGAGACGCACGCCGTCGCGCAGCACGTCTTCAGACTCATCGAAATGGCCATGGTCCGCGAGCAATCGGGCATAGCCTATCGTCGCCATCCACGAGCCGACCTCGATTGCCCGGCGATAATAGTCAGCGGCGCGATCGAAGTCCGCCGCCACCACGGTTCCGGTATGGTAATGCCATGCGACCATATGCAAAGCTGCGGCCGAGCCCGCCTCAGCCGCCTCACGGTGAATTCGGAAAGCGGCTTCGGGGTCTGCTTCGCTGCGTGCATAGGCCTCCTCGACCAGCGCGCGATTCCGGTCCGAGTCCTTCCACCATAGCTCATCCTCGTTTGAATTCGAGCGCTCCCAGGCATTGGATTGGTCGAAGTGCGATTTCCAAAGCGCCTCGCAGCTGAGCTCGCTGTCCATGTCGAGCCAGCGGCGCAGTCTCGCGCAGATCCTGCAGGCCACCTACCCGGTCCCTTAAATCCGCTACCAGCCTGCTTGTAATATGAGGTCGGAGGTATGACCAGCAGAGTGGCGCCGTACCGGTTCAAACCTGCCGCTTCCGCGCCCGCGCCGCTTCCATTAGTCAACCGCTATGCGCCCCGACATCCTCAATCCCCTGTTCGCCGAGGTGGAGGTTCTGAAGGGCGTGGGGCCGACCGTGGCCAAGCCGCTGAAGCGGCTCGGGCTGGAGCGGGTGGTGGACGTGCTGTTCCACCTGCCGACGGGGTGGATCGAGCGCAAAAGGATCGACGTGCTCGACATGGCGGACGCGGGAAACGTGGTCACCGTCGAGGTCACGCCGGTCAATTATCGCGAGGGCGGGCCGCGCAGCCCGCTGCGCGTCCATGCGACCGACCGCGAAGGCAATTATCTGAGCCTCGTCTACTTCAACAATCCCGGCTGGGCGAAGAAGCAGCTGCCGCTCGGCACGAAGCGGATCGTCTCGGGGCGGATGGAGATGTACGGCCAGGAGCTGCAGATCGTCCATCCGGACTATGCGCTGCCGCCCGAGGAAGCGGCGGACCTGCCCGACCGCGAGGCCGTCTATCCCCTATCGGAAGGGCTGACCCACCGGCGCATGGGCGATTTCGCGGCCCAGGCGCTGGCGCGGGCGCCTGTCCTGGACGAGTGGATCGAGCCGGGCCTGCTCGACCGGCGCGGCTGGCCGGGGTGGCAGGAGGCACTCGTTCGCGCCCATCGCGGCCGCCACGCCGCCGCCGCGAAGGAGCGGCTCGCTTATGACGAGGTGTTCGCCAACCAGCTCGCTTTGATGCTGGTGCGCGGGGCCGCGCGGAAGCGCCGGGGCGTTCCCCTGAGGGGCGACGGTCGGCTCCGCGACGCGCTCAAGCTGCCCTATGCGCCGACCGGCGCGCAGCGTCGCGCAGTGGCCGAGATCGAGGGCGACCTCGCCCAGGAGACGCCGATGCTGCGCCTGCTCCAGGGCGACGTCGGATCGGGCAAGACCCTGGTTGCCCTGATGGCGATGCTGAGCGCGGTCGAGGCGGGCGCGCAGGCGGCGATGCTGGCGCCGACCGAGATCCTCGCCCGCCAGCATTTCGAGACGCTGAGCCGCATGCTCGCCGGCCTCCCCGTGAACGTCGCTGTCCTTACCGGCCGCGAGAAAGGGCGCGCGCGCGAATCCTGCCTGATGGGGCTCGCCGACGGATCGATCGACATCCTCGTCGGCACCCACGCCATCTTCCAGCAATCGGTGAGCTACAGGCGCCTCGGCCTCGCCGTGGTCGACGAGCAGCATCGCTTCGGAGTCGCGCAGCGGATGATGCTGGCACAGAAAGCGGAGCGGCCGCCGCACCTGCTCGTCATGACGGCCACGCCGATCCCGCGGACGCTGACCCTCACCCATTATGGCGAGATGGACGTCAGCCGCCTCGACGAGATGCCGCCCGGCCGCCATCCGGTCGAGACGCGGGTTCTCTCGATCGAGAAATTGCCCGAAATGGTCGATGCGCTCGCCCGCCACATCGCCCGCGGCGGCCAGGCTTATTGGGTCTGCCCTCTGGTCGAGGAGAGCGAGGCTTCGGACCAGGCCGCGGCCGAGGAGCGCGCGCAGGTGCTGCGGCTGCGCTTCGGCGAGCAGATCGGGCTCGTCCACGGCCGCATGCGCGGGCCGGAAAAGGACGAGGTGATGGCGGCGTTCGCCCAGGGCGCGATCTCAGTGCTGGTCGCGACGACGGTGATCGAAGTGGGGGTGGACGTCCCCAACGCGACCCTGATGATCGTCGAGGGCGCCGACCGCTTCGGCCTCGCCCAGCTGCACCAGTTGCGCGGCCGGGTCGGGCGCGGGGAGGGGAGGTCGATCTGCCTGCTGCTCCGCGGCAACGCGCTCAGCGAGACCGGCCGGGCGCGGCTCGCTCTGATGCGCGAAACCAATGACGGCTTCCGCATCGCCGAGGAGGATCTCCGTCTGCGCGGCGCCGGCGAGATATTGGGGACGCGGCAATCCGGCGAGGCCCAGTTCCGCCTGGCCTCGCCCGAGCAGATTTCGGAGCTCGCCCAAACCGCGAGCGACGATGCGCGCCTGCTGGTCGACCGCGACGGCGGGCTGGAAGGCGAGCGCGGCCGCGCGGCGCGGGTGCTGCTGTATCTGTTCGAGCGAGACGCGGCGGTGAACCTGCTGAGGAGCGGGTAGCTCTAAAGCCCTCCCCCTCGAGGGGGGAGGGTTTGGGTGGGGTGGACTCGTTCGTGGGGCGGTGCTCCTCCGGAGATGCCACCCCTCCCCAAACCCCTCCCCCTCTAGGGGAGGGGATTCAGGCCTGCATCTCGATCAAACGCCCGCCAGACAGCGGTCCAGCAAAGCGATCACCGCCGCCTTCCGCTCCGGGGTCGCGGCGTCCCACATGTCGTTGTGGGTGAGGCCGGGGACGGTGCCGATCACCATGCCGAGGCGCGCCTGCTCCTCCGCCGACGGGAGTACGCCGGGATCGGCGACCTGGTCGGACGAGCGCACCGAGCAGATTCGCGGGCGGGCGGTGCGCGGGAAGGGCATGCGGCGATTGTCGAGCGAGAAGACCGCCGCGACCCAATCGGGTCGGCGGGCGGCGAAGAGCATGCTCGTGTCGCCGCCGTTGGAATGGCCGACGAGCAGGACCCGGCCTCGCCTTGCGAAGCGGAGCGCGCGCAATTGCCTTATCGCGAACTCGAGCGTGTCCGCGCCCTGCTCCCACCACGGCCTGCGGACCACCGCGGGCTCGCCCGCCGTTGGCATTTCCGGATCGCCCGTCAGCTCGTGCTGTATCGAAGCGACGACGTAGCCGCGTGCGACCAGTGCCTCGGCGAGGAAGGAGTAGGCGCGGTTGGTGCCCCCGTAGCCGTGCGAAATCAGCGCCAATGGTCTCGGCCGGCCGCCGGCTCCGTAGAGGAGGATCGGGACCGCGCGCCCGCGGCGGGCGTCAAGCAGATCGAGCGTCATCAGCCTCGCGTTCGCCGGGGCGGGGACGGGCGCCTTGCCCTGCGCGGGTCCAGCGGCGGCGATCGCCAGAATCGCCCCGAGCAGCGCTGCGCCCTTCATGGGACGAGGACCCCGTGCTTCTTCTTGCCGGCCGAGACCCGGACCTCGGCCGCGATCGTGATGACGCGGTCCTCGTCCGCTTTCTCGCCGTCGACCTTGGCGCCGCCCTGGGCGATCAGCCGCCGCGCCTCGTTCTTCGAGGCGCACAGGCCGAGCCCGACCAGGGCATCGACCAGCCCGATCTCGCCCGCCACCTTGAGCGTCGGCAGCGCCTCGCCGGACGCGCCCTCCTCGAAGGTCCGCCGCGCGGTTCCGGCAGCCTCGCGCGCCGCTTCCGGGCCGTGGACCAGCGCCGTCACCTCGTCGGCGAGGATCTTCTTGGCCTCGTTGATGCCGGCGCCTTCCAGCGCCTCGAGGCGGGCCACCTCGTCCAGCGGAACGTCGGTGAACAGGCGCAGGAACTTGCCGACGTCGGCGTCCTGGCAATTCCGCCAATATTGCCAGAAATCGTAGGGACCGAGCAGGTCGGCGTTGAGCCAGACCGCGCCGGCCGCGGTCTTGCCCATCTTGGCGCCGTCGGCGGTGGTCAGCAGAGGCGTGGTCACCCCGAACAGATGCGCGCCGTCCACGCGCCGCGCGAGCTCGACTCCGTTGACGATGTTGCCCCACTGGTCCGAGCCGCCGAGCTGCAGCAGGCAGCCGTGCCGCCGGTTCAGCTCCATGAAGTCGTAGGCCTGCATGATCATGTAGTTGAATTCGAGGAAGGTGAGCGGCTGCTCGCGCTCGAGCCGCATCCTGACGCTGTCGAAGGTGAGCATCCGGTTGATCGTGAAATGCGGGCCGACGTCGCGCAGCAGCTCGACATAGCCGAGCCGGCCGAGCCATTCGTCGTTGTCGACCATGATCGCGCCGGTCTCGCTCTCGTCGAAGCGCAAGGCGCGCTCGAAGACGGGGCGGATCGAGGCGATGTTCGCACGGATCGTCTCCTCCGTGAGCAATTGCCGGCTCTCGTCGCGGCCCGAGGGATCGCCGACCTTGGTGGTGCCTCCGCCCATCACCACGATCGGCTTGTGGCCGGCCTGCTGGAGGCGCCGGAGCAGCATGATCTGGATCAGCGACCCGACATGGAGCGAGGGCGCCGTGGCGTCGAAGCCGACATAGCCCGGCACCACCGCGGCGCAGGCGAGCGCGTCCAGCCCCTCGGCGTCGGTCAGCTGGTGGATGTAGCCCCGCTCGTCGAGGAGGCGGAGGAGGGAGGATCTGTACTGGGCCATGGCGGCAAGGGGGTTAGCATGCGGCATCGCGCAGGCAAGCGCCCGGCGACGAAAATCGCGCTGGTGCGCGCAGCAACATGGTTAAGCCTTCGTTGCCCCGCTAGAATGCGTGCGAGACTCGGAGGATCGATTGCGACGGTCAGTCAGGCGCCTGCTGTTCATTTGCGCCGGCATGGGCTTGCTGCTCGGCAGCGCGGCGCCGCCCGAGCGCGCGGAACCGCCCCCGCCCGCGCCCGCCGAGCCGCCTTTGACCCGCACCGTCTTCCAGGCCGTCTTAGCGCCCGAGCCGGTTGCTGCGCCCGCTCCGGCGCCCCAGGCGGCGCGGCGCCCGGCGCCGACGGGCGCGGTCAGAATCCTGGTCAGCCTCCCGCAGCAGCGGCTTTGGGTCTTTCGCGGCCGGGAGCTGATTGCGACCTCGCCTGTGTCGACCGGCAAGCGGGGGCATGAGACGCCGACGGGATCGTTCCCGATCCTGCAGAAGCGCATCGAGCATTATTCCAACATCTACGACAATGCGCCGATGCCCTACATGCAGCGCCTCACCCATTACGGCATCGCGCTCCACGGCGGCCGCGTGCCGGGCTATCCCGCGTCGCACGGCTGCATCCGCCTGCCGCACGCCTTCGCGCGGCGCCTTTACCGGCTGACCGATTTCAACAGCAGGGTGATCGTGACGCGCGCGCGGCCGCGCTCGACCGCGCACGCGCTCAGCCTGGCATCGTAACGGCGCTCAGGCGCGCTTCGCCTGCCGCGCGCCTCTCGCGGCCGCTTTCTCCTGGGCGGCGCGCATCGCTGCGAGGCGCTCGGCGACCGCGGCTTCGCGGCGGAGCGCGTCGACCTCGGCGAGCTTGGCCGCGTCGTCCGGGTCCATCAGGCCCGGCCCCGGCGATCCCGCGGCGGCCATGGCGCGCTCGAACATCGTCTCGGCGCGCGAGGCCTTGCGCTCGGCGCGCTCGGCCGGGGAATTGCAGGGGTCCGTCGCTGCGGAGGCGTCGCATCGCGAGGCTTTGAAAGCTGCGTGCTCCTTCTCCATCTGCGCCTTGCGCAGCTTCAGCGCCGAGATGCACTCGCTGAGGCGCTTCTCCTCGTCGATCGCATCGGCTTCGGCCTTGTCGAGCTGCTTCACCTGCGCCTCGTGCTCGAGCTGGCGCGCGACCGCGGTCTCGGCGAGGTCCGGCCGGTCTTTCGACAAAGCGAAGCGGGCCTGCTCGCCGAGCGTCGCGATGCGGTCGCTCAGCAAGGCCTTCCGGAGCTCCGCCTGCGTGCGCCGGCACCGCGCCTCGTGATGCGCGCTGCGCGCCTCGTCCTCGGCCCGCTCGACCTCGCGGATCGCCTGGCGCATCAAGCTGTCGCTGCTCGCCCGCTCGACCGCGCCCATGCCCACTTCGATATTGGCGGAAAGCACCCGCTGCACCCTGACGAAGATCGACTCCATGCTCACCTCGCGCCCATGGCGGACCCCGCCCGCCTCCGAGCAGCCGGCGTAACGTTCGTCGATTAAAGCCGTGTAAAGCGGTGAAGGGCTCAACTCTTGCGGCTCAGCGTCCGCATCGCGTCGTCGAGGCCTTCGAGGGTGAGCGGGTACATGCGGTCCTGCATCAGCTCCTGGACGATACGGGTCGAAGCCGAGTAGTTCCAATATTGCTCGGGCGTCGGGTTGAGCCAGACCGCGCTCGGATAGGTGTTGGCCATCCGCTTCAGCCAGGTGGCGCCCGCCTCCTCGTTATAATGTTCGACCGAGCCGCCGGGATGGGTGATCTCGTAGGGGCTCATCGCGGCGTCGCCGACGAAGATGAGCTTATAATCGTGGCCGAACTTGTGGAGCACGTCCCAGGTCGGCGTGCGCTCCGAGAAGCGGCGGCGATTGTCCTTCCAGACGCTCTCATAGGGGCAGTTGTGGAAGTAGAAGAATTCGAGATTCTTGAACTCGGACGTGGCGGCGGAGAAGAGCTCCTCGCAGAGCGTCACGAACGGGTCCATCGATCCGCCGACGTCGAGGAAGAGGAGCAATTTCACGGCATTGTGCCGCTCCGGCCGCATCCGGATGTCCAGCCAGCCCTTGCGCGCGGTGCCGTCGATCGTGCCGTCGAGGTCCAATTCGTCGGCCGCGCCCTCGCGGGCGAAGCGGCGCAGACGCCGGAGCGCCACCTTGATGTTGCGGGTGCCCAGCTCCTTCGAGGCGTCGAGGTTGCGGAACTCGCGCTTGTCCCAGACCTTGATCGCGGAGCGGTTGCGGCCCGATTCCTGGCCGATCCGAACGCCTTCGGGATTGTAGCCGTAGGCGCCGAACGGCGAGGTGCCGCCGGTGCCGATCCATTTGGAGCCGCCCTGGTGGCGCCCCTGCTGCTCCTCGAGCCGCTTCTTCAGCGTCTCCATGATCTCTTCCCAGGAGCCGAGCGACTGGATCTCGGCCATCTGCTCGGGCGTCAGGTAAAGCTCGGCGACCTTGCGCAGCCACTCCTCCGGGAGCGCGACGGCGTCGGTCTGGTAGGTCGTCTCGAGGCCCCTGAAGACCTTGCCGAACACCTGGTCGAAGCGGTCGAGCAAAGTCTCGTCCTTCACGAAGGTGGCGCGGGCGAGGAAATAGAATTGCTCGGGCGTGGCGCGGATCACCTCGGCTTCGAGCGCTTCGAGCAGCAGGAGATGCTCCTTGATCGAGGCAGGTATGCCCGCGGCGCGAAGCTCGTCGACGAACGAGAAGAACATCGGCGCTCCCTAGCGCGGCCGGGAGCCCCGGACCAGCGGCCGGTTCAGGTCACCGGCCGGGCCGGCTCGGCTGGTTCGTCGGGCGCGTTGAGATGGATCTGGTCGCCCTCGCCCGGGCGGAGCCGGACGAGCGCTCGGACCCGCGCGGATTCGCGGTCGCGTCCCGCGATGATGTCGGCGATCTGCCGGTCGGAAGGGACGCCGTCGAAGGTGCCGAGCAGCGACGTCTCGCCGATCTGGTGGTAGAGCAGCAGGTAGCGGCCGATATTGCGCGGGTAGACGATCTCGAGCGCCGCGCCGGCGTCGCTGAGCACGGCGAGGAGCCGCGTGCGTCCGTCGATCGACGGCTGATCGCCCTCCGCCGAGCGCAGGATCGGGACGCCGCTGGCGAGCCGGCTCGACAGGCACAATTCGGGCGGGATGCGCGAGGGCAGGCGCACCCGTGCGCCGCTGTCGTCGCGGGCCTCGATGCCGCCGCCGTCGAACGTGCCGAGCATTGCGTAGGCGGCGAGCTCGTTCGGGTTCGGATCGGGCAGCGGGCGCGCCGCGCGGCTTCCCGGATCGCCGGTGCAGGCTGCCGCGACCGTCACCGGCATCGCCGGCTGCGGCGGGTTCGATGCGCCCCACCGGAGGCCGGCGATCAACGCGTCCATCGCCGCATCGACCTGGCCGGGGTTCGGGCCGGTCACGCGCAGCTTGACGATCCAGCGGCCTGCCTTGACGAAGGCTGCGCTCGAAGCGTTGCCGTTGCGGTAGTTGGAATAATCCATGCGGATCGCCACGCCGGGGACGCCGCCCGCAGCGACGACGCGGGTGCCCCTCGCCTGGACCCGGCTGGCGGAATTGGCGCGGATCGCATTGTCGGTCGCCCAGGCCGCGAACCCGGAATGCGGGAGACCGGGATAATAGACATAGACGGTGCCGATCGTCCGCCCGTCGCGGGAGCGGTACTGAAGGCCGTTGTCGAGCCCCTGGCCGGGGTTGCTGAACTCCTGGAAGCCTCCCGATTCGAGAATCCCCGCTCGCCGGGGGAAGGCGACGTTCGCCGGGGTGAAGATGACGCGTTCGTCCCCCCTCTGCCAGCGCTCGGGGCCCGCGGGGGCCGCGGCGTTCGGCTGCGCGGCGGCGGTGGCGTTCGCTGCGGCGGCGACCGGGCAGAATGCGAGCGCGAGCGCCAGCCAGTGTCTCAGCATCGGCGAAATCCCTTTCTCCGTGGCGCGAAAATCGCGGTCCGTCCCGAAGGCTAAGCGAGGCCGCCGCTTCCGGCAAGGCGGCCCGGCGCTTCATCCTCGTCGGGCTGGTACGGGCGCGGGCGGTGGACCAGGGAAACCAGCACGAACGAGATGATCATCAGCAGATACCAGGCGACGAGCTTTTCCGGCGAGACCGGGGTCCAGCCGTCCGCCTGGTCCGGATAGACCCAGGCGCGCGAGAAGGTGGCGACGTTCTCGGCGATCCAGATGAACAGGGCGACGAGCAGGAAGCCGAGCGGAACCGGCATCCAGCGCGCCTTGCGGAACGGGCGGTACCAGAAACGGCTGCGGCGGAAGAGCAGGAGGGTGGCGAGGATCAGCGCCGCCCTGACGTCGGGGAGCCAGTGGTGCGAGAAGAAGTTCACATAGATGGCGGCGGCGAGCGCGGCCGTCGTCCACAGCGGCGGGTAATGGCTGAAGCGGATGTCGAAGATCCGCCAGATGCGGGCGATGTAGCTGCCGACCGCGGCGTACATGAAGCCCGAGAAGAGCGGCACGCCGCCGATCCGGAGCAGGCTCGGCTCGGGATAGGCCCAGGAGCCGTAGGCGGTCTTGAACAGCTCCATCGCCGTGCCGACGACGTGGAAGGCGAAGATCACCTTCGCTTCCTCCCACGTCTCCAGCCTGAGGCCGAGCAAGGCCGCCTGGATCGCCACCGCCGCGATCACCAGGAAATCGTAGCGCGCGAGCGCCGCGCCCTCAGGATAGAAGAAGTGCGTCCCGAGCAGCAGCGCCAGCAGCAGCCCCCCGAACAGGCACGCCCAGGCCTGCTTGAAGCCGAACAGCAGGAATTCGTATATCCGGCTCGGCCACCCGCCCGCGACCGTCGCCTGCTCGAGCGCGACGCGGATCCGCTCGAAGCGGGTATGCCCGCGCCCGTTCATTCCGCAGTCCGGATCGCGCTCAAAAGTCTCTCCCGAGAGCGATCAGAATCGCTCTCGCGACGCCTTCGGCATTGGTCATCAGCTCCGAGTTGGTGAATCGGATCACGCGCCAGCCCTCGCCTTCGAGAAACCGTGTCCGCCCCTCATCCTGCTTCTCTCGCGCGCCATGGCTCTCGCCGTCGAGCTCGATCGCCAGCCGCGCCATGCGCGCCGCGAAGTCGATGTAATAAGGCCCGCACTCGACCTGCCGGCTGAACTTGATCCCCTCGAGCCGGTGGGCGCGCAGGATGTTCCAGAGCATGCGTTCGGGCGGCGACATGTTGGCGCGGAGATCGCGCGCGCGTGCGAGCTTCCTGGGGTCTCTGCGCGGCATGGACTCCCCCTCTCCCTAACCCTCTCCCCAGAGGGGAGCGGGGATTTTGCCACACTGCTCCCTCTCCCCTCCGGGGAGAGGGCCGGGGAGAGGGGGAGTCGACGACATTCTTACGCCACCGGCGGAATCTGGGCGGGATAGCGGGGGACGGCGGGGTCGTGCGACGCCCAGGCGGGGGCCGCACCGGTCCAGATGATCGCTTGCGGGGCGATCAGGTCCGGCTCGTCGAGGGCGCCGGCGCGGACGAAGACCAGGTGCGGGCGCGATTCGGCGACGCTGAACAGAGGCGTTCCGCAGGCGGGGCAGAAGCCGCGACGCATCTTCGTGCCGCTGTCGGCGACGCTCTCGTGCCAGCGCACCTCGCCCGCGGTGCGGACCGCCCCCGACGGGAAGCAGACGTTGACCGTCGCGCTGCCGCCGCCGAGATACTGGCACAGCCGGCACCAGCACATTCGCGCCGCCATCGGCTCGGCCGCGATCTCGATCCGGACCGCGCGGCACAGGCAGCCCGCCCGATGCAGGGTCACCGCGTCACTCCAGCAGGCCGAGATGCCACGCCGCCTCGATCGGCGAGACGAGCGGCCCCGGCTCCGGATGCTCGCGCAGCATGCCCACCGTCCGCTCGAACTGGGCCTCGGTCGGCTGGCCGCTGAAGAAGCGATGCACGCGGCGATCTCGGCCGCTCCCGTTCTCGACCGCGAAGAGCGGGGCGCGGACGTTCACCGAGCCGAAGGTCTGCTCCATCACGTGCGGCAGCGTCCGGTCGCTCACCGGGATCAGCCGGTAGCCGTGCGCGCTGTAGACCGGCGCGGGCGAGGGGCCGCGGCCGAGGACCAGCTCGGGCATGCCTTCCGAGATATGGCTGTTGAACGGGAAGGCGCGGTCGAGCCGGCAGGCCCAGCCGCTGCACGTGCCGGCGGCGCGCAGGACCTGGTCCCAGGGGAGGCCACGGACCAGCGCGTCGACCTCGCGCTCATGCTCGATATCCGTGGGGGAGGCGACGGTCGCGCGGACCTTCACCGTCCAGCCGCCGAGCGGGAAGAAATAGAGATAGTCCATCACCGTGTCCGGGCCGATGCCGGTCTTGAACGCCGCCTTGTAGCCGCGCAGCTCCGGAGTCGAGCCGACCAGGAACGGCCCGTCGGTCCAGAGAAAGGCCTGCGGGGTCCGGACGCTGATCGCGGCCACCGAGATCGGCAGCCGGTGCTCGGGCAGCGTGCCCGGGCGGAACAGCATCACGGTGACGAGGCTCGAGCCGCCATTCTCCCTCACATAGCGATAGTTGGCGAAGGCGTCGGTGCTGCTGAGGCCGCCGACCCGGACGCGCCGGAAATTCCCGAAGCGTTCGGGCAGCGCGATCCCGCTCTCGCGCTGGACGATCGGGCCCGTCTCCGCATCGCCCTGCCAGATCGACGGGTCGGCGCCTTCGATCACCCGCGGCGGGGCGGCGGTCTCGGG